>ENA-UEOZ01000095-UEOZ01000095.1-human-gut-metagenome-genome-assembly--contig:-NODE-95-length-70218-cov-118.569439_pt1 | contig 70218 bp, 46 predicted proteins | sample MGYA00242898_ERZ507912 | MGnify/ENA primary metagenome ERZ507912 (study PRJEB26167, sample SAMN06115410) | human gut metagenome | host: Homo sapiens | place: China:Chongqing | collected 2016-04-27... | reverse complement strand
CCACCCGGACGTTAGTCCGTGGCCGTCAGCCGCGCAGCGGCCTTATATGTTTCTTATGTAGCTTATGTTCTTATGTTTTCGCGGTAAGCGTTACAAAGCCGCGCAGCGGCCTTATGTCCTTTTGTCCTTATGTTCTTATGTCTCCCGCGTTAGCGGCTACCAAGCCGCGCAGCGGCGTCAGCACAAACGCAAGCGCACGCGCAGCCCGCTAAGCATCTACATTAGCATAAATAGCGTTCTTCTCGATAAACTCGCGGCGCGGACCTACATCGTCGCCCATAAGCATGGAGAACACATAGTCGGCATCGGCGGCATTCTCGAGCGACACCTGCTTGAGCAGACGCGACTCAGGACACATGGTAGTGCTCCACAACTCCTCGGGGTTCATCTCACCAAGACCTTTGTAACGCTGCGTCTTGATGCTGCCCTCGGTGCCATCGCCATATTTGTCCATAAACACCTGACGGTCGCGGTCGTTGTAGCAATACTCCGACACCTTGCCCTTGGTGCACTTGTAGAGGGGCGGCATGGCAATGTAGAGGTAGCCGTCTTGAATGATCTGCGGCATGTAGCGGTAGAAGAGTGTCATGATGAGGGTGGCAATGTGCTGACCATCGACATCGGCATCGGCCATGATGATAACCTTGTGGTAGCGCAACTTGTCGAGGTTGGCCTCCTTTGAGTCCTCACCCATGCCAAAACGTATGCCCAGGGCCTGAATGATATTGTTCACCTCATCGCTCTCAAACGCCTTGTGCCACATGGCCTTCTCCACATTAAGTATCTTACCACGCAGAGGCAGAATGGCTTGTGTGGCACGGCTGCGGCCCTGCTTGGCAGAACCACCGGCCGAGTCACCCTCGACAAGGAACAACTCGCAGATGGCAGGGTCCTTCGATGAGCAGTCGGCCAGTTTGCCGGGCAGTCCGCCACCCGACAGCGGACTCTTGCGCTGCACGCTCTCACGCGCCTTGCGGGCGGCAATGCGGGCGGTGGCAGCAAGTATCACTTTGTCTACTACGAGCTTGGCCTCCTTGGGGTGCTCCTCAAGGTAGTTTGTCAGCGCCTCGCCCACTGCCTGGTTTACAGCACCGGTCACCTCGCTGTTGCCAAGTTTTGTCTTGGTCTGGCCCTCAAACTGCGGTTCGGCCACCTTGACGGAGATGACGGCAGTAAGGCCCTCGCGGAAGTCCTCGCCCGATATTTCCACCTTGGCCTTCTCTATCTGTTTGGCGGCAGTTTCCTCGGCATACTTTTTGAGCACACGGGTAACAGCCTGACGGAAGCCCACAAGGTGTGTACCGCCCTCTATGGTGTTGATATTGTTGACGTAGGAGTGTATGTTCTCGCTGTACGAGGTGTTGTACATGATGGCCACCTCGATGGGTATGTTGTTCTTCTCGGTGTTGAGATAGATCACATCGTCGAAAAGGTGCTGGCGCGAAGAGTCGATGTAGCGCACAAACTCGCGCAAGCCGAGGTCGGAATGGAACACGTCCTTACGCAGGTTGCCCTCATCGTCGGGACGCTGGTCGGTAAGGGTGATGGTGATGCCGGCGTTGAGGTAGGCCAGTTCGCGCATGCGGTTGGCCAGTATCTCGTACTTGTAGGTGGTGGTGGTAAAGATGGTGGGGTCGGGCCAGAAATGTTGGCGTGTGCCCCGAATGTCGGTGTCGCCCACCACGGCCACAGGTGCCTGCGGGTGGCCCTTGGCATACTCCTGACGGTAGATTTTGCCATCGCGGAACACCTCGCTCACCATTTTGGTGGAGAGGGCGTTCACACAACTCACACCCACGCCGTGCAAACCGCCTGACACCTTGTAGGAGCCCTTGTCAAACTTACCACCGGCATGGAGCACAGTCATTACCACCTCGAGTGCCGAACGGTGCTCTTTGGGGTGCATGTCGACGGGGATACCGCGTCCGTTATCCTGTACAATGATGGAGTTGTCGGTGCAGATAGTCACCTCGATGTGGGTGCAATAGCCTGCAAGTGCCTCGTCGATGGAGTTGTCCACGGTTTCGTAAACCAGGTGGTGCAAGCCCTTTTCACTGATGTCGCCAATATACATGGCGGGGCGCTTGCGCACGGCCTCCAGGCCTTCGAGCACCTGAATGTTACTGGCGCTGTATGCCGAAGCGCCTTTCTTTTCAAGATCTTCCATTATAGGGATTATGAGTAGTTAGCATGTTGGAGTGCGCAGCGTGTGTACACCTGCACATATTAGCGTACAAATATACTCATTTATTTTGAGTTACAGGGCATAGATGCGGCTGATAAACGCATTGATCGCTACCACAAAACGCTAGCTCTAATGGGGGCGACGCGTCCCGCGTCGGAAAAAGATGCAGCTACTTATTTCGCAGAGCTTGTTTTCACCTTTCTCTATTCCCGACGCGAGACGCGTCGCCCCCATTAGTGCTTGCGTTTGGTGGTAGCGTTTGGCTTAGCGTTTGGCGGTAGCGTTTGTCGCAGAGTGGCATCATTAGGAAGCACGAAACGCTAGCTCTAATGGGGGCGACGCGTCTCGCGTCGGAAAAAGAGGCAGCTACTTATTTCGCAGAGCTTGTTTTCACCTTTCTCTGTTCCCGACGCGAGACGCGTCGCCCCCATTAGTGTTAGCGTTTGGTGGTAGCGTTTGATGCTTGCGTTTGGTGATTGCGTTTAGTGCTTGCGTTTGGTGGTAGCGCTTGGTGATTGCGCTTATCGCAGAGTGGCATCATTAGAAAGCACAAAACGCTACCTCTAATAGCACAAAACGCTACCTCTAATGGGGGCGACGCGTCTCGCGTCGGAAAAATTTTGTTACGCTGAAAGCGACAGGGCATGAAAAAAGGTGCGCCCCACGTTGAGGGGACGCACCTTATTCAATTATTGCATGTCAGCTGAACGGGTCAGCTGTGATGCAGGCTTTGTTACTTAACAAGCACCTTCTGACCACCGATTACGTAAACACCAGCGGGGAGGTTCTTGGCAGCGTTGCTGCTCTTAACACCCTGACGGAGGAGCTTGCCATCGATGCTGTAAACGTCAACCTTGGCAGGAAGTACGATTACCTTAGTAGCGTCGATGCCAGTGAGGGCATTGCCAACCATCTTGCCGAGTTCGAGTGTTTCGTCACCCTTCTCAGCAGTAGTTGAAGCGTCACCGTAGAAGTAAGCGCCATTGGCAGCGATGGCAGCACCAGCTTCAGGAGCTACAGCTACAGCACCACTGTTGTTGATGTAAGCCTTGCCTGCGGGAATTGTGACAGCTTCGGTCAGTACACCCTGGAGGCCGTTTACGTTCTTGGTTTCGTAAGTGTAATTGCCTTCAGTCAAGTCGTTGGCAGTTACTACCTGAGTAAAGCCGAATTTAGTTTCTTGACCTCCTGCAGTAGTGATAACCAAGCCTACAGAGTAGATGAACGGAGTACCAGCTTCAACTACATCTTTGTATTCGCCAAGCACAAGCTTGTCACCGTTTACACCGATTACCTTGTACGGTGTGATGAAACCGTCGGTAGGATCGATGTCTACTGCGAATGTACCAGCATAGAACTGGCCTTCCTTCACGTTAGCAAGATAGAATGACTGAGTGGCGATCTTATCCTTTGCCACCTCTTCGATGAAGAAGTTAGAGTTTTGATCGGTAGTGTCGCTCCATGTTACAATGGTGTTGCTTGCAGCACGTGTGTTCATATACATAGTCACACCATTCTCGTTCTTGCCTGCATTGAAGCGGAATGTTTCGGGTGCGATACCCTCTACATTGATAGGAGTAGCCTCGATGCTCTGGTAGATCTTACCGTTAGCACCAGTGAGGTACATACCTGTAGCGAGGTTGCGGAAAGTAATCTGACCATTGGCAGAAGCCTCAGCCTTCCAAACAAGGCGTGCATCATCTGCCACATTGATAGTATCCTGCAACTTGGTGAAGTCAGCATCAGCAAATGAGGCACTGTCCTTAATGGTTGAAGAGTTGTTCATGCGGTAGTAACGAACAGGAGTAGCAGCGTTAGTTACTTCAGTTGTAGCGTCGTTGCTTGCAGAGTAGATGATACCACGGTAAGAAACACCGTTTGAACCGTCCTCGTACTTCTTAGAAGCGCTACGGAGTGTGTAGAACTTACCAGCTTCGGGCAACTTGATAGAAGCCTTGAACTCGGCTACCACAGCATTGATTTCGTTAACAGCAGCATTGATGTCAGCGAGCTTAACGCTGTTGAAACCCTGATACTTGGCTATAACATTAGCGAGTTTTTCAGCAACAGCAGTAGGATACTGAGCGAGTTTGTCACCAATCAAGTTCTTAGAGCTTGCAGCGTTGTAAACGCTTGAGGCTTCAGCCAAAGCAGTTGTTACGCGGCTGGGATCGGGGTAGTTGTTGTTGAAAGCATCGAGTGCAGCCTGCAATGAAGCAATCTGAGCGTCGGTAGCTGAGCTGTCAGCCACCTGCTTGCCAGCAGCTTCAATCTGGGTCTGGAGTTCTATAATTACAGCCTCATTGGTGTTCTGCACGTCCTGAAGCTCGGGAGTGTAGCTCTTCACTACGGGGTCGGCAGCCTCCCAAATGTTGAGCTTGGCTATAGCAAAGTAACCACGGTTAGTCTGGGGATTAGATGCATTGAAGAGCGTCTTAGTGGCAGCGAGCTTGATGTAAGCGTATGAACCATCGAGGTGCATAGCAGCAACACCTACTGCATCGGGAATGGTTTTGGTTTGGCCTTCAGCCTTGTGACCCTTTTCATCTACATCAGTGTAAGTTACCGCAACAGAGTCAGTGTAGTTGATGTCGGCCAATCCCTGGAACTTCCATTCGGTAGCATTGGGATTTTCCTTGTCAAATGTCTTGGCACCATAAACGGCGAACTGAGTGGGGAAGTCGTTGCCAGTAGCACGCTTAGCCACCTTAACGAGGATGTCGCCAGTAGCGTCTTGTTCGAGTTCGGCTACGAGGTAGTGGTTCTTGCTGATGCTGGGCTCGAAAGCGCCACCTGACCATGAAGAGTGGAAGTAAGTAGTACCATCCCAGCCTTCACCTGTAAGGGCTTCGTAAGTATTAGCTTCTTGAGTTTCCTTGTTGTTGCAGTACCAAGGTGTGTTTTCCTCTTCGCCAGTGTGACGCACGAGGGCACCTTCGGCAGAGAAGTCGTTGTCGAGCACATAGCCGGCAGCGGGAGCGTAAGAGATGCCCTTGTTAAGAGCAAATACTGCATCACCATAAAGGGTTGCAAGCTTTTCGTTGCGCACCTGCTGCTTGGCTTCTTCCAACACAGCGTTAAGTTCGTCTTCGGTAACTGACTCGAATACGAACTGGTTGCCCGGATCGTTGTCGTAGTTCCAATTAATCAACCAACCTGCGGGGTTGGTGCAAGCACGCTCGGTGTTCTTGGTATTCTTGATGTAGAATGATGAGTGGTTGAACTGGGTACCAGTCTCAGCACCCTTGCGCAACATAACGATGTTTTCGCTCTGGCTCAAACCATAGTGGTTGGCAACGGCAATCTTGTGAGTGAAGTAGAGGCCAGACAGCACATTCTGTACAGTGGCTGAGTCGCCATTTACCACCTTCACGCGCCACAAGTACTTCACAGCGTCGGCGTCGAGCTTGGCAGGCTTGGTGTAGTTGCCATTAGCGCTGATATAGTTCTGACCATTGCCGCTGTCGCCATAAAGGAACATGGTGTTGCCTGCATTGAACATGCCACGGCTGTCGTGAATGAAGTAAATGCCATCAGCCATGGGGAAGGTAGAAGTCTTCAGCTTTTCGATAGAAGATTCGATACGGTTGCAAAGGTCGTTAACCTGCTCGTCAGTGAGTGTGAATTCGTCGGCATTGAGTGCGGCGTTAGCCTCAGTGTAAGCTGCGTGGGCAGCTTTTACGAGTTCGGCAGGACAACTACCAGGATAGGTACCTGCAGGATAAGTTACTGCAGGATCGGTGTTGTTGGCAAAGTATGCGTCCATGTACGCCTGGAGCTTCTCCTTACCCTGGGGTTCGTCTACAGCATGAATCTGCCAAGCATTGGTATCTACATAAATTGCGTAGAAGGGTGAGTAGTAGTGACCAAGGAACTGGATAGCACCATTAGCCGAGGGCTGCTTTGTAGCGAGCACAAAGCTGGGCTGGCTCAAGTCCTGAGCCTGACCCTGAGTGGTTTTAGAACGAGGATCTGTACCATTTTCAACAGCCAAAGACACAGTGAACTGCATGGCCTCAGCCTTGTCTGCAGTTACAGCGATCATCTTGCCGTTGAAGGGGCCGTAAGAAGTATCCTCTTCAGAGTCATCTCCGCTGGTCGTCTGCAAGGTGTAATCCTTAACATAAAGACCGGTTGATACTTGTTTCAGGACGTAGAGGTTGAGTCCGTCAACTTGACCCGACACTTGTTCGAGGCGGTAACGGCAGTCCTTGGTTACAGTGCTCGAATAGCCCTGTCCGCAAAGGTACTGACCACCACCCATGTTACCCGTACCGTTGAGGAGGATATCCTGGCTTGTCACAGCTTCCACTGTTTCAAGGAGGTTACCCTCTCTGTACGCCTGGGCCATAGCGCCGGAGATTCCTACTGCCATGAGCAGGAACAATGAAAGGAAATAGTTGTAAAACCTTTTCATTTGCGTAAGTGATTTATAAAGTTAAACATAGAATTGAGTTTCAACAGATTTAAGGAGCGTTTTTGCACCCCCGATGTGGTGCAATGCGCGCACCATACCATATTACGTGGCAAAGATAGTGAAATGTTTTTCAATGTAACAAAGTTTTCACGCATCTTTTTTCAGATTTAATAGAACTTAGTGTTTGATGTTGCTAAGAGCGGTGTGCAATTTAGGGTGTTTGTGCAGGCTGCAAAATGGTGTAGTTTCCCTCACAGCACTTTTTGGTTGTTTTGCTTGCATCTTGCACTTTTTACCTGCACTGAGCTGATAATCAGCACTTTGCGTAGTGTAGGTATACCTGCACTCTGCCTGCACTGGCACTTGCACTTGTCTGCACTGGGTGCCACACGTGCGTGCAATGGGTGTTACACTTGTCGGCACTGGGTGTCACACATGCGTGCGCTGGCAACGGGTGTTGTGTGTCATGGCAGGGCGTGTGCCGGCATAGGGGGACAGGCGCGGCGGTTGCTCCTATCGGTTTTTCGCGCTCCCTATACTGACATGAGCGGGTGGCGTGATTGTGGTGCTGTGTGCATGGCACAGGTTTTTTAGTGCAGGCTGTGTGTAGTTGGGTGTGTAGTTTAGTGTGTATTTAGTGTAGGCAGTGTGCAGTTTAGTGTAGGTAGTGTGTAGTTTAGTGTAGGCAGTGTGTAGGTGTACCTACACTGCGCAAAGTGCTGATTATCAGCTTAGTGCAGGTAGAAAGTGCAAGATGTAGGTAGAATGGCAAATCCCTATTTTTAGGGGTATATGGTGGCATGTTGGCTTGCTGCAATAGTTTGACGCAAGCACTAAACGCTAACACTAATGGGGGCGACGCGTCTCGCGTCGGGGAAATGCAAGAGCACTAACTCCACGCCTGTTTGGGTGCCTTTGCCTTAATGCCCGACGCGAGACGCGTCGCCCCCATTAGTGGTAGCGTTTGGTGCTTGCGTATAGTGCTTGCATTTAGTGCTTGAAGTCGTTCGCATATTTACATTTACCTGTCAACAATGGTTTGATAAGTTGGTATTAAAAAGACTTTGAGCGCGCCTGCATAGTACAAACGAGGCTGTACAGCGCTCTGTACAGCCTCATTTAGGACAAGAACATAACAATCTATGTATTCTACTTAACTCGGTGCAAAGGTACGCTGTGTTTGTGGCCTTGGCAATACCTAATTGTGGGTATTTGGCTTTTTCGTACCTCGCAATGGTGTGGTGGAGGGGGTGTCAGAATTTGTAGCCTAAGGCTATGAGGGCTGACACATTGCGGCGCCCTGCTGTGTTGAACTTGGCTATTCCCCAATCGGCTTCGAGACCTACGCTGACTGATGAGGGGAACTGGTAGCCGAGGTAGGTTTGCACGCCGCAGTCGAAGCGGTGTGTACCTGGCTCGTTGAAGGTTTTTTGCTCGTAGTAGTAGCGCTGCGAACCGCTCTGCTGGGTGTCGCCTTTGGTTTTTTGTTTGCCACTGAGGCCGTAGGCCAGATAGGGGCCTGCGCTGATGATGATGTAGCTTGAGGGTGCTGTGCGCAGGTAGTAGCTGATGAGGAGGGGTACTTCGAGGTAGTTTTGGGTGGCGGAGCGGTTGATGATGCCTGTGAGGGGCTGGCCTGTGTCGGGGTTGTAGAGCTGGTTGTGGTCGGGGTCGAACACGTAGGCGGTTTGGTTGGGATTTTTGGCGCCTTTGCCGTATACTTCGATGCCCGGGGTGAAGCTCCAGTGTTGGGTGAGTTCTACTTCGTAGCCGATGCCTATTTTGAAGGCGCCTATCACTTGGTCGGAACCGTAGTGTGAACTGAGGCCGCCGCCGAACTTGAGGTGTATGCCTTGGGCTGTGGCGGTGAGGGGGAGAAGGAATAATAGGGGGAGAATGTGGTGTTTCATGAGTTGGTGAATTTAATGCGTGTTTACTGCGAGAGCGTAATGTTATAATGGTTGTTCGGCGTTGCGCTATGTTTTTTGCTATTGCGCTTAACGCGGGGTTAACGGCTGTTCGCCGTTGCGCTTACCGCGGAGATGTAGAGTTTTTTCGGCTATTCGCCGCTGCGCTTACCGCGGAAACATAAGAACATAAGCTACATAAGAGACATATAAGGCCGCTGCGCGGCTGACGGCCACGGACTAACGTCCGGGTGGCCTCAAGAGACATAAGGGCTGACGCCGTAGCGGAGCTAAACAAAAGAACATAAGGACATAAGGCCGCTGCGCGGCTTTGTAACGCTTACCGCGGGAACATAAGAACATAAGCTACATAAGAAACATAATTTGGACGTCGGGGAACTGCGTTCCCGACTATAAGAAACATAAGGGCTGACGCCATTGCGCTTGACGCGAGAACATAAGAACATAAACTCTTATGTCTCTTATTGTCTGGAACGAAGTTCCCGGACTCAAATTATGTTTCTTATGTAGCTTATGTTCTTATGTCTCCGCGGTAAGCGCAACGGCGAACAGCCGTTAATCCCGCGTCAAGCGCAATGGCGTCAGCCCTTATGTTTCTTATAGTCGGGAACGCAGTTCCCCAGACTTAAATTATGTCTCTTATGTAGCTTATGTTCTTATGTTACCGCGGTAAGCGCAACGGCGAATAGCCGTTTAACCCTCGGTAAGCACAATAGCGAAAAACCATAGCGCAAATAACATAAGATATCGTCAAGACTATCTTCCGTAAGACCCACGGGGCTTGTAATTGCGATACTTACGTCTGATTTCAATCGTAGGTCCCCAGAAATTTATCAACAGCCCCGTTTCCATGCGTGTACACTTCAGATAATTGACCAGTTGCATTTCATGCCGCGGTGTGAGTTCTGTCGCTGCCTTTAGTTCAACTATGAGCGCATGCTCCACTAATATGTCTACCTTAAAGAATCCCACCTCGCTGCCATCTTTGTAATAAACCTTTATAGGAAACTCCTTTTCGGCTTGCAAACCCGCATGGCGCAACTCTACGAGAAGAGACTCCTGGTAGACACTTTCCAAATAGCCCTCACCAAAGTATTTGCGCACCTCCATGGCGCAGTCTATCGTCTTTGTGACAATTTCCTCAATGTCCATATATTATTCTACTCGAAGAACTGCTTCCAATCGTCTTTGGTGATCTTCTTCTTGGCTGGGGCGTACTCGGGCTGGGAGTTGGACTTGCGCTTGGCTTTCTTATCGGCCTTCTTGTCGGCCTTCCACTGCTGCTTCATGCTGCGGGCATCGGCCACCTCGGCATAGGTGCGGCGCTGGCCACGCTGCTTGCGCTCGGGACGGGCATTGCGCTCACCGGCACGCGGGGCAGACTGACCGTCGGTGCGCTCGGCATGGTCGACCACAACCTTGCGGTCGCCTACCTTGACGCGCTTCATCTTGCTGAGCACAAGGGGGGCGTCGGCATCGGGCACCTCGAAGAATGAACAGTTGTTGGTGAGGTCGATGCGGCCTATCTCTACCTTGGCACCACGCACATGGCGGTTGACAAGGTTGATGATCTCGCGGGCATAGAAGTTGTCGCGCTTGCCAAGGTTGATGAACAGACGGGTGTAGCCCTCCTCGGCCTGGTGGGTGCCTTCACTCCCGCCCTTGCGGCGCTCGCGGCGTGAACGGCCGTCGGCCTTGCCGCTGCCGTCCTTGGCGTCGCGGCCGGTGGGCTGCTCTATGACGGGGGCATCGGCATAGTAGCGCAGGAAGTGGCCAAACTCGCGACTGACAATGCGCTTGATGAGGTCCTCCTTGGTGAGCCAGTCGAGCTTGCGGAATATCTCGGGCATGAAGGGGGCTATCTCGGTGTCGTTTACCTCGATGCGCTCAAGCTCGTCCATCACTTTGTAGAGCTGCTTGGTGCATATCTCTTGCGGTTCGGGCAGGGTGCCGACCTCGAATTTCTTGCCTATCACCTTTTCGATGATGCGCACCTTGCCCTTCTCGCGCAGGTGGATGATGGAGATGCTTGTGCCTCGCTTGCCGGCACGGCCGGTGCGGCCCGAACGGTGGGTGTAGTTCTCAACATCGTCGGGCAGACCGTAGTTGATGACATGGGTGAGGTCCTCGACATCAAGGCCGCGGGCTGCCACGTCGGTGGCCACGAGCAGCTGGGTGTGGTGCTGGCGGAACTTTTGCATGGTGAGGTCGCGCTGGGCCTGCGAGAGGTCGCCGTGCAGGGCTTCGGCATTGTAGCCGTCGCGAATGAGGTGGTCGGCCACCTCTTGTGTTTCGAGACGGGTGCGACAGAAGATGATGCCGTAGATGCGGGGATAGTAGTCGACCACGCGCTTGAGGGCGGCATACTTGTCTTTGGCGTGGACAAGGTAGTAGATGTGGTTGACGTTTTCGGCACCCTCGTTGCGCGAACCTACCACAATTTCTTTGTAGTCGTGGAGGTAGCTCTTGGCTATGCGCTCGATTTCCTTGCCCATGGTGGCCGAAAAGAGCAGGGTGTTGCGCTCGGCAGGCACACCGGCCAGTATTTCGTTGATGCTCTCGGTGAAGCCCATGTTGAGCATTTCGTCGGCCTCGTCGAGCACCACATTCTCAACGGCGTCGAGACGGGCCACGCCACGGTGCATGAGGTCGATGAGGCGGCCGGGGGTGGCTACTATCACTTGGGCGCCCTTGCGCAGGGAGCGTATCTGGCTCTCGATGCTCGAACCGCCATATACGGCGAGCACGTGCAGATTGTCGATGTAGCGTGAGTACTCTTTGAGGTCGCCGGCTATTTGCAGGCAGAGTTCGCGTGTGGGACTGAGTATGACGGCCTGTGTGGCCCGGTTGTCGGGGTTGACCTTTTGCAACACGGGCAGGCCAAAGGCGGCTGTCTTGCCTGTGCCGGTCTGGGCAAGGGCTATGACATCGTTGCCTACGCCAAGGAGGTAGGGTATTACTTCTTCTTGTACGGGCATGGGGTGCTCGTAGCCCATTTCGCTGATGGCGCGGCGTATCTCGGCCGAAACGCCTAACTCTTCAAATGTTTTCAATGTGGGTGGGGTATGTTTAGTTGTTGCTTTGCTTGTGCTAACAGAAGAGCCGTTCTAATCGCGGCTTCGGCAATCGAACGGCTCAGATAATGCTTTATATCTATGTGCTGATTAGCGGTTTGCAGTATTATGGTGCAAAATTACTGAAAATCAGCAACGTGTACAAGTAAATGACGTTACTTTCGGAGGGAGGGGCCTCAGTTCTTCAGCCTGAAACGGTTGCCGGGCAGGCGCTTGATGGCGTTGAGGTCTTCGAGGTCGAAGAGCACGTCGGTGAGGGCTGCGGGGGCAAGGCCTGTTTGGTAGGATATTTGGTCGGAACTGAGGGAGTCGGCGGTGCCGAGTGCATCGACTACTAACTGCTCGAGCGGCTTGTAGGAGGTGAAGAGCTGTGGTTCGGCGGGCGCAGGGGCGGGCTGCCACTTGAGCAGGCGCACGATGTCGGACGCGGAGGTGACGAGTTCGGCCTGATGGTCGGCTATGAGACGGTTGCAGCCCTCGGAGGCGGGGTCGGTGGTGCGGCCGGGCACTGCCATGACGGGGCGGCCGTAGCTGCGGGCTATGCGGGCTGTGACAAGGGAACCGCCATGGTGGGCGCTCTCAACGACGAGTGTGGCGGATGAGAGGCCGGCTACTATGCGGTTGCGCTGTATGAAACGGCCACGGTCGGGCGAGGTGCCGGTGAAGTATTCGGTAATGAGACCGCCATTGTGGGTCATCTGGCTGGCGGTGTCGCGGTGCAAACGGGGGTAGATGCGGTCGAGGCCGTGGGCCAGAACGGCGGCGGTGGGGAGGTGGCTATCGAGGGCCGCACGGTGGGCATGTATGTCTACACCATAGGCTAACCCGCTGATTATCAACACATCTGGAATGAGAAGTGCGAGGTCGCGAAGGAGGCTTTCGCACATCTGCTTGCCGTATTCGGTGACGTGGCGGGTGCCTACCACGCTGAGTATGTGGCGGCGGTTGAGGGTGCCTGTGCCGCAGTAGAATAGCTGCAGCGGGCGGTCGGTGACTTTGGGCTCGAGCAGACGCGTGGGGTAATTGGCGCTGGTGGTGGGTATGACTTGTATGTGATGTTGCTGGCAGAAGTCCATTTCGGCCTCGGCACGGGCTTGGGCTTGGTGCAGGGCGGCGGTGTCGGCACGCAGGGCGGCCCACTGGCTGTGGGTGGGACGGGTGTCGGCAAGGGCGGCAGCGGCGGTGCCATAGTGTGCCACAAGGGCAAGGGCTTGCGACTGGCTCAGACCTCGCAGGGCGCTGAGGGTGAGTGTGGCAAGGGCTTCGGCGGACTCGTCGGGGTGTGGGGCGATGGGGGCTGAGGGCATGGCGGCGCTTACTTTGCGGGGGTTGTAACGTGGGGGGCGGGCACTATGAGGTCGAGCTCGGGGCATTGGCTGAGACGGCCGTTGACCAGGCAGACGGCTTCGACGGTTGACTTGAACACGGGGCGCATGTCGGGCAGGCGGTAGAGGTCTTGCACGAATACGTATTTTATGCCTTCTTTTTTCAGACCGAGTTTGCTCACAAATTCGTCGCCGCTGCGCAGGGGGGTCTTGAAGCGCATTTGCATGCCGGCCACCACGGCGTCGATGCCGCGCTCGTGCAGCTCGGCAAAACTGACGCCGCGCGAACGCAGAAACTCGTGGCGGGTGTGCTCGGTGTAGTGTTGGTAGTTGGCATTATTGACAATGCCCTGGAGGTCGCACTCGTAGTCGCGTACCTTGAAGTTGAGGCTATAGATGTACATTGTAATTTTAGTTGAGGAGTTGAGGAGTTGAAGAGTTGAGGAGTTGGTGAAGAGTTGAAAAGTTGAAGAGTTGAAGAGTTAAGGAGTTAGTTTATGAGTTGATGGGGTGACGGGTAAGTTTGCCAAGTTATTTAACTCAGGTTTCTTATCAATTCAACGTTAACACAACAAGCAGTGTAGCGCATGACATGCTTACTCGTTAACTTCTCAACTCATCAACTTTTCAACTTGTTAACTCCCCCCCCAATTCAGCTTCTGCCTTGCTTGAGATAGAGTGCGCCAAACTGGCAACGCAGGCAGTCCTTGCCGTCGCAGTAGTGCTGGCGCAGCTGTATGAGGGCCTGGCTGTCGGCAGCGTGGGCGGCCTTGATGCCGGCACGCTCCCAGCAGCGGGTTATGTAGTTGCGCTCGGCGGGCAACTGTTCGAGCAGGGTGAAGGCGCGCTCGGCCAGGTCTTCGTCCATGCGCTGGCGGCCACAGGCAAAGAGCAAGGGCGACACGGTGTTGATGAGCAGGAGGTTGAGCGAGGAGGTTTGCAGGGTTTTGTCGCTCTCGCGACTTTCCTCGCCAAAGGCGTAATGGGTGCGCCAGTAGTTGGTGACGCCTATCCTGAACAGGGCACGCAGGGCATCGAGGCCTGACGTTTCGGTCAGCAACGAGAAGTCGGCGCGATGCTCGCTGTAAAGGCGGGCCAGTTGCGACAGGCGCACATGCGGAAAGTTCTGCGGACGCAACCGCCCGAAACGCCACTGTGCATGGCTGATGGGGGTGAGGCCGAACTTGTGCTGCAAAAATGCGTACTCCGACTTGAGACGCATATAATAGCTGTCGCGACGCTCGGCCTTGACGAGGGTGTCGTCGAGCAGTCCGGCCTGGCCCATAAAGAAGGCTTCGACCTGGAACACGTCGTCGCGGTGCTTGCCTATCTGCTGCGGGTCGATGGTGAGGGCCCACTGCTCAAAGGCTTGGGCATTGGTGCCGAACCCGAAATTGCGCGCAAGGGTGATGAAAAAGGCACGCTCCCAATCGCCGCCCGTGCGGTGCAGATATTGCTGCACGCGGTCAGTTTTGCTCTCGAGCCGCTCTACCGTGAGGCGGCTGAGCCAATTATGTACGGTGAGGGGAGGCACATGGGGTATGATGCGGTAGCAGGGCGGATAGGTTTCCTCATCTATCAGTGCCTGATAGTTGTGTTGCAGATAGTCGGGCACGCTGAGCACCATTTGCGGCAACTGCTTGCCGTCGGCTGTGCGCACCTCGGCATCGGCTGCCGACACAATGTGTAATACGACATTGTTGTAGGCCGCATCGGTGTCGTGATGGTGGCGGAACCAGTCGCTCGAACGCTCGTGCACCTCGACATTGCCGGCCCACAGCATGCCGTTTATTTTGACTTTTGCGTTGAAAAAGTCTGGGCCGGAGTTGACCAGATTGTGCACGCCGGGGTCTATCACATCTACTGCTTGCCCGTCGGTGGTGACAAGAGGCGCAAGGCCGTACAGGCGATGCTGCCAAACGTAATGGAGCAGGTATTCCATGAGTTGTTCCATATTGGTTAAACCAACAAAGGTAGGCTTTTTTTGAAATCCCGCAAACGGGGGAATGAGATAAATCAATAAAAACTCGTAATTTTGCCACAAATAATAATACAATCACAATACATGGAAACTGTATTTCACTACGACGTCGTTGTTGTCGGTGCAGGCCATGCCGGTTGCGAGGCGGCAAGTGCCGCTGCACGCATGGGGGCCAAAACGTGCCTGGTGACAATGGACATGAACAAAATAGCGCAGATGAGCTGCAACCCTGCCGTGGGCGGTATTGCCAAAGGGCAGATTGTACGCGAGATTGATGCGCTCGGCGGACAAATGGGTGAGGTGACTGATGCCACGGCTATCCAGTTCCGCATGCTTAACCGCTCTAAAGGTCCCGCCATGTGGAGCCCGAGGACACAGTGCGACCGCGCACGCTTTATTACTGAATGGCGACACCGGCTCGAAAATACGCCTAACCTGAACATTTGGCAGGACGAGGTGACGGAGGTGATTGCCGAACAGGGCGTGGTGAAAGGTGTGCGCACCATTTGGGGTGCCACGCTCATGGCACGTGCCGTGGTGATTACGGCGGGCACTTTTCTGCGCGGCTTGATGCACATTGGTCGCAAACAGGTGAGCGGCGGACGATGCGCCGAACCTGCTGCGGCTTTCCTGACCGAAAGTATCAACAGACTGGGCATTCGCTCGGCACGCATGAAGACGGGAACGCCTGTGCGCATTGACAAACGTTCGGTGCATCTCGACGAAATGACTGTGCAGCCGGGCGAGACGGATTACCACCGCTTTTCGTACATCAGTCCGATGCGCCCGCTGCCGCAACTGCCTTGCTGGACTACCGACACCAACGCTGAGGTGCACGAGGTGCTGCGTTCTGGATTGGCCGATTCCCCACTCTACAATGGCCAAATCAAGAGTATCGGCCCGCGTTACTGCCCGAGCATCGAAACCAAGCTTGTAACATTCCCCGACCGTGATCACCACCCTTTGTTTCTTGAACCCGAGGGGGTGGAAACTAACGAGCTTTACCTGAATGGTTTTTCGTCGAGTCTGCCGATGAATGTGCAGATTGAGGCGCTCAAGCGCATACCTTGTTTCCGCGACATTGTGGTGTACCGTCCGGGCTATGCCATCGAATACGACTTTTTCGACCCCACGCAGTTGCACCACTCTCTCGAGACTAAGGCTGTCAGCGGCTTGTTCTTCGCAGGACAGGTTAACGGCACCACCGGATATGAGGAGGCGGCGGGTCAAGGTTTGATTGCGGGTATCAATGCCGCACTCAAGTGTGCCGGAAACGAGCCATTCGTGCTCCACCGCGACGAGGCGTATATTGGCGTGCTCATCGACGACCTTGTAACGAAAGGTGTGGACGAACCCTACCGTATGTTTACCTCGCGAGCCGAATACCGCATACTGCTGCGCCAGGACAATGCCGACATTCGTCTCACGCCTTATGCCGAAAAGTTTGGATTGGCCACAGCGGAACGTTTGCAGCGTTTTCATGCAAAGAAAGAGAAGATTGGCGAAATCATCGATTTCTGCAAGCAGTACCCCATCAAGCCAAACGACATCAACGCCTTTCTTGAAGAGGTGGGCACTACCCCACTCCAGCGCGGCTGCAAATTGTTCGACCTCATCAACCGTCCGCAATTATCGCTGCTAAAATTGGCTGATGTCATCGCACCATTCAAGGAATTCCTCGCCGCCATCACTTCTGACGCTGAAGAAACGATTGAGGCGGCCGAAATAGAAATGAAATACCACGGCTACATAGCTCGCGAGCGTGCCATGGCCGACAAGATGCAGCGCCTTGAAAATATCAAAATCCGCGGGCACTTCGATTACGACAGTATCACGCAGTTGAGCACTGAGGCACGTCAAAAGCTTACTTCAATCGACCCCGAAACGCTTGCACAGGCCAGCCGCATTCCGGGCGTATCGCCAAGCGACATCAGCGTACTGCTTGTTTTGATGGGACGATAGGCGGTGCTTGATGGAGCGACAATCGGCGTAAATCCATTCTAAGGCCGCTCGCCGCTTGTTCTGTCCGCAGCCCACTTAAAGCAATACTCTAACAGCAAAACACCGCATAGGTGCTCAAACAGCCAAATATGGCCATTTTACCGCCGTTTAGTTCGCGTTCCACGTGAAACAAACAACACTAAAGCATATCAAAATCAGGAATTTCATGAATACAAAACTGCTTTTAGACAATCTCCGCACGGTATACGACTTTCCGAAACCCGGCATACACTTCAAGGACGTTACCACACTGTTCAAAAATCCCGCGTGCATCGAAGAAATGGCGCAGGAGTTGGTGCGTATTTACCAAGACAAGGGCATTACAAAGGTAGTGGGCATTGAGAGCCGCGGCTTTGTAATGGGTGCCATTTTGGCCCAAAAACTCGGTGCCGGCTTTGTGATGGCGCGCAAGCCCGGAAAGCTGCCAGCCGAAACGCACAAAGCCACCTACCTTAAAGAGTACGGCTACGACACCATCGAAATACACGCCGACGCTATCACCGCCGACGATGTGGTGTTGATACACGACGACCTGCTCGCCACCGGTGGTTCGATGCAAGCTGCATACGACCTTGTGCAAGCGTTCAAACCGAAGCATACGTACATAAACTTCCTTATAGAATTGCAAATGGAAGGCCTTGAAGGACGCAAAGCCCTTGGCAAAGACCTTGACATTACAACACTACTCACCATCAACGAATGAATGCCGAGTTACAAACCTACCTCAAAGGCATCGTAAATAATCTGCCCGAAACACCGGGGTGCTACCAGTACCTCGATGATTCGGGCACTATCATTTACGTTGGAAAGGCCAAGAACCTGAAACGACGCGTCAGCTCATACTTCAACAAAGAGCAGCAGACGCGCAAAACCCGATTGCTCGTCACACACATACGCGACATACGCTATGTGGTGGTAAAGACGGAGGCCGACGCCTTGCTGCTTGAAAACAACCTTATCAAGCGTTACAAGCCGCACTACAACGTACTGCTCAAAGACGATAAAACCTACCCTTCCATCGCCATCACCACCGAATATCTGCCTCGCATATTCAAAACACGACAACGCGGCAAACGCGGCGCAATATACTTTGGCCCCTACAGCCATGTGCCCACTCTCTATGCACTGCTCGACTTGTGCCGCGAGCTGTACCAACCGCGTCCGTGCCACACGCCCATGACCCGCGAGGGCGTTGAAAACGGCAAATACGACGTCTGCCTCGACTACCACATACACCGCTGCAAGGCTCCATGCGTGGGCAAGCAAAGCCACGACGACTACATGCGCTGCATTGAAGCCTGCAAGGAAATACTGAAAGGCAACACCGCCGATGTGGCCCGCAAAATGCGCGAAGATATGATAGCCCTGGCCAACGAACTGCGCTTTGAGGAGGCACAAGAAATCAAGCGGCGGTACGACTTGATAGAGAGTTACCGCGCAAAGAGCGAGGTGGTGTCGAACGTGTTACACAATATAGACGTATTCAACATCGAGACCGAGGAAAAAACGGCCTACATCAACTATCTGCACGTAACCAACGGCTGTATCAACCAGGCATTCACCTTTGAATACAAGAAAAAGCTCGACGAAACCGACGAAGAATTGCTCACGCTGGGCATTATCGAGATGCGCGAGCGCTACGCCAGCCAGTCGAAAGAGATAGTTGTGCCGTTCCACGTCGACCTGCCCGATGGCATGGTAGAGCAGACCGTGCCCCAGAAGGGTGATAAAAAGAAGCTGCTCGAACTGTCAAAACTCAATGTCAAGCAATACAAATTCGACCGTCTGAAGCAAGCTGACAAGCTCAATCCCGAACAAAAGCAGACACGATTGATGAAGGAGATACAGCGCGACTTAGGTTTGCCCAAATTGCCCCTTCACATCGAACTTTTCGACAATTCCAACATCAGCGGCGCCGATGCCGTGGCCGCTTGCGTCGTGTTTGAAAAGCTCAAACCCGCCAAAAGCGAATACCGCAAGTTCAACATCAAAACCGTGACCGGCCCCGACGATTACGCCTCAATGAAGGAAGTGGTGCGCCGCCGCTACACCCGTCTGAGCCAGGAAGGACGCCCCCTGCCCGACCTCATCATAGCCGACGGCGGACGCGGACAAATGGAAATGATACGCGAGGTGGTTGAGGACGAATTGGGACTCGAAATTCCCATAGCCGGCCTGGCCAAGGACGACCGCCACCGCACCCGTGAGATGCTCTACGGCTTTCCGCCCGCCATCATCGGCATCAAACCCGAGAGCCAGCTGTTCCGCACCCTCACACAGATGCAGGACGAGGTACACCGCTTCGCCATAAGTTTTCACCGCGACAAGCGTTCTAAGCGCCAGACAGCCTCCGAACTCGACACCATAGCAGGCATAGGCCCCGCCACCAAGCAAACCCTGCTCAAACAGTTCAAGAGCGTCAAACGCATAAAGGAAGCCACCCTGCCCGAGCTGCAAGCCCTGTTAGGCACAGCCCGCGGCGAAAAAATATACCACAATCTGCACACCAACGGATAAATAGACGTAACTTTGCCCACATGAGAGCAGTAATACAACGCGTGCAACACGCATCAGTCACCATCAACGGCCAAATAAAATCGGCCATACACCAAGGTTTCCTCATTCTGTTAGGCATTGAAGAAGCCGACAACCGCGACGACGCCGACTGGCTATGCCGCAAAATAAGCGCTCTGCGCGTGTTTGACGACGAAGGCGGGGTGATGAACCGCAGCCTGCAAGACATTGGCGGAGAAGCGCTCGTAGTAAGCCAATTCACCCTCATGGCCTCATACAAGAAAGGCAACCGCCCGTCGTACATACGCGCTGCAGGCCATGAGCACGCCATACCCCTGTATGAATACTTTTGCCAGGCACTCGAGCAAGCCCTCGGCCGCCCCATCGGCACAGGCGAGTTTGGGGCCGACATGAAAGTCGAGCTGCTCAACGACGGCCCGGTAACCATCTGTATGGACACCAAAAACAAAGAATAATGCCCCAAACCTTAGCCGACCTACAAACTCGTGTAGACAAATGGATACACACCTATGGCGTACGCTATTTCAGCGAACTCACCAACATGGCCTGCCTCACTGAGGAGGTGGGCGAACTGGCCCGTGTGATGGCCCGGAAGTATGGCGACCAATCGTTCAAAAAAGGCGAGACACACGACCCTTCTGAAGAAATGGCCGACGTGCTGTGGGTACTCATATGCCTGGCCAACCAAACCGGTGTAGACCTTACCAAGGCCATGGAGCAGAGTTTTGAAAAGAAGACCAAGCGCGACGCCACACGCCACCTCAACAACCCCAAACTGGCACCCCGCGAGCAGCCCTGAACCGCCCGCGCACACAACACAATAACACACATATCAAGAGACTATGCCCGAATTACACATCAACCGCAACGATGCTCAAAAGAGCAAATACGAACAAGCATTCGACAAGTTCAATCTTCACCTCGACGACGCCCAAATTAGCGCCCAAGTTCACAAACTCGTGGCCGACAACCGCAGCAAATACAACACCCCCGAGGTGCTCAAGCAGCTGCTCAGCACCGTCGAACTGACCACCCTCAAGGTGACCGACTCACAAGAGAGCGTGCTCCAGCTCACCGAGCGCGTCAACGAGTTCGCAGACGCACACCCCGACCTCCCACCCCTGGCCACCATCTGCGTATATCCCAACTTTGCAAAGATAGTAAGCGAGAGCCTCGAAGCCGACGGCGTCAAGGTAGCCTGCGTGGTAGGCGGTTTCCCATCGTCACAGACATTCATCGAAATCAAGACCGCCGAGACTGCCCTTGCCGTACACGACGGAGCCGACGAGTGCGACTGTGTGCTCAACGTGGGCGCCTTCCTCAGCGGCGACTACGAAACCTGTGCCGACGAGATTGAAGAGATAAAAGCCGCCTGTGCCGACAATCCCCTCAAGGTCATACTCGAAACGGGCGCCCTCAAGTCTGCCGTCAACATCAAGCGCGCCGCAATACTCGCCATGTACGCCGGTGCCGACTTTATAAAGACCTCTACGGGCAAAATAGAGGTCGCTGCCACGCTCGAAGCAGCCTACGTGATGTGCACCGCCATCAAGGAATATTACGACCTCACAGGCACGTTTATAGGCTTCAAGGCCGCTGGCGGCATCAAAACCACAGCCGAGGCCATAGACTTCTACACCGTGGTACGCGAAATCCTTGGCGAGGACTACATCAAGCAGGGCCTCTTCCGCATCGGCACAAGCCGTCTGGCCAACCTGCTCGTCAGCGACATCTTGGGCGAGGACGCAAAGCCCTTCTAAGCCGCCCACACACGCCAACAAACCGGGCTGCATTCTGCCATACATTGGCAAAATGCAGCCCGGTTTTTGTATCTTTGAGAAACGGCCCTACCATGGGCGTTTCACAGCATCACATATTGTTACAAAGAGCGCTCCACAACAAAGTCGATGTAGCCCCTGAGCGCCTCACGCACCTCAGCGTTATGCCAACTGTCGAGCAGCGACAAAGCCTGCGCGTGCAGCTCCTCCATGCGCCGCTGCGCATATTCAATGCCGCCATGCGCTTTGGTATAATCCACCAGCGCCGCTATGTCGTCAGCCGTGGCCTCGCCATTTTTCACACGCATGGCGAGCGCTCTAACTTCTTGGTTATCAGCGTTATTGATAGCATATATAGCCGGCAGGGTAAGCTTACCCTCACGCATGTCATTGCCTGTAGGCTTGCCAATGCGGTTGTCGGCATAATAGTCAAAAATGTCATCCCTGATTTGGAAACAAAGGCCTACAATCTCGCCAAAACGCTTGGCACGCGCCACATACTCAGCATCGGCGCCAGCCGATATGGCCCCCAGTTCGGCACAAGCCGCAAAGAGCGCCGCCGTTTTGTGGTGAATGATATGAAAATAAGCCTCCTCGGTGATAGCCTCGTTGCGGATATTAGCCAACTGGTAAATCTCGCCCTCCGAGAGCGTGCCACCCAGGCGCGAAATAATCTCCACCACCCCGATGTTGCCCGTCATGGCAGCCTGCAGCAGCGAAGTCGACAGCAGGTAGTCGCCCACCAGCACCGCCACTTTGTTGTCATACACAGCGTTCACCGAGCGTTGTCCGCGTCGTTCGCCACTCTCGTCCACCACATCGTCGTGCACAAGCGAGGCTGTGTGCAGCAGTTCGAGCGTCACCGCCGAGCGCAGCGAGTCAACCGAAACGTCCCCCAGCTCACGAGCCATCAGCACCACCAGCAAGGGGCGCATCATTTTGCCCTGACGCCGGCGCACATAGTCGAGCGCCTGGCCCAGAAAATCATCATCGTGAGTCAGTGCGTTGTCAAACAAAGCCTTGTACTGAGCCATCTCCTGCAACACAGGTTGGCGAATTGCTGCTAATTTGTCCATACGTTTCGGTTTCAGCTTACAAAAGTAGTAAAAACTAACTTATTGTACGAGAGTATTTGCGTACTTTTGTAAGCATAATAACAATATATAAGCTATGCAAACCCTCTATCTGCTCGACGCCTACGCGCTCATATACCGCGCGTACTATGCACTGATACGCTCGCCACGCATCAACTCCAAAGGCCAGAACACCTCGGCCGTGTATGGTTTTGTCAACACACTCAACGATGTACTGAACACCGAAAAGCCCGATTTCATCGGCATTGCCTTCGACCCCGCCGGCGGCACCTTCCGCCACGAAGCCTACCCCGCCTACAAGGCCCAGCGCGAGGCAACGCCCGAAGACATAAAGTGGGCCGTGCCCGTTATCAAGGACATCATACGCGCCTACAACATACCCATTCTCGAAGTGCCGGGCTACGAAGCCGACGATGTGATAGGCACACTGGCCATGAAGGGGCGTGAGGCCGGACTCGAAGTGCACATGGTCACCCCCGACAAGGACTATGCCCAACTGGTGAAACCAGGCATTTTTATGCGTCGTCCCGGCCATGGCGCCTCAGCCATGGAGAAACTCGGCCCCGATGAAGTCTGCCAAAAATACGGCATCAGCCACACCGACCAGGTGATTGACCTGCTCGGCCTCATGGGCGACACCGCCGACAATGTGCCGGGCTGCCCCGGCGTAGGCGAGAAAACCGCCGTCAAACTCATCACCCAGTTTGGCTCGATTGACAATCTGCTCGACAGCACCGACCAACTCAAGGGGGCCATCAAGCGCAAGGTGGAGGAGAACAAAGAGCAAATCAGTTTTTCTAAATTCCTGGTCACCATCAAGACCGACGTGCCAATCGTCCTCAACCTCGACACCTTGCGCACCACCGAGCCCAACAAGGAGGCCTTGCGCCCGATTTACGAAAATCTGGAATTTCGGGCCTTCCTCAAGAAACTCGACGACAAACCAGCCGAAGTGCAAAAAAGTGTGAGCGAATGGGGTGCCCTCTTTGACGCGCAGCCAGACAACCGCGCAGACGAGCCAAAAGAAATCACGCACAAAACGCTCAACGACGTTCCGCACACTTACGTTCTCGTTGATAATGAGGGTGATGCGCAGCAACTTTGTGAGCATTTATTGACTTTCAGCACGGTAGCCATCGACACCGAAACCACTTCAATCGATGCCATCAGCGCCAAATTGGTAGGATTAAGCTTTGCCGTCGACGGCGGCAAGGCCTGGTACGTTGCCGTTCCACGTGAAACGGAGGAAGCGTGCCGCATGGTTGAGATTTTCCGTCCGTTGTACGAAAACCCCGACACGCTCAAAGTAGGACAGAACCTCAAGTACGACCTCACCGTGCTCCACACTTACGGCATTGCTCTCGCCCACCCCATGTTCGACACCATGCTGGCCCACTACCTGGTACAACCCGAGTTGCGACACAACATGGACTATCTGGCCGAGATATACCTGGGCTACCAAACCATACACATCGATGAGCTGATTGGCCCCAAGGGCAAAAAGCAGAAAAACATGGCCGACCTCGAACCCACACAAATTTGCGACTATGCCTGCGAGGACGCCGACATCACCCTGCAACTCATGCAACCGCTCAAGCAGGAACTTGAAAAATACCAGCTCACCCATGTGTTCAACGAGATAGAGATGCCACTCATGCCCGTACTGGCACGCATGGAGATGAACGGCGTGTGCCTCGACACCAACACGCTGGCCCAAACCGGCCAACACTTTACGGAGCGCATGCAACAGCTCGAGGCCGACATCTACCAACTGGCAGGCCATGAATTTTTGCTCACCTCGCCGCGCCAAGTGGGCGAAGTGCTGTTCGACGAGCTCAAGCTCAACGAAAAGGCCAAAAAGACCAAGAGCGGACAATACTCCACTGGCGAGGAGGTGCTCGAAGCCATCAAGCACAAGCACCCCATTGTAGAGAAAATCCTGGCACACCGCGCCTTGAAAAAGTTGCTGAGCACCTACATCGACGCACTGCCCAAACTCATCAACCCCGCCACGGGCCACATTCACACCTCGTTCAACCAGGCTGTCACAGCCACGGGCCGACTGTCATCATCCAACCCCAACCTGCAAAACATACCGGTGCGCGGCGACGACGGCCGCGAAATACGCAAAGCCTTTGTGCCCGAACCGGGCTGCATATTCTTCTCGGCCGACTACTCGCAAATCGAGTTGCGCATCATGGCCCACATCAGCGGCGACGAACATTTGGTCAACGACTTCCGCGAGGGGCGCGACATACACGCCGCCACAGCAGCCCGCGTATTTCACAAGCCGCTCAACGAGGTGACGCGTGACGAGCGCCGCAAGGCCAAAACGGCCAATTTCGGCATCATCTACGGCATATCAGCCTTTGGTTTGGCCGAACGCATGGAGGTATCCCGCACCGAGGCCAAAGAGCTCATTACCAACTATTTCAGCACCTACCCCAAGGTGAAGGACTACATGGAACGCAGTGTGGCCGAAGCCAAAGAGCGCGGCTACATTGTCACCGCCTTTGGCCGTCGCCGCTACCTGCCCGACATCAACTCACGCAACGCTGTGGTGCGCGGCTATGCCGAGCGCAATGCCGTCAACGCCCCCATTCAGGGCACCGCTGCCGACATCATCAAAGTGGCCATGATACGCATCGACGAGCGCTTCCGCCGCGAAGGCATACAGTCTAAAATGATACTCCAGGTGCACGACGAACTCAACTTTTCGGTTGTCCCCTCCGAGCTCGACACGGTCAAGCGCATCGTCATCGACGAGATGGAGCAAGCCTACCAAATGAGCGTGCCATTAGTGGCCGACTGCGGCGAAGGCCACAACTGGCTCGAAGCGCACTGATAGGAGATAAGCCAAATGGGTCTAATGAGCCTATTAAGCCTATTGAGCCTAATGAGCCTAATATGCCTATTATGCCCAATATGCCCATTAAGCCTAATATGCCTATTGGGCCTAATATGCCCATTATGCCCAATAGGCACCCCAAAACAACAAACCAACCAAACCCCAACCAAACAACAAAAAAGAAACTACCATGGAAAAGCGCCCAGTTGACAAGCAATTCCTTCGGCAAGGCAAGGACTACACCACGCTCATTTGCTACAAAAAGGCGGTGATAATCTACGACATCACCTACCACTTTGCCCACAAGTATCTGGAGCGTGGCGACCGCACCATCGACCAAATGATACAGGCGGCGCGCTCGGGCAAGCAAAACATTGTGGAGGGCAACATCGACGGCATCACATCAACCGAAATGGAAATAAAGCTCACAAATGTCAACCGTGCCAGTCTGCATGAGTTGTTGGAGGATTATAAAGACTACCTGCGCGTACACGGCCTTGAACAATGGCCTGTCAGTTCGCCCAAGGCGGAGCAAACGCGACGCTACTGCGCCACCCACAATGCCCCCGAGGACTATACACAGAAAATAGCGGAGCGGTCGGCAGAAACGATATGCAACATTGCCATCACGCTAATTCTGCAAACCGATGTCATGATAAAGGGACTGATAGAGTGGCAAAAGAACCATTTCAAAGATAATGGCGGCATAAAAGAGCAATTGTATAATGAGCGACGCAAACAGAGGGGGTATTAAGGGTCAATAAGACATCTAAATATATTGTATACCCGTTGGCGGAATTTCTAGTTAACAGGTTAACAAGTTTACAGGTTGACAAGTAAGTATGCAACACACCACTTATTATGTTAAAGTCAGAATGACAGAAAGCTTAAAAAGCTATGCAAACTTACCTGTTAACCCATTAACTTGTCAACTATTTTACTAATTTTGCCAACGCGTATTGTATAAAACACTTTAAGCACACCGGCAAGCAACAATGCCACAAAGAAAAGAATTCGAATAATAATATAAAACACCCTACTATGATGACACACACCACCATTATGCGCGCAGTGCACAACAACCGCAGCACCCTGAGGCTCTGCATATTCATTGCGCTATCCATCACCCTGACTGTCAAGCCGCAGCCCTTGGGCGCATACACCGGTCTGCTGTTTGCACTGTCAGTCATTGTTGGCGCATGCCACATCAGCCAGCTTGCGCGCAACAAACAAAACTTGTTGCAACTGTTGCAAAAGAGCATATACAGCATACTGTTCAGCCTTGCGCTGCTTGCCATCTGGCTGCTGTCGTAAGCAACCAATGCGCTCTGCGCCCAACGTTGCACGCCACCCCATAAGGCGTGCACACAGCAACGACAGAGCGATATTACGGCAACGGGAGGTAGAAATTTCAATCGGAGCGTTTGAATTTTCTACCTCCCGTTGCCGTTTTTACGTCCTCCCGTTACCGTTTATACGCCCTCGCACAACCCGAAAGCCAGCACCCCGTGGCGCAGCGTGGTGTGGTGCAAGGCACGCGTGGTAACGAGTTCTTAACAACAACGTTACATCACGTTCATATAGCACACCTAACTTTGCAGCGTAAAACAAACGTATATACTACTTAACACAAAGACTCAATGAAAAAGAACCTGTTCAGTGCCACACTGACCATGCTGTGCACAGTGGCCATGCTGCTGGCGGCCACACTGAAAATGCAAGCCCAAACGCCTGCCGAATGGAAAGCCATGAAGGGCAATGTAACCATGTACATGACCAACGACATGGGGCGCAACGGCTATTACGACCAAAAGCCCATAGCCGAACTCATGGGGCACATGGGCGAAACACTCGGCCCCAAATGCGTGCTGGCTGTGGGCGACATACACCACTTTAACGGGGTGGCCTCGGTAAACGACCCCCTATGGACAACCAACTACGAGCAAGTGTACTCCCACCCCGAACTCATGCTCAACTGGTTTCCCGTGCTGGGCAACCACGAGTACCGCGGCAACACACAGGCCGTGCTCAACTATGGCACAGTGAGCCGCCGTTGGGTGATGCCCTCGCGCTACTACACCAAGGTAATCACAGGCAAAGGCACAAGCGTGCGTGTGGTGTTCATCGACACCACGCCCCTCATCGACCGTTACCGCGCCGACAGCATCACCTACCCCGACGCCCACAAGCAGGACATGCAAGCCCAGCTCAACTGGCTGGACAACACACTCAAAACGGCCCGCGAGGACTGGGTGATTGTGGTGGGCCACCACCCCATTTATGCCCATACCACCAAGGCCGAAAGCGAGCGCACCGACATGCAAAAGCGCGTGTTGCCCATACTCAAGCGCTACCACAATGTAGCCATCTACGCCTGCGGCCACATTCACAACTTTCAGCACATCAAGATGCCGTCCGACGACATTGACTATGTGGTCAACTCCTCGTCATCGCTGGCACGTCCCGTGCAAGCTGTTGAGGGCACCGTGTTCTGCAGTCCGGCCGATGGTTTTTCAGTTATTTCGGCCACCAAGGAGCAACTCAACATGTATATGATAGACAAAGACGGCAAGGCCATTCACACCATCAGCCGCCGCAAATAACAGCACAGGCAGCATACCACATAATGAAAAAGTATTTACTCAGCACAGCACTCATGGCCGCCATAGCCACCGCGGCCGGGGCGCACACCATCGACGGCATAGTCAAGGACCAAAAGACGGGCGAGCCGCTCATTGGTTCGGTGGTCGAAGTAAAGGAATTGCCAGGCGTCAAGACCACCACCGGCCTTGACGGCTCATTCCGCCTGCACGAACTGCCCGACAGGGGACGTTACACGCTGGTGGTAAGATACCTGGCCTATAAAACTCGCGAAGTGCCAGTTGAGGTGTCGGACACGGGCAGCGTGACCATTACCCTCGACGAGGACGTCCGCCGCTTTGGCGAGGCCGTAGTGACAGGCCACCGCAACAGCCGCACCGACATCAGCGCCATCAGTCTTGAAAAGAATGCCGGCAATGTGCTCAACGTGATGAGCCAGCAGAGCATTCAACTGTCGCCCGACGTCAATGTGGCAGCCGTGCTGCAACGCGTGTCGGGCGTAACGCTTGAGCAAAGCGCATCGGGCGAGGCATCGTACGCCATACTGCGCGGCATGGACAAGCGCTACAACTACACGCTGGTGAACGGTGTAAAGATACCTTCGCCCGATGACAAAAACCGCTACATACCGCTCAACATATTCCCCTCCGACCTGATGGACCGCATTGTGGTGTCGAAATCACTCACGGCCGACATGGAGGGCGATGCCGCTGGCGGCGTGGTGGACATGGTTATGAAGGACGCGCCATCACGCTTCGAGCTGCAGGCCAACGGTGCTGTGGGCATGAGCGACTACTTTTGGAACGGCAACCGCCATTACCTGTCAACCGACCGCGGCCACGCCACCGCCAAGGCACCCTACGAGGCTTTCGGCAGCCAGTATGCCGCCACCGCAGCCGACTTTAAGCACGGTCCCGCACAGGTCAAGAGCCAATCGGTGCCCGCACCCAACCTTGTGGGCGGCCTGTCGGTGGGCAACCGCTTTTTCAACGACCACCTGGGCGTGATGCTGGCCGGCAGTGTGCAGAACACCTACCGCGGCACAGAGCGCACGTACAATGCCGTAAAGATGGCATCGGGCGAACAGGCCATGTACATATCGAGCCTCAAGCACCGCTACTACTCCATGCACGACCTGACCACGGGCGTGCACGGCAAGCTTGACTTTGCCATTGGCGGGCAAAAGCTGGAGTGGTACAACATGTACGTGCGCACCAACTCCGACGCCACGCGCTACAACAACAGCGTCAGCACCGAATACCTCAGCTCGCAATCGTACACACAGGACGACGAGTTGCGCTCCTCTACACAGACGCAGAGCATCTTTGCCTCACACCTCAAGGGCACACACCACATTCTGCCCGACCTCACCTTCGACTGGGCCGGCATCTTTTCGCGTGCCAAGGAGGAGGACCCCGACCGCACCTACATCACGCTGACCAACGAGGTGCAGACACCTGCCAACGGACTGGACGGCTCGCTGTGGGACGGACAAAAGACACTGCTCAAAACACGCCCCAAGGAAATGGAACGACGCTTTCAGCACAACAAGGACACCGATTGGGCTGGCTATGCCAACCTGAGCTACAACACCCACCTGGGCAGTGCTGTGGACGCACTGTGGAAGGCTGGCGCACAATATCGCCGCAAGGAGCGCAGCAACCGCTATTATTCCTACCAGTTTAACCCGGCCGACATACAGCAGCAGCTCGATGGCAACGGCCTTGACCAGTTTGCCGCGCCCAACTGGGTGTGCCGCACGCCCTACACGCAGGCCTCGCAGCTCAACTACAACTCAAAGGAACACGTGGGCGGCACCTACGCCATGGTGACCCTCAAGAGCCACTTTGGTGAGTTGTATGCCGGCTTCCGCGCCGAGCATACCAACCAGATTTACACCATGCTGCAACACTTTGACAACCTGGGCCCTGTGGGCGAGCAGAGCTATTGGGACTATCTGCCCTCGGCCTCGCTTAAATGGACGCCTAACGGCAAGATGAATGTGCGCCTGTCGTACTACCGCAGCATCAACCGCCCTGGCTTTTACGAGATTGTACCTTACCAAATAATGGGCGAGGAGTATCAGGAAAAGGGTAACCCCAACCTCAAGCGCGCCCGCATTGACAATGTGGATCTGCGCTGGGAGTGGTTTCCCTCGGCCAATGAGCAGGTGCTTGTGGGCGTGTTCTACAAATACCTGAAGGACCCTATCGAACAAGTGTTTGTGGCATCAGACGGCAAGATGGGCAGCGGCGCCGACGCTTACTACATGCCGGCCAACCTGGGCAATGCCAAGAACTATGGTTTTGAAATAGACGTGGTAAAATACATACGTCACTTTGGTGTGAAGGCCAACTACACCTACACCCACTCGGCCATCACCACCACCAAGCGCCAGTACAAGCTCAATGGCAACGGCGAGTATGAGAGCGGCGTGACGCAGAAGCGTCCGTTGGTGAACCAGGCCCCGCACACGGCAAACCTGTCGTTGCTCTACAAGGACACCAACCATGGTTGGAACGCACAGCTGGCGGCATCGTACACTGGCACCAAGCTGGCTCTCGTGTCGCCCTTCAAGGACGCCGACCAATGGGACAAGGCTTTGTTTGGCCTTGACTTCAGTGCCGAGAAAAAGTTTGACAACGGTTTGTCGCTCTTTTTCAAGGCCAACAATCTGCTCGACGCCAAGCGCGTGCGCTACATCAAAACGGTGAACGAATCGAACCTGGAATATGAGGGGCAGCGCACCGACCGCACTGTGGTGGGCACCTACCGCTACGGACGCACCTTTCTGCTGGGTGTAAGATACACGCTTAAGTAACAATTGAAAAGAGTAAGTAGGTGTTCAAAATTATTTTTACATTGAATGTGCATTATCGGGGCGCAGATGTTTCCTTCGGGTGAGGGAGCATAGCGGGCTATGTGACCGAGGCCGAAGGGAACAGATGCGTCTCGAGAATGTGCATTCAATGTGAAAACGGCACCTACTGATTGTATAAAATAATTTTGAACACCTACTTATATGAAAAAGTTCAGCACATACGCTTGCCTGGCAGCCATGGCTACCGCAGCAATATTCGCCACCTCGTGCGAAAATGACAACATCAACCCCTACGACTACACCGGAGGCGGCTCAAACAACAATACCAACCAAGGCTCGACCGAAGTGGTTAAGACACAACTGGCCGAATATCCCGTTGGCTCGCTGGTGTGGACCAAGGACACCACGCTCACCGAGAGTGTGAAGATACCCGAGGGCACCTCGCTCTACATTGAGCCGGGGGTGACGGTCACCTGTAAGTCGGGCACACAGGTGCCCATCGAGATTGTGGTGTTGGGCAACCTCTACTGCATGGGTACAAAGGAGAAGCCCGTGGCCATTGTGTCGGACACGCGCAAGGCCAACGACTGGGGCGGCATCATCTGCGGTTTTAAGTGTGAGGAGGTGGTGCTCAGCCACACCGAGGTGGCCTACGCCGGAGCCACTCCCACGGAGTCGTCATTGTCGTACCAGAACGCCTTGTTCAAAACGCCCATCGACGGCGGTGTGCCAGCCTTCCACTTTTGCAACGTCAATGGCAAGTTTGCCTTGGCCAACTGCTACTTCCACGACATTCAGAACGATGCCACCTACTTTACCGGCGGCCAGGGCGTCATATACAACAGCCTATTTGCCAACACGGGTAATGCGGCCGATGGCGGCGAGGCCATCAACGTGAAGGCGGGCTGCAAACTCGATGTGGCCAACAACGTGATATACGATGCCTGTACCAATGCCTTCAAACTGTCGAACAGTGGCAACAGCGAGACTATTCCGCTCACACAAATCACGGTGTACAACAACACCATGGTGAACTGCGGCTGGCGCCGTACAAAGAACAAGAAGGGGGGCAGCGTTTGGCTTGAAAAGGCCAGCGCACCGGTGTTTGCCAACAACCTGGTGTACGACTGCCGCTACGGCATGAAGCAGCCTAAGAAGGACGGGGCCAACCTGAAGGACGCCTGTGTGGCGCCTAACTACTACTACGCTTCAACACAAAAGGGCGTGGACCAAATGGCCAAGACTGCCGACCTCATTATTTGGAATGATAACGACATTAAGAGCCAGGTGCCCGGCCAACTCAACCCGCTGTTCAAAGCCTTTACGCAGAACCCGGCCATGAACATCAACTGCGAGGTGGACGATGCCTCGAAGGGCGCTCCCCTGCCCTACGACCGCAACTGGAACTTCAATGTGCAGGCGGGCAGTCCGGCACTCAGCGGCGGCAAGGCTGACATTGCGCGCATCTTTGAATACGGCTTGGCCTTCTTTGGCATGAAACGCATTCAGTTTGCCAACTCGGCCAACGACCAGAACTATTACTTTACAGCGCCTGCACCGAGCACGCGTTTTGGCGCACAGCTATAAACGCTGGCCGCCGGGAAGCTTTATTCAGACACCAGGCTCAAGCACCGACGCGGAAACGACTCGCCCGTAGAAGTGCCAGAGCCTGGTGTTCTTATTTACTTGCCGGAGATACGGTGGTGATTATAGTTGTGTGATTATTAGTCGTTTGCACCCTAATTGTGTTCTGTAATGATTTGTAAACTACCACATGGCGCATTGTGCGGCGGCGTTGTTAAGTATTTATTAGTAACTTTGCATGCTTTTACAAACGTACTACAACACATGAACAAGATATGCTGCATCGGGCACATCACGCACGATAAAATCATTACCCCTACCACCGAGGCCGACATGCCGGGTGGCACATCATACTACTTTGCACACGCCATGTACCACCTTAATGGCGGGAAGGACTTTGAACTTGTCACATCGCTGGCACCCACCGACATGCAACCGGTTGACGAACTGCGCCACATGGGGGTGAAGGTGACTGTAATACCCTCGCGCCACACGGTGTACTTTGAAAACAAATATGGCGCAAACCAGAACAACCGCACACAGCGTGTGCTGGCCAAGGCCGACCCCTTTACGGCCGAGAGCCTGGAGGGGGTTGAGGCCGGCGTGTTCCACTTGGGCTCGCTGCTGGCCGACGATTTTGGTCTCGACGTGATACGCGCGCTCAAGGCACGTGGCGTGGTGAGTGTTGACTCGCAGGGCTACCTGCGCGAGGTGCGCGGCGAAAAGGTTTTTGCCGTTGACTGGCCCGACAAGCGCGAGGCACTGAAAATGATTGATGTGCTGAAGGTGAACGAGTATGAGATGGAGGTGCTCACGGGCCAGAAGGAGGCGCACGACGCTGCCCTGCAACTGGCCGAATGGGGGGTGAACGAGGTGTGTGTAACCTTGGGCGACTATGGTTCGGTGGTGCTTGAAAATGACCACTTTTACGACATTTGCGCCTATCCGCCCAAGCAGGTGGTTGATGCCACGGGGTGTGGCGACACTTACTCTACCGGCTACCTGTATATGCGCTCGCGCGGAGCCGACCCCAGCGAGGCGGGACACTTTGCCGCAGCCATGTCGACACTGAAACTCGAACACAGCGGCCCCTTTGCACGCACTGAGGAGGAGGTTTTCTCGCTGATAAAATAATGTCCGCTACGCTCGCCATGCCCACGAATGTGCTGATGTGCACATTAGCGGGCATGGCGAGCAACACTTATTATACATTTTATTATCTTTGCACGTAGTTATGAACCTGACATCAATCATACGACCTGTGTTCAACAGCCGCTTGCACGCTATTGAACGCTACGAGAGTCACGCCGAGGACATTCAGCGCGACACGCTCGAACGACTACTGCACGAAGCCGCCCGCACCGAGTGGGGGCAACGCTATGGATATGACAACATGCACAGCTACGAGGAGTTTGCTGCCAAAGTGCCTGTAAGCACCTACGAGGAGCTGAAGGGATATATCGACCGCATGCGTCACGGCGAACGCGATGTGCTGTGGCCCGGACAAGTAAAATGGTATGCCAAATCGTCGGGCACTACCAACGACAAGAGCAAATTCATACCCGTAAGCCGCGACGGACTGCATGACACGCACTACCAAGGTGGCACCGACGCGGTGGCCCTGTACCTGCACAACAACCCGCTGAGCCGCCTGTTCGACGGCAAGGCGCTGATATTGGGCGGCAGCCACGCACCTAACTATAATGTGGCTAACTCGCTGGTGGGCGACTTGAGCGCCATACTCATCGAGAACATTAACCCGCTGGTTAACCTCGTGCGCATTCCGCCCAAAAAGATTGCCCTGCTGAGCGACTTTGAGGAGAAGCGCGACCGCATTGCCGAAATAGCCATTAAAAAGAATGTGACCAACATATCGGGGGTGCCGTCGTGGATGATGGCCGTCATTACACGTATGCTCGAACTGAGCGGCAAGCAGTACCTTGACGAGGTGTGGCCCAACCTTGAGGTGTTCTTCCACGGCGGGGTGGCCTTTACACCCTACCGCGAACAGTACCACCGCCTCATACGCTCTACTAACATGCACTACATGGAGACGTACAACGCCTCGGAGGGCTTTTTCGGCTTGCAGAACGACCCACTCGACGCGGCCATGCTGCTCATGATTGACTATGGGGTGTTTTACGAATTTATCCCCCTCGACGAGGTGGGCAAGCCCAACCCCACCGTGCTGCCGCTGTGGGAGGTGGAGCAGGGCAAGAACTATGCTATCGTGATTAGCACAAGCTGCGGCTTGTGGCGCTACCAAATAGGCGACACGGTGAAGTTTACGTCGACCAACCCCTACAAGTTTATCATCAGCGGACGCACCAAGAGCTTTATCAATGCCTTTGGCGAGGAACTGATTGTGGACAATGCCGAAAAGGGGCTGCACGAGGCCTGCAAGGCTACCGGCGCCGTGGTGAGCGAGTATACCGCCGCACCGGTGTTTATGAACGCCGAGGGAAAGTGCCGCCACCAATGGGTGATTGAGTTCAGCCAGCAACCGGCCGACATGGAAGCCTTTGCCAATGCGCTCGACCTGGCACTGCAGCACATCAACTCTGACTACGAGGCAAAACGCCACAAGGACATCACGCTGCAACGGCTCGAGGTGGTGACAGCACGCCAGGGCCTGTTTAACGACTGGCTCAAGAGCAAGGGCAAACTCGGCGGGCAGCACAAGGTGCCACGACTGAGCAACAACCGCGACATTATTGACGACATATTAAAACTTAACTGATGCGCTCCACACACTTTCATACCCGACACTTGACGGGCTTGGTGTGCACGCTGCTTTGTGTGGCGTGCATGTTGCTTTCGTGCGCCAATCCGGGGTCGGGACCCGATGGGGGACCTTACGACGAAACGCCGCCACGCATTGTGCAAATGCTACCGGCGCTGGGCAACACGGGAGAGAAGGCTCGAAAGGTGACGATTGCCTTTGACGAACCCGTGAAGATTGACAACGCAAGCGAGAAGGTGATTGTGTCACCACCGCAAATCAATATGCCGGAAATCAAGACTTCGGGCCGACGCATCAGCGTGGAGCTGATGGACTCGCTCAAGCCTGGCACGACTTATACCATCGACTTTAGCGACGCCATTACCGACTGCACCGAGAATAACCCGCTGGGCAACTTTACATACTACTTTAGCACGGGCACGCAACTCGACACCATGGAGGTGGCAGGACACGTGCTGGCTGCTGAGAACCTTGAACCCGTGAAGGGCATCATGGTGGGGCTGCACAGCAATATGGCTGACTCGGCCTTTACAACGCTGCCCTTCGACCGCGTGGCGCGCACCGACGCCAACGGCCATTTCTGCATCAAGGGGGTGGCGCCGGGCAATTACCACATTTATGCCTTGAAGGACGTGGACGGCGACTTTAAGTATACGCGCGGCGAGATGCTGGCCTTTAGCAGCGAAACGGTGGTGCCATCGTCTTTTCCCGACGTGCGGCACGACACGCTGTGGGCCGACACCATACGCATCGACACCATCAAGACTGTGGCCTACACGCACTTTATGCCCGACAACTTGGTGCTGAGGGCTTTTACCGAGAAGAATAATACACGGCAGCTGCTCAAGTCGCATCGCGAACCGGCTTACTTCCGCACTTACTTTACAGCTCCCTCGGCGCATGTGCCGGTGGTGCGCGGCCTTAACTTTGATGCCGCACACGGCATTGTGGAGGACCGCTCGGCGGGGAACGATACCATCACTTACTGGCTGGCCGACACGGCGCTCGTAAAGCAGGACTCGCTCATGGTGGCCTACACCTACGAGGCTACCAACGACTCGACGCTGCAGCCTTACTTGCAAACTGACACGCTGTGTCTTGTGCCGCAATTCTCGTATGAACGCCGGCAGCGACTGGCAGCCGAGGATTTGGCAAAGTGGCAGAAGGGACTTGAAAAGCGCCACAAACGCGGCGACTTCAGCCAGGAGAAACCACCCGTCAAGCCGCTGAAGATGCAGCTGGCACTGCGCGGCAGCATCAACCCTGACGAGAATATGCACATCACCCTCGATGAGCCGGCGGCAAGGATTGACACAACTAAGTTCCACCTTTACCTTAAAGTGGACTCTACCTACAAGGCGGTGCCTTTCAAACTGAGGCGCGACGCGAACACGCTGCTGGCGTACACGCTGTATGGCGAATGGAGGCCGGGACAGCAGTATTTGCTCAACATTGACTCGACTGCCGTAACGGGACTGTCGGGGGCGGTGTGCAACAACTTCGACACCAAATTCAGTGTGGCGGGTGACGACAGCTACGGCTCGCTGTTTATGACAATAGCGGGGGCCGACTCTACTTGTGTGGTGCAACTGCTGCAAGGTGACAAGGTGGCCAAACAGGTGCGCGTGAAGAATGGCCGTGCCGACTTTTACTACACCAGACCTACCGACTACTACGTGCGGGCCTTTATTGACGCGAACGGCAACAACCGCTGGGACACGGGGTGCTACGCCGAGGGGCGCCAGCCTGAAATGGTGTACTACTATCCGCACAAAATTACGGTGCGTGCCAACTGGGACATTGAGCAGACATGGCAACTTGATGCGCTGCCGCTGAACCGCCAAAAGCCGGCGGAACTGGTAAAACAGAAGGGCGACACCAAGAAGACGCCGCGTAACCTTAACGCTGAACGCGAACGCAAAAAGCGAGGCGGGTGATGACGCCACACTATTATAGCAAACGGGCAGGCGGACTGTGGTGCAGACTGTGAAACGACCGCAGCAAGCCCCTGCCCTACTCTATTTCATTACAAACCAGACCTAAACACCATTATGAACTATGATTAAGAAACTCATGCTACTGCTGCTGTTAGTCGTGTCGGGACTACAGGCCAGCGCGCAATGCTCGTCGAACAACACGGCATTCAAAAGCGGCGAAACACTTATCTACGACTTGTACTTTAACTGGAAATTTGTGTGGATAAAGGTGGGCGTGGCCTCAATGAACACCACGCAGACTACCTACGGGGGGCACCCGGCCTTGCGCACGTATCTGATAACACGCGGCTCGAAAAAGGCTGACAAGATATTTGTGATGCGCGACACGCTGATGGCATACACCGGGCTCGACCTCGTGCCGAAGTATTACGTGAAAAAGGCTTTCGAGGGCAAAACTTACCGCAAAAACGAGGTGTGGTACTCTTACCCCAAAGGCAAATGTAACGTGAAGATGCGCTATCAGCGCGACCACAACCCGGCCAGCCACTCAAGTCACTCGAGCAAATACTGCGCCTTTGACATGATTTCGATGCTGATGCGCGCACGCTCGTTCTCGGCCGAAGGCATGAAGGTGGGACACCGCATCAACTTTTTAATGGCTGACGGACGCACCTGCGAGTGGAAGAGCATCGTCTATCGCGGCAAGAAGACTTTCAAAATGGAGAACAGCAATACCAAATACCGCTGCCTCGTGTTCTCGTTTGTTGAAAAGGAGAATGGCAAGGAAAAGGATATCGTTACCTTTTACATTACCGACGACAAGAACCACCTGCCGGTGCGACTCGACATGAACCTGAACTTTGGTACTGCCAAGGCGTTCCTTACAGGGGCACGCGGGCTGCGCAACCCGCAAACGGCTAAAATCAAGTAACGCTACCTGCACGCAACCTGCACAAGCCACAAACGCAACCTCTAATGGGGGCGACGCGTCTCGCGTCGGAAAAATGCCATGTCCACGCACCAAATAAAGACTCACTGATAGCACTAAATCACACCTATCAGTGAGTCTTTTCCTTAATGCCCGATGAACGCGGGACGCGTCGCCCCCATTAGTGCTTGCGTTTAGTGGTAGCGTTTTTTGCTTGCGTTTAATGCTTACGGTACCTTTACAATACTACAAAAACTTTACTTGCCGAGTATCTTACATCTTACACTAACGCGTCGCAACTCATTGACTATCAACACTTTAATTAGTGTAAGATGCTACAAATTTCACTTACACGCAACCTACACACCCCACACGCTGCCACACGACACAAGCATGGGAGAACAGTATCACGGCATAGGGGAGCAGAAAAGTCTGTTGCTCCGACAGTTTTCTCTACGTCCCTGTGTCGTAACCCCCACCGCATACGTCCAAACTGACTGCGAGGCAACGGGGTGAGGTGTGTAAGATGTATGCAAGGGTGTGTATGATGCTTTGAACACATCTTACACTCTCGAAATCTCTGTATATCAGTCTGTTACGTACAAAAAGTGTAAGATGGCAGCAAAAGCACACGCACTCTTTTATAAGTAGGTTGACGGGAAAAGAACAAATATTTGTGTACAAGTTGTACACTTTTTTTGATGGGTGCAATGCCTTGGTGTTACCTTTGCAGCACTTTTGTTCTTATGTTCTCCGCGTTAGCGGCAAATTTCATAGAAGCACCACAATATCCTAACTTCATCACTTTTTTGCGCCATTTGTATAGGTGGCGCATTGACGGAGTCTGGACTTTGTTGCGCCCGACTTTGCTCTTTTTATTACAAAATGAAAGAAAATAACCTATTTATTTTTGCTTAATGCCTATCTTGCACTAACTTTGCTACCGAATTATAACATAATGCTTACCTTTCGGACATCGGCACCTCTGCTTGTAGGCTTACATGGTGCGGCAGAATGGTAAGCACATACACCTAAAAGATAAAAAACCTACACTTATCATGGAAAAGGTTGACCAGCTTGACCTCAAGATTTTGAAGATTATTACAGTTAACGCACGTATCCCGTTTAAGGACGTGGCCGCTGTGTGCGGTGTGTCGCGTGCAGCTATTCACCAACGCGTGCAACGCCTCATCGAGGCCGGTGTCATCACCGGCTCGGGCTACACCGTGTGCCCCAAGAGCATTGGCTACAGCACTTGCACTTACGTGGGTATCAAGCTTGAACGCGGCTCTATGTACAAGGGCGTGGCCGAGCAGTTGGAGAAAATTCCCGAAATTGTGGAGTGCCACTTCACCACCGGCCCGTACACAATGCTTGTCAAGCTTTACTCGCGCGACAACGAGCACCTTATGGACTTGCTTAACAACCACATTCAGGAAATTCACGGCGTAATATCGACAGAGACGCTCATCTCGCTCGAGCAGAGCATCAACCGCACGGTTCCCGTTACCCTGCAAGAGGATTAAAACAAACTTTGGCGGCGGGGCAGTACACATAAGCAGATGTGCCCTGCCCCGCCTTAAGGGTGGTTCTAAAAATTCTGTTTTTAGAGTTCTGCTATTCTGAAATGTGATTTGCACGCTCTCTAAAGTGTCTTTTTGAAAGTCTGTTCGGTCACATAGCCCGCTATGCTCCCTCACAAACTTTCAAAAATACACTTCCGATAGCGCACAAATCCCTATTTCAGAATTATTAGAACCACCCTTAAAGCTTTCACACAAAACACACACACGCACATGACACTTACTGGCCCGCTCATTGGTTTGGCCACGTTCCTTATTATAGGGGCGTTCCACCCCATCGTTATCAAGACCGAATACTACTGCGGCACCAGGCCGTGGTGGGTGTTTCTCGTGGCCGGAATAGGCTGCATTGCCGCAGCACTGTTTGTAAGCAATGTGCTGGGGGCTGCCGTACTGGGCGTGACGGGCTTTTCGTCACTATGGACCATTCTCGAGCTTTTTGAGCAACACCAACGGGTGGAGAAAGGGTGGTTTCCCAAAGGGCCCGGACACGGCAAAAGATAGCGCACCACAGCTTGTGGCGGCTTATACAACATTATGCAGATGATGATTGACATTGACCAACTCAACACCGAGGCTCTGGCGGCGCCTGCCAACCGGCCTGTTATTGGCATTACAGGCAACTTTAACGAAGGGCAGCTCAAGCTGCTCCCCGGTTATTTCCGCTCTATCGAGGCTGCTGGCGGCACCCCCGTGGTCATTCCGCCACGACGCAAGCCCGACGCCTCGCTCATCAGTCTGATTGACCGCATCGACGGGCTGCTGCTTTCGGGCGGAGCCGACATCAACCCTATATTGATGGGCGAGGACCCCGTGCCGGCACTGCACGGCATCAACAATGAGCGCGATGCCTTTGAACTGGCACTCACACGCTTGGCTTACAACCGCCAAGTGCCCATGCTGGGCATCTGTCGCGGCATACAAGTGCTCGCTGCAGCACTGGGCGGCACCGTGATGCAGGACATAGCCACGGCTATGCCCCACTCTACCCTGGTCAAGCACTCACAAGACGCTGACCGCGGGGTGGCCACACACTTTGTCACGGCCGAGGCCGACTCTGTTGTCGGACGGCTGCTGGGCACACGCTTTGCCGTCAACTCCTTCCACCACCAAGCCGTGGGCGAACCTGGCCCCCACTTTAGGGTGACGGCACGCTCGGCCGACGGGGTGGTTGAGGCTATCGAGAGCACCGACATGAAGAGTATCATTGGCGTGCAATGGCACCCCGAATGCTTCTGGCCCGAAGGCGACAGCTGCATGATGCCACTGTTTGAGCATTTTGTAGCCAATGCCGCACAATTTGCCACTGCCAAACGGGTGCACGAGCAGGTGCTCACTCTCGACTCGCACTGCGACACGCCCATGTTCTTTGACAAAGGGGTGGAACTTACCCGACGCGACCCACAACTGCTCGTCGACTTTCCGAAAATGCGCGAGGGACACCTCGATGCCACTACCATGGTGGCCTATCTGCCGCAGGGCGGACGCTCTGAACAGGAGGAGCTGCAAGCCACACAAATGGCAGTCAAACTGCTCAATGAGATTGAGACACGCGTGGCTAACGCACCCAATGTGGCACTTGCACGCACACCGGCCGACTTGTACCGCCACAAGCTTGAAGGCAAACTGTCCGTCATGCGCGGCATTGAGAATGGCTACGCCCTGGGACGCGACATCGACAATGTGGCTCGATTTGCACAAATGGGCGTGGTGTACATCACGCTCTGTCACAACGGCGACAACGACATCTGCGACTCGGCACGCCGCTCTACCAACGAACACGGCGGTCTGTCGGACTTTGGACGCAAGGTGGTGGCCGAAATGAACCGCACAGGTATCATGGTCGACCTTAGCCATGCGGCCGAAAGTTCTTTTTACGATGCACTGGCCTGCAGCACCACCCCTATCGTTTGCTCACACGCTTCGAGCCGCGCACTGTGCAACCACCCGCGCAATCTGACCGACGACCAGTTGCGGGCCTTGGCCAAGGCTGGCGGTGTGGCGCAAGTCACACTGTACCACGGCTTCTTGCGTCTTGACGACGACGGTATACCGGCCACTATCGACGACGGGGTGCGCCACTTGATGCACTTTATCGATGTGGCAGGAATCGACCACGTGGGCATCGGCACCGACTTTGACGGCGACGGCGGAGTGCCGGGCTGTGCCTGCGCTTCCGAACTCATCAACTTTACACGCCGCTTGCTGGCCGAAGGGCTCACCACTACCGACTTGCAAAAGGTATGGGGCGGCAACTGGCTGCGTGTCATGCAGCTGTGCCAGGACAAAGCACAGTGCTGACACCTGCGCCTCTCGCATATCCCCCACCCACACACTGAGAGCATCTGTGCGCAACACTGCGTATGACGCTGTGCGCAGCGCTCTACCATCATATTAGTAACAGAGTATCAGCTATCATGAACAAGATATTTGCGGCCTCACTGACCGCCATCATACTGGCAGCCACAACTGGCCTTGCTGGCTGCAAAAGCCAAAAGCAAAGTGGCGACGACACGGCCACCGACACCATTGCGGTGACCCAAATAACCTTCAACGCCGACTCGGCTTTTGCCTCTATCGAAAAGCAGTGCAGTTTCGGCGCACGCGTACCAAACTCCGAAGCGCACGACCGCTGCGCCGCCTACATCGTGGCACAATTCAAGGCTTTAGGACTTGATGTGACAGAGCAAAAGGCTGACCTCAAGGCTTGGGACGGCAAGGTGCTCAAGTCAAACAACATCATTGCGGCCTACCGCCCCGAACTGACCGACCGCATCATCATCTGTACACACTGGGAAAGCCGTCCGTGGGCCGATGCCGACCCCGACTCCACCAAGCACCACCAGCCCGTAATGGCTGCCAACGACGGTGCAAGCGGTGTGGCCGTAATGCTCGAAGTGGCGCGCCACCTGGGCGAGCTCAAGCCCAACATTGGCATTGACTTCATCTGCTTCGACTCCGAGGACTATGGCGCCCCCTACTGGGCCGAAAGCCAAGCCCCGCAGGACGGCTCCGACTGGTGCCTTGGCTCACAGTACTGGGCTGCCCACCCGCATGTGCCAGGCTACAAGGCGCGTTTCGGCATACTGCTCGACATGGTGGGCGGACAGGACGCCCGCTTTGCCTACGAGGGCATAAGCATGCGCTATGCACGCGAAGTAATGGTGCAGGTGTGGGACGCTGCCACACGCGCCAAGGCTGACCACCTGTTCCAACCCATTGAGGGCGGCTATGCACAGGACGACCACGTGCCCATGAACGAGACTGCTGGCATACCCACCATCGACATCATTCCATTTATTGAGGGCGAACACTCCTTTGGCACTACCTGGCACACCACCAGCGACACGCCACAAAACATATCGAAGGAAACTCTGCGCGGCGTGGGACAAACGCTGCTGCAATTCATCTCCGAACAATAATACAAAGCATAACACTTAACACACTAACTGCCGTGACTATTAACGAGATACAAGACGAGATTATTGAAGAGTTCTGCGAGCTCGATGACTGGATGGACCGCTACCAACTGCTCATTGACCTGGGCGAGGAGCAAGCCCCCCTACCCGACTCTGACAAAACGGACCAGAACCTGATTGACGGCTGTCAGAGCCGTGTATGGATAACATGCGAGGAGCACGACGGACGCCTCGACTTCCGGGCCGAAAGCGACGCACTGATTGTAAAGGGCATCGTGTCGCTCGTTATCCGCGTGGTCAACCACCAAACGCCCAAGGACATTCTCGACGCCAAGCTTTACTTTATAGACAAGATTGGCCTTACCGAGCACCTCTCTCCCACCCGCTCAAATGGCTTGCTCGCCATGATAAAGCAAGTGCGCATGTACGCCCTCGCCTTTCAAACCAAACTCGAGGAGAACAAGTAACACGCCACGCACAAGCCCAAGGCTGCGGCACAGGAAACAAAGCGCATGCGCTGCTAAATATTTATGCACAAATACGCAAAATGCTGCATACACGCCACGTGTATGCAGCATTTATTTGTATATTTGCAAGCAAAACACACTACTTAGCAACATGACAATACCCGAGATTACTGCCGCCGAGGCGGCATCGATGATACAAAACGGCGACCTCTTGGCCGTGGGCGGCTTTGGTCCGGCTGGCTCGCCCAAAGTAATAACACCAGCTCTTGCAGCCCGTGCCCGTAAAGAGCATGAGGCTGGGCGTACCTTCAAGGTGAATGTGGTGACGGGGGCCTCAATCGGTGCCAGCTGCGACGGCGAGCTGGCTGCAGCCGATGCCGTCGACCGCCGTTTGCCCTTCAGCGTCAACCCCGAAATGCGCAAGGCTTACAACACGGGGCATGTGCGCTACACCGACCTCAACCTGTCAGACAATGCCTCACACCTGCGCCAGGGGCTCACGGGGCGCATCACTTGGGGCATTATCGAAGCCTGCGATGTGCAGGAGGTGCGGGGCAAACTGCGCATTTACCTCACTGCGGGCATAGGCATTGCGCCCACAATCTGTCGTTTGGCCGAAAAGGGTGTGTTCATTGAACTAAACACCTGGCACAGCACCAAGGTAATAGGCATGCACGACATCTACGAGATTGAGGACCCCTGGTTCCGTGCCCCGATACGCATCACGCAGCCTATCGAGATTATCGGACTGCCATACATCGAGGTGGAACCCGAGCACGTGCGCGGCATTGTCATGACCCATCTGCCCGACGAGGCACGCGCCATGAACCCCGCCAACGAGGTGACACGTGCCATTGGCCAGCACACGGCCGACTTCTTGGTGTGGAACATGGAACAGGGCTTCATCTTCCGCAACAAACTTATACTGCAAAGCGGTGTGGGCAGCGGAGCCAATGCCGTGATAGGTGCCTTGGGCGAGTCGAAGGAGGTGCCCAACTTCTCCATCTACACCGAGGTATTGCAAGAGGAGCCCATGCGCCTCATACGCGAGGGTAGGGTAATGGCCGCCTCAACTGGTGCACTCACACTGAGCCCGGAGCATCTGCAGGACCTTTACCGCAACATGAACGACTACCGCGGACGTCTGCTGCTGCGCCCCTCCGAAATATCAAACTGCCCCGAAATCATTGCCCGCCTTGGCGTATGCTCGCTCAACACAGCCATCGAGGTAGACATCTACGGTCACGTCAACTCCACCAAAGTATGCGGCACACGCATGATGAACGGGGTGGGGGGCTCGTGCGACTTTACTTGCAACGCCATGCTGGCCACGTTTACCTGTGGTTCAACCGCCAAGGAGGGCCGCATAAGCAGCATTGTGCCATTCTGCTCGCACGTCGATCACACTGAACACTACGTCGATGCCATCGTAACCGAATATGGTGTGGCCGACCTCCGCAACAAGTCTGCCCTCGAAAAGGCCGAGGCTCTCATAGCCATTGCCCATCCCGACTACCGTCCCATTCTGCGCGAATATATGCGTCTGGCCGGTGCCTACGGCGGACACACGCACCACATCTTACCGGCGGCCTTTGCCATGCACGACACCTACCGCCGCAAGGGTGACATGCGCCTGGTTGACTGGAGCGAATACATCAAGGACTGACAACCCATTATTCTACTGACACCAAGAGGCAGGAAAGCCAACGGCTTTCTTGCCTCTTGTCTTTTTATATCATTACGGTATTGACAAGTGAATACACCTTAGCACCCTAAAATTTTGATAACAAGCAACAAAGTTCAAGCAAGCTTGACTTTCTTCACTCGGTTTGCACTATCTTTGAATAAGATTGGCGGCACCTCACAAGAAAGTTCAAGCAAGCTTGACTTTCTTCACTCGGTTTGCACTATCTTTGCACAGAGAAGTACAAAGCACACCATCAATTACAAAAACCACACTACCATGATTGTACACGCAGCCAACCCCATTTACGACAGCATATTCAAGTATTTAGTCGAAGACAAACGCATTGCAAAGATACTCATCTCTGCACTGTTAAAAAAAGAGGTCCTCGACGTTGAATTCCGCCGCCATGAGTACACCAACAATGTACGCAACGACATTTCCATGTTCCGCATAGACTTCGGAGCCAGGGTGCGCGAGGCCGATGGTTCAGAACACCTGGTACTGATTGAACTGCAAAAGACCTGGATCGAAACCGAGACGCTGCGTTTCCGCCAATACCTTGGAGCACAGTATTCTGACCCCAACAATATTCAAAAAGAGGAACGTCTCAAACACGGATATGCCATACCAATGGTTACCGTCTACCTGCTGGGGCACAAAGTGGGCAACATCGAAGAGCCTATCCTCTACGTCAACCACAAGTCGTACGACTACAACGGGCACGAAATTACCCAAGGCCTGCCAGACCCCTTTGTCGAGAGCCTTGTACACAACAGCATCATTGTACAAATACCCCGTCTGCACGGACATGTCAACAACCGGCTTGAAGAGGTGCTCAGCGTATTCGACCAAAACAGAACCAACGAGTTCAACCACCATATCATCAACATCAACGAAGAGGAATATGCCAACGATGACGACATGCTCTACATCGTACGAAGGCTTACCGCTGCTGCTGCAAATGCCAAACTGCGCCATGACATGAACGTCGAGGACGAATTTTTCACAGCTATCGAGAACCGCGACACTACCATAATGAATAACGAAAGGGAAATAGCTGAACAAAGGGCATATATCAACGAGCAGAAATGCCAAATCAACGAGCAACAAAGCCAACTCAACGAGCAACAAAGCCAACTCAACGAGCAGCAAAACCAACTCAACGAGCAGCAAAACCAACTCAACGAGCAGCAAAACCAACTCAACGAAAAGAACAAGATGCTGCAATCTGCCATTAAAGCCATGATGAACAATGGGTTAGACGTGGCTACCATCGCCACTTCGCTTGGCATAACAGCGGGTGAGGTTGAAGCGCTTATGGCGAAATAAACCCTTGCCAAAAGCACAAATCAGCATTTGGCGGCAAAAAAGAAGGCAACAGATACCCTCCATTACAATAAAAAGTGTATTTTTGCCGCCAAAAACCACTGAGCAGTTGGGAACTTGCGCAGCACCTCACACATGCTGCACCAAGGAACGGCCCATGCTGCCCGACATTTAAGTATAACCTCAAACCCAAATAACTGACACTATGTATTGGACATTGGAATTGGCCTCAAAGCTTGAAGATGCACCTTGGCCAGCAACAAAAGACGAACTCATTGACTACGCCATGCGCTCAGGAGCACCGATGGAGGTGGTAGAAAACCTGCAGGAACTTGAAGACGAAGGCGAAATATACGAAACCATCGAGGACGTATGGCCCGACTATCCTACAAAGGAGGATTTCCTCTTCAACGAGGACGAATACTAACTCACACCCAAGCTATAACCAACATATAGCACAAAGCCTTTCAATAAGCGGTATAGAATTTCTGACATACAGATTTCTATACCGCTTTTTTAGCACCTGACAACCCCGCCCACAGCACATGCAAAGCCTACTCATGAAAGAGGGATGATAAAACGCTCCGAAAAGTTGTTTCGTTCATCATAATATTGTACATTCGCACCTAACAAGTTCGAAAAAGTGTCATCTTTGACACAAAACCGAAGTTATCAGTGCAAATATGAGGATAAAGAGAGACATAATAAACAAACTCAAAGAATGGAAAGATGCTGAAAAGCGCAAGCCAATTCTTCTGAAGGGCGCCCGTCAGATAGGCAAAACATGGGCTATGGAGGAGTTTGGAAGAGAGTATTTCGACTACACGGCAAAATTTGATTTTGACCGTCAGAAAGAATTACAATCAGCCTTCACCGTATCAAAGGAACCTGCACGCATCATAAAGGAACTTGCCCTTTACAGCCAAGTACCCCTTGTCCCGGGCAAGACACTGCTCATATTCGACGAAATACAAGAATGCGAGGAGGCGCTCAACTCTCTAAAGTATTTTTTTGAAGACGCCCCCGAGTGGCATATTATTGCAGCAGGCTCGCTGTTGGGCGTTGCTGTGAAAAGAAGGAGAATGACCGTACCAGTAGGGAAAGTACAGGTCGTACGTATGTATCCTATCACATTCAAGGAGTTTTTGCGGGCAAGTGACGTTCAAACATTCAATTTCATAGAACAGATAAATCAGCCAGAAAAACTGCCCCTTATCATACTTGATAAATTAAAGTCTGAATACCGCAGATATATGGTGTCTGGAGGAATGCCAGAAGCAGCTGTAAGCATGCTTGAAAATCAAGGCATGCAAGCAGTGGACGACATATTACAGGGGATATTAGACTTGTATGAGCTTGATTTTGCCAAGTATGCGGAGCCGCGCGATATACCGCGCATACATGCCATTTGGCACTCACTGCCATCTCAACTTGCCAAGGAAAATCGAAAGTTCATCTATAAGATTATAAAGAAAGGGGCAAGAAGCCGCGACTATGAAGACGCCTTGCTCTGGCTCGAAGATGCAGGCATGATATACCGTGTAAACGCTGTATCGAAACCCGGAATGCCTTTAAGCGCCTACGAGGAACCTGACATATTCAAGGTTTATGCCAGCGACTGCGGACTACTGCGGCAGTTGGCCGGACTACCAGGAAGCATCGTCATCGACCCAACCTCTAACTACACCGAATTCAAAGGTGCAATGGCTGAAAATGCTGTACTACAAAGCCTGTTGCCCTCATACGGTTCCATACCTTACTATTGGACTTCAGAAGGAAAAGCCGAGATAGAATTTCTGTTACTGCAAGAGCACGAGGTAGTTCCTGTTGAAGTCAAGGCCGAGAATTGTGTCAGCGGCAGAAGCATTGTTGTGTACAACGAACGCTACCAGCCCAAGAACCGCATACGTTTCTCCTTTCTCAATTTACAGCAGAACTGTGGAATGCTTGCTTGTCCGTCACCTTTAGCAGAGTGGGCTATGAAATGGCTTATCAAATAAAGGCCATATAGCGCGTGACTCACAACAACCCACACAACAAACAAACTGACAGATTATTGTGATGTAGCATCATAGTGCTCTTGAAACTCAATATATCATGCTCCTCTTCAACGAGGACGAATACTAACTCACACCCAAACTATAACCAACATATAGCACAAAGCCTTTCGATAAGCGGTATAGAAATTCTGACTTACAGATTTCTATACCATTTTTTTGGCACCTAACAGCATCACCACACGGTGCCACAGCAGGGCAGGGTGGGGCGGGGGAGAAGCCCTGCTTGCATACACGCCAACTGCTCATGCAAAGAACGTGATGCGCTTGTAGGAGCACAGAAAACACCTGCAAGAATACATAAAACACCTGCAAGAATACATAAAACACCTGTGAGAATACATAAAACCACCTGCAAGAATACATAAAAACACTTGTGAGAGGACTTAAATGCACTTGCGCAAAAGCAGAAAAACACTTACGGGAAGTAGAAAAATCTATTCGTCCAACAGAAAAGTCTGCCTCCCGTAACAGGAAAAACGCTCTCCCGTAACAAGAAGAACGCTCCCCCGTAACAGAAAAATCACTTCCACCGAACCAAAAAGGCCACCTCACGCAACACGTAAGAGCCACACCCAACACCAAAAGTGTGCAAACAGCAACACAGGCATTCGCGGCCAGGGTACAATCAGGCATATAGCTTACTGCAAGTACTGCAAAACGCTGAAATAATTACATTTTGCGAAATATTCGTGCAAAATACTTGCATATTATCTATTAACGTACTACCTTTGCTTTCGTTATAAATACAATACAACAATTAAGAACTCCTTACAACTACCAAAATAACACAGCTTATGAGACATCTCTACACAGCTTTTGCAGCAGCCCTTATAGCAAGTTCGGCTGCTACCGCACAAACCGCCGCCACGCGCAATGTGCGCCTTACCCCAACCAAGCAAGCCATAGCTTTGGCCAAAAAGTCCAACTTCCGTCCGGCCGTCAAGCTGGGTAGCACTGCCGCATCGGGCAAGCGCTTCAACGTAGCCTCCACTACCGGCACCACTACCACAGCCCCCATCATCGATGCCCAGCCCGAAGGCAAGCTCCACGCCAACTTCTACTTTTCGGGCGAGAGCTTTGTCAACATGATGGGCTATGAGGCCCAACTGCCGTTCGACGGTATTTGGGGCAAAATAGTCGAGGCTCCCGACAACAAGACCATCTACATCAACAATCCCATCGGTGCCTACTATTCTACCGCATGGATTAAGGGCGAGCGCACCACTGGCGACACCATCGAGGTAAAACTGCCGCAGCAGTTTGTACACGAGGAGTACGACGGCATGAGCAACGACGCCTGGCTTTACAAACTCGTGCCCGTCAAGGTTGAACAGGACGGCGAAACCTACACTACCTTCAAGCCCGACTCTACGAGCCAGACCGTCAAATACGTGTGGCGCAACGACAGCATCGTACTTGTCAACACCACACAGGACAGCAAGCTGCTCGGCATGTGTACCGAGGCGGGCGAATGGTATGGCTATGGCGACTACATACAGCAGTACACTGTGTTCGACCAACAGCCCGTTGCACCCAAGGACGAGACAAAAGCCACCCAGATGAGCATCACCTACTACGACTCAGGACAGAGGTACGGCCGCGTAAAGAAGGTGGTGCGCGAGGGCAACGACATCTACATTGCCGGGCTCAACAAGAATATTCCCTCTGGCTGGGCCAAGGGCACCATCAGTGGCAACAAGGCCACATTCAGCGGCCATCAGTACATGGGCCTCGACTCTGTGACAGCAAGCTACGCCTTTTTCGAACCCGTGTCGCACAACATGGTGTGGGACAGCGAGATTGGGGATTCAATAGAGAGCCTCACACTGGCCGATGCCATCACATTTGCCTACGATGCCGACAAGGGCACACTCAGCACCGACAGCACCTTTGTGGCCAACCAGGGTTACAAAATGTTTAACCAGGTGTTCACCTACGACGGTGCCACCATTGAGCCATGGACCGAAAAGGCCGCCACACCGCTTGCCGTGGACGCAAGCACCATGTCGTACATGCCCTTCAGCGAGGAGTACGGCTACGGTCTGCTGGCCTTCGCACCCAGCGAGTTCGACGCCGACGGCTACATTCTCGATGCTAACAAACTCTACTACAGCATCTACCTCGACGACGACGTTCTGACCATCGACCCCGATGAATATAAACTGTTCCCTTACGAAACCACCGAAATACCCTTCACCTACAGCGACATGCTCGACTTTGTCAATTATGCCGGCATGTGGCAGGTTTACACCTTTGTCACGGGCATCGACCGCATCGGTGTACAAATGATTTACAAGGGTGGTGGCGAAGTGCGCAAGTCGGCCATCACCTACATAAGCGCCACCGACGAGGACCCCTCGGCTGTAAGTAATGTGGCTCAAACCGGCAAGGTGGCTGGCGTTACCTACACCGACCTCAGCGGTCGCCGTGTGAGCCGCCCCGGCAAGGGCTTGTTCATTCAGACCACACGCCTGGCCGACGGTACCATCACTACAAGCAAGCGCTTGTTCAAGTAAACCGCACGCAGGATTTGTGACACATACATATTGAGAAGTCCGGGAGCCTTATGCCGGCTCCCGGACTTCTTAAATCTCTTAATGAGTGGTGCTGATGTTCTTGATTTCTAAATTCTAAGCATCACACACCGGCCCCACCCTTTAATCCCACCACACACACATGAAACTATTACACACCTGTCTTGCCGTTCTGCTCATGGTCCTTTGCACAGGCCCCGTGGCTGTGGCACAAACCACCACCATGGACTACAGTTACTACGACGGCACCACCGACCTGGCACAAACCGGGTCGGGCAAAAAGGAGACCTACGACGTGGCCATACACATCAATCAGCCGGCTCTCACTGGCACCACCATCAAGGGGGTGATTATCAGCATACCACACACCACGGCTGTCAGCAACCTTAAAGTGTGGCTGTCAAAGGAACTCACGCTCCAATCCATCGACGGCAAAAAGCAGAATGTGCCCGACATCTGCACACAACCCGCCGACACCGCATTGGCCTTCAGCAGCACCTACATACCCCTCGACCAACCATACACCATCACCGAGGGTGGCGTATATGTGGGCTACACCTTCACCATCAATGCCGTTGGCACCGACCAAAATGCGGCCAACCCGCTGATTGTGTGCGAAAGCCAGAACGAGGGCGGATTTATGATACATTCTACCAAGAAGTACCTCAAATGGGTTGACCAGTCCGACGTAGCCAATTTGGCCATGAAAGTACGCATCGACGGCGTGGCAGCCAACAGCGCTTCTGTCAGCCTGCCCGCCACCATCTACACCATCACGGGGCAAACGGCCACCACCAACGTCACAGTGGCCAACTACGGCGCCAATGGCGTGCAGTCCTTCGACATCGACTACACCGTCAACGGCACACCGCTCACCCAACACTGCGACCTGCCCGCCGGACAGCAGTTGCCGGGCGAATTTGGCAAGAGCACCCAAGTGGCCGTCAGCCTGCCCGCCATCGGGGCCGACGGCACTTACCCCGCCACCATCAGCATCAGCAAGGTGAACGGGCAGCCCAACTCAAGCACAGCAGCACCCACCGCCTTCGAGGTGGACGCACGCGCTTTCATACCCACACACCGTCCCGTCATCGAGGAGTTTACAGGCACCTGGTGCGGCAACTGCCCGCGCGGCTACGTTGCCATGAAGGCCATGAAGCGCCTGCACCCCGACCGCTTTGTAGGGCTGGCCTACCACTTCAACGACAGCATGATGGTCATGACGCAAGAGCAGTTTCCGCTTTCAGTAACCGGCTACCCCATAGCCTCGATTGAGCGTCACGGCACCACCGACCCCTATTTCGGGTCCGACTCAAAAGGCGCCCACCCATTATACATTGAACGGGAGTGGCTGGCCTGTGCCAACCAGTATGTGCCCCTCGACGTGGCTGTCGAAGCCAAACTCTCGGCCGACGGCAAGGAGGTGACTGCCCAAGCTGGCATCACCTCAACACGCGCCATGAGCAATGCGGGTTACAAGGTCGAATTTGTGCTCGTGGGCAACGGTCTGAGCGGCACGGGCAATGGCTGGGTGCAGGAGAACTATTATAACAATGCCACCGCCGACATATTTCCAGAGCCTGAGTTTGCCCCCTTCCTTGGCACTACCGACAAGGTGGCCGGCCTCGACTACGACGATGTGGTGCTTGCCACTACCCGCACACTCGGCACCGACGTGGCACTGCCCAATGCCCTGGAGGCTTACAAGCCCTGCCAGGCTGCGGCCACATTTAAGCTTGACGCCATTGTAACGCCCGACAAGCTGAACCCCGTAAAGTTTAACAGAACCAAACTCGATGTGGTGGCCTTGCTCATCAATGTGACTACCAACAAGGTGGTTAATGCCGGCATTGCGGCAGTTGACGCCACAGACTATCGCACGGCTGTGGGCCAACTTACCACCACTGGTGCCCAACCCAAGCAACCCACCATCTACTACGACCTTAGCGGCCGCCGTACAGGTGCTGCTGCCAAGGGGGTGCTCATAACCAACACCGGGCGCAAAGTAGTGCGCTAAATCCTCTGCGCACCACGCCATAGCAAGCGGACTTGCTGCAACACTCTGTACAACGGAGTTTGCGGCAAGTCCGCTCTTATTTTTTGCACGGATTGCGTTAAAATATATTGTAAGGCGAAGTTTACATTTTACCCCCCCAATGTATAAACTTTGCAAATTATGCAGAATGAAGCGTCATATCTGCGCCATTTTGCAACATATGTTGCATTCATAATACGTGGCAGGTTAGTATTTTTGCACACTATTTTACAAGGATAACGCGCACGCAGAACAAACGCACGCAGAACACCACCAAAGGATAACACGTATGAACCTCAAACAACGCATATTGCAACGCTTGGGGGCACTGATGCTGGCCAGCATTCTCTGCCTCAACCTCAACGCACAACACGCGGCTGTCAAAACCAATCTGCTGTACGACGCCACCCTCACGCCCAACCTCGGTGTGGAGCTGGGCCTGGGGCGCAAAAGCACCATGCAGGTGCTCTACGGCCTCAACTTGTGGAAACACCCCCTGAACAACGACAAGATGTGGAAACACTGGCAACTGCTCGGCGAGTACCGCTGGTGGCCCTGCTCCAAGTTTAACGGCCACTTTATTGGCGTGCACGCCATGGGCGGCGAGTTCGACATGCAGAAGGTGCGCTTCAAACTGCCCTTTTACAACTGGCCTTCCGACCTGCGCGACAAACGCTACGAGGGGTGGAACGCCGGGGGTGGCTTTACCTACGGCTACCAATGGATATTGGGCCGGCACTGGAACCTCGAGGCATCGCTCGGTGTGGGCTATCAGTACATCAGCTACAAGCGTTACCCTTGCGCCGAATGCGGCACCACCGAGGAGAGCGGACACAAGCACTACTTCGGGCCCGACAAACTGGCGCTCAGCCTGATGTACGTGTTCTAAACGCTGACGCCACCACGTGCACAGCCACATTTTGGTGTGCAGCCCCGGCCCAATGCGCCCCGCCTGCCACAACCACCTCACCCCCCTTACTATCAAACAGCAACTTATGTCAATCAAACACATCATAGCCACATCGCTCCTGGCACTCGCACCATTGGCCGCCTGTGCACAGGGCAACAGCATGCACCAGCTTGCAGCACGCCCCATGGCCAAGCCGGCCGGCGAGTCGCTGGTGGTAACCTGGCGCATGACCATGGACAGCATGCGCATACGCTCCAACCAAACGCTGGTGTTCACCCCCGTCATTGAGGACAAGCACGGCCACACACAAACGCTGCGCTCCATCATGGTGAACGGACGCCGCCAGCACTACGTATTTCTGCGCAACGGCAACAAGCATTACCCCGACGCCATTGAGCTGTAGCGCCACAACGGCACCGCCCAATGCTACAACTACCGCGAGGCCATCGACCTCGAGCCGTGGATGAACGACGCCACCCTGCGCATTGCCACCGACACCTGCGGGTGCGGCAATCTGGTGGGCAACAGTGCCGGCACACCCGTCGACATCAATCCACACTGGGAGCGCAAGTGTGCCCTGGCCAACGTGATGCCCGCCGTCAGTGCCGACGACCCCGTGCTCTCGCTGCAGGGCAAGGCCTACCTCGACTTTCCCGTCAACCGCACCGAACTGCACCCCGACTACCACAACAATGCGGCCGAGCTACACAAAATAATGAGCACCATCGACACCGTGCGCCACAACCCCAACGTGAGCATCACCTCTATCAGCATTCACGGCTATGCCTCGCCCGAGGGGTCGTGGACCAACAATGCCCGTCTGGCACAGGGACGTGCTGCCACGCTCAAGGAGTATGTGCGCAACCAGTACGACATACCGGCCAAAACGTATCATGTAGACTTCACCCCCGAGGACTGGGCAGGGCTCGACACCTTTATCGTGCGCAGCAACATGGCCGACAAGCAGGCTTTGCTCGGCATTGTGCGTGCCGACATGGACCCCGACGCCAAAGATGCCCAGCTCAAGCAGCGCTACCCCGAGGCTTACAGCATTCTGCTCAACGCCTGCTACCCCTACCTGCGCCACTCCGACTATGAGGTGAAGTACAAAATACGCCCCATGAGCGACCGCGAGGCCGCTGCCCTCATCAGCACAGAGCCAAGGCTGCTCTCGCTCACCAAAATGTACCGCATTGCGGCCCTTTACGAGCCAGGCAGCGACCAGTACAACGAGGTGATTGAAACCGCCGCCAACGTTTATCCCGCCGACACCGAAGCCAACCTCAACGCTGCAAGCGTGGCACTGCGCCAAGCCGACATCACACGCGCCGGGAGCTACCTCAAGCGTGCCGGCCAAACGCCTGCCGCCATCAATGCCCGCGGCGTGCTGGCCCTGCTTCAAGGCCATTTGGCACAGGCTCAACAACTCTTTGAGCAGGCTGCGGCCAACGGCTCCGACGAGGCCAAGCGCAACTTGGCGCTCATTACAGCTGCCAATTAGACACTTTATATAAACTTTACATAAGACTTATGAAAAAGATCTATTTACCTTTAGCTCTTGCTGCCACCCTTGCATTAGGTGCTTGCAGCAGCGACAATGTAGTAGACAATGGTGGGTCAAACCCCATCGACCTGAGCAAGGGAGGCTTTGTCAAGATGAGCCTCAACCTGCCTACCGACAACAACCGCGGCAGCCGCGCCGATCTCGACGATGGTCTGGCCAACGAGTACGGCATCAAAAATGCTTACCTCGTGCTCTTTGAGGGAATAGATGAACACAACAAAGAGAATGAAGCCAAGTTCAAAGGTGCCTACGAACTCGAGAACAGCGATTTTAAAGATTTTGAGGCGGTGGGCGACAACCCCAACCACGTGACGATCACAAAGCGTATTGCCTTTGCCAACGGCACGAAGCCCCAAAGCGGCAGAAAGCTTTTCGCTTTGGTGGTGCTCAACAACAATAACTTGTTTACCGTCGATGCCACCAAACACGAACTGACATTTGACGATACTAAAGTGGATGCTGCAGCTTACAAATCTGTTTCTAACTTCATCAACTTCTCTAAAGCCCTTGCCAGCACAAGTACCGACGGTAAGACACCCTTTGCCTCTAACGTGGCTACCAACGGCATATTCATGACCAATGCCCCGCTCTGCACCCAACCTGGCGGCGCCACCGACCCAGGCGCCATCAAGACATTGGCCGACGTGACCAATAACATCTACACTACCGAGGCCAAGGCCAAGTCGGAGCCCGCTGCCGAGATTTACGTGGAGCGTGCCGTAGCCAAGGTGACTGTACAGAGCAAGAGTGGTGAACTCGAGGCTAACAAGGCCAGCAAGATAAGCTACAAGCTGTACAACTGGGCGGTGGACAACACCAACAAGAAGAGCTACATCGTGCGCCAGTATGACAATAATTGGAACAAGCTCTATTCCGACAAGGCTGCAGACGCCAACAAGTACCGCTTTGTGTGGAGCTCACCGGTGAACCCCAACGCTACTGACGACAACAAGCTTTACCGCACGGCATTTGCCCAAGACCCCGAATATGCTACCACCACCGCCAATGCTGACAACTACAACCGAATAGCCAGCAACGCCAGCATGAGCACAGCGTTTGGCAACAGCACAGAGTTTGGCAACGACCACCCGCAGTATTGCAACGAGAACACCTTCCAGGTAACGGCTCAAAATCAAGACCAAACTACCCGCGTGGTACTTGGTGTTAAAATGTCTGTACCTGGCACAGTCACTTCTGGCACACCCACCTATGATGCCGACCTCTACACCGTCAACGGCAACAAGGAGGTTGTTTACACCGAAGCCACTTTGGCCGAACGTCTCAAGAACATTCTGCTTAATGACCCAGCCGTGAAGACTTGGACTAAAACGCACACCACATATTCATTCGACATCACCTTCAACAACACTACAGCTGGTGTAACTACCATCGATAAGGCCACCTTTAAGGACAATACTGCTCCTGATGAGAAACTTGAAAGCTTCACAACCGAGCAGCTCAATAAGGCTCTGCCCAACATTGTTCGCTACAAGGGCGGCGTGGCATACTATGCCGTGCGCATCAAGCACTTTGGCGACAGCGACACACCTTGGAATGTAGCCGGACAGGACGTAAAAGCCGGCGTCAACAGCCTAATATATCCGAGTGCCACGGGTACCAACATTGACTGGTTCCTTGGCCGCTACGGCGTAGTGCGCAACAACTGGTACGACATCAACGTGAAAAAGATTCAGACACTTGGCGATGCCACCATACCCGCATTCACTAACGACCCCGACGATGTGCTTGAGAACTATATCTCTGTAAGCATCAACGTACTCTCATGGAGCAAGCACACTCAAGATGCTGACCTCTAATTTATAACCTTACCATTGGGGGCTTTCCATACAGCCCACGGCTCATGGCGAGCCCCCAATGCTTTTCTATACTCACACACCACGCCCTGCCGCTGGGCGCACTGCAAAATACAGCGGGATATTGCCTCTGCAGCCACACCATTACACAATGCGCTGCCACCAATACCGACACTACGCGCCGCCAACCGTGCGGCCACAGCATACATACCATACACACCCCACACCAAATTGAGATGACACACCTACTCAGCAAAGCCCTCATCGTGCTGGCCACCGCAGCAGGTCTGGCCTCATGTGCCGACATGAAGGAAGACCTGCCCCCTTGTCCACAAGGGCTTGACATACACTTCAAATACAACTACAACCTGCAGCGCGCCGACATGTTTACCGACCACGTGGGGGCCGTGAGCGTTTATCTGTTCGATGCCAACGGCCACTACCTCGAACAGCGTACCGTGCAGAACACCGCTGCTGCACAGCCGCTCAAGAGCAAGGACTTCTGCGTACACTTCGACATAGCTCCCGGCACTTACCAATATCAGGCTGTAGCCTTTCAGCGGCCCTATGCCGAATGCCAGGCCACAGCGGGCGCACGCTTCAAGGTGTCGGCACCACAGTCGGCCAGCGACAATCTGCAAACGTTGCGCATTGCCCTGCCCGCCAAGCCTGTAAGCGGGGTGGCCGACACCATGATGGTTGACAACGCTGCCCTGCCACTCGACACGCTGTGGGTGGGACAGTCGGCCCGCCCCGTCACGGTGTGCTACAACGACAAGCTTGCCACACAGGCCGACACCTGCTCATTGGTGCGCGACACAAAGCAGATTAACATCACGCTGCGCGACCTTGACAATCCGGCCGACCTCGATGTGAACGACTTTACGTTTACCATCACCGACCGCAACGCCGCGGTGGACGGCTACAACACGGTGGACGAGCGTACCACGCTCCGCTACACGCCATACGCCACGTGGAACACCACCGACCCCATCAACACTGCCTCAGTCATTACCAACCCAAACACTAACAATGCGCAAGCGCCCGGCCGCATGGCACACGCCGATTTCATGACCTCGCGCATCATTTACCACAGCGGTGCCGACGCCGCACACAACGCGCAGCTCGTCATTTACAACAAAAGGACGCAGCAAAACGTGGTGCGCATCGACCTGACCGACTTTCTGCAACGCCTGCGCTCGTCGGCCGAACGTAACTACACGGCACAGGAGTTCCTCGACCGCGGCTACGACTACCGTCTGTCGTTCTACCTCAAGGGCGGCAGCTGGAGCTATGCAAGCATCGAAATTGGCGTCCTCTCATGGGCTGTGCGCATTCAGAACGAGGACATTTAGCCCCTCTCTACTACCCACATCATTACACCTGACAAATGAAACTGCGATTACTGACATATCACCTCACATTGCTCTGCACCGCCTGGCTGCTCCTGTCGGCCTGCCACGACGACACTGCCGGGCCCGCCACCCCGGTGGTGGGGCCCAACACCTATGTGCGTATGCAAGTGCAAGTGGCGTCAGGACGCAAGCAGCGCGCCACTGCTGCCGAAGAGGGGCTGCCACGCGAAAACAGCATCAGCCAAATCACCATCATACTCTTCAAGGGGGCTGAAGGCGGCATCAATGCGGCCAATGCCGACAAGGTGACCGTGCGGGCCTTTTGCTGGGACGTGCAGCCGCTTGCCGCCACGGCCGGCGGCACCATCACCACCTACACCACCGGCAGCCGGCTGTTGCCTGCCAACATGGAGTATGGCACATACAACGTACTGGTGGTGGCCAATGCCAACTATGCCGCACTCGACGGTCACACTCTGGCCGATGTGCGCACACAAATATACAACGGCACACCCTGGGCCAACAACATCTATGCCGACCAAAGCACCGCCTGGCCCGAACGCCAATCGGACTTTGTCATGACATCGGCCGCCGACGCGCAAATAATAGTGGGCACGGGCAGCACCCATGCCGGCACGGCCAACGACGCCTTTACCACCACCAACGGCCGGCCCATCGACCTCGATCGTCTGGCCGCCCGCATTGATTTTGTGCCCGATGCAGCCTATCTCAAGACTGCGGCCGACGGCACCATCTACTACGAATATCCCGTTACCGATGCCGACGGCTCTGCCACCAGCAGCAAGTTCCGCCTCAAGTTTGTAGAGCCCTACAACATCACGCAGCAAAGCACCTTGTTCGAGCAGAGCATGGCTGCCGACGCCACCACACAGGCGCCCACGGGCGGTGTCATCTACCTTGGCGGCGAGAGCACCGAAAGCGGCACACCATGCTATGTGGCCGACCCGCTCACACTGCACAAGGGCAACCCGGCCACCACGGCCGACGCCTACAACGCTTTCTACGTGGCGCTGAACCGCTACAATGCCTTGCCGCAGAACGGCGTCCAGCTGCGCACCATATACCCAGTGCGGCAGGGCAACCACGCCAACCCCGACGATCCTGCCAACCCCTACTACATAGTGGCCTATACCGCCGAGAACACGCTCAGCGTGGCCTTGCAGCAAAGCAACGATGTCAGGACCTACGCCACGGGGCTGCGCTTCTTCGGCACCTACTTGCCTAACGGCGAGGAGAGCAAGGCTTACGACCGTGCCTACGACTTTGACATTCGCCACCGTTCATCAGACACGGCGTCCAAGCCCAACCTGGCCCTGCCCCTGGCCTACGGCATCGTGCGCAACAACATCTACCGCGTGCGCATCACGAGCATTACCCGCACCCCCGACAACTTCAACATCACGCTGCAAATACGTGTGGTGCCATGGCAACGCTACGAACACGGCGAGGTTATTATGTAAAGCCAAGACTAACTTACTCGTTAACCCGTCAACTAACTCATAAGTAAAGCCCAATGAAACACCTGCTCAGCATACTATTATTGTCAATCATACTGGCGGCCTGCAGCAGCGACCCCATAGCGCCCCCTGCTACCGACGGCACGCCCATCAAGCTGTCTCTGCGCATTGCCACACAAAGCAAAGACGCCCAAAGCAAAGACGCTCAAAGCAAAGCCACACAAAGCAAAGACACACAAAGCAAAGACGCCCAAAGCAAGACCAGCGCCTCACCCACATTAGGCTGGAACTACGAGCAGGGCAACGAACTCATCGAGGATTGGGTAGTCATCATGGTCAACGACGCCGACCACACCATCGAACAGGTGTTCACACCCGCCACCAGCCCCAATAACGTTGAGGCCGACAATGTGGCCACCAATCTGCAAACCACCGCCTCAAACAAGACATTCTACTCCTTTGCCAACATATCCCTGGCGCAACTCGAGCAGGCCACCGGACACACATTTACCAAGGGCGGCACCATGCCCGACATAGCCTCGGCCACCTGGCACATCGACGGCAACGGCTTCGACCCCAAAGCCAAAGATGCCACCACGGGCCGCGCACAAGGCATACCCATGACAGGCATTTGCCACATGAGCCTTACCAACAAGGATAACGAAACAACCAAGACACTCTACGTGGTGCGCATACTGGCCAAACTGCAGTTCAACATTACCAACAAAACCGGCGACGACATCACCCTCAACACCATCAGCATCGACCGCCTCAGCGCCAATCCGGCCTCCAGCGGCGTGCAAAACGTCATGCTGTTCCCCTCGGCCACACCCACCGATGCCAACACGCAAGTGGTGCAACAGCCGCGCCTCAACGGCACACAGCCACAGCAGGTATACCATCTGGCGCTGAACAAAACCGTGGCCAACGACGCAAGCATCGGGAAAACACTTTACGTAAACGAGTGCACCACCCCCGCCAACCCCTTTGGCCAATTCATGCTCACCGTGAGGCTCACCATGGCCGACGGCACCACCACACAGCAACGTTACAGCGTGGTGAGCAACGACAATGGCAACTGGCACTTCATTGCCCGCAACGACTGGCGCATCATACCCATCACCCTGCAAAACATCAAGCTCGACCTCATACCGCTCGACTTTCCCGCCATTGGCGTGCTGCCCTGCTCGGTCAAGGAGGCCGACGGCACATTCACCTGCACCTTCAACGCCGGCGGCGAGTTCCGCCTCACCCCCAAAGTCACACGTTTTGACAATGGTGCGGCCGTGCCCGATGCCGACTGGACATTCAGCCGCTTCAGCACCGACACCTACCCTGCCGCACCGCCGGCCGGCTTCTATGCCGCAGCCCCCTCATGGTTCGCCCGTGGCCGCTACATCACCGGCACCTTTGGCACCGCCACCGGCCAGGCCTACCACACACTTTACCTCACCCACAACGCCACGGGGCGCACCCTTGTGTGCCGTGTGCGCATCGTGCGTCCATAACAATCATTGTATAGTCGCTAAACCATTATGACAAAGCATCTCACCATACGTCTGTCATTACTATTGTTGTTATTATTCCACACCGCCACAGTACGTGCCTGGAGCGTGACGGCCGTGGCCGATGCCAACGTGGCGCATGCCTACCTCAACAATGTGGCATCTGGCTCTACAGCCGACACCAAGACTGACGTGACGGCCATCAAACTCAGCAACTACTATGATAAGATACTGACCGATTTAGGACTGAAAGAGAACGCCTCCGGCCAGTCGCTCTACATACGTTGGTACATCGAAAATGCCGACGGCACCTTGGCCAACATCGACGGCAAACTCACCCCTGCCACCACCGCCAAGGGGCACATTACCGACACGCAGTGCCTTTATTGGTGCAGCACGCTCACCACCACGCCTTTTAACTCGGCCAACAGCGCCGCCATTCTCGACCTCAACTACGTGAATGCCGGCACTGTGGGCCAAAAGGTGGTGGCGCTCATTGCCAAAATTGACGACACCAACCCCCTCACCACTGCCAACGGTGCCGTAACAGCCGAACCCGCCAAGTTCCAGCTCAAATACAGTTTCAGACTGGTGGACCAGACTAATGCCCGAGCCTGCTATATCACAACCGATGCCTCGCACTTAACGGCAAACCAAGCCTATTTCACTTGCAGTAAGAATGCCACGAACTTTGAGATAACAGCCGATGGCGGGTACGATAAATTCTCACGCTTGTATCTGGTTGACCGCGCCACAGGACAGATGATTGAAAACAGCCAAGACTACATAGCACCTGTCAACACCTTATGGCCTGTATTGGGGGCATTTTACAAAACGCCACAAGGCCAAACATTCTACTCACGCACTACAGCTACAACTAACCCACAAAGTTTGCGTATCACCCTGCCAGCAGGCAAAACGCCCAGCGACATCAAAGTGGTGCGTCTCTATAGCGACAATAACACCGGCCTGGTAGCTGGTAATCTTGTCAATGTCAACACCAAATACCCCGACTACTTTGTGGCACAAGACCCCGTGGCATGGACGTCGGTGACAGAATATACTTACAAGCCTTACACTTTCCAGCACTCCTCGGGCTATGCCTACAACTATGCCCCCGAAGGACTGAAAGACGGCCGCCAACAAGTGGCGCAATGGACCTACCAATACTACGTTAAACCTGGCGAGAAACGCAAACTTATCGTACCTATAGCCAGCCATGATGGCAGCGACAAGACTACAAGTTCCATCGAGCCGACTGGATATTGGAGGTGGTACGACAATGCCACCGACCGCGCCTGCACCTACATCAGCACCACCAACAACACTGGCTACAAACTCGAGGAGCCATGTTATGACGACCACGACCAGTCATACGGCCTGTTCAAATATCAACTTGGCTATAATGAGTGGGCCACGGTTGAGAATGTGGCTTCTGTAATGTTCAACACCCCTACAAGCGGTTGGACCGGCACCGACGTGGCTTGCGATGTGAGCCGCTATAAGGACTACCCCGGCACAGCCCCTGACGTTAAATACGAGCCCACGCTCTCGTTGCGCTATCTGTTCAAGGTACGCCCGGCCACCGATATTGCCGACAACATCAAAAAAGCCCTCATGTCTGGCACTGCCTACGAGGACAACGGCCACATAACGCTCGGCATGTACAATGGCTACAAGGGCAACATCACCCTGCGCATGGCCATCAGCGACTTGAGCATGTACTACTTCTACCCTTACACCAACACCGACTTTGCTGCCCCGTCACTGGAGAGCCACTTCGGCACCACGCTATGCCAGGGCAAAACGGTAACATGGACGGCCATCACACGTATCGGCACTAAATACTACTACCACATACTGAAAGATACCGAAGGAACCGAGGCTATGCTCCAAAACCGATATGACATCAATATCAACATAGAATCGTTCAAAGGCGAATACAGGCCCGTGAGCGACGGTCTTGGCCAGCCCTCATCAGACGTGCACACCATCAGCAACATAGCCATAGGGCAGCCCTATTATGTGTTGGCCTATATCAACGACTACGACAGCCACACTGCCACCACCAAGCACTCCACGCCTGTGGCACGTTACACCTACTACTTCCGTGCTGAATCGGCTCCGCAGGACATCGACAGCCTCGACTACAACCGCACACATGCCGTGCTCGAACGCAACTACACTCAAGTGGCCGACATCAGCTTCGACGACATGGCGGGCATGAATTATAACAAGCCTGACACAATATTCGTCAATGGCGATGCCTACAACAACCAGTGGAACCAACCGTTAGACTGGAACCGCACTTACTATGGCTTTGTGTACCCCGGGCTCACGTCACAAATGCACCTTAATTCTGGCTGGATGAATACGTGGTACAAATACTCGCCCTACCATGGCGACTACGTGATTATAAAGTCAATGAACGACCCCATTGCCTCAAAGAATGCCGGGGAAAGCTACTGTTTCTATGCCCCTGAAACACTTTACGATGCCACCTACTACCGCACAGGCGGCAAGCAATACGGCTATTTCGTATACCTTGATGCAACCGACGAGGCACGCCCCATTATCTCAACCGACTTCGATGCTAACCTGTGCGAAGGCTCTACCGTCATTGCCACTATCAACATTGCCAACATGACTGATAAGACTGCCGCGCCGCCACAGCTCATGTTCAAACTCTACGGCGAGGCCATCGACCAACAAACGGGGAAAAAGCAGAGCCAACTCATACAGTCGTTTGCCTCGGGCGATTTCAAGTCGGTAGGTGCCACCAAAACCGGCCGGTGGTACCAAGTGTTTGCATTCTCGGTAATAGCTACTGGCACACACCCCGAAAAGTATTCACACTTCTACATCACCGTCGACAATCAAGGCGCCAGCACTGGTGGCAACGACTTTGCCATTGACGACATACGCATCTACGTTAAGAACCCGAAGATTGAGGTGCTGCAGCAAAGCGACGATGCCGACATCTGCAAAAACCGCGAGAATGGCGCCAAGCTCAGAATCGCCATGGTGTACGGCCAAGTGAAGGACGCTCTCGAACTGCCCAACTATACCGACGCCACCACCGACATCACACGCCCGCTCTTTTGGCGGCTGGTGTATGCCGACACGGGGCTACCGGTCAACACGGCGTATGGCGACTCTACCTACAATGCCGGCCACACACACGACTACGGCGCCATTGTGGTGCACAGCACCGACACCCTTAACCGCCGCAACGTGTACGTAGATGCCAACGAATACTACCACCTCATGCTGGCCGACCGCTTTTTCAAGCTCGACCCTCACAAGCAGTACTATGTGTCGATAGCCACGCCGCGGCGCCGCATTGTCAACGGGGTGGAGGTGTACGAACCATCGTCATGGGGCACCCCCAACGCCACGTGCTCCATCTACAGCGAACCGCAGGACTATGTGCAGCAAGATGCCGTAGTGACCGACGAGAATGGCTCGGTCAGCACCACCTTCTCGGCCGAGTGTGGCGCCACCACAGTCATGGTGCAGATGAAGGGCCGCCTGTCGCTGCCCGACAGCGTAAATGGCGGACGCATAGAGGTGAGCCGCTGGCCCTTCGACTGGTTCAGCGGCTCAGCAGCCGAATTCCAAGCGGTGAGCGGCCTCAACACCGCCCTTGTCAACTTTCGTGCCGAATACCCCGATGCCCACACCCTGCAGCCCACCAAGGGCTGCTACACCAAGGCCGACTCCACGCTGTTGCACCAATATGTGCAGGGCGTGCCAAGCAACAGCATCAATGAGTATGAGCAAAAGCTCTATCTGCTGGCAAGCAACACCTTCAAGGCGCCCTTCGACCTGCCTGCCGATGGCAACCGCATTGTCAAGATTACGCTCATTCCACTTGCCGGACAATACACCGACACGCGCACCATGCCGGTACAACACTTCACCATTTGCGGCTATCCGCTCGAAACCTCGGCCACACTCACCCACGACGGGCCTGTGCTCAACCTGGGCTTCCCCTCGGTCACCTATCCCGACGAATGGGCACACACCGCGCGCTACCTGCGCCTCGACCTCAACCAAGTGGCCGCCCTCGAGACGGCTGGCAACTACCTGCGTGTGCCCATACACAGCTATGCCGACGCGCAACGCCCCATCAGCACCAAACTGCACAACCTGCAGCTTGTCACACGCAATGCCGACACAGCCCCGGCACAGCTCATACTGAGCGCCACCAACGACCCGCTCAACACGGCCAACATTGGCAAGAGCTTTGGCACTGTGCAAAACGCCATCATACAGCCCACCACACGCAACCTGTCGTTCAATATGGCACCGGCCAAGGCTGCGGGCATCGAACTGCACGAGGGCTACGACTACACGCTCGAAATGCAATACTACGATGTCACACAGGACCCCGGCTCGGCCAACACCTGCAAGGGCACTACCTACATCACGCTGCAGGTCATACCCGAGTATGTGACGTGGACCGACCAACTGGCCAATAACGACAACTGGAACAACGATGCCAACTGGCGACGCGCCAGCAAGGCCGAACTGTACAGCACCACCTACAAGGATTATGGCACTGACATTCCGGGACTGCAGCAAACTGCGGGCAGCGATGCCGGCAGCACGCCGCACGCTTTCATTCCGCTGCGCACCACCAAGGTGATTGTGCCAAATGGTGTGGAGCCTCCCTTCCTTGGCACTTACTCAGTGGCATCACGCGACTCGCTGCTCACCTACCTTGACAACGCTGTGAATGCGCCGGCCACCACCAACATAGCCTACTACATGGTGCTTAACGACAAGCCCGTCACATCGGCCACAGGCACCTACTACGACTGTGTGCGCTTCTATGCCAACACGTGCGACCAGGTGTACTTCAAGCCGCGTGCCGAACTGCGCTACCAGCAATACTTGCAGTATAACCAGGCTTGGGTGGACGTTGAGATGCAGCCGGGCGAATGGACCATGTGGAGCTCGCCGCTCAAGTCGGTTTACGCTGGCGACTTTTATGTGCCGCAGGCCACTGGCCGCCAGCTTACCGAGGCTTTCAAGCCCATCACCTACAATGCCGCAGTAAACAGCCGCGCGGGCTACCCCATCTACCAGCGCAGCTGGGACAAGGCGAAGTCAATGGTCATTACCGACACCGACGACGCCCTGCGCAAAGACTACGATGCTTACATCGACTACGACTCGTTCAATGGCACCGACACCCTGGCCGTAATGCAGCAGTGGAGCAGCCGCTACAACGATGTGAAGGTGCCCTATGCCCCCGGCCGCGGCGCGGCCCTGCTGAGCGAGGACAAGCCGCTCACGGGCCAACCCACCCTGGTGCGCCTGCCAAAGGCCGACACGCAGTATGCCTACTACCGCGCCGATGGCACCAAGCGCCAAACGGTGCCGCTGCCTGCACGCAACGGCCAAGGCCAACTGGCCACCTCCGACCCCGCAGTGGGCGACCCGCAGAAGCTCACCGGACGCCTCGTCATCAGCATCGACGAGGCTAACGAGCACCAGGACAACGGCTACTACCTTGTGGGCAACCCTTACATGTCGTCGCTCTACATGAAGCGTTTCTTCTACCAGAACACGCAGCTCTACCCCAAATACTGGACCATGCAGAACGGGCAGATGTGTGCCTTCGATGCCAGTGCCGACAATGTGGTGGCGCCCATGACGGCTTTCTTTGTCAAACCCGTGAGCGGCACCTTGCTGCAAAACATTGAGTTTCTGCCCATCATGACGGTGCCCTTCACCTCGGCCGTGACGCAGTCGGCCGAGGCCACGCTACGCCTTACGCTCACCAGCGGCAGCCACACCACCAGCGCAAGCATTGTGGCGGACAAGGGGGCCGCGGCCGACTTTAAGGAGGGTGAGGACGTTGAGGCCATGTTCGACTCTAACACCACGGGCTCTGCCCTCACGCTTTACACCATGGCGGGCCAGTTGGCGGCTGCCATCAACCATGTGCCTGACCTGCGCAATGTGCCGCTGGGCATTGTGGCCCCTGCCACCGCTGCTGTCACGCTGCGCATAGCTGGCACCGACCAGCTGCGCAAATCGCTCTACTTGTACGATGCGCACACCAAGCACTACACACTGCTCACCGACAGCACGGCTGTAACACTCACACCCAATGCGGTGGGCCGCTACGCGCTTACATCGCAAGCCATTGCGCCCCAACCTGTACAAACGGCCTTGCGCTGCTGGGCCTCACAGGGGGGCATGGTCACTGCCACCACCGCGCCCGACGATTGCTTGCGTGCGGTGCTTGTGTTCGACCCCACGGGTCGCCTTGTGCGCGAGTTTCAGCCTGCTGCCGTGTCGTACAGTTTCAACTTGCCGGCCGGCCCTTACCTCATCACTGTGTGCTCTGACGCTGTGACGGAGGGCCGCACCTTCAAGGTGGCGGTGGGGCATTAACATTAAACGTTAGCATTAAACGCTGGCATTAAACGCTTGCACTAAAGGCAAGTACTAAAGGCAAGCACTAAACGCAAGTACTAAATGCAAGCACTAAAGGCAAGCACTAAACGCAAGTACTAAATGCTAACACTAAACGCAAGCACTAATGGGGGCGACGCGTCTCGCGTCGGGCATTAAAGCAAAGGCTCATACACTAAACACAAAGGCTCAGCACTAATTACATGCCTGCCTGTGAACCTTTGCCTTGATGCCCGACGCGAGACGCGTCGCCCCCATTAGTGTTTGCGTTTGGTGTTAGCGTTTAGTGCTTGCGTCTTCTTGCGAGGCGCCTCGTCCCCATTAGTGCACAATGCAACAACCATAAATATTTGTTTGGCGATTTTGCCTGCACCTTGCACTTTTTGGCGTAACGCACTGGGAATCATTGTCTTACAGAGTGTAGGTAACAGTTATTTTTACATACACGTCTGCCTGCACAAATGCTTTTGCCTGCACACCCGTGTGCAGCAGTATTTACTGTTGTGCCTGGGCGGCGCACGAATTTAGGGAGGTAGAATTTTCGGTTTCTCCGAAACAATTTTCTACCTCCCTATATTGTTATACGTGGCTGCGCCCGTAAAAATCCATTATTGTTAGTGCAGACAAGTGCAAGCACTGTGCAGACAAAGTGCAGGTGTACCTACACTGCATAATCCGCTGATTTTCAGTTTATTTAGAGCAAAAAGTGCAAGATGCAAGCAAATTTGCCAAATCTGTATTTATGGTAAAACACCTGCACATTGTGCACTAAAATTAGCCCACAGGCAAATGGGGTGGCAAACTGCACAACACGGCCTTCCACGCCCACTTAATACAACAGCCCAAACCACCACAAAGGCAGTACATTGTCGTGTCCATACTCAATGTCGTCCTTCACAACATAGGCATTCTGCAACCCTTCAATTTGGGCATTTCCCTTTTTGCGTCCGCCTATCTCAAAGCTGGCACCACCTATGCAAAAGTCTGTTTGTCTTGACGCCACAACATCTGCCACTACACGCGCCTGATTGTTGAAAAAGGTTTCACGCACATTGCCAATGTTAGCATTTTGAGGAGCAAGGGCATATATGATGTTCGTGTTGTCAAGATACACTTTATCCACCTTGCCCAACTGTCGTATGCCAACTGTGTCATCACGTAATTGCGCCACAAGTCCGGCCTCCTCAAGTAGCGTAAGGTGTTCGGCCACCACATTACGGCTTACCCCCACCATCTCGCCAATCTTGCTCATATTGGGCTTAAAGGGTACGCTCTCAGCTATGATTGACAACAGCCGCTTCAGCTTGTACGCCACAGCATAACTCATCATCGCAAATGCAGGTATGTCTGCATCAACCGACATACTCACAATCTGCTTGAGTTTCTCTATATATCCCGACTCCGACGCAAACGGGTAATATCCATTGTGCAGATATTCAGCAAAATAGGCCAAGGGGTGTTCTATCGCACCAACTTCAGCATTTTGCTGCAATATCTGCTCCAGTGAGTGTACTGGCACGACTATGCCATGTGCGTATTCAAGATATTCTCTGAACGACAGTCCTTGCATGTGGTACATTACCGCACGGCGGCTCAAGTCCGACACGCCCTTTCTGATGTCGAGCACCGACGAACCGGTGAATACCACGCACAAGTCCGGGTAGTAGTCGTATATCAACTTCAGTTCCTTCGACCAATCGGGATAGCGGTGTATCTCGTCTGCAAACAAATATTTGTAGCCACGTTTCGACAGTTGTCCGGCAAAGTCGACAAGGCGGTGTGTAGTAAAATAGAAGTCCTCCATATTCACATACAACACCTTCTCCCCCTGCAAATGTTGCTTTATGCGCTGCAAAACAAGGGTTGTTTTGCCTACACCTCGAGGGCCGGTCAAACCTATCATGCGGTTGCTCCAGTCTATCTTGTTGTACATATAGCGGCGAAATTGTACCGGCGTGCGCGCCACTATGCTGTTATGTCGTTGAATTAGCTGCTCCATATCTCAAGTCATTTTATGCAAATGTACTAAAATTGCACTGACTCGGTGCAAATTCGGCCGCAAATTGCACTAAGTTAGTGCATTTATTGGCAAAATTTGCACTGAGTTAGTGCAATTTGCGCTCGGTTTGCAGTACAATTAGATAAAGTACGCGCCACCTACGTGGCACCTCGGCAATGAAAAGGAATTCAATTTTCGGATTTAGCAAGGGCGGGCTGAAAGCCCAATGGAGCACATAGCCCAGGGCAAGCGAAGCGACACCCTGGGTAT
>ENA-UEOZ01000076-UEOZ01000076.1-human-gut-metagenome-genome-assembly--contig:-NODE-76-length-79202-cov-243.370856_pt1 | contig 79202 bp, 55 predicted proteins | sample MGYA00242898_ERZ507912 | MGnify/ENA primary metagenome ERZ507912 (study PRJEB26167, sample SAMN06115410) | human gut metagenome | host: Homo sapiens | place: China:Chongqing | collected 2016-04-27... | reverse complement strand
CTTGATTATTCATGGCACAAAGGTATAAATTTTCTGTAGAATCAAAGATTCTTCCCCCTGGGTTTATCGGGTGAGCCTAAAAATGTACTGATACATTATATAATAAAAAGCAAAAGTCCTGTAATTCAGACGAACTACAGGACTTTTGCTTTTGTTAGGGTGGAGCTGGTGGGATTCGAACCCACGTCCAAACAGGGAAACCATACGCTTTCTACATGCTTATTCCAGCCTTCGGTTTTCGTGCCGCGACAAGACCTGGACCACCAATCGCGACCTTATCCTCTAAAATTTCATCCGGATGGCGAGGCACACCACAGACTATTTCCGATTTACCTGCACCGCTTGACCCTCAGATTCGGAACAACATCCTTGGAGCGATGTCTCGTTCCGCCAACCTTGTGGCGGAATAAAGCTAATCTACTGTACTTCGATTAAGCAGCGAGAGCGTAGTTGTTTTCGCCAATTAAATTTTTGATCACTCAGATTAAGGAGCTAGCCATCGAGGCTCCGCATGCTTACATACCATTTCATCCCGCTGTCAAATCCAGTCAACCCCGAAATGTCGTAGTATTTATTATGCAAAGTTAGTGCAAATGCACGAAACCACAAAATAAAATGGCAATATTTTGCATGCGTGTGGACAATGTGTGGACAACTTTTATTGCGATTTATTAGGGAGGATAACTGTTATCTTTGAATTTGCGCTTTCATACATTCTATAAGTCTTTTGACCGAAAAATGTAATCGTTTTAGATGAGAAGAGGGGGCATACCTGTAAGCGTTAACTTACGGTATACCCCCTAATTTATTCGGAAGAAAATATTCTTATGTTACTTAATATAATGAATATCCTGTTATGTCATTCAATTTCACGGTCAGTTATCGTTACAGTCTCTGTCACTGTGCGACGTGCCTCACTGTCGTAGCGTTTACGGATATAAATGCCTGCAGCTTTGGGTTTCCGGCCGAGTTTCTGACCGCTGACAGTGAACCATTCGGTATTCTCGTCGGCATCAACAGTCAATGTGCCTATGCCTGTCGTTGTGTCGAAGTTGATGACAAACGGGTTGAAGGTAGAACCTACTATGCCATCGCTCTCATAATCAAGAGTAGTAGTAGAGGTATAGACCTTTCCCTTGTACAGTAACTTGAACGTGAGCGTCGTCTTTGCATTGCCTGGGATGGTGACGTACGCCAGTCCGGCGTCATTAGTGTAGGCGTGCGACCTACATTCATCACCGGCATATATACCTATCTCAGCTCCCGGTAGCTCATTTCCGTCAAAGGTAACACGTGCTATAAGCGACATATTGTCGGGATACTTATGATAGTCGACTGGCTCAAAATAGCCTGCCGGCGGCAGACGTCTTGCCCTTGCCTTTACTGTCTTGTCTATTTGTCCTGCCGACGGATAGGCAAAGGTACGATCGGCTGTTGCGACACTGTAGAGCATATAGCCTTGGCCTGGCTCAAGAAGCGACAAAGTTCCTGCCCATTCGTAGCCGTCGTATACGGCAAAACAACTCTGGGCCTTCACTACGTCGCCATCCTCGGGCTGCATTCCGGCAAAGGCATCGTTGAGCGACATAGCGGAAGTGGCATTGTAGGCTATCCAGTTCCAGCCTTGCTTGACTGTAATGAGACGGCTTGACGGGTCGGCCACTCTACCCAATACCTTGAGTGTGGCTGGGGCGGATAGGTTGATCTTGTACATCTCGCTATTGTTCATCATTATCTCATTACCATACCATTCTGAGCCTGTCGATTCCATAAATCCAGTCTGACTCTTTGCCATAGTGACTTCAGCGTTTATCGGTGCAAGTACCGTCTGCATTGACATGTCATCTGGCTGCACATAGAGCGCCATCCAGTTCCATCCTTTGGTTAAGCTGGTTGTCTGCTCTTGATAGTCAAGGGCATTGAGCAATACGGGATCGGCATAGGTGCCTGCTATTTGGTCTTTGGTGAATGCCACATCGCCATTGCTACACTCCAGTTGCGTATACACCATACCGGTGCTGGCGTCGTAAGCACGGAACGAAAGATTCGTACCCTCATCCGCAGCGTTTCCGTAGATGTCGAGCAGCACATAGTAACTGTCATAGCGCTTGCTGTATACCGGGCGGCCTACACCGCGGCACTCGTCACCTACAAACACCGCCAACTTGTCGGCCGTGTCTGCACTGGGCGTGCCAAGTATAGATAGCTGGGCTATCATGTTCATCGTGTTTTCGTAGTCAGACTTGTCTACCATCCACTCCGGTTCATCGCCCGTCACTGTAAGGTTGAGTGTCAGCGGCACTTCAATGGCGTCGCCGCCTACAAGGTATACAGTCTGGCTGTAAGTGCCTATCGGTGTCGACTTAGCTATTGTGAAGGTCACATCGTCCTGTACAAGCGCATCTGTGGTTCCATTGTCGGTGTCGGCAGTAAGCCATGAAGGCATACCGCTTATCTCCCACATTTGCTGTTTGCCGCCGTTATTGACCACCTTGACACTGAAAGCGAGAGATTCGCCAAGTTTCTTGGTGAGTGTCACGACATTGTCGCTCCACGACAGTTGGCGTCGGTTGACGAATGCTGACCAGCGTATCGGCTCCGAATAGTTGCCGTTCTCGTCGCGCACCTCACGCACGGTGAAGTTGAGTGTAGATCCGTCAATGGCAGCCTCGTCCTCATTAAGCTCAATGACAATCTTGTTGTCGCTCGCTGTGAAGGTGAAGTCCACATTCTCTTCAGTGGGCTTGGTTCTTAAGGCTGGAGCCTCATCTGTATAGGCAATGTTCTTGCCGCTCACGGCAGTATGCTTGCCTGTGACGAGGTCGATATCCGAACCATTTGTCACCGTCTGATTGTAGGCATCAAGGGTCTTCTTCTCGAAAGGATAGTATGCCACCAGACCGGGTTCCTTACCCGTGAGGCGCACCTTACGGTTGGTGCGTAGCAACTCGGCGTTCATTGTGGCGTTCCAAACACGCAACTCGTCCACCTGTCCTGTGAGCTGACGGTCGAAGGTGTGCTTGCCCGTCGCCTCATCAACAGCTCCGCGTCGTGCGCCCACATAGAGCGAGTCGGCAGCTATGCCTCCCACCTTGCGTGCGCTGATAGCAAGAGTGCGGGCACCGTCCACGTAGACAGCTGCATTGCCGTTGCGCAGCACATTGAGCGCCACGTGGTGCCATGCGTTGTCAGTGAGCGGAGCATTGCTTGCCTCGAAGGTATTGTCAGCAGAAGTAAGACGTAGTTGTCCGGCAGCGTTGAGCCATAGTCCGGTTTCGCCGCTATGCATAATCTGTGCCTCACCATCCTGCTTTCCTGCACGCATCCACAACTCCACTGCGTAGTCGTCGGTTGAGAGCGGCGAACACTCTGCCATCATCACACCGACGTGGCTGGTACCGTTGAGCTTCACTGCCTTGTTCTCATTGTTGATATACCATGACTCGGCAGCGGCTGTCATATTGCGCGAACGAGAGTAGTCGCGTATAGCTGTACCCTCACCCTCGTTCATCTTCCAGTAGCCTATAAGATGTCGGGTGGACGGCTGCTTGGTCTTAGATCGGTCGGCAAGCGACTCATCTATGCTGCGCGCTTCATCCCACAGACACAGTTCATGGATAGCTGCACCCAGATTCTGACCCACTGCAAGAGGTCCGTTACCGGTATACTCTGCCACTGGCGTGTCTGCAAACAGACTGACGGTGTTTTCGTCGTTTGCCACTGCTGCATTCAGCAGTCCGCCTGGCGTTGTGCGTTCATAGTCGATATGCAGGTAGCCCCACTTGCCCAAAGGCATGGCATTGACGGATGTATACTTGTCAGTGCCTACGATGACTGTCAGTGTGCCGTCGTCGTTGATGGCTGCTGCAAACTTCGAAGCACCGCTACCATGACTGAGTATGGTGCCCGACTTCTTGGCATTAATCCAAAGGTCGAAGGCGAAACTCTTGTCTGAGAGATTGATGTCAGCTTCGGTCTTGGCAGCCTCAGCCATATCCGCAAGGTAGAGTGCGGTGGCATGGTCCACCTTGGCGCCATTGAGCACACCCGTTACGAGGAAGTTCATGTCCTTGGTGAGTTCGCCCTTTAGGATATTCTCGCTGAAGGTAAGGCTGATGTCATCGCCTGCTGTAAGCACACCGTTGGTAGGTGTTGGCAGTCCGAGGGCGCGCGGCTTCTGCATGTCCTTCACCAGAGCTATCTCCTTGCTGGTGTTGTATATCTCACTGGTGCCGTAAGTGCATACAGACACCACGCGGAACAGATACTTGCCGTCGCTGTAGCTATGCATGTCGAGGTCGTAACTTACTGTAGAGCCTTCCGGCAGCATCTGGTTGTTGGCAGTAAGGTCTTTCTTGTCGACGACATACTCACGCAACAGTGTCCAGTCGGTATCGCCCTGCTTCTGATACTGTATGCGGAACGCTTTTAGGTTGAGATACTTTCTGTCGAACTTATCAAACGAGATGGTCAGTTTCTCGCCCGCACTCGTGTTGATGGTAGTACGCGAAAGACTCATGTCCACTGCTGATGACGACGGAGCGAAGTGGGCTGTGACATACACCGTGTCGGCTATCTGCTCCCATGTGCTTGTGTTGTCGTACTGCGACTGCGAGGCGAGCACGATGCCCACATTCTCATAGTTGAGTATGCCAAGATTGGTCTGCGTCAGCTGCAAAGCCTTGGTGACGGTTTCGCCAGCAGGAATCTTGATGAGGCGGCCGTCAGTTAGCGGCTGTCCGTCAATGGTCAGCTTGGCTCCGTCAGGATTGGTCTCGTCAATCATCATTAGCTTGTAGTAGACATCCTCGCTGGTCTGCGACTCGTTCATCATACGCAGCGTATAATTGGCGGCCTGTCCGGCTGGTACGTCGGTAACGGTGGCCACATCAACATCAATCTTTGGCACCTCTATTTGCATTGTTGCTTCCATGATGGTGGTACCAGGACGATAATACTTGGTCTTCGCCTCACCCTCGTACGGGCCTGACGTCTGTCCGCCACGTGTGCGGAAGATGGGCGAATACTTGCCGTAACCGTACACATCCACTGTGATGGCATCATCATCGCCTGTCTCTGCGAGGGTGTAGCTGAACGTGGACGTTTCGGTCTCGGTTTCTTCACCTGAGGTGTGTATGCCGCCGCCAGTATCGGTGGTTACGGTTGCAGTGATACCTACTCCAGCAATCTGGAATCCTGTTCTACCAATTACATGAGCCAATCCCGTGAAATTATTTTCATACTGTTTGCCCTTGCCGTTCTCGTTGGTAGCGGTGTAGGTGATGGACGAGCCTGCATCAAACGAGTAGTTCTTGGTGTTCTCGTCGCGGTCCTCATAGGCCCTTACCTTCTCCTCCTCATTCACGGCAAGCCATTTCTGCCAGTTCTCTATCTGGTCGTTATACCATACTATCTCGTCGCTGCACGATTTCGTGGGGTCGCCTATCTTCATGGTGTACGACCTGCCTGTTGACGAGAGCACAGCGTCCTTACCCCATATCTTGTCATTATTGTTCGTACCATAGCCAATGTCCTCTGGCTTGAGCGTAGTGAGATAAACCACGCTGTCGCCACTCGGCTTGAAGTCGTTGACGTTGGCAACATAGGTAAGCTTTGAATTGCGCAGACTGATGAGGTTAGGTATGAGCACGTTCTCGATGTAGTTGGCACTGTAGGCAAACTCTGTCTTAAACTGCAGTCCTGTGGTATATGCATCTTTCACGCCAAGCGTTACATCGCTGCCGTCACGACGCAAGGTGAGGTTTCGGGCAAGTCCGTAGATGAGGTTGTTGGAGCTTCCTATGAAGAGGTCGCCGTTGGCTCCTACGTATTCCGGTTCGGCAGAGGTTGATATAACCTTCTCGGTTGACACGGTGCTTGTCCATGAGTTGCCATCCTCACTCACGTTAGATATTTTCACTCCCAAACCTGCATCCCACTTGTTCTCTACATCGGTCATAACGATAAATCCGATTCCGCTTCCAAGGGATGTCTTGTTGCCCCAATGACTCACCAACTCAAGACTATTGTCTGTAACGACGGTGTTTCCCTTGTATGAATACTTCGACTTGACAGTACCTGTGGTCCACTGGGCGCTGGAAGCTGTTCCCGGTGGGTCGCGCAGAATCATCTGCAGCAATGTCGGACCTTCGGTAACGAAGTTGTTGCCCGTAGGCAGGAATCCGAGGATGATGCCCTCCTGCATGTTGGTGCCGTCGCCGGCGGGATCCCACATATAGGCGCGGTCGTTGATGTCGTAGCTCATTGAGATGGTGCGCTTATATGGCGCGGTGATGTTTGGCAGGCCAGCCTTCCACATATAGGTGGCATGACCTACAGAGTCGAGTACAAGGGTGTTGTTGACCATCTGTCCCACCTCACCGGGTGTTCCGCCCTGCGGATTGTTTTCGGCGTAGACACTCTGTTCTGACGACAGGGCGTTGCTTACGATAACCTCAAGATTGCGCAACGGCACTTTTTCGGTTACGTGGTTCTGCTTGTCATCCTTGTTGACGTACTGCTCGAAGGCGTATATGTCGAAGGTATAAGAGTCCATCTCTATAAACAACGGAGCGCCATACTTGTAGACTGGCTTTCCCGTAGCTGTGGAATAGATATCGCTGACCTTCATACTGCCAAGTTCGTCAGCAATGGTGTATTCGCTGATGCCGAACGCACCGTCGTCGTTGCCCCGCTGCATGACATTAAACTGCGGATTGCTGTGATATGTCACAGCCAGTTTCTTGCAGTAGGTATAGAGACGTTCCACTTCTTTGTTGCTGTTGTAGAGCGTGTCGGACATTTGTTCGAGCGGATTGGTGAGGTCCACAGTGGCCGAACTGCCCACTGTCTCGCCCGTAGCTACCACCTTCTGTGCCTCCACCTTATACATCAGCGGCGGCACCAAAGCAGAAAACTCGCCCGTCTTGGAGTCGGTGCGGATGATTATCTTCTTGGCATCGGCACTGCCAGCACCGCGCCATGCATGACTGGCGATGGTGTCGGTGGCCGACTTCACCTCCACAGTCTCCGGATTTACTTCGTAGCTCACCACGCCTCCCATGGTCTTGCGTAGCATATTGAGATTATAGACGGTGTTGGTGGGGGTGAGAACAAGTTCTGTAACACCGATATTGTTCTTGCTCAAGCCGAAACCTACGGCCTTGTTGCCTTCGATGTCACCGCCAACCACCTTGCCGCTGAAATTGACAAGCGTAGCGTCGACAAACTCAAGCCCCTTCACTTCCTGATTGAAGGTGAGGCGTGTGCCTACCTCATTAGGATCGGCAGGATAACGGCCTTCGTTATTGAATACATGACCGGTCTTCGACACTTTTATATAATGGTCGCCGATGGGCACACTGATGGTGTATTCGCCGTTGGCATTGGTGGTGATTACCTCGCCGTCCTTGCTGCAGAGCGTACCGTCTACGGTAAACTGCGCTCCCTCGACGGGATAGTTGGTTCCGGCATATACCACGCGTCCGCTCACTGGGAATGAGCTTACGTCTTCGAAGTCGACACCGTTGTGAACGAGTGCCGAGGCACTGACGTAGCGTGTGGAATAATTGGGCGAGAACTCATGTATGCCCTTGCTGGGGACAACCATGTATGTGGTGCCGTCGCCATTGAAAGGCACGCCGCGTATGACGAAGTTGCCCTGTGCATCGGTTATGCCGAAGATACCAAACTGATGCTCTGTAGGGAGTACGGTGTTGGAAGTCGTGGTAGATGGGCCTAACTGACCATGGTTGCCATTGGCCACGCCACTGGTCTTGGAGTAGTCATAGGCAGTGGTCTGATTGTATATGCCCTCATCCACCGGCCAGTAGGCGAAGAGTCCGTCTTCGGTGCCCGTGAGCGAATGGTTGTAGTTCTTCAGGATATCAGCTTTCGTGAGCGCCCTTCCGCTGAAGACACGCATCTCGTCAATGTATCCGCTGAAGGTGCGGTCGGCAGAAGGCTCATAGCTTCCGCCTAAGCAGAGCCCCGTCTTTTCGGAAGCAGTGAAGCTGACCTTGCAGATGCCTGGCACTGTGGCCACAGACATGGTGTCCACGGCATCAACAGTAGTGACTGATGCCTGGCCATTGGCATCCACCGAAAGCGTGAGCGAAGTGAAGACACTCGCCGGAAGGTAAAGTCCGGTGGCTGTGGCATCAGTGCCGTTGTTCAGAAGCAGCGGATAGCCCTTGGCTTCATCCATGGTGCCGAGCTGCAGCTGCAGCTTGCCGCCAAGGTCGAAGAGTGTGGGCGCCGAACCTGTCTGACTGTCGTCTGGACGGACAAACATCTGCACGGAATAGGCACTGCTGCCAAACTGGCTGTTAAGAGCGTCACTGCTAAGGGCGAGGAACACGCCGTCGCCCGAACCGGACGTGCGCAGCGAATAGAACTGGCTGATGTCGCTGGCGTTATCATTGTTGCGCACGAGGGTTACGCGAGCACCGTCAACGGCTGTGCCCGTGCCGTAGGCTATGCGTCCCGACACGATGCCCGTAGAACGACAGAAGCCATCGGTGCCACGTTCCAGATAACTTTCCTGCTCGTCGCAACTGGTTATGCTGCGCACCTTGTAGTCGTAGTATTGGCCAGGCAGGGCGGTGTTGTCCTCATAATAATAGGAAGAGGCTATGCCACTGGTCTTGTAGATGGTGGCCCAGTTGTTCTTGCCTTTCACAGTGCGCATAAGCTCATAGCGCGTAATACTGTTGCCTACCTGGTGAACCTCCCACGAGAGTTTCACCAGACCATTGTAGTCACCCTTGGTGGCTGTCAGCGACGTCACTTGCGACTCGCCCAAAAGGTTGCCCATCACATAGTTTTCAGACACGAAGGTATGGTTCTCAAGCATGGTGGTCTGCACCTTATAAAAATAGGTGTGGCATGCCTGCAGGTTCTTTGAGTCGGTATAGCTGTATTGCGTCTGACTCTTCTTGCTGACACTTACGCTTCCTATCTCTTCCCAGTTGATGGTATCGCCGTCGGCACGCAGAATCTTGAAAACATAGTTTTCGTTGCCTTTAAACTCCTGGTTGTTCCACTTGATAGTGATGCTTTTGTCATTTGTCTTCTCCGCATCGATGTCAAGTCCATTGATGGTGAACTTGCGTGTTACTTGCGTTGTTATGCTGCCCATAAGTCGCTCTATGCGCTTGCCGTCCGGCATACCTGTAGGAATGAAGGCCACCTCATACACATAGTCGGTGTCGTAGTCAGGTATGTCGTCGGTGTATTTGTGCGTCTTGACGCTTAGCTTCTGGGCGATAACCTTAGACGCTTCAGGTTTACCCTTGGGATAGCGATAGACAGACCACGTTCCCTCGAAAGAACTGTGTTCGTCAAAATTTTCCCAAGTAATGGTCACCTGCTTCTTCCATACATCGGATTGTGCTGTAATATTGGCAGGCTTTACGAAATCCTGTAAATACGCTCTGTCCCATTTCCATAATGTACATTTTGTTCGCGCCGATTGTTGCCCCGACGGAATTACATCAAATGAATGTTGGAAATGCACTATACGGTTGCCATACGTCTTCTCATTGCTGTCGTCGTATGTCATATTCATACCACTCCATGCTGTCGTACCCTTGCCGAGACCTTTTGATGCAGGAAGTGATGATGGATTGATGTATTTAGTAGGTAGAGCTTCGCTTCCTTTTCCTACTACAATAGGATTCTTTGCAGCCACCGTAGTTGGACCGTAGTTACTTAATACCGTTCCATTGGCCTCCACAGTGTTGTAGTTGGTGCGATTAAAGTTTGTGCTGTACCATGAAGGGATATTGACAGCACCAATATTGAACGTCTTGCTCTCCAACTGCGTAGTGCCGCTATTGATTCTCCACGTTCCCCTTACTGTTACGGTGTGGGTCTTGCCCACCTCCATATTGTCCATGTCTATGCACAGCAAGACATAGAATTTGCCACCTGCTTTGCGCGGGTCCCAAAAACGTACGGTGTATTTGGTGCCTTTTACTGTGCGTGTATAGGTGTTGCCCCACCAACCACTGTTTCCTCTCTGATCTTCAAGACCGTCGTTGTTACCACTGCCGTTTCCAGGCCATGCCAACTCCCAGTCGGCATTGCAAATGAGATGCCCGTCAACGTAGATGGCAGGTCCTCCACCATCGTGCGTGAAGAATCCGTCCTTACCATTGGTGTCGTAAAAACATAGATAGATGTTGATGTAAGGTTCATTAACGTTAGGGTGAAGATGCACGGCATGGTCGAGGTCGTAGAAATGTTCACCTGCCCACGACGCACCAGGTGCCAATGCCAGCAACAATGCCAGCACAAACCTGATAAGCATACTGCCACACCGCCTTCGTAGTGAAGGGGGTGGCGAGTCGTAATTGACAATATAAAAATGTGCCATAGTAAATGTTTTAAATGATTTAAATTTGATAAATTTGTCCAAATTTACGGTTTTACAAACAATAACCCACCTGTATAAAAGTGGTATTTCAGTAGGACAATCGAAATACCACAAAAAAAACGTGATATTCCAACGAAAAAGCTGGAATACCACGATTCTCTCTATGATTTGCTTTTATTGAGGGGGAATAATCATTACTCGTCCCCCAAAGCTCTTTCTGCATACTCCTTAGGTGTAACGCCAGTAACTTGGCGAAACTGTTTGTGGAAGTTGCTCTTGTCTGCCACGCCAACCATCTTATGGACAACCGATGCCGCTACTTTTTCTTCACGCATCAGACGTTTGGCTTCTTGAATGCGTAGCGAGATACGCCAGGTGCGGAAAGTAGTGTGCATACGATTGGTGAAATACCACTTGAGCACCGTGTGTGTTGTGCCCAACTCATAGGCTATCTCCTCTACGGTCTGGTCGTTCTTCACATACAGCTTATCACTCACCCACTTCTCTATAGCATCACGCAAATTCTGCTCGTCGAAATGCGATTCATCAGGCGATTTATCTGGAATGTCCTGTGAGACTTCGTCCAATGTAACTACCTTAACAATATACCCAGCCTCTATACGATAGTTGATGACACAGATCACAAGGTATATATAATATAAGGTGTAAATGCTCGTGAAAATCAAATACATCACATCACCCATACGAAACATAGCGAAAAGCAATGCGCTGACGCCTACAGTAAGGGCACCTAAAAAGCAGTTTCTTATCCAACGCAATCCACTCGAGAGTTCATCGTCATAGTTGTCTTCAAGCACTTTCTGACATCCAGCATAGCTTCTGTAGAACAAAATGCAATAATATACAAGTTGTAAGATATATAGCAATATATCTATCACCCATATATAATTTATTGCCCACTTGCATCGTATCAACGCATATATGGTGACTATGCATACTGACGAAGCAGCCGCAACATTTGCCGTCAACCATCTCACTCCAACCTTAGAGGGTGCTACAAATGCAAGACATGTAGCAGTGAAGAACAACGCTTGAAAGAATGACACCAAAAGGACTGCGATACCCATCTCTGCGTTTTCTGCCTCACTGACGCCAGTAAGTCCGGTGATAAGATTGGAAACACCCATACATATATAGCATAACGACAGAAGGCTGAGCATCCTGCGCATTGCTTTCCAACGGATGTCTTGTGGCATCTTCAAGAAAATAAGAATAGCTGCCAAGGCAAGTGTTATGGCTCCGGAAGATATATCTACTATTTTGAATACCATACTTTCTTCCATATCTTATCTTGTGTAAGTTTCATTTCACAAAGATATATATTATTTTTCACCACGCCAAATATTCTAACGATAGAAATTATCTATTGATGTATAGCTGATATCTTTTATGTATCTATAATAAAAGCATTATCTTTGTACCCGAAATCAAAATAACAAGGAAAAATAATATGGAAACAAGAAAAGAAATAGCAGCTGAGAAGAAGCGTTGTGGTTCGCATAATTGCACACAAGCTGTGCTCTGCACTTATCACGACTTCGCCGGCATGGAAGAAGAAACCATTAAGAATGCTGGCAATGCCTTTGCGGCAGGTATGGGTAATATGGAGGGAACTTGCGGAGCCATCGTAGGCGCAGGCATCATACTCGGTCTTGCCACTCAAGACAAGGCGAAGTCCGTTAAGGGCATGAGACAGATTATGGATAAATTCAAGCAGCGCAACGGTGCCACACAATGCAAATTGCTCAAAGGGGTGGGTACGGGAAAGGTGCTTCGCGAATGCCCTCTTTGCGTGGCTGACGCTTCTGAATTTCTGGAAGAGATTCTGGAGAAGGAAGGTAAATATGCCATCACAGATGATGAATGAAGGTGTCCGGAAATATGGGATAAGACTGTAAAGACAATGCGTGGCTAAAAAAAATACCTATTTTTTAGGATGCTTTGAATTTGGAACTTTTTCTTATGATTACTATTTTTGCACTCGGAATAAGAAACCGTATTTATGCGACACGATGTTGTGTTCATGCGGTTTTGAATATAGTTTTATAAAGTTAAAAGTATTATTGTATTATGATTATTGAAAAAGTTCATGCAAGAGAAATCTTGGATTCTCGTGGCAATCCTACAGTAGAGGTTGAGGTGTCATTAAAGTCTGGCGTTGTAGGCCGTGCATCAGTTCCGTCTGGAGCCTCAACAGGTGAGAACGAGGCTTTGGAGCTTCGTGATGGCGACAAGAGCCGCTATTGTGGCAAGGGGGTATTAAAGGCCGTAGAGAATGTGAATAACGTAATTGCTCCGGCTTTGGTTGGATTCTCAGCCTTGGAGCAGCGTGCTATCGACCATAAGATGTTGGAGCTGGATGGCACCAAGACAAAATCAAACTTGGGTGCGAATGCCATTCTTGGCGTATCGCTTGCAGTGGCTCATGCTGCTGCCGAGTATCTCCGCATCCCGTTGTATCGCTACATCGGTGGCTGCAACACTTACACACTTCCCGTTCCTATGATGAACATCATCAATGGTGGTGCTCACTCTGATGCGCCGATTGCTTTCCAGGAGTTCATGATTCGTCCGGTGGGGGCTCCTACAGAGAAGGAGGCCATCCGTATGGGTGCCGAAGTGTTCCATGCCTTGGCAAAGCTCCTGAAGAGCCGCGGACTTTCCACAGCTGTCGGCGACGAGGGTGGTTTCGCCCCTGCACTCAACGGCATAGAGGATGCGCTTGAGAGCATCTGTCAGGCAATCAAGGATGCCGGTTATGAGCCGGGAAAGGATGTGAAGATTGCAATGGACTGCGCTGCCAGCGAGTTTGCTGTTCAGAAGAATGGTGAGTGGTATTACGATTATCGCCAGCTGAAGGATGGCAAGAAGAAGGATCCTAACGGCAAGAAACTCACAGCTGAAGAGCAAATAAAGTTCTTGGAAGAACTGATCACCAAATATCCTATCGATTCCATCGAGGACGGTCTTGACGAGAACGATTGGGACAACTGGGTGAAGCTTACAGCTGCCATCGGTGACCGTTGCCAGCTGGTTGGCGACGACCTCTTTGTTACGAACGTGAAGTTCCTGGAGAAGGGCATCAAGATGGGAGCGGCTAACTCTATCCTTATCAAGGTGAACCAGATTGGTTCGCTCACCGAGACGTTGGATGCTATAGAGATGGCTCATCGTCATGGTTACACAACCGTTACTTCACATCGTTCCGGTGAAACCGAGGATACCACAATCGCTGACATCGCTGTGGCAACCAACTCTGGTCAGATCAAGACAGGTTCTATGAGCCGTACCGACCGTATGGCAAAGTACAATCAGCTTATCCGCATCGAAGAGCAGTTGGGCGATAATGCATCCTACGGCTATCAGAAACTGAAATAAGAAACGAGGAAACAGTCTTTTTTTTTGAATAAATCACAATCGGATCAGATGGGCATTGACAGGTCGTGACGGCTTGTCAATGCCTTTGTTTTTTTATTTGCTCTTCGCTTAAGTCATTTATGCCATCACAGATGATGAATGAAGGTGTCCGGAAAAATGGGATAAGACTGTAAAGATGATGCGTGGTTTTTATTTTACAGCTGTCCAAAGAAAAAACTTGGACATGATTTAAATTAATTATCATTAGTGTCCCGATTTTAACGGGACTCTAATGATCGGATTTCTTTTACTTAACCATGACAATCCCACTTTTATTAATATCATTCAGTATTAGCACCCTTTTGTAGTATTTTCAAAGCGATGTTCCTTTCTTCCTCGCTTAGTTTTCCAATAAGACGATTGATATTTTCTTCAGCATCAGTTTTACTATTCTCATTTGCAAGCAACAATTTTCCATTTTCTGTAAGAAGGTATCGTTGATTAGGACTTGTTGGTTTGTCAGGATGAGTCATACAGACAAGTTGTGCTTCAATCAAAGGTGTTACATATTTTGCCTTGAATTTTGAAGTGTTTGACCAGCCATACAAAATTTTAAGATCGGAGATAGATGTAGGCAGCTGTAGCGTAACAAATAATTTCTCAACTTCCTCCCAGCTTAGTCCCAGCTTAGTCCCCACTTGCTCCCAGCTTAAGCCCATCTTGGTTTCTAACGAGTAGGTAGTTGTTCCTAATCCTATCATTCTTCCTTCTAAAGATGAAATATTATCAGGAGATGATCCTTGCTAAAAAATTGGTACTTCAAAATGATATTGAGCAAGAATGCTTGGAAAACATTCTTGCCATGACAATATTTGCATTTCTAACGCTCAATACTGTGAGCTCGGCGCACGAGGAAATCTTTGGGGCGAAATTCTTGAGTTATGAGAGGTTGAGGCTATGTTGTTTGTATTCAGTGAGTTAAACGGTTTGTGGGTGGCGGACGTAAATTATGGGTGTGTAAAAGAGGCTGTTTTAGGGTGCAATAGTGGCACTATTGCTGTCTGATAGTGCCACTATTGGTGTGCAAGACAAGAAGTTTGAAACCGTAAAAGTGGCTTTATTGGAGGGTGGGGGAGCGGCTTTTTACTGTCCAAGGGGCTTCGCTGACGGCAAAAACGACCGAAAACGGCTTCTGAAATCTCTAAAATCGATTTTTATTTTGTAACAGGTTTTTACTTATTTGTACGATATTTGCGTTGGTGGACGGCGTGCCGTCCGAATTTTGAATCTATATTGTCTTTTGTATTTGTATAATCCAAAAGAAAGATGTATCTTTGTTGTGAGGTTTGTATTTTAACTTTATAACAATAAAGAGCATGGCAAAACAGAAGTTACCTTTAGGTATACAGGACTTTGAGGAGCTGCGTAAGGGCAATTATCTTTACGTGGACAAGACCGATATGCTTTGGAAAATAGCCAATGGCGACAAGTATAACTTTTTGAGTCGTCCGCGACGCTTTGGCAAATCATTGCTTACCTCAGCCATGCAATGTTATTTCGAGGGAAAGAAAGAGCTGTTTGAAGGGCTCAAAATCATGGCATTGGAGAAAGAATGGGTGAAGCGTCCGGTTCTGCATTTCAGTATGAACCAAGGCGGTTCTAATGCCAAATCGCTATCGCATTATCTGGATGATACTTTGTCTAAATATGAAGAAATATATGGCAGACGTCCTACTGAGGCCACGCTAAACAACCGACTTAATGGTATCATACAAAGGGCATACGAGCAGTCGGGTGTACAGATTGCCATCTTGGTGGACGAGTATGATGCACCTCTGCAACATTCCTTCCATACTCCTCATCATGACGAATGCCGTAGTCTGTATCGTGACTTCTTCACAGGACTCAAGGACTATGGCTATTGTATCAAGTGTGTGTTCCTCACAGGCATTACGAAGTTCACTCAAATCAGTCTGTTCAGTGTGCTTAACACGCTGACCAATATCAGTTTCTACAATGATTATGCTACTGTTTGCGGATTGACTAAGGATGAAATCGAGTCGTGTCTTGGCGAAGAGTTGCACGAACTTGCCAATAAGAAAGGCTGGAATATGGAAGACACCCTTTCAAGACTGAAGGATATGTATGACGGCTATCATTTCTCCGAAAGTCTGCAAGGTGTTTACAATCCTTTCAGCGTGCTATGCGCCTTGAACGAACTGCGCTTGAAGTCGTTCTGGATAGCAAGCGGTGCCACTGAGATGCTGCCTAAGATACTGACCAAATTCGAACGTGACGTAGAGAAACTGGATGGTTCGCTCATTGATATGGACTATATTGAGACGTCGGATGTCAATACTACTAATCCAAAACTGTTTCTGTATCAGTCGGGCTATCTCACAATAAAGAATGTCATTGAGGATAGTTATGTGCTTGGATTTCCCAATCGTGAGGTGAAAAAGGCGCTGTTCGAACTGGTTCTTCCGATAATGTTGAAAAAAGATAAGGATAATAGGGGGTTGAAAGACTGGAATGAGGTTTAGTATTCAATTATCGGGGAAATTATGTTGGTGTGACCAAAATTTGGTCGCACCTTTTTTGTATCACTCTCGTCACTACCAATGACGAATGTTTGCATTGAATTTGTGAAAACGTTTGCACAACAAAAATGCAACATTTTGATGAAAATATGATGTAGGCTATGGATGTTATTCATATTTTTGCATCGTAAAAACTATGCGAGACCCTGATTGAGTCAAGGTACACAGAAACACAACTTATGACGCGAAACACACAAAAACACTCATAAGATTGCTTTAGAAGATATATACTTAAACCGATAGTTAATAGATATAAAAACCTAAATATGATAAAGCATATTTATATATTCGTATTGGCAATGATGCTGTTAGCATCGTCAGGCGCGGCAAAGGCGCAGGACGTGGCTCTGAAGACCAATCTCTTAGGTTGGGCTACGACATCGCTTAACGCAGGTGTTGAGGTAGGCATCGCCGAGAAGCAGACAGCACAACTGTTCGCCACGCTCAATCCTTGGGAGTTTTCCGGAGGCAAGAAGGTGCGCATCTGGAATGTGGAGCCGGAATACCGCTGGTGGACATGCCAGCGCTTCGGAGGCAGCTTCTTCGGAGTGCATGCTCTTGCCGGCGAATACAACGTCAAGAACGTGGACCTTCCGTTCGGCATCCTGCCCAAGACGAAGAGCGGACGACACTATGAAGGATGGTATATAGGTGCGGGTGTCACCTATGGCTATCAATGGCTGCTCTCGCGCCATTGGAACATGGAGGCATCGTTGGGCATCGGTTATGCCTATAGCCCGTACAAGCTCTACGGACGTTGCGCCAGATGCCTTGAGAAGAACCATCGCAACTATGTCGGTCCGACAAAGGCCGCTCTCAGTATGATCTATATTTTCTAAACAGCATTATGAACACAAACTCATTGACTCGCATCATCATTTCGTGCCTCATTGGAGCAGCTTCGTGCAGCTCGGCAATGGCACAGAAGCTTGCTTCGGGAGCTGTAGCCATCGACAATCTGAAGACACATGTCGAAGGCAACAAGGTGGATGTGGCGTTCAGCCTTAACCTCAACAACCTGAAGCTTAAGGCAGAACAGCAGCTTGTTTTCACTCCAATGCTTGCTGCCGACGGCGACACAACTGCTCTTACACCTATTATAATTAATGGCAGAGCCAAACAGATACGCATGGAGCGTAGTGGTGAATTGGCTGCAATGGCCAATGAAGCTCAGCAGCCTTTGGTGATACAGCGCAAGAACGGAACTGAGCAGAGCGTTAGCTACAGCCAGACCATTACACGCAAGCGCCCGTTTCAGACCGAACACTTGAGTCTGCTTACCTCTCAGGACATCTGCGGATGCGGCGACAGGGAGAATCTCGACAATCTCCACCTTGCCACCATTGACAATATCGGCGCATGGATGCCGGCTCTTACGTTTGTGAAGCCTTTTGCTGAGGCTCGCAAGCAACGTGCCGAGAAGGGCGAGGCTTACCTCAGCTTCCGTGTAAACAAGACGAACATCGTGGTAGACCTCTTCGAGAACGCACGCGAACTGGCTAAGATAACTAACACCATCGACCTTGTACGAAATGACAAGAACGTGGAAATCAACGGCATCAACATTCACGGTTATGCTTCGCCTGAAGGTCCTTATGCCAACAACGAGCGTCTGGCACGTGAGCGTGCGGCGGCTCTGAAGAATTATGTGGCGCAGCTTTATCCGATTGACGCCAAGCTGTTCAGCTCTGACTATACGCCTGAGGATTGGGACGGTTTCCGCAGTAAGGTGCAGCGGTCGAAACTGGCTAATAAGGACGAAATCCTTAAGATTTCAGACTCGAGCCTTGCTCCCGACGACAAGGACAAGCGCATCCGCCAGCTTTATCCGCAGGACTATGCCGTGATAATGAAGGACATCTATCCTCGCTTGCGCCATAGCGACTATACCGTTAGCTATACCGTGCGTCCCTTCTCCGTTGAGGAAGCCAAGCAGATACTCAGAACCCGTCCGCAGCAGCTTTCGTTGCTGGAGATGTATCTTGTGGCACAGACGATGGAGGCTGGTTCGCCGGAGTTCAACGAGGTGTTCGAAATAGCCGTGCGTATGTTCCCTGCCGACCCGACAGCCAATCTTAATGCTGCATGTGCCGACTTGCAGAAAGGCGACATGGCATCGGCTGAGAAACATCTGGAGAAAGCCGGCAATTCTGCCGAGGCATTGAACGCACGAGGCGCTTTGGCTGTGCTGAAAAAGGACTATCAGTCAGCACGCCGTTTGTTCTTGGAGGCGGCTGCCGCAGGTTCGGAGGATGCCAAGGCAAATGCCGACCGCATCGCTAACACGAAATAAAGAAAAAATTAATAATAATTTTTCTCTATTAATAGGGCAGGGTGCTGCGAAACACCCTTCCCAGCCCCATTACGCTTTAAACTTAAACAAAAATAATTAATAATTTATCAACTAAAATTTTTAACTATGGTAAACGTTAAGAATCTATTCGGAATGGCTGTCATGGCTACGGCCTTGGTAGGTTGTTCAAGCAACGACAACCTCGCTCCTGATGGTAAAGACAATGTTGGCAAGGCAGGTACTGCCTATGCTAAGTTCACAATCCAGTTGCCTACAGTAAGTGGTACACGTGCAGAAGGCGATCCTACGCCAGGTACACCTTCATTTGAAGGTGGTACTGCTAATGAGTATGCGGTAAATGATGCTCAGCTTGTAATCTTCCAGAAGGCTGGTGACTCAGAAGGTGATTATAAGTTTGTAGTGACAGTTTATATTGGCAACCTTGAGCCTTGGACAGATAATACTCCTAATACTGGTGTTACTCGATATGCAAATATTACCGCTCAGTTAAAAGGTGTGTCGTTAGATAAAACAGGTAACGAGTATTTTGCATTGATTATCCTCAACAACGAAGGTCAGAGCAAGGTAACATTACCTACATCTGGTACATATAGCGCATGGAATGTTGCTAATAACGCAAAGAGTGCTGCTGATTTCCTTAATAGCGATAACGGTTTCTATATGGCCAATGCACCTCTGTATTCTACTGGCGAGCCTACAACTCTTGTTCCTATCAAGGGTGTCTATAGTACAAAGGCAGAGGCACAGACCAATCCTGCCACTACAGTATATGTAGAGCGTGGTATGGCTAAAGTTACAGTTAATGGCTCAGACTTTACGATCAACGATGCATCATCTACCTATAATAACGATAAGGTTACGATTAATAATTGGACTCTCGATGTTCTGAACAAGAGCACATTCCCAGTACACGTAACTACAGGATTGAAAACGGACTTCGATGCTATTTGGACAACTCCACGTTTTGTTGCTACTAGCACACCACAGCGTGTATATTGGGGCAAAGATCCTAACTATGATAAGTCGACATTGACTACTGTTGAGGAATGTCAGAAAGAATTCTATATTGTAGATCATAACGGTAACACATACAATGGTGATGCTTCGTCAACATTTACATGGTCTGCTAATACAACTCCTCTCTATTGCTTGGAGAACACCTTTGATCTCGACAATATGAAGCAGGGTCAGACCACACGTGTAGTGTTCAAGGCTACTTACACTCCTCATAACTTGAAGCCTGGAGACAAGACATTCTTTATGATTGGTAACAATACTCAGATTTGGACAAAGGATGCTCTTGTGGAGCAGATCACAAGCAAGGCTAAGGAGATGCTCAAGTCTACAGCTGTGGTTGTTACTATTAATACTGATGCTCCTTTGTTGAAGGGTGGTTCGCATTTGTTGAGTGCTGCTGATGTGACAATTAAGGATGGCGAAGTTGATAAGACTGCTGCTTTTGACTATGCAACTCTTAACACCAAGTTAGGTTTGAAAAATACTGATAAAGATGTTAATGGCAATCCTACAGTTGGTATTAAGACCTATGAAAATGGTGAATGCTACTACATAGCACGTATCAAGCACTTCAACGAGTTGACTCCTTGGGCTTCAGGTCAGGCTTATGGTACAGATAACGCTACATTCCTCGGTCGTTATGGTGTTCTCCGCAACAACTGGTACGACTTGACAGTAAGCAAAGTTAGCGCTCCTGGTTATCCTGACGTTCCAGTGGTTAATCCTGAGACTCCAGACGACGAGGATACCAAGTTCATCAACGTTGAGGTTAAGATCCTTGACTGGGCTAAGCGCAGCCAGAGCATCGACCTCTAAACTGTAAAGCATAAAAGTAGCGGAGGTCTCCGGCCTCCGCTACTATCCAAACATCAATATCTAAATCAATCTTAATTAATTTAACGGCAAACATTATGTTTCACGGACTGGTTAAATCTTTATGCTCATTACTCGCCTTTGCACCCTTGCTGACTTCTTGCTCGCTGATGCACGACGACCTTGAGCCATGCGACAATGGCGTTTACCTGCACTTCCGCTACGACTACAACACGCAGCGCGCCGACCTTTTCAACGACCATGTTGGAGGCGTTGTTGTCATGGTGTACGACAAGGACGGCAAGTATCTCATGCGTCAGGACGCATACAACACAGACACCGACGCTCCCATCCGCCGCCATGACTTTGCCGTACACCTTGACTTGCAGCCCGGCGAATACCAGTTTCTCGCCATTGCCAAGCAGAAGCGTTACGAAGACGCGCTTGCCACCAAGGGCGCCAAGTTTCGCATTCATGCTCCCGCCGACGGCGAGGACATGAAGCAGTTCTGTACCGTGCTCGACCGCAATGGGGCGGGCGAAACGGCTGACGTCGACTGTTCGGCTCCGCTCGATACGCTGTGGCATGGCATGTCGCAGCACCTTACAGCCGTGCGCGACATGGAAGCCACCCACGACACCGTCTCTTTGGTGCGCGACACCAAGCAGCTCACCATCTCGCTGCATCAGATTGACGCACCTGACAAAATCTCTGCCGACGACTTCGGCTATGAGGTAATAGCCGACAACGGCCACATCAACTATGACAACTCTTTGGCTCGCGACACCAAGCTTCGCTATACGCCTTTCCGTACATGGACCACCGACTTCCGCGATGCTTCGGGCAACGTGAAGGAACGTACGGCTCATGCCGGACTGACGCTCTCGCGACTGGTGTATTATTCTCCTGAGGAGAACGATCGCAACGCCATGCTACATATATATAATAAGGTGTCGGGCAAGACCGTCGCTCTTATCAACCTGCCCGACATCCTCCAGCAGGGACGCGATGCCTATGCCGCCCAGAACTACGGCATCCAGGAATATCTCGACCGCGAGTATGACTATCGCCTCGACTTCTTCCTTATCGGCACCGAATGGCAGTACCTGAACCTTTCTGTTGGTGTGCTCGACTGGGCAAAGCGCATACAACACATAAGCTTATAGTTTTCTCCCCTTCAACTATCAGCGACTTCTTAACTAAAATACATAGAAACCTAATAACAACATAAATAAATGAAACGACTTGCAGACATACTCCTTTCTGTTGCTGCCCTGTTGTTGCTGGCAGCATGCACAGATGATGCCGACGTATACAACACACCAGCACCGTCTGAGGGCAATCTGTGTGTCTATGTACCGGTAACCCGTGAAGGCGACGAGGTTACGAGCAGTCTCGACCCAAGCAACCCTACATACAATGCCTCTGTAGAGGAGTGCAACATCAACGACCTGCATCTTTATGCCTTCCCCGTTGACGGCAACGGAACATTCCTTTCGCAGGAACTTCCATCGCCTGAAGCAAGCAACATGCTCAATGAGAAAGTTGCTTCTTATAAGTTGCAGATCAAGCCCGGCACCTATCGTGTGTACGTGGTGGCCAACATGAACGATGTGCTTGATGTCAATAGCATAACAACCGAAGACGATTTGAAGGATGTGGTGTTGGGTTACACCCCGGTGTCAAAGCCAGGCATGCCCGTAGCCGAAAACATCCCTATGATATACGAGCCTGACACAAAGGCAGCCGACGGCACAACTGTCGACGGAACAATTAGCATAAAGAATACGGACACGACTCCTCAGACCGTGATGGCTAATCTGCGATTTACCTGTGTAAAGGTGTGTCTTAACCTTATATACAATCCCGAAGACCCGGACATGAATGCAGCGTTGAAGTCTAACGGACTGCAGATTACCGATATTATGGGCAAGCGACTCTCGCCACATACCAGTCTGTTGTGGGACGGCAAGTTCACTAACCACAATGTAAGCGACGACTATGCCCAGGGCATCGAGCAGACATTGTACGACGCTACGGCATCTACGGGCAGTGGCTCTTACTATACTTCGTGGACAGAAACCCCAGCCAATGCCAATGTCAACAACGAGGACATCATAACAGTTGAAGGAGAGGGTGTAGCTAAACCAGCAGACAGCAAAAAGAAGTGGCTCTTCCGTGCCACATATTATCTGCCCGAGCGCTATGTGGCACAGGCTTCGCAGCAGTCGGCATTGAAGGTAGATGGTGCTGTAGGTGGTTCTGCCATCGCTAACAGCTACAACATCAACCTTGGACATCGTAAGGACGAGACCTCAACAACTGAAGTTCCAACTTTCCCACGCGGCACTTACTACGAGATTGTAGGACGCATAAAGAGTCTGGGCAACATCGATCTCGACTGTGTTGTGGGTGTAGAGAAGTGGCAGATGGCAACTATAGATGCAGACTTCAACCATACTACGCTTTGGGTATCAAGCACAAAGGCAGAGGTAGGATCGCAAAAAGTTGCATTTATCGACTATCTGACAAATGTAACGAATGGCGACATTAAGTTCGGATGTGATACGGAGATTGAAAAGATTTCAGCAGGAAAGTTGCCCGTTATTGTCGCAACTAATGATATTGCAACTCATCGTATAAGATTCAGTATAAATCCAGAACTCTCGGTAAAAGACTTTACAGAAGCTAATGCTCTTACAGGTACTGCCAAGGTATGGATAAAGGCTGGCAACATAAAGAAATATCTTGATGTATCGTACGATGTTACACCATACTTCAAGGTGGATCCTGTGGATATTGTAATACAGTATGATGCTGAAAATTCACCCGAATTGACAAAGGTGGTGAAGTTCACTACCAACCTTGGTGGTATACAGTTCCCGTCAGGTTGGACAGTTTCGGGAGAGGGACAAAATGTAGAATATGCCAAGTCTAAAATAAACATCAAGTGCGACAAAACTAATGTGGCTGATGGTACCTTCACCATAACGGCTGTTACTAACCCTGTGACAACAACCACACACGTCTTTACTGTTAAAGCCATTGGCGATAACAATGTTGAACAGCAGATACGTGTGACGGTGCGTCCGCCAGTAGGTCCTTATCGTATCTATATGCGAGCCATAAACGACTTGGCGTGGACTAAAGACGCAAGTAACCTTGACGAATTCCAGCATTCTAATATGCTTGATGAAGAAGCCTACAATAATTCTAAAGAAAACAACAACTGGCGAGATGGATGGTGGGTGCAAGGAGGTGCTGACTGGAGTAAAGACCGTTCGTCGCACGTGGACTATCACAAGGTCTACATCTACACACAGATAGGTGAGACAAAGGCTGATGGTACAAAGGACGAGAATACGGCAGAATGGTATTTCACCGGAGGGTGGCCAGGTCAATCGATGGAGGCTGACAATAACAACCCTGGTTGGTACTATTATAGTATAGCGCATAATGCTATGTCTGGATCTAACAACAATAAGGGACAGGCACAGACTACTGCTGAAAAGATGATAAAGCCAGGACAGACCCTGCTTATTTTCAGCAATGGTACATATCTCAGTACGGGCTTCCAGCCGCATCGTTTCACCCATCACAATGACCCCGGCATCACACTCTTCAACTATGAGGATCGTGAAGGCTGGTATCTGTACGACCCATTGTCGGATCCTTACTACAGAGTTTATGACGAGAAGCCTACCGTTGTAGACGTAGAATATACCATATACACCAAGAACAAAAAAATAACTGCTTGGTATTCTAAATTTGGAGTAAACAATGGTGCTGGTGATTCTAAATTTACAATGTGGTGCAATAACAACAATGTTCCTAACGAATTTGAGTGCAAGGAATACGGACAGGACAGCAATGGCAAAACCTGGTACAAGACCATACTCCACCTCAAAGCCCCATTAGGAGAGTATGATAAGCTTCTGAAGCTTAAGGTAAATGGTGATGAGATTCATACTACACTGTTCGACGGTGATAACTATCCCTCAACCAAGATGCATGGCAAGCGTTATGTTGTGGAAGGCAGTTTCGATACGGACACAAAGACGTGGAAGAAGGGAGCCCCTTTTAAAAAGTAACAATTAAAAGACAACGATATGTATATCAAGAAATTGACAATTTGGTTCTTCATGCTCTTGTCTGTGGTGTTGGCTGCTTGCAGCGACATCAGAGACATTGTAGGAGGCGACACACCCGATGTGCCGTCGGAGGGAGTTGTGCTGACTCTTAAGTTGCCTAATTTCACCAAGAATACAGTGGCGACAAGAGCAACAGAACAACAGATCAACAAACTCTGCGTATTGTGCTACGATGCTGACGACAAGTATCTCGGCATGAGCAATATCATAGGCGCGGACATCAAGCCGAATGACGACGGCACCTGCAAGGTGAAGGTTAAGGTTGTGGAAGGAACCGCAACGCTGCATGTTGTTGCCAACGCCACCATAACAGAGAGCGACGCCAAGGATGCTGATGGCAAGAACAACCTGTACAACGCAACACGCGAGGGCAACCCCAAACTCACCGCTCCCGTTTGTTGGGGAAGCGTAAAGGTGGAAGACCTGCTTAGTGGCAGTACCAAAGTGTGGTTGTTCCGACAGTTTGCCAAGGCGTCTGTTACAAAGGATAGTAAGCTGACCAACTTCGAGATTACTGGTTTCAGGCTCTTCAACACGGCAACAAAGGGCACAATAGCCACCACTGAGTTGGATAACGATGTGTCTCTGCCTTCGTCGGTAGCTTACGCGGATGAGGAAGACTATAGTATGGGCGAGCATCCTTTCTACGAGACACCTGCTGGCAAAGCATATATGATTATCCGTGCAAAATATGATGGCGGTCCAGATACCTATTATAAAGTGGAGTTCTTGAACAACGGCACTCCAACGCAGATGGCTCTTCTTCGCAACCATCATTATCAGGTTAAGGTTACGGCTGTAAACCATGAAGGATGGGCTACAGAAGATGAAGCAATAAACAATCTGTCCGAGAACAGACTCACTGTAGAAGTGGTTGACGACAATCCGCCTATAGTGAACATGATAGCATGTAAGGACTACGAACTTGGCGTGTGTGACAAGCAGACTGTAAAGGGTAATGCAGGGACGGCTACAATTTCGTTTGTAACAACCAAGCCAGACTTCAAATATAATGTGAAGTGGAATGCAGATTGGATTACTGGTTACAAGGAAACAAAGAGTGTTGTTTTGCCAACATCTGCTGAACACCCGTCAACAGGCACACTGTACACTATTGATCTTACTCTGACCGCTAACTGCCAATCGGCTGCGCAATCTGGTATTGTGACAATAACATCAGGCGACTTGTCGCGCGAGGTAGAGATTAAACAGTTGGGCTACGACTTCCGTACTGATAAAAATAGAATTGTGCAGATACGAGATCTTGAAAATAAAAGTTCAGATTTAAACCAAGACGACTACTTCAGCTGGATGGACTCGAAGCTTCAGGGCATAAGCCCAGCGGAGAATCAAGGCAGAGTGCGCAACGACGGACTCCACTTCTTTGTGGGAAAAAATCAGGTTTACTATCTTATACCATATATTGATAAAGATGATATGACTTGCAATGATCCGCGAGTGACAGTAAAGCTCGACAGTGATAAAAAATTCTGGGAGGTGAGGCTTGCCAACAATTCGGACGAATCGTATAACGTCAATAATTATAATAGGTGGATTAGCAATGAGGCATTTACCATTATAACTATCACCAACGCGAGAACCAAGATTACGGTAACCTATCCGGTTTATCATGTAGGATTGTTTGCACAGTTGACCGGAAAGGCAGCAACCGACTATCAGCTTGGCAAGAGCAAGGCTTCGGGATGGTACTATTATGAGATGGTTAACGTAGTGGCTAAGGTTACTAAAAAAGACGGAACTACCGAGTACAAGCCCTACTACATGCTCGACCGCAACCTTGGTGCCACAAACAACGGCTACTATTCTCCTTCCACAACCGCCCTTAAAGACAACAAGGGAGCAATAGGTGGCTACTTTAAGATTTCGGAGGCTACCAACTCTACAGATGCAAAGAATAATAATGATGTGGTAGATGCTCTGGCAATAGGCAACTTCAAGGTGTGCGACAACATGTGTCTGCAAGGTCTTATAGACAACAACAACGACTTGGCGATAGAAGAGGAGACGACTCATTATGGCGAGAAGTACAACTGTCTGAGAATTACTACGCGAAACAGGGATATTCCCGAGATATTTATCCCGATGAGCGGATATTATGAGGGCAAGACAGATCAGGATCTTGTTTACAAGGACAGCTATCATGCCAACCTATGGACAAGCTCACGCCTGTCTGACTATCAGGGATTCTCGTCAACCAGTCCTGAATACGGCTTCTGGTACTTGTATCTCGATGCTTTCGGCAAGAGCCTTAACATGTCGAACTACCGATTTGTGTCGGGTTCGTCTGGAAAGAACAAGGGGCGATACCGTGCCATGCCAGTAAGACTTGTGGCAGAGTAATGTCCTGATATATGTGTCGTTAGGCTATTGGAAAAACAACAAGCTGACTTCGAATAAATCAATAATGGCTGTTTGCCGGTCTGTTGACGGCAAACAGCCATTATGCTATCTACTAAAATGATTCTGTCTTCCTTGTCTGATGAAAATAAAAGTGGAATAGTAAGTGATTGGGATTTTTTGTGTAACTTTGCAGCTTGTAACAATGTGAATATTATTAGGAATATGGGAATAGAGAATGGCATTTTCAAGCGTGCCGAACTGCTTCTTGGTGAGGACGTAATGGGGAAGATAGCTTCCAAGCGCGTCATCGTATTCGGTGTCGGCGGCGTGGGAAGCTGGTGCGTGGAGTGTCTTGTGCGCTCGGGCATCCGCCGTATCACCATCGTGGACAGCGACTGCGTGTGTCTGTCTAACGTCAACCGTCAGCTTATGGCTACGACGAAGACTGTAGGCCGTCCGAAGGTGGAGGCGCTGAAGGAACGTCTGCTGGAGATCAATCCTGAGTGTGAGGTTACTGCCATTCAGAAGATCTTCACGGAGGAGAGCGCTTCGGAGTTCTCTTTGGACGAGTATGACTATATTGTGGACGCCATCGACTCGTTGAAGGACAAGGCAGCGCTCATACTGCTGGCATGCCAGACACGGGCTGTGCTGTTCTCGTCAATGGGAGCTGCGCTCAAGATGGACCCGACGCGCATTCGTGTGGCAGAATTCTGGAAGGTGCGCGGCTGTCCGCTCGGCGCTGCCTTGAGGAAGCGCATGAAGCGTGCCAAGACCATTCCTGCTCATAAGTTCCAGTGTGTCTACAGCGAGGAACTGCTCGAAAACCGCGGCACGGACACGGGCGACGATCCCTGCTCGTTCCAGAAAGCTCAGATAAACGGATCGATGTCGCACATCACGGCTATTTTCGGCTTTACCATTGCCGGACTGGTGCTTGACGATATATACAGGAAAGCGCTTAATAAGTAAAAGCTTTTAATTAATATGGCTTTCGGTACAACAAAATGTATTATTTTGAGTTAATATATAATAGTAATAAGAAAAAAGTAACCATACTAATACACACACATATCTACAAGTTATGAAGAAATACTTGATTTATTTAATCTTCATGTTGATCATGCCTATGGCTGTCTCTGCACAGTCGTCCATGACCGACACGCAGGTTATGCAGTACGTCATGAAGGCGAAGGAGCAGGGTAAGTCGCAGTCGCAGATTGTCACTGACCTCATGCAGCGTGGCGTTGACATTTCGCAGATTCGCCGTGTGCGCAATAAATATGAGCGCCAGTTGAAGCAGGGCGGTCTTGGCAATGTTAGCGACGACACTTCTGCAAAGACGGACACACGTCTGCGCACCAACAACGGCAAGACGCGCGACCAGTACACCCGCAGCGACTACGGACGTGAGGCTGACAGCTATGCGCAGAACTACTCGAATATGCGTGTGAAGTCGGAGCGCGACCGTAACTATAAGCATACGTACGACGAAACCGACGAGGAGTTTATGGACTATCAGAAGGAGATGTTCGAGATGGTGCCCGATACTGCGCAGATGCTGGAGCAGCTTCTTGCCGAGCGTGAAGCCAGAAAGAAGAAGGTGTTCGGACGCGATATCTTTAACAATGAGGAGCTTACCTTCGAGCCGAACATGAACATCGCCACTCCGCAGAACTATCGTCTCGGTCCTGGTGATGCCGTCTTCGTGGACGTGTATGGAGCGTCGCAGAAGTCGGAACAGTGTACGGTGTCGCCTGACGGTACCATTACCATCGAGGGCTTCGGTCCAGTGCAGGTAAGCGGTCTGACCGTCGCGCAGGCCAACGCTCGTCTGCGCTCCACACTCGGCAGCCGCTACAGCAGCAGCAAGATTCGTCTGACTGTGGGACAGACCCGCACCATCATGGTGAATGTGATGGGCGAGGTGAAGACTCCGGGTACGTATACGCTCTCTGCCTTCGCCACTGTGTTCCATGCCCTTTACATGGCTGGCGGCACGAACGAGATAGGTACGTTGCGTAACATCAAGGTTTATCGCAACAACCGCCTTGTTACTGTAGTAGATATCTATGACTATATCCTCAACGGCAAGCTTACGGGCAACGTACGCCTTGCCGACAACGATGTCATCGTAGTTGGACCGTACGACTGCCTCGTGAACATCACGGGTAAGGTGAAGCGTCCTATGTATTATGAGATGAAAGCCAATGAGTCGATAGCTTCGCTCCTCAAGTATTCGGGCGGATTCACGGGCGACGCTTACCGCAAGGCTGTCAGCGTCAACCGCAAGAGCGGCATTGACCATTCTGCATATAACGTGGAGGAGTTCGACTTCTCTAACTTCCGCATTGCCGACGGCGACTCTGTAAGCGTCGACTCCGTCATGGCTCGTTACTCCAACACCGTGGAGATAAAGGGAGCCGTGTTCCGTCCGGGCAAGTATAATCTGAACGGACAGGTGAACAGCGTGCGCTCGCTCATCGAGCATGCTGACGGCGTGACGGAAGAGGCCATCACTTCGCGTGCCGTGATGCACCGCATGAAGCCGGACCGCACATTAGAGGTAATCAGCGTGGACGTGGAAGGCATCATGAGCGGCAAGGTGGCAGACATACCGTTGAAGGAGAACGACGTGCTCTTCGTAGCCACGAAGACGGAGCGTATGACGGAGCGCACCATCACCATACGCGGCGAGGTGCAGTTCCCCGGTGTGTATAAGTATGCCGACAACGAGACAGTTGAGGACTTTATCATACAGGCTGGCGGACTGACCGACAAGGCTTCGCTTTCCAATGTCAGCATCAGCCGCCGTGTGAGCGATGCGAAGGCTGTGCGTCCCGACAGCGTCATCGCACGTACATTCAATATGGCGCTTAAGGAGAACTTCGCTGTGGACGGCGACCGCAGCTTCACGCTTATGCCCTTCGATGAGGTCTACGTGATGCGTTCGCCCGGCTACACCGAGCAGCAGAACGTCACTGTGGAAGGCGAGGTGCTTTACGCCGGAACATACGCTCTTGAGCGCAACAACACACGCCTCAGCGACCTCTTCCGCATGTCAGGCGGATCAAACGGCCTCGCCTACATCAAGGGTGCGCGTCTGATGCGTAAGGCCAACGAGGCAGAGAAGGCACGTATGGAGGCTGTGCTGAAGATGCAGCAGGAGGAGCAGCAGAAGAACCTTCTGACGCTTGCCGCTTCGTCAAACAACGCCAGCGCCGTGCAGTCAACGGCTCAGGGAGCTGCCAACGCCAACATCAAGAAGTTCCAGGTGCCTGACGAATATCCCGTCGGTGTGGACCTTGAGGAGGCTATGAAGAGGCCGGGATCGGATGCCGACGTGGTGCTTCGTGACGGCGACCGCCTTATCGTGCCGCAGTATAACGGTACGGTGAAGATCAACGGTGCTGTGATGTACTCCAACACCGTGGCATACGAGAAGGGCAAGCGTGCCGGTTATTACATCGACCAGGCTGGTGGTTATGCCGCCGATGCCGTCAAGCGCCGTGCATACATTATATATATGAACGGCAAGGTGGCTAAGGTCGGTCATGGTGCCAAGGTGCAGCCGGGTTGCGAGATTGTCGTTCCTGCCAAGCTGAAGCGCAAGATGTCGACGGCTGAGATGATGAGTATGGGATCAAGCATGTCGTCTATTGCAGCGATGATAGCAACAATCAGTAATATATTGAAGTAAGGTCAGGTGTTACTGCCGAAATCATGAACATGTCAGAAAACGAAAATGAAGAAAATAGATTTTGTAATAATCCTAAAAAAGGTAAGTGAGAATAGAAAAATTTTCTATATAACACTGCCAATAGTGTTTGTTGTTTCATGTCTTCTTATCTTGTGTGTGCCACGTACATATAGTACAGATACCCAAGTGGTTCCGGAGATAGACAATTCAAAAGGTAGTGGAGCGCTGAGTTCGTTGGCTTCTTCTTTCGGTTTTGACTTGTCTTCAATGCAAACAACCGATGCTATTACACCATTGTTGTATCCAGACCTTATGGAGGATAACAAATTTGTGTCGGAACTGTTTGATATAAAGGTAACAAGTGTTGATGGTGAGATAAACACCACATACTATAATTATCTAGCAAAGTATAATCAATCGCCATGGTGGTCATTGTTGCTTGCTAAAATAAAGACATCGTTCAGTTCGAAGGAAAAGATCGACAAAAAGAGCGAATTTGATCCTTATAATGTAAATAGGTTCAATGATAATATAATGAATCTTATTCGTAGAAATGTTAATATAAGTGTTGATAAAAAAACTGGTGTCATTACTATTGGTGCAACTGCTCAGGATCCGCTTATTTGTAAGACTTTAGCAGACTCAACAAGAAGCCTTATTCTGCGTTACATTATTGAATACCGTACCAATAAAGCGCGTATAGATATGGATTATTATCACAAGTTAGTGATTGATGCCAAGGCAGATTATGAGAAAGCGCGTCAGAAGTATGGTAGTTATTCAGATGCCAATTATGATGTGATTTTGGAGAGCTTTAGGAGCAAGCGGGATGATTTGGAGAATGAAATGCAACTTAAATATAATGTATACTCTACAATGAGTACACAATATCAAGATGCGAAGGCACGTGTACAGGAACGTACCCCTGCTTTTACTATTTTGAAGGGAGCTTCAGTTCCGATCAAACCTACTGGTCCGAAGCGTATGTTGTTTGTACTCGCTATGACCATGTTAGCATTCTTCGTACTAACACTTTGGTCTGTTAGAGAGTATCTGCTTAAAGATTAAGTATAAATCAAAATGGGAGTAAATACAGATACTGCAAATATAAAAGGTAGTCATGTCAATCGTATAACAACCAATACGATATTGCTGTTCTTTCGTATTCTTGTCATCACAATAGTCAACCTATATGCTGTACGTTTGGTGTTAAGTGGTCTTGGCGATGAGGAATATGGAGTTTTCAATGCAGTTGTTGGTGTTGTTATGACGTGTTCGTGTGTCTTTCCGGTATTGGCAGTATCTGTACAGCGATTCTTTTCTTATGTTATAGGAAAAGAAGAGGAACGGAAGATGCAAGAAATATTCTCGGCAAGCATCAATATCATTATCGTATCTATGATTGTTATTGGTTTCTTGTTTGAGACTATTGGTGTGTATGTTATAAACAATAAGCTCCAAATATCGGAAAGTGTACATGGTGATGCTTTGTTGGTGTTTCATTTTGCAATACTTACATTTGTATTCAGTTATCTGCAAATACCTTATACTGCAGCAGTATTCTCGCATGAGAATATGGGGTTATATGCAAAGATTTCATGTCTTGACTGTTTGTTGAAGTTATTGGTGGCGTTTGCTATTGAGTTCGTTTCTACAAGCCGGCTGTTGTTCTATGCTGCGGGGCTTGCTATTGTAGCTTTATGTACTTTGTTGTGTTATGCATTTATTGCCCGTAGACTTTACTCTGAATGTCATTACTGCATAGTACGCAACAAAAGTATTTACAGAGAGTTGCTTTCGTTTTCTGGTTGGACGATGTATGGTGCGTTTGCTGCTGTTGGTATGATGCAAGGTAATACGATATTATTGAATATGTATTTCGGGCCCTTAGCAAATGCAGCTTTTGGGGTGGCTACAAATATCTATAATGCCTTCATTTCGCTTATGAACAGTGTGGTGTTATCTTTTCGTCCGCGTATGATACAGTCGTATGCAGCTGGTGACTATAAGTCGCTGAACATGTTATTTAAGGTGAACAATCTTTTTATAATGTGTTTATTGTCGTGTGCCGCAATTCCCATCATTTTCGAGATGCGAATAATAATGTATTATTGGTTGAAAGATGGAGTCTCTGAGAATATGGTGCTATTTTCACGCCTGTTTATTGTTTACACACTCATATTGTCTATGCATAACCCGATAACAATTATAATTCAGGCATCAGGCATTATTAAGTATTATCATCTGTTGGTGGAGAGTATTATGGTATTAAGTCTGCCACTCACATTTGTTCTATTTAGGTTTGGTATGCCTGCCTATACTGTGTTCTGGTCAATGATAGGTCTTTGTATAATTGCTCATTTTGTTAGAATTATATGTCTTAAATGCAACTATAAAGAATTTTCTGTTCCTACATATTTTGTACAAGTACTATTGCGTGGAGGTGTTGCCGTGGCTTTAGGAGTTGTTGTGGCATATCTGTTGCATACGAGCATAGACTTCGGATTGTTGCGTTTGTGTGTTATGATGGTGGTATCGCCGCTATCTACGTTAGTTTTTGTGTATTTGCTATGCACTACACAAGATGAACGTAGTTATATAAATAGTTTTGTAGCGAAAATATTTAAAAGATAATATGGGTGTAATAATATTAACACTATTCGGAATAGCAATAACACTCGCTTTTCTTGAAGGTAATCTTGAGGAAGCGTCTAAAAAGCGAGCTTATTGGATTTTTTGTGGAATCTTGGTGCTTGTAGCTGGATTGCGTGAGGTTGGTTTAGACCCCGATTCTATAAATTACGAATATGCATTCATTCATTATGATGATGAAGAGCTGTCGACAGCTATTGAATATTCTTACTTTATGATATCGCAGATACTGAGTTCGATAGTAAATGATGTACATATACTATTTTTGTTCTATGCCTTTTGGGGTGTTCTGCTGAAGTTTAAAGCGTTCAGAATATTGTCTCCTGATATGTGGTTTGTGCCTGTAATCGTGTATTTGAGTTTTATTTTCCAGCTTCACGAAATGACACAGATTCGTACGGGTGTAATGTCTGGTCTCTTCTTGTTGGCTATACAACCTATTGCGGAACGCAAATGGGTAAAGTCTTTGCTGCTTATTGGCATCGGAGCTTTCTTTCATATATCTGCCCTTGCGCTTATACCTTTGGTGTTTTTGAGCAATAAGGATATGTCTTTAAAGTCACGAATGATGTGGATGGCTATAGTGCCCATTTCATATATCGTGTATTTTGTTGGCAGCAATTTGCTTGTCAATATACCGATACCTTATATTGAGAATAAACTGATGAATTATGAAAAGACATCAGACACAATGGAGTCAAGCCTTAATGTGTTTGGTCCGTTGCAGATGTTTACAATATTGGTGTATGTGTACCTGATGTATTTTTATGATACTATCAAGGAACATAACAAATACTTTACGGTGATGATGAAAATCTTTGCCCTTAGTATATCGGCATTTGCAGCTTTTGCATTTTTGCCAGTATTGGCTAACCGTATAAGTTATTTATTAAGAATAGTTACAATAATACTTTTCGGCAACATTTATTATACAATACGTCCAAAGTGGGTCGGATTACTTGCTGTAGTGTTTGTATCTATGATTTATATGATATATACATTATCTTATATTTTTGAAATAAAGCTATTGTAGGGGTGTAATTAAAATAAAAATAACTACCTTTGTATATAGAATGAAAAAGTTTAGCATTTGATTTGAAGTTGTATGAGACTATTTGTGGATAGGTATAACGTTCTTATTTGTGGCAATAGTGTTGCGCAGCAAGACGTGTCCGACTTTACTATGGTACTAAAACTTCGATGTGAGTTGTTAAAACATTAAATGAAAAATGAATAAAGCACGTATTATAGCATTATATCTCCCCCAGTTCCACCCCATACCAGAAAATGATAAGTGGTGGGGACCGGGATTTACAGAATGGACTAATGTCGCAAAAGCTAAACCTTTGTTTCGTGGTCATCACCAGCCGCGCATACCTGCCGATTTGGGATTTTATGATTTGCGCTTGGCGGAGACTCGTGAGCAACAGGCCATGTTGGCTCGCGAAGCTGGAATAGAAGGATTCTGCTACTATCATTACTGGTTTGGTGGAGGACGTCAGTTGCTTGAACGTCCGTTCAATGAGGTAGTTGCAAGTGGCAAACCTGACTTTCCGTTTTGTATTTGTTGGGCTAACCATACGTGGAGCAACAAGACTTGGAACCGTAAGTCGGCAATGCAGCAGGATTCTGTACTTATGGAGCAGACTTACCCTGGAACCGAGGACGATATAGCTCACTTCAACTCGTTGCTGCCAGCTTTCCGCGACCCGCGTTATATGACTGTTGACGGAAAACTTATTTTTGTTATTTATGATCCGCTGAAGTTCATTAATATAGAGCGTTTTATTGAAACATGGCGCAAGTTAGCCGAGAAGAACGGACTTCCGGGATTTCATTTTGTAGGTATGACACCGTCTACTCTTACACTTCGTGTTGCAGCGGATGGTAGTCGTCAGCGTGTGATGCCAAACCTCAAAAGTAGTGCCAAGATATTCAAGGATGTACTTGATTTAGGATTCGATTCGGTTAATTCGTTTGGCAAACGCCGTGGAGAAATGCTATATGAGGGTAAGTGGAAGAATCTTGCTAAGACTATATTGCGCCATGTAGGACTGCCTACGGGTAGTATTCGATATGATTACGAGCGTACCGTGTGCAACTATTTTGCGCCTGAAGACTCATGGGAGAATGTTTATCCAACAATACTTCCCCAGTGGGACCGCACCCCGCGAGTGTCTTCATGGGATGGAGTATATGTGAATGCAACACCAGAAAAGTTTGAAAAGCATATACGTCAGGCGCTCGAATTGATTAAGGACAAGGCGCCGGAGCATCGCATCCTTTTCCTTAAATCGTGGAACGAGTGGGGGGAAGGCAACTATGTAGAGCCTGATCTTCAGTGGGGACACGGTTTTCTTGATGCAATACACCGGGCTGTTGTAGAATAACAAGTATTAGTATGACAGAAACAATAGTCTCAGTAATTATTCCGACTTACAAACCTAAGGCGTATTTATGGAATTGTATAGATAGCATCTACAGACAGACAATAGGAATCGAAAATATAGAACTACTGATAGTTGTCAATGGATGTGGGGAAGAATATGTACAATCAATAAAAGATTATCTATCAAACAAGTCGGATATAAAAGTACACTTGTTGCATACGGATGTTGCAGGTGTATCCAATGCACGTAATATAGGAATAGATATTGCGAATGGAAAGTTTTTGTGTTTCATAGACGATGACGATTGGATATCTGATAATTATCTTGAAACCCTTGTTGCTATGGCCGGTGATAATGCCGATGTCGTAGAGGCTAATGTATGTGATTATATTGAAGATACAGATACGTACAAAGATGATTATTTGACAAAGGCTTTCATGTGTTGCCAGGATAAGTCGGATCTGTCATTGATGCAGGCACGCAAGTTCATGTCTTCTGCATGTTGCAAGATTATACGTCGCAGTGTCGTAGGGAAAGCACGTTTCGATTGCCGCTTCAGTATCGGTGAAGATTCGCTTTTTATGGCAACAATAAGCCGACATATAAAGAAAATTTGTGTTTCTTTTCCTGAGGCGATTTATTATCGTCGTGTAAGAACTGGGTCTGCGTCACGCAAAAAAGACACCCTATGGGTGTTCGTGAAGAGGTATTCTCGTCTTGCCAAGGCATACACGAAGTTGTTGTTGTCAGATGTGACACATTATAACTGGTTGTTCTTTGCTACACGTTATGTTGCTTTATGCATACATGTGTTGAGAAAATCTTAATATATAAATAATAATAGCAAAGAATAAACGTTATTATTAAAAGAAACAATAATAAATGTATCTTAAAATGAAAAAAATAATGCTTGTGTTTGGAACTCGTCCAGAGGCGATTAAGATGGCACCTCTCGTGAAGGCGTTTCAGGCACGCAAAGAAGACTTCGAAACGGTAGTGTGTGTCACAGGACAGCACCGCGAAATGCTGGATCAGGTTCTTTCGCTTTTCGATATAAAGCCCGACTTCGACTTGAATATTATGAAGCAGGGACAGGACTTGTATGATGTCACCTCGCGCGTATTGCTTGGCATGCGTGATGTGTTCAAGACGTGTGTGCCCGACATCTTGTTTGTACATGGAGATACTACGACCAGTACTGCTGCCGCACTTGCTGCCTTCTATCATCAGATACCTGTGGCGCATGTTGAGGCTGGTTTGCGTACAGGCAACATATATAGTCCGTGGCCGGAGGAAATGAACCGGCTGATTACAGGACGCATTGCTACATATAACCTTTCGCCTACAAAACTGAGTCGTGAGAACCTTTTGCGTGAGAATGTTAGTGACAGTAAGATTGTAGTTACAGGCAATACTGTAATAGATGCCCTTCACTGGGTTACCAATAAGATAAATAACGACAAAGACCTAAATGCTAATCTTGCGAAAGAACTTGTTACGAAAGGTTATGATGTAACGCGTTTGTCAAATGGCCGTCGTTTGGTACTTATCACCGGACATCGTCGTGAGAATTTTGGAGATGGATTCCGTAATATCTGTAATGCATTAAAGGCTCTTTCTGAGAAGTATCCAGATGTGGATTTTGTATATCCGATGCATCTTAATCCTAATGTACGTCGTCCTATCCATGAGGCTTTTGGAGAGGATTTGAGCAACTTGGGCAATATGTTCTTCATTGAGCCACTCGAATATCTTATGTTTATCTTCCTCATGGAAAAGTCGGATGTAGTGCTGACAGATAGTGGTGGTATACAGGAGGAGGCACCAGGATTGGGCAAGCCGGTTCTTGTGATGCGTGATACAACAGAACGTCCCGAAGCACTTGAGGCAGGTACCGTTAGACTTGTAGGTACAGACTATGATGCAATTGTCGATAACGTGTCTCTTCTCCTTGACAATCGTGAGGCTTACGAGCGTATGAGCCATGCGGTAAATCCTTATGGCGATGGAAAGGCTTGTGGACGTATCATTGATTTCATCAAATCTAAGATGGAAATTAAGTAAACATAGTAACAAATATAAAAAACATATAAGATGAAAGCATGTTTTATGGGCCTCGGCTACATTGGATTGCCAACAGCAATTATAGCTGCAAAGCACGGCGTGCAGGTAACGGGCGTAGATATAAATAAAGATGTTGTCGAGCAGACCAATGCAGGACATTTACATATTATTGAACCAGGACTTGAAGAATTACTCCAAGACGTTGTAGGTGCAGGAAAGTTGCATGCTGTCACACAGCCAGAGAAGAGCGATGCGTTCTTCATTGTTGTACCGACACCATTCCGTGGGGGTAATCACGAACCTGACACCTCGTATGTAGAGTCTGCCACGCGTATGGTGTTGCCTTATCTTGAACCGGGCAATCTTTTTGTGATAGAGTCTACTTCTCCTGTTGGCACAACAGAGAAAATGGCTAAGATAATCTTTGACGAGCGTCCGGAGCTTAAGGATAATATATTCATTGCTTATTGTCCGGAGCGAGTCCTTCCTGGTAATGTAATATATGAGTTGGTGCATAATGATCGTGTGATTGGCGGTCTGAATGAGTCTGCTACCAAGAAAGCTCAGGAGTTTTATGCGCAGTTTGTGCAGGGCGAATTGCATGCAACAAACTGCAAGACAGCTGAATTATGCAAGCTTACGGAGAATTCAAGCCGCGATTCACAGATTGCTTTCGCCAATGAGCTATCTATTATATGTGATAAGGCAGGCATTAATGTTTGGGAGCTCATCAATCTGGCTAACAAGCATCCGCGCGTTAATATTCTTCAGCCTGGCTGTGGAGTAGGAGGTCACTGTATTGCTATTGACCCGTATTTCATTTCTGCGGAGTTTCCGGCAGAGTCGAAAATGATTGCAACAGCACGTGAAGTGAACAACTACAAAGCATTTTGGTGTGCTGAAAAGACAAAGAATGCGATTCTGAAGTTTGAGTTGGACAACAAGCGCCAACCGGTAGTTGCTATGATGGGACTTGCATTCAAGCCGAATATTGACGACTTGCGTGAGAGTCCTGCAAAGTATATTGCTACCAAAATCATGCAGGATTGCTATAATGCTGATGTGCTTATTGTCGAACCAAATATTACAGAGCATCCAGTTTTCAAGTTGTCTGATTATAAGGATGCTTATGCCAAGGCAGATATCGTTGTCTTCCTTACAGCTCACAACCAGTTCAAGGAATTGGAGTGGAAGGACGATAAAGTGATACTTGATTTTTGTGGAATTTTCAAGAAGTAATGCGAATATTATTTTTAACGGATAATTTTCCACCTGAAGTAAATGCTCCTGCATCAAGAACTTATGAGCATTGTAAGGAGTGGGTGAAAGCTGGGGCGGATGTCACAGTCATAACGTGTGCGCCTAACTTTCCACAGGGTAAGGTGTACGAAGGCTATAAGAATAAACTCTATCAGAAGGAGATAATTGATGGTATTAAGGTAATACGTGTCTGGACGTATATTGTGCCTAACAAGGGATTCTTGAAGCGTACAATTGATTACATCAGTTATTCCGTCTCAGCCTTTATTGCAGGACTCTTCGTTAGTACTGACGTTATAATTGCTACATCGCCACAGTTTTTCACAGCTTTAGCAGGTCGTGTGCTCTCCAAATGGAAACGCAAACCGTGGATTATGGAAGTGCGCGACCTTTGGCCTGAGAGCATAAAGACGGTTGGCGCGATGAAGGATAATCTTTTCATCCGTTATTTCGAGTGGCAGGAGAAGCGTTGTTATAAGTCTGCGGAAAAGATAGTCGTTGTTACCGACTCTTTCAAACGCAAACTTATTGAGCGTGGCATTGATGCAGAGAAGATTTCCGTTATAAAGAATGGTGTTAACAAGGATTTGTTTAAGCCGGTTCCTAAAGATGAGGCCTTGATAAAGGAGCTTCACCTTGAGGGCAAGACAATCATTGGCTATATCGGTACACATGGTATGGCGCACAAACTCGACTTTATTCTTGAGTCTGCACATCGTCTTGAAGGGGATGACAGTCTGCATTTCCTGTTGATTGGTGGTGGGGCAATGAAAGAACAACTTCTAAAACAGAAGGAAGAGTTGAAGTGCAAGAATGTTACTATGCTGGACCCCGTAATGAAGAATGACGTGGCCCGTTATATTTCGATCCTTGACGTATGCCTTATAAATTTGAAGAAGTCGCCGTTGTTCACAACTGTTATACCGTCCAAGATCTTTGAAAATGCAGGAATGGGTAAGCCTATCCTTATGGGTGTAGAAGGCGAAGCCAAGGATATAATAGAATCGTACGGTGCAGGAGTTTGCTTTGAACCGGAGAACTATGACGATTTTGTAGCCAAACTGCATTACTTGTTGACCCCATCAGTGTATGATGAGTGTAAGCAGAATTGTAAGCGTTTGGCAGACGATTTTGATCGTAGTAAGCTTGCAATGCGCATGTTCAGTGTTGTAGAGAAACTATTCAAATAATATGCTTTAGGTATGAATATATATATATATTATGTGATTTTTGCTTTCATTATAAGCCTTATTTCAGGAGCTGTTTTGATTCCTGTTATAATAAAGTTTTGTAGGAAGCACAAATTATATGATTTGCCTGATACTCGTAAGTTGCATAACACGATGATACCTCGTCTTGGCGGAATTGCCTTTCTGCCAAGTATGTTGTTTGCATTCATTATGTCATTGCTTGTATTGTCGCATGTTTTGGGAGGTATGGAAGTGACCATTGGTTTATGGTCGTGTGTCTTTATTGTTAGCATATTCATAATCTATTCTGTAGGCGTGATTGACGACCTGATTGGTTTAGGGCCTAAGGTGAAGTTTCTTGCACAGACATTGTCGGCATTGTTGCTTCCTCTTTCAGGTTTGTACATAAACAATCTGTATGGATTCCTTGGTATTTGGGACGTGCCGTTTTATATAGGTGCGCCGCTTACCGTATTTGTTTTAGTTTACATTGACAATGCCATTAATTTGATTGACGGTATTGATGGCTTGGCTGGTGGTCTTGCTGTTATCTCGTTGTTAGGCTTTTTGTTCTGCTTTATGCGTGAGGGTGTATGGGCATATAGTGTGCTCATTGCTGGTCTGATAGGTGTATTGACAGCTTATTTGTATTTTAATGTTTTTGGCAACCCCGAGTCTAATAGAAAGATATTTATGGGTGATTCAGGAAGTCTGACACTTGGTTTTGTGTTGGGATTCTTGTTTGTAAAGTTTGCAATGGACAATAGTAGGGTAATGACTTATCGTAGCGACAGTCTGCTCTTGTCTTACACGCTGCTCATTGTGCCATGCTTCGATGTTGTGCGCGTCATGCTGTCCCGTTTGCGTGATGGCCAGCCTCTTTTTAAGGCTGACAAGCGTCATATTCATCACAAACTTTTACGTTGCGGACTTTCCCAGCATCGTGCGCTTGTAACTATTCTTGGATTGCAGGTGTCTTATGTCATAATGAACGTATTTATGTATAGCATGATGTCGATAACTTACATAGTGGCTTTAGACATACTTGTATTTATGCTTTTTAATGTTATTCTGAATGTTATCATAAAACGGGCAGAACTAAAGTGATTCAGAATGCTTAAAAAACTCGTTGTACATTCATGTGTGGATGTGCAACGAGTTTTTTTTCGTTTTTCAAGTTTTTTTAGACATAAAGACGTGTTATTTCTGACTTTCTCCACGTATACAAATTAGAAATATAAAACGTAAAGATTTTATAATATTTGTTCGTCGTTTTTGAAAAAAATTTATACCTTTGCACGTGAACTATAAAGTCTCGACATAATATTGATGTAAGACGAGTTCTTACATTTATATATAAAGAGACAGCTCACGCCGTGCAGCGTATAGTAATGTTGTATAGACCGAACTGTACAAAGCGGAGTTGGGTGGGACTATAGTTCAGACATATTAAAGGCGTTTACAAACGTCAGGTTCAACGTACACTCTGAAACGTGAGAAATTTCAAGATAACTGTACTGCCTTGAACATGGCAACGGTAAATGTCCATGGGTGTGATTATACCTTATTTGTGCTTTCGTAGAAGCCGTTTTGCGTTATGACATAATGTCGTGACAATAATAGGCCTACATACGATAAGTACAGATGTTGCTATATATCATATCGGCGTGGGCTATACTGTTGTTCGTTCAGCAGTATAGGGCACTTCTCACGGCCTCAGAGTGTGAATCGGACAACGGCGGTTCACGCTTTTTTTGTGTATGAAAGAAAGCTGCTTATTAAATATATAAAGACACATAAGTCGATATGAACGCATTGGTTAATGCGCATACCCAACGAGAAAATGATAACTCTCAAAGCATCAGATTTGCCTCTGATGCGTCCCCCGAAGCCTCGCGCTCAAAGATAGGGGTGTCCTCAGATTATGTCCAAAAGACAGGACATCAGTGGTATGTGCTACGTATTACTTACAATCGTACTGATAAAGCGCATAGTATGGTGGCTAACTCTGGATTACAATGGTACCTGCCTATGCACTATGTATTGAAAAAAGAGATTGGGAAGAAGAAGCGAATATTGAAGCCTCTTCTTCCCAATCTCTTTTTTGTATATGCCACACGGGAAGCTGTCGATGCTTTTGTGAAGAAAAAGGGCGACGTCCCTCAAATAATAAAATATTATCGTGACAAGACCAAACCTATGGAGCAGGATGGCAAACATCCTCCTATGATTATATCGCATTATGCCATGACCAACTTTATACGGGTAACCAACACCGAAAGTGCCCATGTGCGCGTAGTGTTGCCACAGCAGTGTCATTTCAAGAGTGGAGATAATGTAAGGGTAATAGGTGGGGAATTTGAAGGAACTACGGGTAAAGTTGCTCGTATTGCAGGACAACAACGTGTGGTTGTGGAAATTACTGGATTATGTATGGTGGCAACTGCCTATATACCATCGAGGTTTATTGAGCCTATCGTAGAATAATAATGTAAAAAATAAATTAAAATCATGATGAAAACATTTCGGATCATTATGCCGTTTTTGATGCTTGTGCTTGTTTTTTCGTGTAAGAACGAGAAAGTAGACATGCAGCAATTTGTGGCTGAACGCGACTCTATTTTGCAGGACAACAGGAGCAAGACACAGCAATTGGATGAGCTCAATGGTGTTCTAAGTACCATTGCAATCGGACTTGACAGCATCGCTGTGCAAGAAAATATTCTTTTCAACGGCAGCGGGCGTGATGGCGTGCGTCTTGACAAACATGAGATTGCCGCCCGACTCAATGGAATGGCAGACATACTGGCTCGTCAAAGAGCGAAGATTCAAGCCCTGCAAGATTCTTTAGCCAACAGAAAGACATCACAAAGTGTGGAACACTTACAAAGAGTGGTGGAGTTTCTCAACCAACAGTTGGCAGAAAAAGATCAAGTTATAAAGTCTCTTCGAGCCGACCTTAACAACTCAAAGAAAGACATCACACAGTTGCGTGCTTCTCTTTCTGATATGAAGAACAGAGCGGTCAAGGCGGAAAACAAGACACATGTATTGACAACTGCATTGTCTAAACAGGATGATGTCATCAATGAATGCTATGTGAGAATTGGTACTAAGAAGCAGCTCTCGGCAGCAGGATTGCTGAAAGGCGGTTTCTTACAAAAGAAGAAAGTCAACTATGAAGATGTGGATAAGAGCAAGTTTAATGCTGTTGACATACGTAAGTTCCGTGAAATAACGTTGAAGTCAAACAATCCTAAGATTCTGACACCCCAACCAAGCAACCGCTCTTTCCATTTTGAGGAAAGTGGCGACGGCAGCTGTACGCTTGTCATAACAAATCCTACCCTTTTCTGGAGCGTAAGCAATTTCCTTATAATTCAACTTTAAAACAATACGACTATGATTAAGAAACTTTTTCTGTCAGTACTCCTCTGTACTGTTTGTATGTTCGCTATGGCTCAAAGCCAAACCGTAACCCATGTAGTTCAGCGTGGCGAAACCATCGAAAGCATCGCTGAGATTTATAAAGTGAGCATTGAGGATATCAATAAGGCCAATCCTAATGCGGATGGTATTGTGTATGTGGGAATGAAACTGAACATACCGACATCTTCGGCTCAACCCAAGACATCTGCAACAGATGTTTCAATAGAAACAAACCGAACGCAAGAACTTACGTCTGAGAAGTATCCTGTGAGAAATGTGTCTAAAGCAGACAAGGAATATAGTGTCCAAAGAGCAGACAAGGAATATAGTGTCCAAAGAGCAGACAAGGAATGTGGTGAATTTAGTTTTACTCTCGAATTTGGTTATGGCTTTATAAATGGCTCAAATAATTATATGTATGAAGCCACCGTAGGAGCCAACTATACACTTCCTTATAATTTATATGTAGGAGCACGAATTGGATATAATAGTGCCAATTACAACGGACTAATTAATATTGATAGAGAAAGTATTAGTGCTGAACAAAATTGTCATTTTCTTGAAATTCCTATTGAATTCGGTTATTCACTGAAAAATGAAAGCGAGTCATTGGGATTAATTCCTTTTGTTGGTTTCAATACAAATATCGGATTGTCGGGTAAATACAAGCAGAAAATACTTGGAACTGGGGGAGAAGAATCATCTAATAAACTTAAAATAGGTGGTAAAGTAGGCATTGGTGCGAGAGTAGGTATACGTGTTCACCTTATGGGGCTCGATATAACAGGTTCTTATCAGATACCATTAAATGATAAACAAAAAGGGTGGTTCGGAAAAGATGCCTTCCCTGAAATATCTTTAGCTTTTGGATTCTAATATGAAAAAAATATATGCTATTATATATTTATTGGGAATAAGTCTTGGCCTATATGCCCAAGATGCCATCATTTTCCGTGATGGCCGTGTGAAGTTTGTCAAGATAATCCAGACCAACAACGACAAGACGCTCTTCAGAGAATCTGACAACAAGAAAGCCCCTGAAGAATATGTCGAGAACACGAAGGTGTTTATGCTGAAGTTCAAGACACGTGGCAATGTGGTGTTCGATAGTAACGGTGAACGCATACTTGCAACTTCTGAGCCTACGCAAATTCCCAAAGATGCTGTTGTCGTATATTATAAGGACGGTAGAGAAGTCCCTGCTTATAACCTGACAATGGATGCGAATGTCATTTCGTTCAAAACCGAAAAGAAAGGTAAGGACAGACCGGTATTTTCACCAAAGTCGGATGTTTTCATGATCCGTTATCCTGATGGCACACGCGACATCCTGACCAATCTTGCCGTTGAAGAACAACGGCAACGAGAGCGTGAGACAGAAGAAGAAAGACTTAAAGAGCAGCGCGAGGCAGAAGCGGCAGATTCCATCAAGGCGGCAGCAACAGAAGAAGCGGCATCTGCAACAAATCCCAAGAAGGCAACTATCGTAACAAAGAAAGGTGTACGCATGAAGGTCTGGGTTTGCAACGATACCGCAACTATGGTGTCGTACAAGAAAGTGAATTCAGCCAAGGCACCCGTCTTTAATATGAGCAAGGCAAAGATTAAGAATATCATATACTAATTTCAAGTTACGTTTATGAGACGAATATATATGATTATTTTATTGTTCGCAGTGATGTTTCTCACCAATTCTGCAAAGAGTTGGGGACAGGATATTGTAAATCTAAAACATATCGTGCAGCGTGGTGAAACCATTGAGTCGTTGGCTGATAAGTATAGGCTTACAACTGATATTCTGAAAACTGTCAATCTTGGAATGGATACCTTTTATACTGGCTTAGAAGTCTTCATTCCGGTGGATAAGAAATATCTATGTCTTCGTTCTGAGGATGATAGCGAGATTATCCTCGAAGACATAGCTGGATATTTCTCTGAATATCAAGAAGCGTCACGCATTTTCAATTCTGGCAACTATAAGAAAGCGGACAAACTTTTTGAATCCACAATACGAAATCACGGAAAATATCTGCCTTGCGAAGAGGCATATTTCGGTAAAGCCATGTGTGATTACAACCGTAATAAGTGGAGCTCGGCTATTGATGGCTTTACACAAGTCATCAGCATAAAAGAATGCCCGGAAGAGCTAAAAGAGCAAAGTCGCGGTTTGATGGCTAATGCTGAAGAGCAGCGTGAAGCACGAAGCCAGCGGACAGCCAATTTCTTAAGTGGATTATTCCAAGCGGCAGCAGAAGTCGGTACGGCATATATGGCTGCAAGCCAAGCTAATGCAGGACAAGCGGGCTATGGTTATCCGTCAATGCCACAAGGTAAAAGTTTGGGAAGTATGAGCAATGCTGAGTTTACAAACTATGTAAATACAAGCCTTGCCCAACTTGCAAACTATTCCGTTATGCAAGTGGAACAGCAGTGGAAACAAGAAGAAATTCAGGTAAAGACTGGATTCGCTTCTTCCTATCGTCAGTTGAATGGCCGAGAGCCATCAGCTGAAGAAGTGCAGGCTGCATACGATAATTATATGCAGACAAAAGTGAATGCCTATAAAACCGTGCAACAGGCAAGCAGTGGTATGTATGACAGAGAGTTAGGAATAAGTGATAATAGTTCAACAGACTCTAAAAAGAAAACAGCATCAGGCTTTGTTTGTTCTGTTTGTCGTGACAGCCATGTCTGCCAAACATGCAATGGTTCTGGCTGGCAAAGTGGAATGGGCGATATTCATGACCACTATGGGGCAGGAATCAACAAGATTCCTTGTGGAAATTGCAGCAATGGGCGTTCTGAAGGAGATGGCGTTTGCCGTTTCTGCAAATAAAGTAACGACTAAAGGTTACTTTTAGAGCATTTGAAGCATTATCAAGTATAAACTTAAAACAAGAAAAATGATGAAATCAACCAAATTAGCAGTGCTGTTAATGTCTATTGCCATTGCAGCAATTCCACCAATGTTTACATCTTGTAGCAGTGATGAAGAAGAGAACTCAGAACAAACTGATGGACACTCAAAAAATGAGAGCAAAATAATATCGCAGTTGATTGGCACAAGTTGGATGACTTATAGAACAACATTTTATGACTATAACAACAAAGAAGTTAGTACTTATGACAATACTAAATATCCTGACATAATTACTTTCACCAGTAAACGTGCTAACTCATACAATACAGATATGGTTTTATATGTAGACTATTACCATCCAGATAACAAAGATGGTTATACATATATATCCAGTTGGAATGTTTCAGGGAATCAAATAGAAGGTTACCCTGGTGCAGGAAATGCTTTTGGTGAGATACTTAGTATATCAAAAAGTGAAATTAGAACAAAGTATACAGGTAACTGGGAAAAAGAATGGTATCGGATAGATACTTACATTCCGTCGCAAGAGCCAACACATAATTTTAAACCGGATGATGGTGGCAATGGCGGTTCGTCTGGTGGCAATACAGGCGGCGGTTCTGCAGGAGGTGGTGGTTCTACTTCATACGAGAAGCCGGACATCGGTTTCAGCGATTTCACAGCCTATCAAACAAAGCTGAAAGTTGTATATAAGATATACAACAAGGATAAAGCAAAGGTTACTTCTGCCAAGGTGTATTATGGCACAAGTTCTAATCCGACAAAATATGTTTCAGCCTCAGTTGCAGGAGTTCTTATTACTGCAAATATCTCGGGCCTGAAGAAAGGCACAACTTACTATGTTAAGTGCGTCGCTACAGGCAAGGGTGGAACAACGACTACCGGAACAACAAAAGTTATAACTAATTATTAATTTAAAGGTTGCGCACGACACGAAACAGTGCAGAAATTGTATGAAACATAATAAATTACTTATTGTTTTGTTTCTTCTATTTATAGGCTTTATGCTTAATGGAAAAGCTATGGCACAAAGCGTATATGTCGGAGAAAACGAAACGGTGTCTCTTAGCGTACCTAATGTAAGTCCTGGGTATGTTGATAAGGCAATATGGGCTTGTTCTAATTCAGCCATTGCGTTTGTAAACAAGTCTACTACTTCTGCAACAATAAAAGCCGTTAAATCTTTTGATGATTATGCGACAGTAGAATTGCTGTATGTACAGAAGTATGTGGATGCCAAAGGATTCACAAGAGCTATAACTTACACTAAAAATTTCTACGTTAGATATAAGAACAATGGAAGTGGCAATGTCTCAACTAAACCAACTGAAATTGTCGTTGAGCCAGAATTGAAGGTGGCAATAGGAGAAAAGCTTAAAATACCATACTCATTCTTACCAGAAGGCAGTAGTGCTAAAATTTATACGTCATGTAAGCCGGGAACTTACTTCAATGGAATCGTAAATCATACAGACGGAAACTATCTTGAAGGGTGGGCAAGAGCTGCTGGTGAAGAAAGACTAAACTTGTATTTTTATGTAAATAACGACAAAACAATTTCCTCTTACTGCAAGGTTTCCGTTTATGATCCGACATGGACTGCACCACAGAGTTTAAGTGTTCAGCCAATTTTGCTTATGAAGCCGTCTGAATCAAAACGCCTGTTTGTAAAACTGACGCCAGCTAAAGCTAACACCCTATTCAAATGGTCAAGTGGCATGTATGCAGTTGCATCTGTTGATAATGGAAAAATAAAAGCGAAAAAACAAGGTATAGCCAATATAAGAGTAAAGACTTCTGAAGGATTGACCGGACAATGTTCTGTTGTTGTCGTATCTGAAAAGGACTATATACAAGGAATTAAATCCGCTATAAACAGAGCTGCCGATGCTGTTGAAATCGCAGAAATAGAATTCGTAAAATAAATCAAATGACTATGGACTATAAAAACTTCTGGAGCAAAGCAAATAAGTATTTTTTACTATTTGCTCTCTTTGCAATTTCTTTCGCTATAAGCTCTTGCTCTACAAGCAATGAAATTAATGATGATTCTCCGATAATCAACCCTGAAGAACCGTCAAAACCAACTAATATCCACCCAATATTAGAGTGGGGAAAAAGTATGTCAGAAATAAAAGCAAAGCAAAAGAATTTAGTAAACGAGGTTGAAAATGACACCTTATTGCGTTTTACAAACAAGGTTAAAACAGTTATTGTAGACTACTTTTTCAAGAACAATAGTCTTATAAGTGCAAGTATGACACAAGCCAATATTGCCAATGTGAAAGACATAATGGACAAATGGACAAATGGATATACGGAAATCGCAAGCAACGACAATGATTTTGTTTCTGTGTCTTCAGATAAATCAACATTGGCATACGGGAAGACACTTGCCGGCACAAATTACAACTATGCCTCTGTTGCTTGGAGTGTAATCAACTCTTCTGAAGAGGATATTGACGAATACGATTTTTCTCCATCTGGCTCTATTGATGGACATGATTATGTTGATCTTGGAGTAGGTATAGGTTGGGCGACGGCAAATGTAGGAGCAAAGACTCCCGATGAATTTGGTGGATTCTATATGTGGGCAGAAACTACAGAACATAGTACTTATAATTGGTGGTATTATAGTCTGTATACAGGAAGCTCGTCAGGGTATCTTGACACAGATGCTTTCCGTACACCATATAGTAATATATCGGGTACGTCATACGATGTGGCACGCAAAAAAATGGGAAATCATTGGCGAATGCCTACAAGAGCAGAGTTGACATCTCTTGCAAATAATTGTGACTTTACAGCAGGTATATACAACAATGTAAAAGGTATAATTGTCACTGGACCTTCTGGCAAGAGTCTCTTCTTGCCTGGTGCTGGCTATAAATATAAAGATGGTACTGGATGGTCTGGTTGTCCTTGGTTATTGAGCAGTAACACGTATGGAAAATCAGACGCGTATGGTTTAAGAATCAATAAAGCAGGAAGTACTGATATTGTTTTTGACTGTAAATTCTACGGATATACGGTTAGAGGTGTCATAGATTTATAATTATTCCTTTAAAGAAGTTGCGCACGATCAAAACACCAGTGGTATTTAACTTTAAGTTTGCTACCTTTGCCACATAGAACATCAAACAGTTTTTCAAAGATGGTGATACTTACATCTAATGAATTGGTGGAAAGAATAAACAGAGGGTAAATAGTGATTTAGACAATCGATCGTTAAAGAACATACTTCGTTTCTTAGCTCAAAATGAGAGCCAAGGGTTATCGGAAATCCTTGGCTCTTTTTGTTTTTTCTCAATGTTATATCAGGTAACCTTCACAATATTTGCATTCCTAACGCTCAATACTCCTCGCTCAGCGCACAACAAAATCTTCGGTGCGAAATTTTCGAGTTTTGAGCCGTTTGGGTTATCTTGCTAATACGCAATGTGTTACGACGTTGACAAGCATGATGTACCACAAACGAGGGCTCAAAACAAGCCACTTTACATTGCCATACAGCCACTTTAGCACTCCAATACAGCCACAGTTGCAAGGCAACAAAGCCTCTCTTGCACTCTGAAAGCAGAACTATCAGCATGCAAAAGAGGCTTTATTGGTAATAGCAAGTGTCAATAACGCAGCAAAACCCAACGAAAACAGCAGCATAAATCTCCAGAATCAATTTTTATTTTGTAACACCTTTTTACCGCTTGTATGATATTTGCATATCGGACATGAAGACATGTTTTTTTAGACAAGAAGACATGTTTTTATTCTTCTCACACCCTAACATCATGTCTTCCTGTCAAAAAGAGCCTGTCTTCTTGTCTGAAGAGTCTACCTGTCAAAAAACTTTTCGGCTTATCAGACTGCATATCTCGATTATTATTTGTAAATTTGCTACATGTTAATAATGTCAAACCGTTAACACAATTCCACTCATGAGATATCTTGACCCCAAAGCCGACCTTACATTCAAGAAGATATTCGGTGAGCATAAGGACTTGCTCATCAGCTTGCTTAATGCCCTGCTGCCATTGGCTGACGATGAGCAGATAGAGAGCGTGGAGTATCTGTCGCCCGAACTGGTGCCCGACACTTACGTGGGCAAGAACAGCATTGTGGATGTGAGGTGTCGTGACGTGAAGAACAGACAGTTTATTGTGGAAATGCAGATGCTGTGGACTGAAGCATTCAAGCAGCGCGTGCTCTTTAATGCTTCCAAGGCTTTCGTGCGCCAGTTAGACAAGAAGCGCAAGTATGAGTTTTTGCAACCTGTCTACTCGCTCAACCTTGTCAACGAGACTTTCATGAAGGAATATCCCGATGAGTTTATACATAACTATAATGTTGTGCACGAGCTGCATAGCGACGAGATCATAAACGGACTGCACTTCACATTCGTGGAGCTTCCAAAATTCCAGGCACACTCCGTCATGGAAAAGAAGATGGCTGTGCTTTGGCTCAGATTCCTGACGGAGATAGATGAGCATACAAAGGAAGTGCCGCAAGAACTGCTTGACAATCCCGAGACCTCCAAAGCCCTAAAGGCTGTGGAAGAATCAGCTATGACAAAAGACGAACTCCTTGCATACGATGACTTTTGGGACAAGCTTGGTGCCGAACGTCTGCTGTTTGTCGACTCCAACAAAAGAAGCATGGAGGAAGGCAGGGCAGAAGGACGTAAAGAGGTGGCACGCAACTTGTTGCGTATGGGAATGTCTATAGAAGACATTTCGAAAGCCACGGGTATTGCCAAGGAGGAAATTGAGGAATACTCTTAATAAGAGCATGATAAGATATTAAAGAAAAAAGGGGACTTGCTGACAATCAATCTGATTAGTCAGCAAGTCCCCTTTTTCGTTGGAACATAATTTCAGAATCTCTTGAAGTAAAGCCTTAGGGTCTTTGACTTCAGCACCATCGAGCTGCCGTTGAGTCGTTCCTTGAGGAAGGGTTCTTCCAGGTTGTTGATGCCGTATGGGGCGAGCAGGGCAGGGTCGACGATGGGAATGTCGCCGCCGTCTTCACCCTTGTCCTGATGCCAGTTGTCTTTATAGGGCGTGTGGGTGATGATGCTGTCCGCAGTCTGTCGGAAGCGGAGATAATAGCCGTGGTTCTGGTCCTTGTCGATGTCGCGTGCGCTGATGAGCTTCGCCTGTACTCCCCAGAAGATTCGCTTCTGCTGAAGGTTGAGGCTTCCTCCGGTGGCGAGCGTGTCTACGCGTTCGAGATGCCAGAAGCCGTCGAACTTTCCGTTGTCGCTTGTCTCCAGTTCGCACGAAGCAAGGGTCAGGGCTGTTGTCAGTATGGCGGCGATGGCTGCCAGTTTGTTATTTCGTATTGTCATCACTAAAAATTAATATCTTTTCTTTTGCTTTGTAAGGATTCCTGTTTTTCTTACCGTTATCTGTCCTCCTGCGTTATGTCCGAGCATCAGGTTGGATCCGAAGTCCATGGCGTATGCTGCTCGTACGTCCCATCCGTTGTTGAGGTGGTATGTGGCTTCGGTGAGGAAGCTGACATTATGATGAGGCTTTGTGAAGGGATCGTCGTACGTGCCCAGTCCTGACTGGTATGTGGCGAGGACGCGGTAGGCGAGGCGGTCCGTAGGTGCTCCGTCCACTCCGAGATGGAACGCCATGAAGCGGTTGTTCTCCACGCGTATCAGTCCGTCGGTGTTGTAGATGGGGGAGCGGTAGAGCGGATTGCCGATCACTTGTCCCCAGTGTTGCCAACCGGTATACGTGGAGTGATTGTAATAGTTGTCGATGCCAGCTATATGGTCGCTGATGTTCTGCGTGCGGTCGTGGTTGTACGGACCGCTTTGGTATTTCGTATAGAGATATTCGAAGACGATGTTCCTCAGCCACGTGCCGTACTTGATGTTCACCTCCGCTCCGAGCATGATGTCCTTCAGATCGTAAAGGAAGTAGCGGTTGTGCTTCCAGCTGTTCCAGTCCTTGCCCGAGCCGTATCCGTTATAGTCGAGGAAGAACATCTGGCTGTGGTCTTCGAAGAAGTGGTCGGCATACACCGATGCACGCCATTCTTCCGTATCGTAGTTGATGCGCATAAGCCACGAGCCGAGCTGGTTGCCCTCCTTGTTGGTGTAGAGTCCGTCCGTCTCGTCCGAGCCACCCGGAATAAGCACGTTGAAGAAGTCTTTCAGAGATGATCCGGTATTGATGCGCTTCATCTCGCCGTCCACCATTGTGTATGGCTTGCCGCCGAACTGCGCCGCCATCTCCAGTCCCATCTCGATGCTTATGGGGAAGAACGAGTCGTCGTTTCCGATTTTGAGGTATCCCGCCTTCGAGTGGTATAGCACGTCGTCTGCATAGCGCGACTGTCGGTTGGTGAATTGGTGCTGCCACGAGTTGTCCGTCATGATGCCGTATGCTATGTGTCCTTTGAGGTGTAGCCATCCGCGTGTCAGCGGTACGGTCCAGTATTCTGGCAGCGCCAGTCTTACCTGCGGCACGGGGCGTGCGTTTATTCCGAATGTCTGCGAGCCGCTGCTCAGCGTCTGGTTCTTAAGCTCCATGGGACGTTCCTTGGCTCCGATGCTGAGCATGCCGTGCAGCCATCTCACCTCAGCGTAAGCCTGCTGCACGATGAAGTGGTTGGTGTAATTAGCCGGCACCACGATGTCTGCGCCGTAGCCCACTGCCCATCGCCTTATTGAGTCGGCTCCGACGGAGCGCTGTATGCTTGCCCTCATATATCCGTTGGCTTCCTCCAGCGAGCTGAGTCCGTGCTTGTTGGCGTTGAGCCACAGCGGAGTCTTGCCCTTCGATGCGGATCCTTGCGCCTCGACGCTGTAAGTGATGTCGCTGCCGAAGTGTGGCTTTGACGCCTCACGTTCCTCTTCTTGCCATGCGTATTGTGCGCTGGCAAGTGACGGAATCAGGGTGAGGGTGCATAACAACAATGTGGGCTTAATGTGTAATGTCATATATGTACGTTGGATACGATAATCAAAGTCTAAGTGAAACAGAGGACAAAATTACAACTTTTCAACGAAACTCACTCTTTTTTTTACATTCTTTGTAATTTTTGTGTGCGTTTACAAAGCGTTATATATATGTAAAGAGAAAAAGACCTACCTAAAACAATATTCTTAACTCAAAAATGTGTAAATTTGTAATCTGAATAAAAGTATTTGATTTTTTTTTGATGAAAGAATTTGTAATATCAGAAGTAAAGGCGGAGACCGCCATCCTTGTCGGACTCATCACGAAGGAGCAGGACGAGGAAAAGACGAAGGAATATCTGGACGAGCTGGAGTTTCTCGCCGATACGGCGGGAGCGGTGACGGTCAAGAGATTCACGCAACGCGTCGGAGGCCCGAGCCAGGTTACATACGTAGGTTCAGGAAAGCTGGAAGAGATTCGTCAGTACATCGCTGACGAGGAAGACGCCGAACGCCCCGTGGGTATGGTTATCTTCGACGACGAGCTTTCTGCCAAGCAGATACGAAACATTGAGAAGGTGCTGGGCGTGAAGATATTGGACCGCACCTCGCTCATCCTCGACATCTTCGCCATGCGTGCCCAGACAGCGGCAGCCAAAACGCAGGTGGAGCTGGCGCAATATCGCTATATGCTGCCCCGACTGCAGCGCCTCTGGACTCACCTCGAGCGTCAGGGCGGTGGCTCCGGTTCGGGTGGCGGAAAGGGTAGTGTGGGTCTGCGCGGACCTGGTGAGACCCAGCTCGAGATGGACCGCCGTATCATCCTCAACCGCATCACGCTGCTCAAGCAGCGCCTCCTTGAGATTGACAAGCAGAAGACCACGCAGCGCAAGAACCGCGGTCGCCTCATTCGTGTGGCTCTCGTGGGATACACCAATGTGGGCAAGTCTACCATCATGAACCTCCTCTCGAAGAGTGAGGTGTTCGCCGAGAACAAGCTCTTCGCCACGCTGGACACCACGGTCAGGAAGGTGGTGGTGGAGAATCTGCCGTTCCTCCTTGCCGACACCGTAGGCTTCATCCGCAAGTTGCCCACAGACCTGGTGGACTCGTTTAAGTCTACGCTGGACGAGGTGCGCGAGGCTGACCTCCTGCTCCACGTCGTCGACATATCGCACCCCGATTTCGAGGAACAGATAAACGTAGTGGAGAACACGCTCAAGGACCTCGGATGTGCTGACAAGCCGTCCATGATAGTCTTCAACAAGATAGACAACTATACGTGGACAGAGAAGGAGGAGGACGACCTCACTCCTGCAACCAAGGAAAACATCACCCTCGACGAGCTGCGCCGCACGTGGATGGCGAAGCTGCACGACGAGTGTCTCTTCATATCTGCGAAGGAGAAGCAGAACATCGACGAGTTCCGTGAGGTGATCTACAGGAAAGTGCGCGAGCTGCACGTACAGAAATATCCCTACAACGACTTCCTTTACGATGTAGGGGAAGACGAGTAATACGAACCAAAATCGTTTATATATGGCATACAGAAACTTAACCGACCCCGAAATCACAGCCCTTCAAGCCAACGGATGTTGGGCTGAAGACTGGATGCGCATAGAAGTGAGTGAAGACTTCATGCCCAATTTCTTCCATCGTGTGATGTTCTATGGCGACATACGTCTCGGAACGTTCACGAACAACGTGGAGGTGAGCCGCGGATTCATGAAACACTCGGGCATCAACAACGCCACGCTGCGAAACGTGACCATCGGCAACAACTGCCTTATAGAGAACATTTCGGGATTTATAAATAATTATGTCATCGGTGACGACTGCATCATCACCAATGTATGTACCATGGAAACCACAGACGGCGCCACGTATGGAGAGGGCAACCTCATCTCTGTCCTCAACGAGGTGGGCGACGGCAATCTGATTCTCTTCCGGGGCCTGACCAGTCAGGTGGCAGCCCTTATGGTGAAGCACTTCCAGAACCGTCCGCTCAAGGACGCCATACGCCGACTCGTGCGTGAGGAGATAGAGCGCACGTCGCCGGAGACAGCCACCATCGGCAATCGTGTGAAGATTGTCAATACGAAGGAGATAACCAATACGGTGATATATGACGACTGCGAGATTTCGGGAGCGGCGCGTCTGAGCGACTGCACGCTGATGAGCAACCGTGACGCCTCGGTGTATATAGGCACGGGTGTCATTTGCGAGAACTCTATCATCAGCGACGGATCGTCCATCATCAACAGCGTGAAGATGCAGGACTGCTACGTGGGTGAGGCTTGCCAGCTGAGCAACGGCTTCACGGCGGCAAGCAGCGTGTTCTTCGCCAACTCGTATATGTCGAACGGTGAGGCGTGTGCCGCTTTCTGCGGTCCGTTCACGGCATCTCATCACAAGAGTTCGCTGCTTATCGGCGGACAGTTCTCGTTCTACAATGCGGGTTCTGCCACCAACTTCTCCAACCACGCTTACAAGATGGGACCGATGCACTACGGTACGCTTGAGCGAGGATCGAAGACGGCCAGCGGTGCCTACATACTCATGCCGGCGCACATCGGAGCGTTCTCGGTGTGCTTCGGCAAGCTGATGTATCATCCTGACACGCGCTCCCTGCCGTTCTCATACCTCATCGCCTACAACGACGTGATGTATCTGGTGCCGGGCAGAAACCTCACCACCGTGGGACTCTATCGCGACATACGCAAGTGGCCCAAGCGTGACAAGCGTCCGGCTGGAGCACGCAAGAGTGTGGTCAACTTCGACTGGCTGTCACCGTTCACCGTGGGTGAGATTCTGCGCGGAAAGAAGATTCTGGAAGACCTGCGTGACGCATCCGGCGAGGACGTCTCCACATACAATTATCATGAATATGTCATCAAGAACTCGTCGCTAAGAAAGGGTATCAAGTATTACGACATCGCCCTACGCATCTATATGGGAGCCGTGCTCAAACGCCACGCCCCCGTTGAGCCAACCACCACCGTTGGCACAGGTCCGTGGACAGACATCTCCGGACTGCTCCTGCCCGTGTCGGAAGAGCAGCGCATCATCGACGACATAATCTCCGGTGAAATAGAAACCACGCACGACCTCATCGAACGATTCGAAGAGATAAACGCCAATTACTCCGAATATCGTTGGGCATGGTCATACCGCATGATTCTGGACTATTACGGATTCACATCGCTTACTGAGGAGAATGTGGAGCGCGTCAAGAGCGACTACATCACGGCACGCCGCGCATGGATAGCCGAAATAAAGAAGGACGCTGCCAAGGAATATCGACTGGGCGACGTGGAAGAAGAGGTATTCCGAAACTTCAACGACCAGCTGGACAAGGAAGTGGACTTCGAGAACCAGAAACTGTATATGTAATATATAAAGATGTAATAAAAAGTCTATTAAATAACATTTAAAAGATGAAATTCAAATCTATTATTCTTGCCTCAATCCTATCCTTAGGATTCTGTGGTCAGGCTTCTGCCTACGACTACGAGACCGTGAAGGGCGACCCGATGCAGACACGCATCTACACCCTGCCGAACGGACTGAAGATTTATCTGTCTGTCAACAAGGAGCAGCCGCGCATCCAGACTTACATCGCCGTGCGCACCGGTTCGCGCAACGACCCTGCCGAGACAACGGGTCTTGCACATTACCTTGAGCACCTGATGTTTAAGGGAACGAATGTTTTCGGTACGACGGACGCAGCCAAGGAGAAGCCTTACCTTGACGATATAGAGCGCCGTTACGAGCATTATCGCACCGTGACCGACCCGACAGAGCGCAAGCGCCTCTATCATGAAATAGACTCGGTGTCGCAGATTGCAGCACAGTACTTCATCCCCAACGAGTATGACAAGCTGATGTCGAGCATCGGTGCCAACGGCACCAACGCCTACACCAGCAACGACGTGACGTGCTACGTGGAGGACATCCCCGCCAACGAGGTGGACAACTGGGCACGCATCCAGGCTGACCGCTTCCAGAATATGGTTATCCGCGGTTTCCATACTGAGCTTGAGGCTGTGTATGAGGAATACAACATCCACCTCTCAAACGACGGCGACAAGGTGTGGAACGCTCTCGGAACAAAGCTCTTCCCCACACACCCGTACGGCACACAGACCACCATCGGTACGCAGGAGCATCTTAAGAATCCGTCAATCACGAACATAAAGAACTACTTCCGCCAGTACTACGTGCCCAACAACGTGGCTATCTGTATGGCGGGCGACTTCGACCCAGAGCAGGTGGTAGCCACCATCGACCGCTACTTCGGCGCTTGGCGTCCGAGCCGCAAGGTCACATATCCTGAGTTTGCACCGGTTCGCACGCTGACAGCTCCTACGGACACCACGGTTGTGGGCAAGGAGGCTGAGCAGGTGATGTTAGGATGGAAGATGGACGGCGCTGCTTCATTGCAGAACGACACGCTCAACGTCATCACATATATGCTCAACAACGGCACTGCCGGTCTGCTCGACCTTGACGTCAATCAGCCTATGCTCTGCCTTGGAGCAGGTGCAGGATGCATTGACATGCGCGACTATTCGCAGTTTGTGATGGTGGGTCAGCCCAATGAGGGTCAGACTCTTGAGGCTGTGAAGGACATCCTCCTCGCAGAAATCAACAAGCTCAAGCGTGGCGACTTCAGCGAAAAGCTCCTCAGCTCGGTGAAGAACAACCTCAAGCTCAACTTCCTCCGTTCGCTCGACAGCAACAGCAGCCGTGCCAACGCCTTCGTCCAGACATTCGTCAACGGACGTCCATGGCAGACAGAGGTGGAGAAGTTCGACCGCATCAACGCCATGACCAAGCAGCAGATTGTCGACTTCATGAACAAGCACTTCACGGACGGTTATGCTATCGTTTACAAGCGCATGGGTGAGGACACGACGCAGAAGAAGATTGATAAGCCGCAGATTACTCCCATCCCCTCTAACCGCAACCTCCAGAGCGCATTCGTGAAGGAGATAACCGAGTCGGAGGTTACGCCTATACAGCCACGCTTCCTCGACTACGACAAGGACTTCCAGCGTGCACAGACCAAGCGTAAGCTGCCGGTTTACTATATCCAGAACAAGCAGAACGAACTGTTCGACCTCTATTATCGCTTCGAGTTCGGTGAGGAGAGCAACAAGTGGTTGCCTTACGCACAGGAATACTTCGACCTGCTCGGCACAGACAAGATGTCTGCCAAGGAGGTGAAGGAGCGCTTCTATGAGTTGGGCTGCAACTACGGCATCTCTGTAAGCAACTCCAAGATGTATATCTTACTCAGCGGTCTGGGCGAGAACATGAAGGAGGCAATGGCTCTCATGGAGAACGTCATCAACCACGCCAAGGCTGACCGTGAGGCTTACGACCGCTTCGTGAGCACAACGCTGAAGTCGCGTAAGGACAACAAGCTTGACCAGAAGACCAACTTCCAGGCTCTTCAGACCTACGGTATGTACGGACCGTACAACGCTTTCCGCAATGTGCCCAGCAGCACAGAGCTGGAGCAGAAGGATCCGCAGCAGCTTGTAGACCTCATCGCTTCTCTGAAGAACTATAAGCACAGCGTCATCTATTATGGTCCGATGGAGCTGAAGCAGCTTATCGCCACTATCGACAAGGGTCATGCTGTGGGCAAGAAGTTGCAGGACGCACCTGCCGCCAAGTATTACACCAAGCAGCAGACTCCTCAGACAGAGGTGCTCCTGGCTCCGTATGATGCCAAGAACATCTATATGATGCAGTATAGCAATGACGGTAAGAAATGGAATCCGGCTGAGCAGCCCGTCATCACAGTCTTCAACGAGTACTTCGGTGGTGGCATGAACGGTGTGGTATTCCAGGAGCTTCGCGAGAGCCGCGGACTGGCATACAGCGCTTATGCTGACTATTCTACACCGAATCGCCAGCGCGACACCGACTACGCCATGACTTACATCATCTCTCAGAACGACAAGATGAGCGACTGCATCCGCGTGTTCAACGACATCATCGACACCCTCCCGCAGTCTGAGCAGGCTTTCGAGCTGGCTAAGCAGGCCACCAGCAAGCGCATCGCTTCTGAGCGAATCACCAAGACAGGCATCATCTTCTCTTACCTCAGCAACATGGAGCGCGGCATCAATTATGACCTCCGCCGCAACATCTACGAGGCACTGCCCAGCCTCACTTTGAAGGATGTGGTGAACTTCGAGAAGAACAACTTCGCCGGCAAGACTTGGCGCTACATCATCCTCGGTGATGAGAAGAATCTCGACATGAAGGCTCTCGAGAAGCTCGGAACCATCAAGCGAGTATCAACAGAAGAAATCTTCGGCTATTAAGCCGAAAGGACGCATTCCTTAGTCAGGAATAAATAAAATAACAGGAGTTACGAGCAAGGCGCAATGCCAAACTCGTAGCTCCTGTTTTGTTTTTAGGCGTAAACGAAATAGGGATTTTCCTATCAACCATTAGGGAATCTTACCATTACGTTTTCATTCCATCTTGCTAATTTTGCATCAAGAAAAAAACATAAAACCATAGAAGTTATGAAGAGGAATGAATGGATGGCACTTATTGCTACAAGTTTTTTGATGTTTGCTATATGTCTCTCGGCAACTGTACAAACTAATAAAAAAACGGAACGGAAAAAAACAAGGACATACTCTGCATCAATGCAGAACATGTCCTTGTGTAGAGATATATGCCTTCAGCAGCGATAAAGTGAAGGCTGAAGAATAATGAAATACTCTACTCGATAAAGAAATCGAAGTCTTCCTTTTCTTCCTTCTTGTTGTCATCGAAGTCGTCGAAGCCGTCATCATTCTTCTTGGTCGCTGACTTCGGTTTCTCCTTCAGCTTGCCGTCCTTGTCGAACATTCCGTATGTGGTTCGGAGGACGATAAACTCGGTGCGGCGGTTCAGCTGGTTGCAGACCTCTTGCTTGTCCTTGTCGAGCTTAAGTATAAATTCCTCCGACAGCACGTCGTTCTCCTTCAACCAAGGATATTTCTCGGTAAGCTTCTTCTTTATGGTCTTCGGCTTCTCCTTACCGTAGCCGACAGGCGAGAGGCGGTCGCGCGAAATGCCCTTTGCCGTGAGATATTCCACCACCGCTTCGGCACGACGTTGCGAGAGCAGCTTGTTGTATTCTGCAGATCCCTTATAGTCGCAGTGTGCCGACAGTTCTATGGTGACGTTGGGATTCTCGTTCAGCAGTTTTACGAGCTCGTCCAAAGCCACTGTAGATTCGGGACGGAGCGTAGCCTTATCGAAGTCGTAGAATATGTTGTCTATGAGCACAGGAGCTGTTATCGAGGCAAGCGGGAACTGCAGTACGTGTTCTTCCGACTTGTCCGACTTCTCCACTCTTATCTCCTCCTTATGGTTGAGGAATCCCTTGCAGGTTCCGAGCAGAATATAGTCGACGCCCGGTGTCAGCACATAGTCGAACGAACCGTCACCCTTTACGCTTATTTTCTTGTTGGTGCCGTCAGATCCGACAACGTAGACGAGGGCAGCTGGCAGTTCGTAGCCGTCCTGCTCATACACCCATCCCTTCACGCTCTGTATTATTTCCGGGTTCTCAAAGCTGTAGATATGGTCCCATCCACGTCCGTCGTTACGGTTAGAAGAGAAGAAGCCACGGTTGTGAACTCCCTCGAACGTCATGCCAAAGTCGTCGCCTTGCGAATTGAGCGGATATCCTGGATGCTCCACGTGGTACTTGCCGTCCTTGCCTACGGAGGCGATGAAGATGTCGAGTCCTCCCATGCCGGGATGGCCGTCACTTGAGAAATAGAGGTCGCCGTTGGGTCGGAACGTCGGGAACATCTCGTTGCCCGGCGTGTTGATGGGCGCACCAAGATTCTCCACACCACCCAGTCCTGCCGGTGTGATGCGTGCTCTCCATATATCCAATCCTCCCATACCTCCCGGCATGTCCGACGTAAAGTAGAGCCATTGTCCGTCGGGCGAAACGGCAGGGTGGGCGTAGCTTGAGAGCGTATCGCCCGTAACCTTCAGTTCGGTGGCTTTTCCCCATGCTGCGTCCGATCGTGAAGAAGTCACAATCTGCGCATAACGGGGATAAGTGGGGTCGGTGGCGCATTGCGTCAGATACATAGTACGTTGGTCGGGTGACATGGCGCAAGCTCCTTCGTCATAGTCAGTGTTTACGCCTCCCGTTACAGCCTCAGGCTTCTGCCAGCGTCCCTTCTCGTCCTTTTCAGACACAAAGATGTCGGCAGGCTTAGCTCCGGTTATGCCGCTAAGTTCGTTGCCCTGCGCGTCATTACGGGTGGAGGTGAAGTAGAGCTGGTCATACTGGTCACCGGCAAGTACCGGCGAGTAGTCGGCTCGGCGCGAATTGAATATGTCCATGCGCTTGACCGTATAGCGCGAACCTTCCTTCTTCCATGTCGGTGCGTTCTGCGCCGAAACCAGACCGTTGCGTGCAAGCGTCATGGCAGCGTCATGCGACAATGCTGCGGGCAAAGCAGCCGACGAGCGTCCGAGTGTCTTCTTCTCGGTCTGCAGGTCTGCACCTGCTGAAAGCGAATCCACCACTTCCTTGAACAAAGTCTCAGCCTGCTTGTACGATCCGTTCCTAAGCAGCTGGCGTGCGTAGGCGAGGCGGTCCATTGTGGACGCCTGCTTGTAGCGGATGGCGTTGCTGTATGCAGCCATAGCCTTCTGCGAGGCATTGATGCGCTCGTTGCAGTAGGCAATCTTGAGCGCAATCAGTCCACGGCGCTCGCGTTCCTTAGGCGAAGTCCTTGAGTAGGCTTGCTTAAACTGTGTGGCAGCGTCGTAATACTCGCCGATGGCAAGATATTTCTCGCCCTTCTTGAGGTTCTTGTCTGCTCCGCATCCCGTCAAGGTCATAGCCATTATGACGAGAAGGCAGAGAGCGGTGAATGGAATGTATGGTCTTTTCACGTCTTGGATGTTTTGCTTGTTTTATTGTGTGCCGGCGGTCGGGCTATTTGTTGAAGTCAACGCGGTATGTGCATCCGTTGCGCCAGTTGCTGCAGCCATAAGCCGTCTTGCCCTTTATTATCGTTCCCTTGCCGCAGATCGGGCACGTCGTTCCGATGATGGAATCGTCAGCAGACGTACTGTCTGGTGGAGTCGGTTGTGGAGCGTCAGTCTTCTTGTTGTCCGCCTTGGCTGTCGTTGTCTTCTTCTTTGTGGTCTTCTTTTTCTTCTTCAGATCCTCGTCGGTCAGTATGGTCACACGTCGGTTGGTATTGTCGCGCAGCACGTCGTTCACTATCTCGGTGACCTGCTGCTTCAGTCCGTTGATGAAGTCGGCAGCGTCGTCCTTCTTGTGCTCGATGTCGCGCAGACGCTTCTCCCAAATGCCCGTAAGCTCACAGCTCTTGAGAAGTTCTTCATGGATGATGTCAATGAGTTCTATTCCCGTTGCTGTAGCCACCAGATTCTTGCGTTCGCGGCGTATATAGTGTCTCTTGAAGAGTGTCTCTATGATTCCTGCTCTTGACGATGGGCGTCCGATGCCGTTCTCCTTCAGTGCAGCACGCAGCGTCTCGTCCTCCACAAACTTACCCGCTGTCTCCATCGCACGCAGGAGAGTTGCTTCGGTGTAATACTTCGGTGGAGTGGTCCACTTCTCGGAAAGCGTCGGCGTATGCGGTCCGCTTTCTCCCTTGACGAACGTGGGCAGCGTGCGTTCCTCGTCACCCTTGTTATGGTCGTCGTCCTCAGACGTGGCGTTAGGCGTTGGCGTTGCTGCTTGGTTTGTGGGCTGTGCGTATACGGCTCGCCATCCCGGAGAGAGGATTTCCTTTCCGCTAACCTTAAACTCGATGTCCTCCACGTTTCCTAATACCGTCGTAGTGGAGAACTTGCAGTCAGGATAGAACACGGCAATGAAGCGGCGGGCTATCAGGTCGTAGACGTTTCGCTCAAGGTCGGTAAGGCTTGTGGCAGGCACGCCGGTCGGAATGATGGCGTGGTGGTCGGTCACTTTAGACGTGTCGAAGACGCGCTTCGACTTCGTCAGCTTCTTTCCCATAAGCGGCTGCATGAGCGGTCCGTACTGCTTGCTGATGCCGGAGAGGATGGACGGACACTTGGGATAGATGTCGTCGCTGAGGTATTGCGTGTCCACACGGGGGTAAGTGGTGAGCTTGCGTTCGTAAAGACCCTGTATTATCTTAAGCGTTGTCTCAGCGCTGTATGAGAACTTACGGTTGCATTCCACCTGCAGCGACGTAAGGTCGAAGAGTCGTGGAGGTGCTTCCGTACCGTTCTTCTTCTGCACGGCAGTGACCGTAAACGGCTTGTCGGCTATGGTTGAGAACGCTGCCTCTCCTTCTTCCTTTGTCGTAAACTTGCCCTTTGTGGCTGTAAAGGTGGTGTCGCGATATACAGTGGCAAGCACCCAGTAAGGTTCTGGTTCGAACGAATCAATCTCCTTCTGACGGTTTACGATAAGTGCAAGCGTCGGCGTCTGCACACGACCGATGGACAGCACCTGACGGTTCTGTCCGTACTTCAGCGTGTAGAGGCGGGTGGCGTTCATGCCGAGCAGCCAGTCACCGATGGCACGGCTCAGTCCGGCAATATAGAGAGGCTGGTATTCGCTCTGGTCTTTCAGCTGGCTGAATCCCTCCCTTATCGCCTCGTCCGTCATTGACGAAATCCAAAGGCGCTTTACGGGGCACTTCGCTCCAGCCTTCTGCATCACCCAACGCTGTATGAGTTCACCCTCCTGGCCGGCGTCACCGCAGTTGACGATGCTGTCAGCCGACTGCATTAGTTTTTCTATTACGGCAAACTGGCGCTTGATGCCGTCATCATCAATCAGTTTTATTCCGAATCGTGGCGGTATCATAGGCAGAGCCGAGAGGCTCCAGTGCTTCCATAAGTCGGTATAGTCGTTTGGCTCCTTCAGCGTGCAGAGATGACCGAAGGTCCACGTCACCTGGTATCCGTTGCCCTCCATATATCCGTTGTGGGCGCTTGTGGCACCAAGTATGCGTGCTATGTCCTTTGCCACGCTTGGTTTCTCGGCGATGCAGACTATCATATAATGTATCCTTTTTGTTTCTTCTTGTTGTTAATTATCTTCTTCTTGTTTCTCTTCTCCCTTTATCATGAAGGCAAATTTTGGGGTTATCTCGCATCCTATGGCTGTCTTGAAGTCGCACAGACCATAGTTGGGCGTGCCGTCCATGGTGGACGGACCGATGTCGAGGATTCGTAGTCCTTCGCGCTGGTAGTGCATGAAGAGTCGGTAGGCGAAATAGTTCATCGGGCGAAGATGAGAATAGGCACGCAGGTCGCCCCAGTAAATCACCTGCGCAATGCCCTCTGCTACGTGGAATATCTGCGCTGCCGCCACGTCCTTTCCCTCATGTTGCAGAAGGAAGAAGTCGGCAGGAATCGTGCGCACGGTCTTTTCCACGTCTTCCAGCGTCATGCTCAACCTATAATCATGCTCCTCACGGTTTGCCTTTATCACGCTGTACGCCCGGCGGAGTCCTTCTGTGTCGTCACGTTGGATTGCTACGAAATCGAATCCGGCACTCATTCCTCTCTTCAGATTCTTTCGTGCGCTCTTCTCAAGTCCCTCCTCATACCCCTTGAACTTGTCAAGCGGGAAGAAGAAGTTGAGGTCAATGTATTCCAGTTTGGCGTGGCGTGAGAGAATGTTCACGCAGGAATTGATGAGCGTCGGAGCGTAGAATGCTGATGGCAGGACAATGTATATAGGCTTGCCGACGCTTTTGGCGTATTCAGCAAGAGCCTTTACAGCCTCCTCAATGGTGTCGAGCCTTTGCTGCTTGTTGGCGGACAATCCGCCGAAAGGCGCCGAGAAAGGCGTGAGCAGCTTTCCGTTGCGTTCGCCAAGCACCATCCCGAATCTCGTCTTTCCGCCGTCAGCAAAGAGCAGATACCTTACTGCGTCAGCCTTATGTCGGTTGAGTTCGCTGAAGGCGGCGGTGTTGAAGATGTGCGGATGATGCTCAATGGCATTCTTATATTCCTGTGCCGATACTTCCTGAATGGTCATTTCTTAATATTCCAGTTGGTTTTGCTTTACAATATTGTTGCTATATCCTGAAGTCGTTAATCAGTTTAGCCACGCATTCCCTCTCCTCTTCAGTCACCACTTGCGAAACCGGAATGCTCAGTTCTTCCAAGTGTATGGCCTCCGTAATGGGCAGATGGAGGGAGCGCAGCTCCTCGTAAGCCCGCTGATGATGTGGCGGGATGGGGTAGTGGACATCGGTCTGCACCCCGTTGGCTTTCAGATATTCCTGCAGCTTGTCCCTCTGTTTGCACATAAGCGGAAAGATATGGAACACGCAGTTCTGCCAAAAGTCGTCGGTAGGCAGGCTGACCAGTCGGTTCTTTATATTGTCAATGTAGAAGCGGGCGTTGCTGCGTCGCCTCTCGTTCTCCTCGTCAAGGAACGGCAGCTTAGCCAACAGCACCGCAGCCTGCAGCTCGTCCATGCGCGAGTTTACTCCCTTGTGCGAGAAGACATACTTGCGTTCCGAACCATAGTTGCCCAATGCCCTTACCATATCAGCCAGTTCGGCATCGTCCGTCGTAACGGCTCCACCGTCACCGAGTGCTCCGAGGTTCTTCGTTGGATAGAAGCTGTGTCCGGCGGCATCGCCCAAAGCTCCCGTCTTCTTATCGCCGAAGCGACAACCATGAGCCTGGGCGTTGTCCTCAATGAGCAGCAGGTTATGGCGTCGGCATATGTCGCCGATACGATTAGTGAATGCGCATCTGCCATACATGTGAACAATCATGATGGCACGGGTGCGTTCGGTGATGGCGTCCTCGATGAGGCTGTCGTCAATCTGCAGCGTGTCACGTCTCGGTTCCACCAATACCGGCTTCAACCTGCACCTCGATACGGCAATGATGGAGGCGATGTATGTGTTGGCAGGCACAATCACCTCGTCGCCCTCCTTCAGTCTGCCCATCTCTATGTAGGCACGCATGATGAGCGTAAGCGCGTCCAGACCGTTGCCGCAAGCCACGCAATGACGTGTGCCGGTATAGTCGGCATATTCCTGCTCGAAGCGTTTGGTGGCGTTTCCCTTCAGAAACCATCCGCTGTCCGCCACGTCAGTGAGTGCCTGTCTGATGCTTTCGGCATGCAAGGCGGTGATGCGCTTAAGATTGACGAGTTCTATCATTATTTCTTTTCTTCTTCCTTGTTTTGTATATATCTTACAAAGTCGTCGTACTCTCTGATGTAGTCAGCTTCGAGAAACTCCTCGCTTGCGAGAACGAGGCACACCGAACCCGATGAGAAATCTTCGAGCGTACGCCATATTCCGGTCTCTACAAGCAGTCCCTGCCAAGGGTGATTGAGATGGAAGGTCTCCTTCTCGTGTCCGTTGTCGAGCGTCACGCTGAACGATCCGCTCACGGCAATGATAAATTCGCGGCATTCTTTATGTGCATGACCGCCTCGGCTTTCGCCCGCAGGAATGTCGTATGTCCAGTATACGCGCTTAATGTCGAAAGGCACATGGCGCAGACTTTCCGCCACGGTAAGGTTGCCGCGGATGTCGAATATTTTCGGTAGGTCGATGAGGGTGCGTTCTGATGTTTCCATTGTGGATATATAGTTGTGTGTGATGTAATATATATTTAACGTAATAAACGGCGGTTTATTACATCAGTGACCGGTTTAACGAACCATCTCCTTAGGGCTTCTGCCACGAGAATGGTGCTGACGATGGACACGGCAAGATTGATGGCAGCCAGTTTCTCCGACCCGTCATAACCGACGATGTGCTGTACGATGCGGATGATAAGAAGGTGAGCGATGAAAATCTCGAAGCTTACAGATCCGAGCCAGCTCATTGGCTTCGACTGAAGAAGCCTTGTTGCCCAACCTTCCGAAGCGTCAGCCGTAGCCAGTCTCACCACTATCAATGGCATTACGGGCCAGAACAGCATGGAGCACCTTATCTGCGGGCACATTATCTGATACAGGGCGTACACAGCCAGCAGCAGAGCCACGTCTACGTAAGGGAACAGCCTCGGCAGCTTCCTTACGCTTGGGCAGGTCTTGTAAAAGCGGTATGCGATGATACCCAACGAGAAGTCGATGGCGCGGAGCAGCGGATTGGAGTAGAGCGTGCAGTTGGTCATCTTGTCCGGCACCTGCAATGCCAGGCAGGCGTACACGGCGGCAAGCACTGTCATGCCTATTGCGAGGCGGCTCGTCCTTATGCTTGTGAGCCATTTATAGAGCCATGCGAACACTATGTAGCAGAAGAGCGTATCGCAGAGAAACCACGACACACCGTTAGCCACGAACAGCGTGTGGTCAGACGGTATCCATGTCTGGACGAGCAGAAGGCTTGTCGCTATCTGCAATGCGTCGTAGGTGACGCCAAGCCTATAGTCCAATGCCACTGTGGCTGAGAAGAACAGCAGGTGGAGCGGATAGAGATGCCAGAAATGCTTCCAGAAGAAGCGCTTCCCGTCGAACTCGCCTCTGCTTACCCTCGGACCGTAGCCGTATGAGAGGACAAAACCGCTGAGCACGAAGAAGAACGCCACGCCGCCTTCCCCTCCGAAATCAAAGGGCGAGTGGGCGAGCGGTTCCACGCTGTGGCTCAGATATATAAGAAGAATAAACAGGAAACGCGCCGCCTGAAGCGTGCGAATCCTGTTCGTATTGTCTTGTCGTAATGTCGTTTCCTGCATGCTTTTTACTTCTCCATGTACGGATCGGTGCCCAGTACTGTGGCTGCCAGACGCTTAGCCTTGTCGCGCAGAGCGGTGGTGTCAGCGTCAGGTTCGCCATAGCAGAGTGTCACGCCCATTCGTCTGCCGACGTGTGCCTCGGGCTTTCCGAAGATGCGGATGCGTGTATGGTCTTCCTTGAGAGCCTCCACGAGGTTGTAAGGCAGCGGATCGTTCGACTCCACCGGTGAGAGAATCACGGCGCTTGCTCCTGCATGCTCGAGGTGGATGCCGGCGATGGGCAGTCCCATAACGGCACGGAAGTGAAGCTCAAACTCTGAAAGGTTGGTGGTATGACCCAGTGTCACCATGCCCGTGTCGTGCGGACGCGGCGAAAGTTCGGAGAAGATCACCTCGCCCTGCTTCGTGAGGAAGAACTCCACACCCCACAGTCCGGCTCCGGTAAGAGCGCGTGTCACCTTTTCTGCCATGTCCTGTGCCTTGAGCAGTTCGTCCTCAGGAATGCTGAACGGCTGCCAGCTTTCGCGATAGTCGCCGCCTTTCTGTACGTGTCCGATGGGCGGGCAGAAGAGTGTGGGTCCGTCTTTCTGTGTAACGGTAAGGAGGGTAAACTCCGAATCGAAGTGGATGAATTCCTCGATGATAATCTCCTTCACATCGCCGCGGCTGCCTTCCATAGCGTCATTGAAAGCCTTTTCCAGCTCAGAAGCTTCGCGGACGATGCTCTGTCCGTGACCTGAAGACGACATGAGCGGCTTTATCACGCACGGGAAACCAATCTCCTTCGAGTGCTCGAGGAGCTGTTCCAGGGTGGTGGCATAGAAATACTTGGCTGTGCGCAGACCCAGCTCCTTGGCTGCGAGGTCGCGGATGGCCTTGCGGTTCATGGTGAAGTTGACGGCGCGTGCGCTCGGAACCACCTGAATGCCCATCTTCTCAAAGTCGAAGAGTCGTTCGGTTCGGATGGCTTCAATCTCCGGTACGATAACGTCCGGCTTGTGACGCTCCACCACAGCGGCAAGTGCGTCGCCGTCCAGCATGTTGAAAACCTCATGTTCGTCGGCAACCTGCATTGCCGGTGCGTTCTCATACTTGTCGCATGCAATGACATACTGTCCTGCACGCTTGGCGGCGATGACAAATTCCTTGCCCAGTTCGCCCGAACCTAACAATAATAATTTCTTCATCTTATAGTGTAGTAATTTTATGTACATTATGGTTTCAAGATGCTAATGTACGATTAATTTTGCAGTCTACAAAGTTTTTTGAACGAATTTTATCAAATGGTCGGTAAGTCAGAAAATTGTTGTATCTTTGCAAAGATAGTACAAACTAATAAAAACAACAATAACTCTATAGAATAAACAACATTTTCGACAATGGCAACAGTAGACGACAAGAAGGTTATCTTCTCCATGGTGGGAGTGTCAAAGATTATCCCCCAAAACCGCAAACAGATTTTGAAGGACATCTATCTGTCCTTCTTCTATGGCGCCAAGATTGGCATCATCGGACTTAACGGAGCCGGTAAGTCCACTCTTATGAAGATTATCGCAGGCCTCGAGCAGCCCACAAGCGGCGAGGTGGTCTGGAGTCCGGGCTATACTGTCGGCTACCTGCCGCAGGATCCGCCGCTCGACGAGACGAAGACTGTGAAAGAGAATGTCATGGAAGGCGTTAAGCAGGCTTATGACGCATTGAAGGAATACGAGGAAATCAATGCCAAGTTCGGCCTTGAGGAGTATTATGGCGACCCGGACAAGATGGACCGTCTCATGCAGCGTCAGGCTGAGGTGCAGGACATCATCGACGCTACAGACGCATGGAACATGGACTCTAAGCTCGACCGTGCTATGGCAGCATTGCGCTGTCCGAAGGGCGAACTCCCCGTTACGCACCTCTCTGGCGGTGAGCGTCGCCGTGTGGCATTGTGCCGTCTGCTCCTTCAGAAGCCCGACGTGCTCCTCCTTGACGAGCCTACCAACCACCTTGACGCCGAGAGCATCGACTGGTTGGAGCAGCACTTGCAGCAGTACGAGGGAACGGTAATCGCCGTTACGCACGACCGTTACTTCCTTGACGATGTAAGCGAGTGGATTCTTGAGCTCGACCGCGGTGAGGGAATACCTTGGCATGGCAACTATTCGTCATGGCTCGACCAGAAGACCAAGCGCATGATGCAGGAGGAGAAGCAGGCTTCCAAGCGCCGTAAGGCTCTCGAACGCGAGCTCGAGTGGGCGCACATGGCTCCGAAGGCACGTCAGGCAAAGGGTAAGGCACGTCTTAACGCATACGAGCAGATGCTCGGTGAGGAGCAGAAGGAGCGTGAGGAGAAGCTCGAGATATTCATCCCGAACGGTCCTCGTCTCGGCAATAAGGTGATTGAGGCGCAGCACGTGCAGAAGGCTTTCGGCGACAAGGTGCTCTTCAACGACCTCAACTTCATGCTTCCGCCTAACGGCATTGTGGGCGTCATAGGTCCGAACGGTGCCGGTAAGACCACTCTCTTCCGCCTTATCATGGGCCTGGAGAAGGTCGACGGCGGTACGTTTGAGGTGGGCGAAACCGTTAAGCTTGCCTACGTTGACCAGCAGCATAAGGACATCGATCCGAAGAAGTCAGTGTATGAGACCATCTCGCAGGGCAACGAGACAATGCGCCTTGGCGGTCGCGACGTCAACGCCCGTGCCTATATCTCACGCTTCAATTTCGCCGGAACAGACCAGAGCAAGTTGTGTGAGAATCTTTCAGGTGGTGAGCGCAACCGCTTGCAGCTGGCTCTCGCTCTGAAGCAGGAGGGCAACGTGCTTCTCCTCGACGAGCCCACCAACGACATCGACGTCAACACGCTGCGTGCGCTTGAGGAAGGTCTTGAGAGCTTCGCCGGTTGTGCAGTGGTTATCAGCCACGACCGTTGGTTCCTCGACCGTATCTGTACGCACATCCTTGCCTTCGAGGGCAACGGAGAGGTGTTCTTCTTCGAGGGCAGCTATTCTGACTACGAAATCAACAAGGCACGTCGTCTCGGCAATGAAGACATCAAGAAGGGACGTTACCGCAAGTTGATGGACGACTAAACGTAGTCTTTAAATAATAACTGTTAAGCTGATTCTTTCAAGTCACGAAGAATCATGCTTCCTATAATTATGAGCGCAAGTGTTACCACTAACGGAGTGTAAGGGGTGATGCTTGCGCTCATTGTCGTTGGTAGGGATATGTGTGATAGGGTGTTGTGTATGCTGTCCGACATGGAGGAGAGCATACTTGCCGTCATGCTGACGATGCGTGTCTTGAGAATGTCGAAGCCGTCAACGAGGAAGAACACCACTACGCATGCCGCTGCCATGACAGCCGTCCACAGATTATACATTCTGTAGCAGCGCGCGTCAACCTCCTCCGGCAACCTCTGCATTACACGCTTTGCAAATCCGTTGTCGTCTATACGCATACGCACACTGTCGGCAAAGAACTTCTTGAGGAGTTCTTCGTCGACAGCACCATTATTACTTATTATGTTCTTTTTTTCAGTCATAGTTAATATCCATTTTGTTTTAGGAACATTGTCAGCTTCTGCTTGCCTCTGAATATGTGCGACTTGACGGTGCCGACCGCCATTCCCGTTATCTCGGCTATGCGTTCTATGGGATAGCCGTCGATGAGTTGCAGCGTCACGCAGGTGCGTTCCTTGTCGGCAAGTCTGGCGAGCGCTCCGTAAACGTCCATCTTCATGCCTTGTTCGCTGTTGGCGGCGCATCGGTTAGCCACAGCCGGGCTGTCCGTATCGGTGGTGGGGCGTTGTCGGCGGTGATGGTCGTAGAGCACGTTGCAGGCTATACGATACAGCCAAGTGGAGAACGCCGCCGTACCCTTAAACTGGTGTATGTTGGTGTAAGCCTTAATGAAGGTGTCCTGCGCGAGGTCGTCGCTCAGCTGCTCGTCTCCCAAAGTCTGGTGGAGGAAGAATCGTCTTATAGGCGACTGATACTTCCTGACAAGCTCATTGAAAGCCGCTTTGTCATGAAGCTCAGCCACCTGTGAGATTAGAGAGAGATCTTCGTTTGTTACCTTCATTGTTTTTATAATATGATTTCTGAAGTGGCGGAGGCCGGAGACCTCCGCTACTATTAATCTTCGTTTCTTAACGATTCGTTTCGTTGGGATTATTTCTTTCTTCTCCGTTTTCCTCGTTATTCTCCGTCGTATCAGCGATGTCCGAATAGAGCGGTTCTTCGTAGGTTTCCTCGTTCTTGCGTTTCCATGTCAGCTTGCTGTCATAGTTGTATTTCACCATAAACATCTGTCCTAAGCCGATGCAAGCCACGAGTCCACCTATGCCTACAAGAGGATTGGCGCCTAAGCACCAGAAGAAAATCATCAGACCCACACCCGTCGACGTGTTTCTCACGCCGCGTCTCCACATATATTCTGCTCTGCTGTTGAGGAGCGGTGCCTGCTCTTCCGTAAGCGGTACGCCTTTCTCCATTGCCATCTCAGCCAGACGGACGCGGTCCTTGTGGCGGCGTACGAAATAGCGGATGATGAGCAGCACTATTATCAGCGGCATGAAGAGGAAGAGAAGGAACACTAAGACGATGATGGTGCCCAAAAAGCCGCCGAACGCTGTCGTGAACATGTGGCTGAGCCATGAGAACGGATCGCCGAAGCGCGAAGGGTCTAAATCATTGGTGTCGTCCACCACATGCGATTTCCATCCTGGCATACTTGTGACCGAAACGCTGTCATTGTCCGTCGACGTTGTGTCCGAGTAAGCCTCTATGCCTTCGTCTTCCTGCGAGGCGGCATTGGCGGCGTCAGCCTTCGTGTCCTTCTGCTTGTCCACCATCTGCGTGCGTGGAGTGTGGCGGTGTTTCTGAGCCAAGGCAGGAACTGTGGCGCTCAATGTGAGGAGCATTGCCATTGAAAGGATTGTCTTTTTCATATCTGTATGTATGTTTTTTTTATTGTTTTCTATATGTTTGACTATTTATGCAAGCGATAAGTTGCAAAGCTACGAAAAAAAAATGGCGACTTGCTTACTTGGATAAAAATATGTAACTTTGCAACACATATATATAATATAAGTATATCCCCACGCTTTTAACAAGTAAGGACAATCCTATGAATCTTCCTTCAGATTTCGAAAATTATACGCGCAATCTTCTCGGCGACGCCCTTTACAGCCGTCTCCGCGAAGGACTGGCAGAAGCGCCGTCGCCCACAAGCATACGTCTCAATCCGTTCAAGGCCGCCTCGCGTGAGGTGAACGGACAGCTTATGGAGAGCGTCGTGCCTTGGTGTCCCGCCACGGGACGCTACCTTAACGAACGTCCCAACTTCACCTTCGATCCGCTCTTCCACGCAGGAGCTTATTACGTGCAGGAGGCAGGCTCAATGCTTGTCGACCTTGCCGTACGCCATCTCATCACACAACCCGTACGCATGCTCGACCTCTGTGCTGCTCCAGGTGGCAAGTCAACAGCTCTGCGAGCCGCTCTGCCCGAGGGAAGCCTTCTCTTCACCAACGAGCCGATGCGCACACGTGTGCAGATTCTGAGCGAGAACATACAGAAGTTCGGTCATGAAGACGTCATCGTAACCAACAATTATCCTCGCGATTACCGCAAGGCACGCATCATGTTTGATGCCATCCTTGCCGATGTGCCCTGCTCCGGCGAGGGAATGTTCCGCAAGGACGATGGAGCCATAGCGGAATGGAGCCGTCAGAACGTCGACAACTGCTGGCGACTGCAACGCGAGATAGTAAGCGACATCTGGTCGTGTCTGCGTCCCGGCGGACTGCTCATCTATTCCACGTGTACGTTCAATGCGCACGAGGATGAGGAGAATGCGGAGTGGATAGCCTCTGAGCTTGGTGCTGACATCCTCAGTCTGCCTGTTGAGGCAGGGTGGGGCATAACGCCAGCCGTCGTAGGCGACATACCCGCTTATCGCTTCCTGCCGGGAGTGAGCTGTAGCGAAGGACTCTTCCTTGCCGTGCTCCGCAAGCATGGCGACGCTGATGAGGCTCCCGTGAAGGAGGACAACAGGAAAGCGCCGCGCCGCGGACGTGGCGAGAAGGCTGCTGCGGTGAAGACGCCCGACGTGCAGCTTGTCTCTCCCTCCGACTATGCCGTACGTCAAGGCGCCTCCGACACGCTCCTTGCCGTGCCGACGCGATGGGCTGACGTCTATGACAAGGCGGCAGCGTCGCTGAAGGTGATGCACGCCGGTGTGCAGCTCGGAACGGTGAAGGGCAAGGATGTGGTGCCAAGCCAGTCGCTCGCTCTCTCACGACAGCTCGACCGTTCAGCCTTCCCCACCGTTGATCTTGCCTACGCTGACGCTGTGGCTTATCTCCGTAAGGAGGCTGTGGCTCTGCCTGACGGTACGCCGCGCGGCTACGTGCTGCTCACGTACGACGGCATGCCGATAGGCTTCGAGAAGAACATCGGCAACCGCGCCAACAACCTCTACCCGCAGGAATGGCGCATAAAGAGCTCGCATGTCCCCGATGAGGCTCCCGCCGTTCTCACACAATCCGTATAACAAAACAAGAAAAACGTATACATAACAATATCATGCAACAATATCTTTCTCTCCTTAACCGCATCCTTACCGAGGGTGCCACAAAGACAGACCGCACGGGAACGGGCACGATGAGCGTGTTCGGCAATCAGATGCGCTTCAATCTTGCTGACGGCTTCCCCTTGCTCACCACAAAGAAGCTCCACCTCAAGTCTATCATCTACGAGCTGCTGTGGTTTCTGCGTGGCGACACCAACGTGCATTACCTTCAGGAGCATGGTGTGAGAATATGGAATGAGTGGGCAGACGAGAACGGCGACCTTGGTCCTGTCTACGGTCATCAGTGGCGCTCATGGCCCGACTATAACGGAGGCACCATCGACCAGATTCAGAACGTACTCGACCAGCTTCGCAACCATCCCGATTCGCGCCGTATGATTGTCTCCGCATGGAATCCTGCCGAGGTGGAGCAGATGGCGCTGCCTCCCTGCCATTGCCTATTCCAGTTTTATGTGGCTGACGGCAAGCTGTCGCTCCAGCTCTATCAGCGTTCCGCCGACACCTTCCTCGGCGTTCCGTTCAACATCGCCTCCTACGCCCTCCTTCTTCAGATGATGGCGCAGGTGTCAGGACTGGAGCCGGGCGAGTTCATCCACACCACCGGCGACACCCACCTCTATCTTAACCACCTCGACCAGGCACGCCTCCAGCTCACGCGCACCCCACGTCCGCTGCCCAAGATGCGCATCAATCCCGACGTGAAGAATCTCTTCGACTTCCACTACGAAGACTTCCAGCTTGAGGGCTACGACCCGTGGCCGCATATCTCAGCGCAAGTAAGCGTGTAAGGAATCCTAACTCAAAACTCAAAATTCAAAAATGATAAACATTATTGCTGCCGTTGCCGCCAACCGCGCCATCGGTCTTGAGAACAAGCTTCTCTATTGGTTGCCTAACGACCTCAAGCGTTTCAAGGCACTCACCACAGGTCATACCATCATAATGGGTCGCCGCACCTTCGAGTCACTCCCCAAGGGCGCTCTGCCCAACCGTCGCAACATCGTCATAAGCCGTACGCAGACCTCCTTCCCCGGTTGCGACACCTACAGCTCGCTGGAAGAAGCCATCGCCCATTGCGCTGCTGACGAGGACGTATATATAATAGGTGGCGCAAGCGTCTACGAGCAGTCGCTTCCCCTTGCTGACCGTCTCTGCCTCACGGAGGTTCACGACACGCCAGCCGACGCCGACGCCTTCTTCCCTGAGTATGAAGGATGGCGCGAAGTGAGCCGTGAGGAGCATCCCACGGACGAGAAGCACCACCAGACCTACGCCTTCGTTGACTATGTGAAGGCGAAGTGATAAGCTGCTGTGTAAAATGCTGTTTAGGCAGGGCTTTGACAAAGAAAAACACAAGCAATAGAACAAACTTAGGAGGCTATGGCGTCCCGCCGTAGCCACGCACCAACAAATGCAAGCAAATGGAATAATAGCCGATTGGGGTATGCTATGTGAGGCTGCGGGGCTACGGCGAGACGCCATAGCCTCCTATGTTTGTCTTGTCAGCTGTATTTTTTCAGAACAGACTTAAACAGAAATCGATTAAAACTCCAAGAATAACACAACAATGTTATTAAATTAATAAATGAGACATAGATTATAATTATTAGATATACAAAAAAACAAATCAACACAGTCGGCGTTACATATTTCATTCTTAACAAAACAATATTTGAGTTATTTCGACTCTATAATTAACAATAGTTAATTCATTCACAATAGAACAACATGACGTATTTATCAGTTTTCTATATGTTTTAAAACATATTGTTACATTAAGACGTGTATACATTGTATTTATGTCATTACGCAATCTTTTATGTTAATTATTAATAAACACCGAGAATTCAACAATAAATATTTGTTTAAAACCATTATTATATGTATATTCGCAAAAACTAAAATCACTACTAGCGTTATAATAATTAAATTTTGTCATTATGAAAAAAATGGGACTTAAAATCGTAATCTTAGGAGTAATAGCATTACTCATAGGATGCACAAAAATGGAAGAGTTACCTGAAATTAATAAAGGAAATTCTCCTCAAACCACTGTTAAAATCAGTGAAAGTGACGCAATGGACATTGCGAATAAAGTACTTTGTTCATTGAAACCTACCAGAAATGTGTTTTTTGAAAAGCCTTCATTCGACTACGTAATAAATGAAGGGAAAACACGTAATACTACACTTCCTGATACGTTGGCATATATCATAAACTATCCTGACGATGGAGGTTTCGTGATTGTATCTTCTTTAAATAATGTGTATCCCGTATTAGGCTTCTCTGGTACAGGTCATTTTGACTTGGAAAACGAAATAGCAAAAGTTAATTTTGTAGACAAAATAGGTGCTTATATAGATGGCAATGAAGACAAAGGCATAACCTATGAGGTGAAAGCAGAGGATTTTGCTGGTTGCTACGTGGCTTCACCTTCCATAATGTCTTCAATAGGACAAGGCGAGCCATGGGATAAATATGTAATTGAAGAACATCCTGGATGTCCTGTCGGATGTGTGGCTGTAGCAACAGCTCTTGTTCTTAGCCATTCCATGTCACATATAACGTATCATGGCTCTGTTTTTTATTTCAAATCTATAGTTGATGCAATATACAAAAAGCAGAATCCAAACAATCCACATGTTATCAATCCTAAGGATGAATGGGACAATATCGTCCAGCCTACATATTCTTACGAACAAGCAGTGGACTCAATGGCAAAACTACTTTATTGGATTGGTAAAGACTTGAAAATGCGCTACACACCCAATGGAAGTAGAGCCTATAGTGATGACGCATACTCTCTTTGCCGGAAATTAAGGGCCATGGGAATTCCCAGCAGATATGCGACATTCAATATAGAGGACGTTATAGAATACCTGAAATCTAACAATATTGTATATATGCATGGATGTGACAATAATGGCCATGGCGGACATGCATGGGTTAGTGACGGATATTCCTATTGTATAGATAAAGACAATGGTAATATGATAAATCCATATATCCATTGCGATTGGGGATGGGGTGGTATAGGTAATGGATATTTTACAGCAAATGCATTTAAGGTGGAAATTTATAATTTCATACCAACCATATATTTTGCTTTAAAGAAAGGTAATTACACTAATTTAACATACACACCATGGACAAATTAAAAACTACGATGTTAGTACTGGCATTTGCGCCAACACTAATGAATGCCCAGACCTTCTTTAAGGAGGGCACGTCATGGAAGACGGAGCTATGGAACATGGAACCTGACCCCAAGATTTACATTCAGATTGTTTCGTTGGACGGTACGGAGACCATCGACGGATATACTTCCATGAAAATGTATAGTGAATATGAGAATGACGCTACGTCACGAAAACTGGTGGCTTACATCCGTACAAATGGAGACAAGGTGTTCTTCATGAATCCGGAAACAAAGACGAAGGCATGGTACTTGATGTATGATTTCGGTCTTAAAGCTGGTGAAGGTTGCTACGTCTACAGCTGCGAATGTACGAACGCAGAGGGAGAACCACTCAGAAGTTACGTTATGTACACGGGCACTAACACCACAGAAAGCGGACTGACGGCAATGGAATTAAAAGAGTATTATGATGAGACGTGCGATGAGTATTTGGGTTCTGAAAAATGGCTGAAGGGTCTTGCTTCCACAAGGGGAGTGCTATTAAACTGCTCATTCGGTCTTGACGGCATGGGAAGCAACTTGCTTGAGTGTTCTAACAACAACACCTTGCTGTATTCGAGAAACTCTACACAAGTGACAGACATCAAGGGTGCGGAACTAAAGGTGACAGTCAACGGACTGTCAGTGGAGGTCAGTGGCATCAAGTCGCCATGCAGCCTTACGGTGTATTCGTCGGACGGAGCTTTGCTGCAAAGCAAAATGGCAGAGGCTGGAAACACAAAACTCACATTACCCCAAAAGGGCATCTATCTGCTGAAGGTCGGTGACAAGGAAAGAAAGATTGCCTTGACGGCTGAGTAAACGCAGCTCCTGATCGGGTTTAAACAAAAGGCTTTACATTAGGTCTTACGAGAACCATTTCTCGACAACCTAACGTAAAGCCTTTTATTTGTGCACAGCACGCGCCCACGAACACAAGCAGCAGAACAAACTTAGGAGGCTATGGCGTCCCGCCGTAGCCACGTACCCACGAACAGTCAAGCATTAGCTGCGAGTAGCCATGCAAATATCGTACAAAGAGTAAAAAGCTGTTACAAAATAAAAATTGATTATAGAGAATCGAAAAGCTGTTTTTATGGCTTTTTCCAGCATAAAAGCCACCCTTGCCAACCATCAAAAAACACATAGTGCCCTCATAGTGACTTAATACAGATTTGCTTTACACGGTTTTAACAATTCAAAAACAGTGTAAGTAATGAAAAAAGAGCGTAGACA
>ENA-UEOZ01000072-UEOZ01000072.1-human-gut-metagenome-genome-assembly--contig:-NODE-72-length-80804-cov-8.243562_pt1 | contig 80804 bp, 87 predicted proteins | sample MGYA00242898_ERZ507912 | MGnify/ENA primary metagenome ERZ507912 (study PRJEB26167, sample SAMN06115410) | human gut metagenome | host: Homo sapiens | place: China:Chongqing | collected 2016-04-27... | reverse complement strand
CGGATGATGATATCCTTGATGATCTTGTTCAGGGCGGTGCCCATGTGGATGTTGCCGTTTGCATACGGAGGGCCGTCATGCAGGATGAACTGCGGCTTGCCCTCGTTGTGCTTCATGAGCTGATTGTACAGGTCGTTGTCGTCCCAATCCTTGAGCATGACCGGCTCCTTTTTGGGCAGACCGGCACGCATCTCAAACAGAGTCTTGGGCAGATTCAGGGTACTGTCGTACTGAGATTTGTTCTTAGCCAATGGTTACACTCTCCTCTATATTTGCTTATGGACACGCGCCTTACTCGCTGAACTTGACGCCCTGGAAGGCATCATAGTCCGGTCCGTCCGGCTTTGCATCCGCAGGAGGATCCAGCTTGAGCTGGCTTTCATCTTTTTCCCAGAAATCCTCACTGCTCTCAACCGCCTTGTCGTCCTCGGCATCAGCGGCAGAATCGGTTTCCTTGCCGGCGGTGTCCGGCTCCTGTGCAGGGGCCTCCGCCTCAGGCTGCTGAACGGCTGCCTGGTCCTCCACGGGCTCTTCTGCAGCAGGTTCGGCAGGCTCGTCCGCGGCCTTCTTGTCGGCATCATCCTTCTCGTCCTTCTGGAACTCCGGCAGACGGCTCAGGCTCTCCACATGGCTGCGGTACAGGTTGAGCACGTCGGACTTGAAGCGGGTCACTTCCAGCCGCACACGGTCATATTCGCGCTCTTCGGCCAGACGCTTGTCGTTGGCCTCGCTCTCGATCTCGTCGGCGCGGTCGCTTGCCTTCTGCAGCAGCTCGTTGGCGTCACGGATGATGTCGTCGCCGCGCAGGTTGGCACGGTGGATGATCTCCTCGGCCTTCTGGTTGGCTTCACGGATGACGTTCTCACCCATGCGCTGCGCATTGATCAGCGCACTCTTGAGCATCTCGCCGTCCGCCTCATAGCTCTGCAGTTCCCGGTGCAGGCGCTGGTTTTCCGCCGTCAGATCTGCGATCTGCTTGCGGAGCTGCTCCGCCTGCGCATCATCCTGCTGCAGCTGCTCCTCGATCTTGTCCAGAAAACGGTCTACGTCCTCCGTGCGGTAGCCGCGGAGGTTTTTTTCAAATTGCACGGAGCGGACATCCTGCGGGGTCAGCATAATTCTTTCCTCCAATTGCTTTCAATATTGAAAAAATTCAATGATCAGTCGTTCTTTTTTGCTCTTTCCGGGCAGAGCCGTCAGAGCAAAGCGCCCCTTGCCGCGCACCGTGAACACATCGCCCTCGTACACCGGGGCCGACGGCTTTTCCGCCGGCAGATGGTTGATCTCCACCCGGCCTGCGGTGACCAGCTCACTGGCCTGCCCACGGCTGCAATGCAGCATGGCGGCCAGCACGGCGTCCAGCCGCAGCGACGACACCGTTGCGGTGCATTTCCGGCGCTCTGCCGTCCGGAACTCCGGCACCTCGTCCGGTGCCAGCAGTCGGGTGGCCAGCTCGGTGCGGCCTGCCTGCAGCAGTTCCTGACAGATCAGCCGGGCTGCCGGTTCCAATGCGAACACATAGGCCGTGCCGGGCGCATCCGGCGGCAGAACGATGTCGCCCAGCGCCTCGCGCCGGATCTCCAGCCCCATCAGACTGCCAAGGTAGTCCTTGTGGGCGGGCAGCACAGCACCGGCCTGTGCGCGGCACTGCAGCTGCACACAGCAGATGGGGTTTTCCGGGCAGCTGTACTCCGGTTCCAGGCAGAGGATCCGGCGTTCCGCCTCCGGCCAGCCGCCGTCAAAGCGGAAGCCTTCTTCCAGCCCGGCGCGGCCCAGAGCGGCGCGGGCAAGCTCCTGCTCGCGGTCGCTCAGGAAACCGGAATACCGGGCAATGCCGCGGGACTGGGCCGTGCGGGCAAGGTCCTCGATATGCCGCATGAGAAAGCGCTCTTCATCGGTGCGGGCCGGGACAAAGCCCCGGACTGCATGAACGACCGGATCAATAGAACGCGCCATTGTTCTCCAGCTCGTCCAGCAGGTCACCCATGATGTCTACGTTGTACGGGGTGATGATGAAGGTGCTGTTGGCCACACGCTTGATCTGGCCGTTGTTGGCATAGGCCACACCGGACAGGAAGTCCACCAGACGGCGGGACACTTCCTTGTTGGTGGACTCCAGGTTCAGCACGACGGTGCGCTTGTTGTTCAGATGGTCCGCAATGGTGCTGGCATCCTCAAAGCGCTCCGGCTTGACCAGGACCACCTTGAGCTGGGTGGTGGCGTGGATGTTGACCACCTTGTTCTTCTTGGCACCCTCGGCCGGCTCTTCGGTCTCGTCATCTGCGCCCAGGCCGACACCGTTGTTGTTGTTCACCATCTGGGGGCCGTCGTCAATGTACTGATCCTCGTACTCGTCCTCTGAACCAAACAGGCCCTTCTTGAGGCTATCTACCAAAGACATAATGATCTGCTCCTTTCATTCAGGCAGCGCCGGGCTGCCCGGCATACTTTGCAAAAGAATGCAAATAGCTTTTACTATTATCGGATTTTTTGACACGGATGTCAATAACTACAAAAGTTTTCCGTCGTACAAATTTTGTCCGGAAACGATGATTTCGTCATAAAGCCGCACCTGACTCACCGAACCGTCGGTTCCCTTGGGCAAAACGAGGATGTAATCGCCATCGGTCACCAGCGGATGATCGTTGTCCACGGGGTCGATCTTGCAGAAGCGGGCGATGTTGCCGTACTTGACGTACACGCCTGGGATGTAGTTTTCGCCCTGCATCTCTGCCTCGGTGCCGTCCTCCTTGAGGTAGTGCACCGCCGAAGCCGGGATGCGCAGGCCGGTGCTCTCCCCCACCGAGATGCGGGCTGCTGCGTGGTTCAGGCAGAGCACATCGCCGTTGATGACGTTGCAGGTGAGCACAAAGCGAGCCAGGCCCTGTTCTTCGTCAATGGTCACCTCCGAAACGGTGGCCTTGAAGGATCTGTCCGTCTGGCCGGGGAAGCGGATCTGCACACTGGAACTCAGCGGCTTGCCGTTCTGCCCCAGCAACTTCTGGCCCTGTTCGGCCGAACACACGCCCACATAGCGCCAGGTGAAGCCGGAAACGATCTTGCCGGCACAACCGTCCAGCGGCAGGGTGGGGTTAGAATCCAGATACGCCTTGAGCTGAGCCGGGTCCTGTGCAAGGATGTCGTCGGCTCCGGCATTGAGCCGCCCGCTGCTGGACGCCCGGACAAAGTAGCCGGTCTGCGGGGCGGTGATCTGGGTGGGGTTGCCCAGCTGGGCCTGCACGCTCTGGGCCTGCTGGGTCAGAGCCGTGACCTGATCGGTAAAGTTGGCGGAATCACCGGTGGCGATCCAGAGCTTGTTCTGGGCCAGCAGGTAGGCATTGGCACCGCTGCTCACCTCGTCGTATGCTCCGGCATCCAGCTCGTCCATCATGTCATAAAGGGCCGCCGAGCGCTCCCGCAGCAGGGCGTCCAGCTGCAGGGAGGTGGTGTTCTGGGAGCGCTGCAGCAGGTCGATCTGCTCGGTCAGCTGGGTGAGCTGCTGGCGCAGCACCGCCTGGGAAGCATCGCTGTAGATCTCCGCCACAGCCGTCCCGGCCGAGACGCGCTCGCCGTCGGCCGCGAGATATCCCAGCGTGCCGCTGCCGGAAACATATACCTCATCAAACAGCAGCACACCGTCGGCCTCCACGTTGTCCGACACGGTGGCCGGCAGTGCGGTCTCATATACATTCTGCGGGAAGAGGATGTGCAGGGCCTGATATCCCACATAGCATGCAGCCAGCAGCAAAAATGCCGCCAGTACCCCGGCCAGCACCGCCAGCGGGTGCGGCTCCCTGCGGTCCCTCCGGCTTTTTTCTGCCCTATCGGCCATTATCCATCATCCTTTCGACAAAAATTCCTGTACGGTACGGCAGGCACACTGCTGCACCTCCGGTGCCCCAGCATCCAGCCAGACCACGCCGTCCATGTGGCGGAACCAGGTCAGCTGCCGCTTGGCGTAGTTGCGGGAGGCCTGCTTGAGCTTGTCCGCGCAGGCTTCCAGCGAGGCCGTCTGCTCAAAATACGGGAAGAACTCCTTGTAGCCGATGGCCTGCGCCGCGGTGCGGAAACGGCTGCGGTTGTTCCAGACCAGCTCCGCCTCTGCCAGCAGACCGGCATCCAGCATTTTGTCCACCCGCAGGTCGATGCGGCGGTACAACGCCGCCCGGTCTGGGAAATCCAGCCCTAAGATCAGGCTGCGGTAGGGGCGTTCCGGCGGCAGGGATGCCGCCTTCTGCTCGCTGAGCTTTTTGCCGGTGGCGCGGTAATGTTCCAGCGCCCGCAGCACCCTCACCTGATTGTTGGGGTGGATGACAGCCGCCGCTTCCGGGTCCACCTGCTGCAGCTCGGCGTAAAGGGCGGCACCGCCCTTCTGGGCCAGTTCTTCTGCCAGCTGCTCCCGCAGACCGGCCGGTGCTTTTTCTTCGGTAAAGCGCACACCGTACAGAAAGCTCTGTACATATAAACCGGTGCCGCCCACCAGAATGGGCAGATGCCCCCGGCCCGCGATCTCCTGCTCCAGGCGGCCCGCCATGGCAGTGAAATCTGCCACGCTGAATGGTGCGTCCGGTTCCAGGATGTCCACCCCGTGGTGCGGGATGCCGTGGGTCTCCTCGGGCGTGACCTTGGCGGTGCCCACATCCAGACCCTTGTAGATCTGCATAGAGTCCGCGCTGATTACTTCGCCCCCGAACTGTTCGGCCAGCGCTACGCCCAAGGCCGTTTTGCCGGTGGCCGTGGGGCCCACCACTGCCACGACCGGGTGTTTATACGATGCGTCCAAACTGCTTTTCCAGCTCCTTTCGGGTCAACTTGAGCACGCAGGGGCGGCCGTGTGGGCAGAAGGGCGGCACTTCGCCGGAAAGGATCTTTTCGGCCAGCGCCAGCAGCTCCTGCGGAGAGGACTTGTCCCCCGCCTTGATGGCCGCACGGCAGGAGATGGAGTGCAGCACCCACTCGGTGTGCTCGTTCAGTGCGTCGTGGCCGCCCTTGAGCAGCTTGTTGGCGATCTCAATGAGCAGGCTTTCGGCGTTCTGCGGTTCCACATCGGCCGGGACCGCCCGCAGCACCACCGTGTTGCCGCCAAAGTCCGCGATCTCCAGCCCTGCGTTTTCCAGCAGGGGCACATGATCCAGCAGGGCCTGTTTTTCCTCAGCAGACAGGTCAATGGCCGTCGGCTCCAGCAGCATCTGACTGGGCACATTGCCGTAGTTGGCTGCCAGCTTTTCGTACAGCTGGCGCTCATGGGCAGCGTGCTTGTCGATGAGGCATAGTTCGTCGCCGCGCTCGGCCAGGATATAGGTACGGAACACCTCGCCCACATAGCGCAGCGGCTCCGGGCCGTCGGCGGGGGCAAAGTTCATCTGCTCCGGCTCCACCGGCTCCTCGGCAGCTGCTTCCGGTTCCTCCCGTGCAGGCTGTACCGGCGCTGCGGGCTTTTCCGGCTCTTTCACCGGAACGGCAGGCTGCGGGTCCCAGGCCGCCATGTGGTTCCAGCCTGCCTGCACTTTTGTCTCACCGAAATCCGGTTCCACGTCCAACTGTGTTTCGCTGGCCGCCGCACGGAAGGGTTCAGCAGGCTTTTCCTGCGGGGCGGCCGGGCTGTGCAGGGTAACAAAGGGGTCCAGGATGTCGGCATCCACGCTGCTCTGTTTCCAGTTCCAGCGGGGCTGTGCCGCAGCCGTCGGTTTTTCCGGCGCAGCAGGTGCAGATGCCTTCGTTGCGGGCTTTACTGGAACCACCGGGGCCGGAGCGGGCTGCGACGAGAGGGTGCCCGGGTCCGCCTGCCCCGGAATGATGGCAGAAAGTCCTGTAAAGTTGTTTTTCTTTACAGCATTATCCGGCGATTCTCCGTCAGATACTTCAATCTTGGATTTTTCGTTGGTTTTTGTTTCTTCAAAGGTGAAATGCCGCTCGCCGGTGCCGGGCTGGGCCAGTGCCAGCTTGACGGCATGATAAACCACATCGAAGATGTCGTTTTCCCGGGCAAAGCGCACCTCGATCTTGGCCGGGTGCACATTCACATCCACCAGGTCTGCCGGCATATCCAGCAGCAGGATGCCGCCAGGAAACTTGCCCTGCATCATGGTGCCCTTGAACGCCATCTCCATGCCGGCCATGATGGTGCGGTTGCGGACATAGCGTCCATTGATGTAAAAATGCTGCATGCTGCGGCTGGCGCGGCAGCTCTTGGGCGGGGTGATGAGACCCCTGATGTGGTAGACACCCTCCTGGTTGTCCACTTCCACAAGGTCCCGGCTGAACTCCCGGCCCAACACAGAGTAGGCCGCGCCCCGCAGCTGACCGTCACCGGGGGTGACGTACTGCAGTTTGCCTTCCCGGATGAATTTGATGCTCACCTCCGGGTGGCTGAGGGCCACATGGGTGACCGTGTCGGCCACGAAGGTGCCCTCGCTGGAGTCCTTTTTGAGGAACTTCATGCGGGCGGGGGTGTTGTAGAACAGATCCTGCACCCGGATGGTGGTGCCCACAGCGCGGGCACCCGGCTCACGGGAGAGCTCTTCCCCGCCCTCGATGCGGTACACCGTGGCAAATTCGTCCTGCTCAGTGCGGGTGGTCAGCTCCACCCGGGCCACACTGGCAATGGAGGCCAATGCCTCGCCGCGGAAGCCCAGTGTATGGATGCTGACAAGGTCGTCCGGCGTCTGGATCTTGCTGGTGGCGTGTCGGATGAAAGCAGTGGAAATGTATTCGGCTTCAATGCCGGTGCCGTTGTCGCTGATCTCGATCAGCTTCACGCCGCCGGACTCAATGCTCACGGTGATCTGGCTGGCACCTGCGTCGATGGAGTTTTCCAGCAGCTCCTTGACAACGGACGCCGGACGTTCGACTACCTCACCGGCTGCGATCAGCTCGGCGGTGTGCTTGTCCAGAACATGGATCACGGCCATGGTCGTTCCCTCCCTTGTGCGTTTTATGGAGAACGGGTCAGCCGTTCAGGCTGCCCTTCAGGGTCTTTTTGAGTTCATAGAGGAAATTCAGGGCTTCGATGGGGGTCAGGGTCTCCACGTCCACGGCTTCCAGCTTTTCCATCATCTCGCTGGGCACCGCCGGAGAGTTGTACTCCTGCAGGGCATCAAAGTCCATCTGTTCCACCTTGTTTTTCGGGGCCGTGGCTTCCAGTGCCCGCAGCACCTCGTGGGCGCGGCGGGTCACGCTGCCGGGCAGACCGGCCAGCTTGGCCACCTCAATGCCGTAGCTGTCATCGGCCGGGCCACGCACGATGCGCCGCAGGAAGGTGATATCCTCGCCGCGCTTCTTGACCGCGATGTTGTAGTTCTTTACACCCTCCACGGTGCCTTCCAGCTCGGTCAGCTCGTGGTAGTGGGTGGCAAACAGAGTCTTGCAGCCAAGGCCCTTGGCGGGGTCTGCAATGTGCTCCACCACGGCGCGGGCAATGCTCATGCCGTCAAAGGTGGAGGTCCCGCGGCCGATCTCGTCCAGCACCACAAGGCTCTTGGAGGTGGCGTTTTTCAGGATCTCGGCCACCTCGGTCATCTCCACCATAAAGGTAGACTGCCCGGCAGAAAGGTCGTCCGATGCACCGATGCGGGTAAAGATGGCATCCACCACGCCCACATGGCAGCTGGCGGCCGGCACAAAGGAGCCGATCTGCGCCATCAGCGCGATGAGCGCATTCTGACGCATGTAGGTCGATTTGCCCGCCATGTTGGGGCCGGTGATGATCAGGCAGCGGTCCTCGCCGCAGTTGAGGGTGGTATCATTGGGCACGAACAGGCTGCCCTTGAGCACCTGTTCCACCACGGGGTGGCGGCCCTCGGTGATGGTCAGCTCGTCGCTGTCATCCACCACGGGGCGGCAGTAGTTGTTCTCCGCCGCCACCTGCGCCAGGGCGGTCAGCACATCCAGCTTTGCCACGGCGTTGGCTGTGCGCTGGATGCGGTCCAGCTGGGCGCTGATGCTCTCCAGCAGCTCGTCGAACAGGCGGCGCTCCAGCGTGATCAGCCGCTCGTGGGCCCCCAGGATCTTGCTTTCCAGCTCCTTGAGCTCCTGCGTAATGTAGCGCTCGCCGCTGGTCAGGGTCTGCTTGCGGATGTAGGTCTCCGGCACCATGCTCTTGTAGGAGTTGCTGACCTCGATGTAGTAGCCGAACACATGGTTGTAGCCGATCTTCAGCTTGGGGATGCCGGTCTCCTGCCGCAGGCGGGCTTCCAGCTGGGCCAGGACCCCCTTGGTGTTGTCGCGGATGGAGCGCAGCTCGTCCACCTCGGTGTGGTAACCCTTGGCGATGACGCCGCCGTCCTTCAGGGTGGACGGTGCATCCGGGTCCACGGCCGCATAGATGCGGGCCTTGATGTCCTCCAGCGGGTCGATCTCCTCCGCCAGCTCTGCCAGCTCCGGGCAGCCGCAGGCCGTTGCCTGCTGCCGGAGGACCGGCAGATGCTCACAGGTCTGGGCCAGCGTATAAATCTCCTTGGGGGTGGCCGAGCCATAGACCGTGCGGGTCATCAGGCGCTCCATGTCGGCAATGTAGTGCAGCTCGTCGGTCAGGTCGCCGCGCACGACGGTCTGCCGCACAAGGCTCTCCACCGCGTTGAGGCGCTGGTTGATGAGCTTGCTGGACAACAGCGGCTGCTCGATCCAGCTGCGCAGCATGCGCTTGCCCATGGCCGTGCTGGTCTTGTCCAGCACCCAGAGCAGCGTGCCCCGCTTTTCGCGGCCGCGCAGCGTCTCGGTGAGTTCCAGATTGGCCCGGGTGACCGGCGACAGACGCATGAACTGCGCCTCGTTGTAGGTCACCACGGTTTTCAGGCGCTCCACGCCCTTGATCTGGGTGTCGTGCAGATACTCCAGCAGTGCCGCCATGGCAAACCGTACCAGACCGTTTTCGGCCATGCCGGTGGTCTGGGGCCAGTCACGACCGAACTGGCTTTCCAGCGAAGCCGCCACCAGACCCGGCGCATAGCGCTCATCCTCCACCAGCTCCACCGAGCAAGTCATATTCTTTTTGATGTAGGCCGTCACTTCGCGGCAGTCCAGCAGGCCGGGGTTCATCAGCACTTCGCTGGGGTGGAAGCGGCACAGCTCGGTGATCACCGCCGGGGCGATCTTGTCCGTCGCCAGCTCGGTGATGTGGGCCGTGCCGGTGGAGACGTCCGCAAAGCAGAGACCCGCTTTTTTGCCCTTGAGATAGATGCTGGCAATATAATTGTTGCGGTCATCCTGCAGCATACTGCTCTCGATGACCGTGCCGGGGGTGACCACGCGGATGATGTCGCGCTTGACCAGCCCTTTGGCCTTGGCAGGGTCCTCCACCTGCTCACAGATGGCCACCTTGTAGCCCTTGGCGATCAGACGCGCCACATAGCCTTCGTAGCTGTGGAAGGGCACGCCGCACATGGGGGCCCGCTCTTCCAGACCGCACTGCTTGCCGGTCAGGGTCAGATCCAGCTCTTTGGACGCTGTGAGGGCGTCCTCAAAGAACATCTCGTAAAAATCGCCGATGCGGTAGAACAGGATCTCGTCCTTGTGTTGTTTTTTGATTTCCAGATATTGCTGCATCATGGGCGACAGCTCTGCCATGGTTTTCCCTCTCTCCCCGTTCGATGGTTCTGTGCATGGTTTGCGGCCGGTAACCGCCTTTTGCAAACAAAACGCGGTCTGCATTGCACAGCCGCGTTTTGTTCCGGATCGTGTTAGTGGCAGCCGCCGCAGGTGGAGCAGCTTCCGGTGCAGGAAGCGGAAGGCTCCTGCACGGTCATCGGGTCGCCGCCGTTCATGGCAGTGTTGATGATGGCATCAATGTAGTTGACCAGATTTTCGCATTCGCGCTTGGCCTCGTTGTAGGCGGTCATGCCCTCGTCGCCCATGATCTGGCCGTAGAGGTTGTTGACCTTCTCGTTCAGCTCGGTGATGCGGGCGTCGTCGCGCTCGCTCTTGCCGATCTCGTTGTTCAGGTCCATGCGGGCCAGGTTGAACTCGCCGATCAGGTTCTGCAGGTTCTCGTCGTTGTCGTTTGCCTTGCGGGCCTGGTCCAGTGCCAGGTAACGGGGGTCGGTCTGCAGGGCCACTGCAGCGCGCTTGAACAGATCAATGCAATCCATGGTAGTTGTTCTCCTTGTCGCTTTTTATTGTTTCAGGGGCACACGGCCCCGGAATCGCGTTTTCTCTCAGTCTGCCAGCTCACCCAGCAGCACGGTAGCACGGGCACCGGTCAGCCGGACCATCGCATACTGGCCCAGCAGTGCCGGGTCGGCGGTGAACTCCACCGTCAGGTTGTTGTCGAGCCTTCCGGAGAGGGTGCCCTCGCTGCGGCCGTAGCCTTCCACCAGCACCTGCACGGTCTGGCCCACCTGGCCTTTGACCAGCGCCATGGCGATCTCGTCCTGCACCTTGAGCAGGCGGCTCATGCGGTCGGTCTTTTCCTTGCGGGGGGTGGGGTCCGGCAGTTCGGCAGCCTTGGTGCCGGTGCGCTTGGAGTAGATGAAGGTGAACAGCTGCATATAGCCCACCTTCTGCACCAATTCCAGCGTCTTGACAAAGTCCTCTTCCGTCTCACCGGGGAAGCCGACGATGATGTCGCTGGAGAAGGTGATGCCGGGCACGGTCTTGCGGGCGTACTCGATGAGCTCCAGATACTGCTCAATGGTGTAATGGCGGTTCATCTGCTGCAGCAGCCGGTCGGAGCCGCACTGCACCGGCAGATGCAGGTGCTTGCACAGCTTCGGCTGAGCGGCAATGGTGTCGATCAGCTTGTGGCTGGCGTCCTTGGGGTGGCTGGTCATGAACCGGATATGGTAGTCACCGGGCACGGTGCACAGCAGGTTGAGCAGGTCGGAAAAGTCGATCTGCTCTTCCAGGCCCTTGCCGTAGCTGTTCACGTTCTGGCCCAGCAGGGTGATCTCCTTGTAACCGGCCTCCACCAGCCCACGGAACTCGGCCAGGATGTCGCCGGGCTTGCGGCTCTTTTCGCGGCCGCGGACGTAGGGCACGATGCAGTAGGTGCAGAAATTGTCGCAACCGTACATGATGGGCAGCCAGGCGCGGAACTCGCTCTCGCGCCGGATGGGGATGTTCTCCACGATCACCGGGCGCTGGGCGGGGTCCAGCAGCACACGCTTGTGCTTCTGCAGCTTCTGGGCGATGAGCTGCGGCAGGGTGTCGATGCCGTCCACGCCGAACACGAGGTCCACATAGGGGTAGCTCTGGCGCAGCTTTTCCACCACATGCTTCTGGTTGGCCATGCATCCGCACAGGCCGATGATCAGGCCGGGCTTTTTCTCCTTGAGGCCCTTGAGGGCGCCCACATTGCCGAACACCCGCTGCTCGGCGTGCTCGCGCACGGCGCAGGTATTGAAGAGGATCAGGTCGGCGTCCTCCGGCTTGTCGCACAGGCCGTAGCCGATATCCACCAGCACACCCTTGATGCGCTCGCCGTCGTTGACGTTCTGCTGGCAGCCATAGCTGTGCACAAAGGCCAGCGGCGGGGTGTCGTAAGCCTGCTTTACCAGATCAGCGGCGATGTTATTATGCTCAAAACTAATGTATTCCAATCAAACCATCCTTCTCCGCCGGGAAAAGCCCCCGTACGGTGAACACTCTTTTTTCCGCTTTTATGAATAGCTCTCCTTAGTATACACTCTTTGGCCGCTGTGGGCAAGGGGGTCCGGGCAAAGTTTACGCCTCGGAGGCCGCTTTTTGTGCTGCACAGCAGCTTTCGCACACGCCGATGAACACCACGGCGCAGTCCTGCACCCGGCCTTTCTGGCCGCGTACCAGCTTCGTCACCTGCTTTTCGTCCACCTCGGCATCGGTCACGCCGCCGCACACCGTGCAGTACAGGTGGCTGTGCCAGGCCAGCGTATGGTCGAACCGGTCGGCCTGGCCGGGGATGGACACCCGGCGCACGCGGCCTGCCTCCACCAGACTGTTCAGGTTGCGGTACACGGTGCCAAGGCTCAGGCCCGGGCATTCCTTTGCAGCGGTGTCGTAAATCTCTTCGGCGGTGGGGTGGTTGCAGAGGTTCTCCACCGTCTGCATGACCAGCTCACGCTGTTTGGAATAGCGCATATCGTTCTCCTTTTCTTGTTTTTGGTTCAGACGTTTTCCTCGCCTTTGATCTTTGCCCAGTAGGCGCGGGCCGCCTGTTCGGTACGGTTGTCGCCGTAGGTGTAGTATTTCACGTCCTTGAGGGCATCCGGCAGATACTGTTGTTTGACCCAATGGTGGTCGTAGTCGTGGGCGTACTTGTAGTTCTGCCCTTTTACCAGAGCATCCTCGCCGTCAAAGTGCTTGTTCTGCAGCTGACGCGGGATGGGCCCGGTGCGCCCGGCCTGCACATCCGCGATGGCTGCATTGATGGCGTCATGGGCGCTGTTGGATTTGGGGCTGGTGGCCACCAGGATCACCGCGTCGGCCAGCGGCAGGCGTGCTTCCGGCAGACCCACCATGTTGGCCGCATCCACCGCCGCCTTGACGATGGGGATGATCTGCGGGTAGGCAAGGCCCACGTCCTCGCAGGCACACACCATCAGACGGCGGCAGGCCGAGGGCAGATCGCCGGCTTCCAGCAGACGGGCCAGATAGTGCAATGCCGCGTCCGGGTCAGAGCCGCGCATGGACTTCTGGTAGGCCGACACGATGTCGTAGTGATCATCACCCTCCCGGTCGTACCGCATGGCTGTGCGGCGGGTGACCTGCCGGATCATATCCAGCGTGATGTGCCGGGCACCCTCTTCCACCGGGGCCGCCGTGACCGCAAAATCCAGGCAGCCCAGTGCCTTGCGCAAATCGCCGCCCGCACTCTCGGCAAGATAGGCACAGGCGTCCTCGTCCATGCGCACCGGGGTGTTCCCCCCCTCCGACAGCTTTTTGAGGGCATTGTGCAGGCCCTGCTCCACGTCGGCGGCGGACAGGGATTTGAACTCGAACACCGTGCACCGGGACAGCAATGCATTATAGATGTAGAAATACGGGTTCTCGGTGGTGGATGCAATGAGGGTGACCGAGCCGTCCTCGATGCACTCCAGCAGGCTCTGCTGCTGCTTTTTGTTCAGGTACTGGATCTCGTCCAGATACAGCAGGATGCCGCCCGCCCCCGCCAGCGTGCCGATGTCCTTGAGCACCGCCTTGATGTCGCCGGTGCCGCAGGAAGTGCCGTTGAGCTTGTGCAGAGTCATGCCGCTGTTCTCTGCGATGATGCGGGCCACTGTGGTCTTGCCGGTACCGGACGGGCCGTAGAAGATCATATTGGGGATGCGTCCGCTCTCGATGGTGCGGCGAAACACCCTGCCCGGAGCCAGCAGATGCTGCTGCCCGCACACATCTGCCAGCGTTTTGGGCCGCAGGCGCTGCGCCAGTGGTTCGTTCATTGTGTCTCCCTCCCATGCCGGGGAATACCCCAGTGTTTTTCTATAGTATAGCGCATTTCTGCGCGGAGGACAAGAGATTTTCTGAAAATGATTCTCAGATAATTCCGGGCAGGCGTTTACAAACCGGTCGAAACATGCTATGATAAGGAAAACATTTTTTGTCGAAAGGAGGCGACGGTATGCCCGCCCGTAAAAAAGAACCGGAAGATCTCACTGCCAAAAAGAAACTGGCGCTGGAGGTGATCGACCGGCTCAAAAAAGAATATCCGGATGCCGGCTGCACACTGGACTACGATCACGCATGGCAGCTGCTGGTCAGCGTGCGGCTGGCGGCCCAGTGCACGGACGCCCGGGTGAATATCGTAGTGGAGGACCTGTTTGCCCGCTACCCCAGCGTGGCCGCACTGGCCGCTGCCGAGCCGGAGGACATCGAGGCCATCGTCAAGCCCTGCGGACTGGGGCACTCCAAGGCGCGGGATATCTCGGCCTGCATGCGCATGCTGCGAGACAAGTACAACTGCCAGGTGCCTACTACCTTTGAGGAGCTGCTGGCGCTGCCCGGCGTGGGCCGCAAGAGCGCCAACCTGATCATGGGCGATGTGTTCGGCAAACCGGCCATTGTCACCGACACCCACTGCATCCGTCTGTGCAACAAGATCGGCCTTGTGGACGGCATCAAGGAGCCGCAGAAGGTGGAAATGGCCCTGTGGAAGATCATTCCGCCGGAAGAGGGCAGCGACCTGTGCCACCGCTTTGTGATGCACGGCCGCGCTGTGTGCAATGCCCGCAGGCCGGAATGCGAAAAATGCTGTCTGAATGATATCTGCCGCTACGCCCGGGAACAGTCCGGCGCAGACACGGCGCAATAAGGAGGTATTTTTTATGATCACATTGACGATTCTGCTGATCATCACCCTGCTCTGCATTCTGGTGGGCTGTCTGATGGGCCTGTTCTCACTGGTGGGCGTGATCGCTTCTCTGATCGCAGGCGTGCTGGTGGGTGCGCTGGCAGGCTATGTGGCCGGCCGCTTCATGGGTACCGAAACTTCGCTCGGACGCAACATCCTCATGGGCATCCTGGGCAGCTTTGTGGGCGAATTCGTGTTCGGCCTGTTCGGCATTTATGCCACCGGCAGCATCACGTCCTTTATCATTTCAGTCATCGGCGCCTGCATCTGCATCTGGATCGGGCAGAAGCTGTTCCATTGAGCGCTGATAAAAAACGCCTGACACTTGTTTTGGACGCAGTGTTGTTTTATCGTTATATTGAAGATACTCCTTGTGCAGCCGTATAGCTGCACAAGGAGTATCTTTTTTATTAGATGGATTTCAAGAAACTGGGGCATCTTCCATGCCATGTTTTATCCTGTGACGTTCACCGGTGGAAAATCCATCCTTGACAGACATGCTGAAATATGGTAAAATATTGTCCGTTGCAGAATATGTGCAATGTGCTACTGTGGCTCAGCTGGTAGAGCAGCTCACTCGTAATGAGCAGGTCGCCTGTTCGAATCAGGTCAGTAGCTCCAACATGAAAGACCCGGAAAAGTGGCTTGTGGCCTAGCTTTTCCGGGTCTTTTTGCATCGTTTTTATAAGGCACTTCTGCGCGGAAAAGTGCGCTTATTTCTCCATTTTTCCGCAGATGACCCTGAAATGGTGGCGCAAAAAGTGGCGCAAAAATTCGAGCTTATAACTCGCAGCATGTCGGAATGCGTTGCAAAAAAACAGCCCCATGGAACCGGAATCACCGGAACCACGGGGCTGTTGTCATGCTGTGCGGCCTTGCGGCCTGCCGCCGGAGCGACTAAGTAGTGTAGCGACCTTACTTGTTGACCTGGCTCTTCTTGTCCTCCAGGTACTTGTCCGCCTGGATCGCGGCAGCGGTAAAGCTGTTGTTCTGCCACCAGGCCACCAGCGCGGCCACGGTGGTGATGCCAGCGGTGACCAGCTGCTCCACGGTGGCGCTCTCGATGGGCAGCACGGGCTTGCCGCAGGCGCTGAGGATCTGGTTGGTCAGGGCCAGCAGCAGGCAGGCGGTGCGTGCGATGGTACCGGCGGAGATCTTGTTGTTCAGGTTATTCATGGTTTGTCCTTTCTCCCGGCGTTGCCGGGCTTGTGTGGGTGTATCAGTCACGGATGGGCAGGGCCTTGGCGCGGTTGTACAGCTCGGTGCCCGTGCCATTGCCGCCCAGGGCGTGATAGCTTTTGTAGAGATACTCCAAGTTTTTCAGGCCTGCGGTGTCGATGCCGCCCTGCTGGATGTAGTGGGTGCAGGACTGGTAGAGCCGGTCGTGCATGATGGCCAGAAGGCCGTCCTTGATGGTCCGGTACTCGGTGACCTTTTTGATCAGGTAGCCCCAGCCGATGCCCAGCAGCCAGATGGCTCCCTCCATCCAGTGGGCAGAGATGTAGGCAAAAACTTGCTGCATTGGTCTCACCCCCTGACCTGCCCCAGCCCGGCCCGCTGGATGATGCCCGCGTAGTCCTTGTAGGCCACGCTGAGGTCTACTCCGGTGCTCACACCGGGCACGGTGCCCGCGCTGGTGTACTGCCACATACCAAAGGGCCAGCCCGGTTCAGGTTTTTCCTTGCGGTATGCAGCCAGCCACACATCATAGGGCTTGAGGGCCGCGCCGGTCATGTACAAATTGGTCTGCGCAAAATACAAGCCGGTGTACAGCATGGCGTACACGCCCCAGCTCTCCACCGCGCTTAGGCAGCGGGCCACGATGTCGCTCAGGGCTGCCTTGCTCAGGGCTGCCTGCAGCTTGTCCTCGATGTCCACGGCCACCGGCAGACCCAGCGTTTTGCCGGTCAGAGCGCTTTTCAGCAAGGCCAGTTCCTTATCCGCCTCCGCCTTGTTGACGGCCTTAAAGTAGCCATACACACCCACCGGGATGCCCAGCCGTGTGCACTCGGCGTAGTTGCGGGCAAACTGCGGGTCAATGTAAGGCTTGCTTGCCTTGCCGTCGGCGCTGTTGCCCATGGCGCGGATCATGACGCCGCCGATCTGGCCAGACGCCTTGACCTTTGCCCAGTCAATGCTGCCCTGCCAGCGGGAAACATCCATGATGGTTTTACTCATCGGCGGTTTCCTCCACGATCTCTTCAAAGCCGCTCTTGATAAGCAGCGCCTTGACCTTCGCCTTCAGCAGGCGGGGGCAGCGCTCATACAGCGCCTTTGCCTCCTCGGTGGTCTCGCAGCTCATGATCTCCTGTGCCCATAACATCGCCATCATAAATACCAACCTTTCTAATTTTTGTGTGATTTTATGCATAAACAGTCTCGCTCATTTCAAGCAGACACTGTTTCAGCATCTCGTTTTCTTTTTGCAGCGCCGCCACCGTCTCCGGCAGCTTCTCCCGCTCTTCGGCCTTTTTGCGCTCGGCTTCCTTCGCGGCCAGCTCTTCGGCGGTCGGCGGGGGAGGTACCGTGCCCGCCTCGTACACCATGTAGGTGCCGTCTGCCAGTGCAACGCCCCAGTAGCGCTGGCCGGGCTGTGCGGCATCGTTGTGCTCGCTCACGGCCTGCGCAATGGCGGTGTAATCGGCTTTTGCCGCCGGAGCGGTGTAACCGGGCTTGATTTTAGTGTCCATACAGTGCCTCCTTATCCAATCACATTGCCGCTCTCGTCCACAAGCACCTCTTGCGGCAGCACCAAAATTGGGCGGTAGCTGTAGCTGGACTTTGCGCTGTTACCCTTTAACGCCCCGTCTGCGGTAACATACGCCGCCTTACTCGGGGTCCATCCACCGCTCGTAGGCGTCCGGGTCCAGTAAGGCCGGGACCATTTTCTTCTGGCTGTTGCCTCGGTACGAAAGTAGCTCAGCGCCGCACCCTCTTTATATGTGTTGGTCAGGGCTCCATTCAGTTCCGTGATACTGGGCAGAAAGACCTTTGTTGCCAGGCCATCCGCCCCCTCTCTCCGGTCCTCCTCCATAGGAAAACTTTCGGTGCCCATATAAGGGATTCGCACCTTCTTGATCAGCGGCTTGATATCCGCTTTGATCATCCTGAAAAACGTGTCTTCCAGGTATATTTGTGAATCGGAATTCGCGTACCCGGTACCGCTGGATTTATAAGATCCCGTGAACCTTGTGGAGTTGCACAGCAGCCACGTTCCAAAGCAGCTTGCGTCGTACATATCGCCCGGTAGACCCTGATGCACAATGATCCATTCTGTACGGATGTTATCTACGTCAAAAAACACCTTTTTGCCAACCGGTTTATTTCCCAAGGGCGTGCCGCTCTGGTAGACGAGCCGGGCTTGACCATTTATGCCGACGTACACCTTTTGCACCTGCCGGGCCTGACCGCCCACGCCCACATAGAGTTTGGACATTTTGTGTGCCGTGCTCCCGGCACCGAGATAGATGCTCATGCGCCCACCTCCTTATGCGTACACCAACAGGACAGTGCCTGTGTCGAGGGCGCTGCCCACGCCGGGGTCGGTGGTTTGCGCCTTGACCGTAAAGCCGTTGACGCTGGTCACGCTCAGGGTGCCGTCATTTGTCACGCCGAGGCCAGCGCCAACTTTTACGGAGCCTAGCTGGTCAGCCGTGGCAGGCGTGCCGAATTTTTGGTTGGCTTCTTTCTGGCTGTACACTTCCGTTTTCGAGTAGGTCTCCTCCCGGCTGTACACCTCCGTCTTTGCGTAGGTCTCGTTCTTGCCGTAGGCTCCCACATCCTCCGCCGTCAGGGCTGTGTCCTTTCCGGTTCCTCCGTGTTCCACGCCCAGCACGCCGGTCATCACATCCAGTGCCGTGGTGTCCTTGGTCTGCAGCGTCCGTGTGCTGCCGTCGCCCATGGTCAGGGTCATCACCTGCCCGTTCAGCTCGATGCGCTCCACATAGTCCGCACTGCCCGCTTCCAGCGCACCCACGTCCTCCGCCGTCAGGGTCACCACGCCGCCCTGGCCGTTCACGCTCTTCACCGGCCCGTCCGCCGGTGCCGTTTTCTCCGCCCGATCGGCTGCCGCCTCGGCCCGGGCTGCGCCGCTTTCTGCCGCTTTCTGTGCCGCCCCGGCCTGTCCGGCCGCCGTCACCGTTTCTGTCCGTGCCGCCTCGGCTCTCTTCGCATCCTTCGCGGCCGCACCTGCGCTGTTCCGCGCTTCCTGCGCGCTGGTCGCCGCACTGTTCGAGTACGCCAGCACCCGCGCCACAAAGGTCTCGTACTGCGTCGGGCTGATCTCCGCGTCGCCGTCGGTGGCAAGCGTCTCGTAGCAGTCGTATTTTGCCGGCCGTGTCAGCGCCCGGAAGCCGTCCTCGCCCAGGGCCAGCAGCATCCAGCTGCCGCAGCTCGACGCGGTAAACTCCTTGCCCACCGCGCAGCTGTGCGCTTCGTCCAGCAAAATGGGGGCAGGCAGGGTGCCGTCCTGCCGCTGGATGTGCAGCGTCACGCTCTTGCCCTGCCAGCTCTCCGGCAGGGTAAATTCCAGCCGCTCTACGTTCGCGCTGCTCTGCCCGCCCAGGTGCAGCACCTTCATCTCCGGGGCAAACTCCACCCCGCCGAATCGCTTTTCCACGATCCTTACCTGCATGGTCTTTTCCTCCTTCCGTTTTTCTCCCAGTCTACCGTCCCGCTGCCCCGCAAAAAACCGTGTACTTTTACAAAAGCACCCCGGCAGGTCTTGCCCGCCGGGGTGCTTTCTATTGGTGACAAAGCGTCACCGGATGGCTGCCACTTGGTTGGCACTTGGTTGGCATCTGGTCGTCACCGCAGCAGTGCATACGGGTCCTCTTCCGGTTCCGCCTGTGCTGCCTTCTCCGCCGCTTTTTCCCACTGTGCAAAGGTCTTTTCCGTGTACAGAGCGTTTCCGTCCGTGTCGGTCAGGGCCAGCAGCACGTCGGCCAGCTGCTGCTTGTCCGCATCGCTGCCCGCCAGATACTCCGGCTTTGCCAGCTCGGTCAGCTTGCTCTTCACGCTGCTCGGCGTCCGTCCGGCCTTCATCAGCCGGTCGTACTCGGCCTGCACGTCCTGCGCCTTCCGGCTGTCCACCGCCTCGCTCAGGTCCGCGTACATGTCGCCCGCGTCGCCCTTCAGCAACGCATCTGCTTTAACATTGATAGCACCTTCGCTTCCCTTTCCGTCTCGGTTATCTCCTGTCACCATGTCAATAACTTTACTTCTCCTTTCTGCATCCTCCTTCACATTCTTCCGGATTCCCATCACGTCATACACATCACTGATGATTTCCTGTGTCAGCCTCACGCGGGTTTCATCGTCTCCCGCATTTCGTGCTTTTGCCGCAGCCTCCACTTTTTTGTCGTATTTTACCAGCCGCGTTTTCAGCTGCTTGTAGATTTCATCCTCCTTGCCCATGGCCACCAGTTTCTCCACCGCCGCCTGTGCCTCGTCCGCGTCGCCGCTGGCATAGGCATTGTACAGCCGGTCATACTGCCCGGTCGCGCTCTCCGGCAGGCTGTTGAAGCTAAATTTTCCGCCCTGCGCCACGTTCTGCGCATCGTCCCAGTACCCGCGCACTGCGTCCACCATCTTCCGGCCGTTGCCGTAGGGCACCCCCACGATTTCAAAGCCGTTTTCGATCAGGGCCATGCCCTTCTCCATCAGCTTCTTGTGGTGCTTTTCCAGCTCCGCCTCGTCCATCTCGCTGGTGTCCTTCTTCAGCTCCGCCGTAAACTTCACCACATCCGACGCCATGTCGTTTACCGCGCTGATGTTCGTGGCGCTGATCACGTCATAATCCTTGCCCTGGATGGCATTGTCGATCAGGCTGTACAGCTCGCTGCTCCACAAAAAGTTTCCCATCGTGCTCTCGGTGGACAGCGAGAAAAAGCGGCTCACCATGCTCTTCAGGGTCACGTCGCCGTTCTCGTCCTGCTCCCGGTCCCACCGGTGCAGCAGGAAGTCCGCGCCGATCTTCATCATGGCAAACACCGCCACCTGCGCCGCCTGGCTCAGGATGGCCCGGTCCCGCTGCTTTGTCGCCCGCTGCAGCTCTGCCTTGTTCGCGTCGCTAGCGTCCGCCTTGTACCGCGCCGCCTGCGCTTTCCAGTCGCCCACCGCGTCGATCAGGATGCCCGCATTCTGGAAGCGCTGGGTCGTGAACATCGTAAAGGTCTTTACCATCTCGTCCGGGTTGCGCTGGATGCCTGCCCGCTGCATCACGGTGTAGTTCGGCTGGGTCTGCTCGATCACCTTCTGGTAGGTGCGGTTCACCGCCTCCCAGTATGCCGGGCTGCCGGTCTCTCCCGCGCCCTCGAATTCCGCCGCGTGGTTTTTGACATAGGCCTTGCTGCCCTCCCACAGGGCTGCCACCGTGATCTCGTCCATGCCGTTGATCCACCCGGTCAGCCATCCGGGCACCTTGTCCATGCCCTTCTGCACCAGCGTCTCCCGCTTGCCGATGCTCTGCAGCTCGCCTTTTCCGGTCCCGCGCTGCCGCCACTGCAAAAGCACGTCCCCGTGCTCTGCGATCTCCGCTTCCAGCGCCGCCTTCTGCTTCGGCGACAGGTTTTTCACAAAGGGCACCACCGCCGCCATGGTGTCCCCGCCCAGCACGGCCGCCGCCGTGGGCAGACTGGCTGCCTGCGCAATGGCCACGCCCGGGTTCAAAGTCAGGATCGCCCCGGCGTAGTTGCCCCGCAGCCGGGCTGCCATCCGGCTCACGCCGTTGTCCCGGTGCCGCTGGGTGGTCTGCAGGTCGGTCAGCAGGTCGTTGACGTACTCCACCGCGCTGCGGCCCCACTGCTCCTTGATGATGCCGTTTTTCAGGTTGTACACGCCATCTTTTGTTTCCACGTTGCTGTTCAGCACCTTCTGCACGTCCCGGATGGGCAGTGCCAGGCCCGCATAGGCCGCCGTGTCCCGGATGCTGCGCTGCACCACATTGCTGCACTCTTCCAACAAAATGGGCTGCACCGCTTTCTTTACACGGTTCTTCAAAAAGCCCCGGCCCTCAATGGTGGCGTCAAGGTTCAGCCCCTCGATCTGGGTCGCCAGGGCGCTCTTGTCCACCGCAATGGGGTAGTAGTTTTTCACCCCCGCCCGGTTGTAGCCCAGCAGCTGCATGCTGGTCTCGTTGATCAGGTTTGTGGTGTACCGGTTGAACAGCTCCTGCATGTCCGCGATCCACGCCCGGTCGTAGTCGGTCAGGGCGTTTTCCACCGTCTGCAGCACCGTGTCCACCATCGGGGTGCCGTCGGCATTCTGCAAGCCGCCCAGGTGCACGGTCTGGCCCTCCTGGTAGGCCCGTTCAATGTTTCCTTTTGTGTACTGTTCCATGTTCGGCACCGTCAGGCCGCCGTTCAGCAGGTGCTGGCGGCTGTCCGCATTCTGCAGATGCATGTACAGGCTGCACAGCATGGCGTGGTTCAGCGGCACGCTGTTGCCCTTGGTGTCGGTCAGGCCGATGTCCACCGTCTCGGCCCCCGGCCCGGCAAAGGCGTCCATCTCTTTCAGGTGGGTCTTGCCCGTCACGTCCGCAAAGAGTTTCTCGCCCTTGATGGTGATCTCGCTCTGCCGGCGCTGGCCGTCGTTCAGCATCCTTGCCAGCTTCTCCATCTGGCCGTTCTTTGCGTAGCCGCCCAGCATGCGGAACACCCGCTCACCGCCCAGCATGTCCAGCTGGTACTTGGTCAGCGTGTTCCGCAGCCCGTCAAACCGCCCGCCGGGGCGGTTGCCCTTGCTGGTCTTTACTTCGTAGGCGGCCGCGTCCGCAATGGCGCTCACTTCCTCAGCCTTTGCAAGGCTCAACGTCTTGTTTTCGGTGCGGATCACATGCAGCGTGCTGCTGGTAATGGCTTTCAGTAGCCGCAGCTGGTCCACTGTCATGGGCAGGCTGACACGGTTCTCCGTGTCCCGGATGCGCGCTTTCAGCCGGTCCTGCAATGCCCTTGCCTTCTCACTGTCCGGCAGAGCTTCCGCCTGGGCCAGCTGCTCGTGCAGCTTGTCCAGCCGGGCGTTCTTCGCAGCTGTCAGGTCCTCCCGCAGCGTCTGGATCAGTTCCGGCACCTTGCTCTGCTTCCAGTCCTCGGTCATGGCGTTGGGGGCTCCCTCGCTGCCCATGCTGGCCGTAATGCTGTCCTGCAGCCTCGTCAGCTGGTTCACAGCCTTGCTGTTCAGGGTCACCAGGTTCGCCAGCTTGGCCACCTCGGCCGCCTCCACGATCAGCCCCTTCTGCACATACTTGCCCTTCTGGGGCCGCAGCACCATCTGGTTCAGCTGGGCCGCGTTCGCCCGGATGCTCCGTTTCAGCTCGTCCGCCTTCCGGGCGTCCCGGGCCCGCTGCACCCGGTTCTCGGCTACTTTCTTCGCAACAGCAATGTCCTCGTCCCGCTGCTGGCGGGCCACTTCCAGCGCAATGGCGTTCCGCTGGGCCTGTTTCTGCTGCCAGGCTTCCCGCCGGCGCTCGTTTTCGGCCTCCCACTCCATGATCTCGTTGTCCTGGATCATCAGCGAGCGCTCCGCCCGGTCGGCCCGGCGCTGCTCCTGCTTCACCTGGTCGGCCAGGTAGTCGTTTTCTTCCCGCAGCTCGCCCATGCGTTCCTTGTACCACAGCTTTGCCGCGTCCATGTCTTCCTGCCGCTGGGCTTTCAGCCGCTGCTCCTGCTGCTTCAGCTGCCGGCGGAACTCCTCCTGCTGGTAGGTGATGTACTCGTTCACGTCGCCCAGGTTGGTAAAGGTCTTTCCGTCGATCTTCACAGCGCTCCGGGCCTCGGTGCGCTGGTTGGCGGCCAGTCGGCGGGCAAACTCCTGCCGCTGCACTTTCTGGACACCCTGCATGCCCTTCTCCACCTCGGCGGCCCTTGCCTCGTCTCCGGCCGCCGCCTTGGCCATCTGCAGCGCCTGCTTCTGCATGCCCTCAAAAATAGCCTGGGCGTCGGTCATCTCGGGCACGTTCATAATGTCCTCGATCATCCGCCCGGCCAGCTCCACCCGGGCGTCCTCGTACTCGGCCTCGTCCGCAAAGCGGCTGCGCATCTCCGGCTTGATGCTGTCATGCAGATTCATCAGCACGTCCAGCCACTCGGTGCTCTCCATGCTCATGACACCCTCCACACCGGCCTGCTGGGCCGCCGCTTTCCACAGCGCCCGGGCACCGTCCTGGATGCCGCCCACGGCCCGGGTGTCGTTCACAATGCTCTCGTACTGCTCCGCCGGGTTGCCGTCCCGCACGCCGTCGGCCTGCCGCAGGGCCACACCGTGGCTGCGGGCCTCGGCCACCGCCGCGCTCCAGTTGCCGTACCGCTTCACCAGCTCCGCCTTGGCCTTGCCGGTCTTGTTCACGGTGTACTCCAGCCGGTGCAGCTCCGGGTATTCGTCCCACAGCTCACTGTTGCGGTAGGTCGCCCCATCCAGCACCTCGCCCGCCAGCGTCTCGGCCAGCGCCTGGGCCTTTGTCATGTCCGCGCCGTCCGCTTTCAGGTAGTCCACCAGCACCCGGGTCTCGTTGGCCAGCTTTGCCCGGTCGGCCCGGCTGGCGTTGGCTTTCGTCCACCGCGCCGCCAGCCCGTCCAGGCTGTCCTGGCTCACCTTCACGCCCCGCGTCACCCCAAAGAACTGGCTCAGGGTGTCCATGGCCGCCGCCGTGTTCGCAATATCCCGGCTCGCCTGCCGCTGGTCGTTCTTCTTTGCCTCCCGGCTGGCCTGCTCCGCCAGCTGGAAACGGAACTTTGCAAGGCTGCTTTCCTGCGCCAGCTCTCCGGTCTTGTAATACTCCCGGATCTCCCGCACCACCTTGTCCGCATCCACACGCCCGCTGTATTCCTTGCTGGCGGCAACCCTGCCGTCTGCTGTGGAGATGTCCAGCGTGAACTGCCCGCGCTCGCCGCTCAGCTGCTCGGCCATTTTCCGGATCTGTTCCAGCTGCTGCGCCGTGGGGGCCGTGTCCGCCGAAATGTCCACGCCCGGTGCCTCGGCCATCACACGCACATTGCCGTCCAGCAAAAACTCATTCAGAGCTTCCGTGCCGTTCTTCACTTCCGCCGGGCCGAACACCTCCAGAATTTCCCGGTGGTCGGTGTCCCGGCTACGGTCATTCTGGGCAAAGTCCAGCATCTGGCCGTCCGGCAGAATGTACCCTGCCCGCCGGAATTCTTCCGTCACGCCGAACTGCTCCTTCGCCAACATCCGCCGGTACTCCGCATTGCCGCCGTACGCTTTGGCTCTGGCATTGTAGGCGTTCTGTGCATCCTTGGCCTGGGCGTCCTTCCGCTGCTGCAGACGCTCATTGGCTGCTTTCATCTGCTCCGTCAGGGCACTGTCCCGCTCTTCCAGCGCGGCCAGTCGGCTGTTGTACTCCTTGCGCTTTGCAAGGTAGTCCTGGTATTCTGCGCTGTCCCGGTAGGCCTTGCCCTCTGCGGAAAAAACGCCCAGCGCCTTTTTCTTTGCCTCGATCCGCTGCACTTCGGCACTGTTCAGCCATGCACTGCGTTCTTCCTTCAGGGCACTGCGCTGCTTGGTCAGCTGCTGCTGTTCGGTGCGCAGCTTTGCCAGCTCATCCTGCTCCGCCAGCTGATAGCGCACATTTTTCTGCACAGCTGCATTGTTTTCCTTGCTTTTGGCAGAGGTCTGTGCTATAGTAGTGTCAGAAGATACTTCCTGAGCATCCGCAAGGGTGCTCCGCACAGCTTTCGGGAGCTGTGTGGGAGTATCTTCTTTTTTTGTCATATTTCCCTCAGTGTCAAACGTCACATAGCTTCCATCTGTCCAGCATACCTCATGAACATAGAAATTCTTCATGCCATTCTGCCGGGTGTATTCTCTTACAATCACGCCTTCATACAGCTTTGTTCCGTCAATTTCGACGGGCGCTGCAAAGACATAAGTATCATACCCTCGTCCCTGCCAGTTTTGCTCATACCCGATTTGCTTTCCTTTTTGAATTACTTCGGGGACTGCAGCAACCGCAACCTGTTTTGCTTTGCTGTTCCCATGCTGCACCGTTGCACGTGCACCGCTCTTTGTCAACTCCACCGTTCCGAAGTTTTCACGAATCACTTTGTTTCCTATAGAATCAAAGAATTCTTCAACATTGGAAATGTTTTCGTTTCGCGTTTTTCCGAAAGACACCTCTGTTCCTTCGATTGTCGCCACCGGTTTCATTTCTTCCAATTCGTCCAGATGGCCGTTCATCTGCTCCACCAGAGAATCTTTTCCCTCGTGCAGCTGGAACCGCACCCCCTGCGCCGCACCCTCACTCTTGAGGGCTGCGGCGTTTTCTTTTGCCGCCCGCAGGTTGTCCATGGCCTTTTCCGCATGGGCAAAATAGGCGTCCTGCAGGGCCCGTTTTTCCGCCTCGGCCAGACGCTGGGCTTTCAGGGCCGCCCGGTTCTCCGGGTCAAGGGTCAGCGCTTCCTTTGCCCGGCTGATGATGCCGTTCAGCATCTCCTTCACGGCGGTCATCACCTTGTGGATGGTGCCTGCCTTGCCGGCGTTCTTCTCCGCCTGCCCGCGCTGGAACTCCACCCACCGCTTGAAGCTCTCCTCGCTGTCAAAGATGCCGCGCCACGCATCGGCCACCATTTCCTCGGCCGCTTCGCCGTAGGTCAGGCCCTGCTGTGCGTAGTCGGAAAGTTTATTCCGGATCAGCTCGTCGATGTTCTCAAAGCCCTCGCTCTTGGCCAGATACTCCAGCACATGCTGCTGCACAGCCTTTGCGCCCTCAGTGTCCAAAGCGTTATACCAGTGCCAGTCCTCGTGCAGCACGGTGCCGAACACGTCTCCCGCGCTGTCTGCAAAAAAGATTTGTCCGGCAGCCGTGTCCACATAGGCCTTCACCCGCTCATCGCCTTCCAGCACTGCCTTCAGCACCGCATCGGTGTCGGTCGCCCGCGCGTTCAGCTCGATCAGCTTTGTGGCTACCTCGTCTGCCGTGCGCATGGTGCCTTTGTACAGCACCCGTCCGCTGCCGCTCACGCTCTTTGCGCTCAGCGCACCGCCCGGTGTCCCGGTCTGCACGGCCCCGGCTTCCGCTTCGCCCTTGCCCTGCAGCCACGCGATCTTCAGCGCCGCTTCTCCGCCGGGCTGTGCCAGCACATAGTCCGTGTTCACCGCAAGGCCGTTCATACCCTTCGCCAGCTCCATAGCCTTGTCAAAAGTGGTCACGTCCTCCATCTGTCCCAGCCGGTACAGGCTGGAGGCCGCCGCCGCATACCGGCTCTCGTCCGCAATGCCCGTCGGCATGTTCCGGCTCAGCGTCTGTGCCGCGCCCTCGCTCACCTTCCAGCGCAGCAGCTCCCGCTGTACGCTGCTCTTCTGCGCGCCCTCGCTGCGCACTTCCAGCCCGGCCGTCTCCCGCAGGGCTGCCGGTTCCGCCTGCTGTGCAAAGGCTCCCCCACCGCGGGAGCTGTCGAGCGAATGCGAGACTGCTGGAGTTTCCACCGTTTCCCCGGTGTTTTCCACGCTTTTCCCGTTGACATCCCCCGCCCGCTGTGATACAGTTGTGTCGGCGGAAGTAACTGCACTTAACGTTCCGGACGTGTCTCTGGGGTCGGCAACGGCATCCATAGAGGGCTGCAGAGCTTTCGCTATTTCTTTTTCCGGTACTCCTACAGAAGATAAATATTCCGACACGATAAAGTTTCGGCGCTTCTTTGTATCACAGACGGCTTCCACAACAATGTGGGAGCCGTCTATTTTTTTCTCAAAGATCACGATGGGTGCTTTTTTGCGGTTCCCGGTATAATATCCGTCCGCTTTTCGCGTTGCCAGATACGCATTGTCAAAGTGGTTCAGCACATACGCCGCCCGCGCCACGTCCGCGCTGTTCTTCATGGTGCCGTCGGCGCTGCCATCCCCGCCTGCGTGCCGGTTGGTGATGTGTTTCACCGCGTTGGCATCCATCATCGTCACCTTGCCCACCTTGTCAAGGCCGGTCAACTGCTGCATGGCGTCCCGCATCCTGTCGCTGGTCTCGGTCACAGTGTAGGGTTCCAGATCTTCGCCCGCCCGCACCCGGTCCACGTATTCCGCAAGGCCTGGGTCAACGCTCTGTTTGTATTCCTCAATGCTGGCGTTCTGCGCCGGGGTGTGCACCGCCGGGTCATCGTTCACCGCCGTCTGCTCTGCCTTTTGTGCCGCCGTTCCCAAGGCTCCCTCCCTGAGGGAGCTGTCGCCCGTAGGCGACTGAGGGAGTTCGTCCCCCAAGGCTTCCCCCTCGGGAGAGCTGTCAGCGCCCTGCGCTGACGGAGAGGGTCCATTCCGCTGTCCGGTCTGTCCTTCCGTCTCCAGCGCCGCCCGCATCTTTCCCAGCTGCGTGCCCACAGCGCCGCCCAGCGCGCCGGAAGCGCCGCCGGAAAGGCCGCTTTCCAGCGCCTGCAAAAAGGTGTCTCGGCTGAACATCTCCTCGGCCGCCTGCGCGTCGCCCAGGGCCGCGTCAATGGCCTTGTCCGCATAGGTCTCCACAAAGGCCTGCATGGCGTTGTCGATGCCGCCGGACACCGCATTCGCCACCGTCGGGTACTGCTGCGCCAGTACGCTGTTGTCTGCCACGCTGCGCACCACGTCTGCCAGCTTCCCCGCCAGCGTGTCCTTGGCATAGTCGCTGCCCATGGTCCGGGCAAGGTCTGCCGCGCCCACGCTGTTGATGGCCCACCCCGCACCGAACTTTGCAAGGCCGCCCACCAGCGTCTTGCCCGCACTCTCGCCCTTGTCAATGCTCTGGCCCATAGCTTCCGCGCCGCCCTGGGCGCTCAGCACCGGCAGCACCAGCGCCGGGCTGATGCCCGCCACCGCAAGGTTCTCCGCCGCACTGGTCGCAATTCCCATTGCCGTCTTTGCGGTCTCGTTCATGCCCGCTGTCGCGCGTTCGGTGCGCTTTCTGCCGTAATCGTACAGCTGGTAGCCCACGCTCTCGTCCTTGTCAACGCTCTCGTTCGTCACAGTCCCGGCCACCTTCTGCCGCATGCCGGTGATCTCGCTCTGGCTGTACCCCATGGCCCGCAGCTGCTCGTCCGTGTACTGCGGCTTATAGTCCATGTCCACCGCCGTGATCATATCCTTCAGCTGCTTTGCCCGTTCATCTCCTGCAAGGCTCTTGTCCAGCGCACGTTCATTGGCGTTCGTGCTCCATGTATTCCAGATCGCCGTTCCGAGGTTTTCTCCTGCCAGCGGCACGGCCGCAGCCACCGTCCCTCCAATGCCCTTCACGGTGTCCGCCGAGCGCCGCACGGCCTTTTCCGCAGCAGGCAGTTCGTCGTACTCGGCAATGTACTGCCGCGCCTCGTCGATCTGCCACTGGCTGTACCCCTTGGCGATCAGCTCCGCGTCGGTATACGGCTTCTGGGCCTTCACGGCATTGTCGCCGGTGCTGCTGCCCAGTGCAGCAGCATCCTCCACGCCGCTCTTTCCCATCCGGATCAGGCTCACCAGCGTCCGGTGCTTCGGGTCTGCATCCATCCACCGGTTCAGCCGTGTAAAGTCGCTGAATTTGTCCTCGTCCTCCGCCTTCGCCGTGTGGTCTTTGATGGCCTGCGCCCCCTGCGCCAGCACGCCATCGCTGCCGCTGCGCCGCCGCTGTGCGGCCTTCTGGCTCTCATTTGCGCCCCGCACCACCGCCGCCGGGGTTCCGCTTTCTGTCTGCAGCCACTCCGGCTGGTTCTGCCGCTGCACCGTCGGCAGCTTTTTTCCCGTCTTGGCCGTTGCCGCCGCGGTCTGGGTGCCGTCCATCTGTGCCAGCACCCGCGTGCCAAGGCTCTGCGTTGCCGTGGTGGTGGTCTTTTTGCTGCCTGCCGTGCCGGTCGTCTTTGCGCTCGTTCCGGCCTTCACCGTGCTCAACCCCGTTGCCAGCGGAGCACCCGCCGTCACGCCCGTGCTCCCGCCGCTCTTTGCGGTGCTGGCCGCCTTTGTGTTCGTGCTGGCCTTTGCTGCCGCAGCGGCCTTTTTGCTTGCATCCTCTTTTTCCAGTGCTTCGCGCTTTCTGCGCACCTCGTCTACGCTCCAGCCCATTTTCTTCTCCTTTTTACCATCCCATCACGTTGGACACCCGGCTGATCACATCATCGCCGAACCCCAGCCGGATCAGGTATTCCGAAATTTCGTCCGCGCTCTTTCCCTGGTTCGTCATACTCTGCGCCTTGTCGAGTGCTGTGTCAAAGCTGTTTCCATTGGTGCCGTCCACCGGCTTCACCGTGCCAAACACCGCCGGGCGCTGTAATACGCCCGCCAGCTTGCTTCCGGTGCTCCCGCTCCGGGCCGCCGTCCCGCTGCCGCTGCCTGTTCCCAGTGCGCTGTTCACGTCCACGCCTGCCCGCTGCAGCTCGTTCATGATCACGCTGTACATCGGGTTGCTCGTTTCCATTCCCGCCGCTTCTTTCAGCAGGCTGGTCACGTTGCTGCTGGAGTAGTTCAGTCCGCTGTTTCCGCTTCCGGTGCTTCGGCCCGTTCCGCCGCTTCTGCCGGTGGTCTTGTACCGGTTCTGCAGTGCCAGCTGTCCGCCCAGATAGTTCAGGTTGCTCTGGTTCACCCGGTTTGCAATGGTGCTGTAGTCGTCCATGCTGTCCGTTCCATACCCCACCGCCTTCGCAATGGTCTGCCCCAGTTTGTCGTTGCCCGATGCCGTAATGTCGCCCGCCTTGATCAGGTAATCCAGATTGTCCTTGTCCGTCTGCGACAGGCCGGACCAGTTCTTGAGCACATCGTAGCTCAGCCCGTAAGGCTGCAGATACTGTGTGATCATCTCCTCCGGCGCACCCTGCTGCAGCATGTTGAATCCCTCAAGCAGCGCCGCGTTCTGCTGCACCGTAAAGTCGCTCACGCCCTGCAGGTTGTCGAACATATTCTCGTCCATCCGGTACATTTTCAGGATGGCTTTTGCACCGTCCACGTTGCCGTTCCGGTACTCTTCCTTTGCCTGCACAATGGCATTCGCCTTCTGCTGGCTGTAGCCCATGTAGGCATTATAGGCCTTGCCCACATCGCTGCCTACATTCTTGATCACGTTCCACACGTTGCTCAAAAAGTCGCTGTTCTCCTGCCGGGCCTGCTGGGTGCGGCCGTACCGGTAGTTCCGCCAGTTCGCCGCGTCCGCCACGCTGCCGTCGTACTCGCCGCGTGCAAGCTGGTCCTGGTTCAGCAGGTTATTCAGCTGGGTGCCCTGGCCTGCAAGTTCCTGCTGCCACTGGCTCAGGGCATCCGCCCGCGCCTGGGCGTACACGTTGGCGGTCTGGCCCGTCTCCCCGGCCGCCGCCTGCTGTGCCGCGCTCTTGGCCCAGTCCGTTCCGTACCCGCCGCTAAGGCTGTTTGCCACCTCTTCTGCCGCGCTGGCCCCGGCGCCTGCATTGCCAAAAAGGCGGCTCAGGGCACCCCGGTAGGTGCCATTCTGGCTGTCGTAGCCAAGGCCTGCGCTGTTGGCACTGTCCATGCCCGCCAGCGCGTTCTGGATCCCTTCGTCGTAGCGGTTCTCATACGCCCCCGGCATGGCCGCTTCCGCCTGTGCCTGCTGTTTCTGCTGGTCGTTCAGTCTCTTGATGGTCCCCATTTTATTCTCCTTTCCTCAAACGCAGCTCCGGCAAAATCCGGAGCTGCGTTTGAGAGAGCTCCATTCTCAGATAAAGAAAAACGGCAGGATCTGCGCCGCAATGCCCAGCACGCTGAACAGCCCGTTCAGGGTGCTGCTCACGTTCTGCTGCCGCTGTGCATAGGCGTTGTTGTACTCGTTCTGCCTGTAGCTCAGGTCGTTGTACCAGTTCGACAGGTCTTTCTGGTACTTGTTGTAGTCATTCTGCTCGGCCTCCTGCAGGCCGTTCAGCTCCTGCTGCAGCCCGCTCTTTTTCGTGTTGTACTCGCTGCGGCTCTGGCTCGTCAGGCTGTCCAGCATCGTGTCCAGGTCGCTCATGGTCGCCGCATAGGCCTTCTGGCCCGCTTGGGTGCCGTAGCTGGAGCCGTACCCGCCGGTCAGTGCGCTGGCACTGGCCTGCGCGTTCTGGTTCGCCAGCTTTGCCTTCTGGGTGTACTCGCTCTTGTACTGCTGGTATGCCGTATCGGCCGCCGGGTCATAGTCGTAACCGCCCAGATCATCCAGCTTGCCCATCACGTTGTCGATCTGGCCCTGGTACTTGCTCTGGTAGTCGGCCGGTTTCGTCTGTTCAAAGCGCTCCAGCTCGCTCCGCGCGTTGCTCAGTCTGCTCATCTTCAGCTCTCCTTTCCGCTCAGATAATCCTCGCTCATGTTCTCGCTGCTAAGGTTGGTCAGCACATAGGTCAGCTGCTCGTTCAGCTGGTACAGGTAGTTCGTCAGCGCCTGCGCGTCCGCCTCCGGCATCTGGTCGCTGAATCTCGGCAGGCCGATGCCCGCCAGTCCCGCAATGCTCGCCATTGTCTTCTCCTTTCATCGTCTCGGCACCGCGCCGCTCACCCTTGCCCCTGCTGCATCCGCAAACGTAAAGGCCATGCTCCGCAGCACCATCTGTCCGGTGCCTGCAAATCTCAGCCGCATGGTGTCGTGCCGCCGGGGCACAAAGGGCAGGTTCACCCGCTGGTGGTCCCTCGTCACCGCACAGCTGCTCACCGTCTCCCAGTCCCCGCCGTCGTAGCTCACCGCCACGGTCAGCACCGTGTGGGCCAGGGCATCCATGCGCAGCGTGACCCGGCTGATGTACTTGTCGTCCGGCACGGCAAGGCCGATGTCTCCGGTCACGGCCTCAAATTTCAGCCCCGTCTCGTCCTCGCCGCTCACTTCCCGCTCCGGGTCGGCCGCCCACAGGGCATTGCCGTCCCACAGGTACAGCTGCTGGCCGGTGCTCACCATCCCGGTGCCCGCCGCGCTCTCCTCCTGCCACAGGCCCCGCTCGGTGTCGTACACCAGCAGCCGCCCGCTGCCCGTGTCCGTTTTTCGGTGCAGGTACAGGTAGTACCGCGCATCCAGCTGCCCGCCCACGGCCCGGTCCACCGCCGTCAGCTTCCCGGTGTCCAGCGCGCCGCTCACCTTGGCAGGCAGGCTTCCGCTCCACGCCATCACCCCGTCCGGCGACAGATAATACAGTGTCTCCGCGATCACGCACAGGCTCTTTGCCGCATTTGCCGCCACGCCCCGGCACCGCACACTGCTCATCTGGTAGTCGCTTGGCTTCGAGCCGTACAGCTTGTGGATGCAGTTTTCCTTAAAAAACAGCAGGTACCCCAGGCAGCTGGCCGCCCCGGTAAACGCGCCGTCGCTGCCCACGCTCACCGCGTAGCTGTCCGACGCAATGCCCCGGTAGCTGTACCAGTTGGTGGGGTCGCCCAGGGCACAGGCATAAATGCTGTTTTCCTCCCGGCTGCATCCCCACACCCGGTTGCCCTGCTCGGTCACAAAGTCCAGATCCGGCACCCGCCGTTCCAGCTTCACCGGCGCTGCGGCCGCTTCGTTCTCGGTCACCTTGCCGTCGGCGCTTCGCCAGCTGGTGCCGGTGGCCGTCACGGTCCAGCTGCCATAGTACCGGGTGCTGTCCTCCGGCACGGCCAGCGTCGTGATCACGTCGTCCCCGTCCAGCGTGCTGATGCTCACCTCTCCGTTCAGCCCGGCCGCCGCCGCACTGCATACGGTGCCCGGCATCCCGCTCACCGTCACGGTGTCGCCTTCCTTCAGCACGCTGCCAAGGCCCGGGCAGTGCAGCCGCAGGCTCGTCAGCAGGATCTCGCTCCACTTCTTGTTCTTCGCGCTGTACTTCAGCAGTACGCTGCCCGCGCCGTAAGGGCTCTCGGCGTCCCCCTTCAAAAACAGCTGCCCGTCTGCCGGGCTCTCCGGCTCGGTCGTGCCCACGCCGTCCGGCGTGTAGGTCCGGCCCTCGCCGTCGCAGGGGGTCACGGTCATGGTCCCTCCGCTCAGCGTCCACGCCGCCGCAAGGTCCGTCAGCTCCCCGCTCACCGTGTCAAAGGCCTTCTTGTCCGGCCAGATCAGCACCTTCGTGCCCATGCCGGTCATGGCCTTCTCGTTGTCGGTCAGCGCGTTTTCCAGCACCACCGCCCCAGCCCGGCTCTCGTCGGCGTCCGGGGTGTACTCCAGCGTGGTTCCCCGGCAGATCACCAGCCCGTTAAGGTGGTACATGCCGTTCACGTCCTGTACCTCCCGCACTTTTTTGCGGGTCGCCCGCGTCTGCAAAGCCGGGTACCCCCGGCCGGAAAAATTCAGGCTGCTGCTCAGCTCCGCCTCGCTGCACCCGTAGGTCTCGTTCACCCCGCCAAAGGCCCGCAGCATCTGCCGCCCGCTCTGCAAAATGTTCAGGTTCCGCCCATCCGTCATCTCAGTACCTCCACTGCACACCGCCCGCCGGGGCATAGCGCCTGCGCATCCATGCGGCAAACTCCTGCACATAGTCGCTGTACAGCTGCATCTCGTTGGCCGCCCGTGCCACCTCGCCCAGGGCAAGGTCCATCTGCGCACACAGCCAATGCACATACAGGGGTGCAAACTGCTCCGGGGCCAGCAGCTCGGTGTCGTAGGCAAGGCCGCCTTCGGCCCATGCCGTGTCCGCGCCCACGTCGTCAAAGTCCACCGTCTCGCTGCGCTCCACCACGCTCCCGCGCAGGCGGCTGTCGCACTGCCGCAGCCAGTTCTGTTTCAGACTGTCCGAAAATTCATTGTTCGGACGCATCTCGTCGGCCTGCTCCATGGCCTGTCCCGCCGTCATCTCGTCATCTTCTCCTTCCAAATCAAAAGGCCCCGGCACAGCCATGTGCCGCTGTACCGGGGTCCTCTGTCTCTTTTGTTACACGCGCTGTGCCTGCTGTACGGCTGCCGCCTCTGCTTCGGCAATGCGGGCCATGGCCGCGTTGTCCATCTCTTCGCTGTGGCGCAGCACCTCGGCCACCGCCTTCGGCACCTCCACGTCCACGCCGCGCTGGATCAGGTAGGTCTCGCCGTTCACGCCCACAAACACAGGCGCCTTATAGCGCTGGCTGTCTTTAAACAGGTGGATCACCTCGGTGTCCTTCTCCTGGGTGTCCATCGTGTCCTTCTTTGCGGCCTCGGTGTCCTGCACGGCCGTCTCAGTCTTTTTTACTGCCATCGTCGTACCTCCTTGATTTTCTTAGTTTGCCAGTGCCTTGGCGCTGTAGCGTGCGCTGCAGCTCTCAATGCGCACCATGTACTGCTCGCTCAGGCGCTCGGCGGTCTTCACGGCCTTCCAGCCCACGGACGCGCGCTGGTTCAGCGGGTCATCACCGTAGCCCAGCTGCTTCACGATGTGCTGCATGCCGCCGCCCTCCAGCTCGGTGGTGGCGTAGGCGTGGGCACCCAGCACCAGGGTGCTGAACACCGCCAGACCCGACGGGCAGCCGGTGCCCTTCCAGATCTTTGCTTCGCTCGACACCACAAAGCGCACGTTGTTGATCTTGCCGATCTCGCCGTTGAAGATCTCTTCCGGGGCCGCGTACTTGTGCGCCTCGATCCAGTTCGGGTCCTTGCGGATGTCATAGCTGGTGTACGGGTGCACGATGGCCACATAGCTGTCACCGATGGGGTCTGCGTTCTGGGCCTGCAGCATGGCCACCGCCTGGTCGATCAGGTCCACGGTCAGCTGCGCAGTCTTGTCCAGGGTCGCACGGCTGGTCACGGCAGTCTCCACACCGTCCGCCACCTTGGGCGCGTAAATCACGTTCGTGCCGCCGTTCAGGATGTCGCGCACCACGGTGTCCATGGTGCGGCCGCCCTGGCTGGCCAGAATGTTGGTGGCCTGCACCACGTTGTTGTCAATGGCGGTCAGGTCCAGCATGTCGGTCAGGGCCACCCAGCCGCCGTACTGGTGCACCTCGGCGGTGATGGTGGTCACGTTCAGGGTCTGGCCGGTCGGGGTCACGCCTTCGGTCAGCGGGGTGGTGGCCTTCGGCAGGCTGTCGTACCGGCGGAACTCAATGGTCTTGCCGTTGTTCGCCGGGATCGGGTAGCTGTCGCCGAACTGGTCATGCACCAGCGCAGGCTCTGCCAGATCCAGCAGGGTCTTTTCGTAGTAGGTCTTCATCTCGGCGGTCATGCCGCTGGATGCGGTGGTATTCTGCAGCTGTGCGCTTGCATCCGCAAACATCTGCAGATCCAGTCTCTTTTTGCTCATCTGTTTGTCCTCCTTCAAGGTTTTTTATCTTCTCACGCCCTCTGCGTGGGAAATCTCTCACAGCACGATGCGCTCTCCGCGCCGTGCCCGCTTTGCCAGCTCGGCCCGCTGCTTGGCGGTCATGTGCGCCACGTCCACCTTCATCTCGGCCGCGCCGCCGGGGTGCGCCCCGTTCTCGGCCGGCCGCTGTGCCCTCTGCTGGATCCGCGCCGTCACGCCCTGCTCCACCTGCTGGGCCGTGCGTGCCGTGCTTGCCTCCATCAGCTGGTCAAAGTAGGCGGCCCGGTACGCCGCTTCCAGCCCGATGCCGCGCCGGATCATGTCCGCCACGCTGGGGTTGTTCAGCACCTCGTCCAGCTCAAATGCCGGGTACTTCACCTTCAGCTGCGCCGCTTCCGCTTCCCACTGGGCCCGCACGGCGGCTGCCCGCTGCTGGTGCTCGGCCGCCTGCCGGATCTGTTCGGCCCGCTGCTTCTCGGCGTTCGCCCGCTGCAGCTCGCTTTCCATCCGGTCCATTTCCCGCGCGGTCTTTACGCTGATGCCGCGCTCCGCTGCCAGCGTCTCGTAGTACTCGTCGTTCTTCACCTTCCCGTTCTTCACGGCCTCGGTCAGGGCAGCCAGGTTGTCCGCGCTCTGCACGTCGATGCCATACGCCTCGCCCAGCGCGTCCATCAGCCCCTTCACCGCCGGGTTGTCCAGCACGTTCTGCACGGCCATCTCCGACGCCCTCTGCAGTGCCTCTTCAAACTCGGCTGCGTACTCGCCCTGCATCAGCTGCCCAAAGGCCTTGCGCTTTTCCGCCGGGTCCGTCGGCTTTGGCTCCTGCTCGGGCTGTCCCTGCTGCGTCTCGGGCTTCTCTTCGCCGGGTGCTTCCTCTTTACTCGGCTCCTCCTTTGTGGGAGTTCCGGCGTCCGCGCCGCCTTCGGCGGACGGTGCCAGTGCGGCCTTCACCGCTCTGCCCGGTCGGCTGCGCTTTGCCAGCCGCTCCTGTGCGGGGCGCAGCTCCGGGGCCTGCACCGCCGGGGCTGCTTCCGCCCCATCGCCAGCAGCACCGCCGTCTCCGCCGCCTTCTGCAAACAGCTGCAGATCCATACCGCCAAACGGGTTGTGGCTCCCAGCGTCCACTTCGTGCCTTGGGCGGCACTCGTGTCCTGCTGGCCACGGCCCCAACCTCGGCTCCCTGTTTCTGCCGCTGGCAGTGGTCGCCTCCGTTGCTGCAAACAGCTGCAGGTTCATCTTTCCGTCCACCATGTCCGGCAACTGTGCCGGGTCCGGTGCCTTGCCGTCCGCAAACACCATGTTCACCACCAGCTCCACGTTCTCCGGGTAACTCTCGGCCAGCGCGTCCAGTCCGTCCTGTACCAGCTCCACCCATGCTTCCACCATGTCGCAGCTCTCATGGGTCGGGGTCACCTCCACGCGCATCCAGCCCTCACCGTGTGCCACAGCGCCCAGCGCCACAAGGCCTGCCCGCGCAGCCTCCTCCACCTCGTTGGCAAGGGTCTGCATCAGGCAGCTCACCGCTGCGCACACAATGTCCTGCCCGTACTTTCCCGCGCCCGCATGGCCCTTTGCCTTCACCTCGTAGCCGGTCTTGCCGTCGTTCCATACCGTGCGCATCACTGTTGCTTCGATCATCCGGTTTTCCTCCGTTCTTTTAGTGCGCCGCAGCGCACATCATGCTGCCCATGGCAGCCTTATTCCTTGTTCGGGTTGTTCACGTTCATGGCCCGCTTCGCCGCCTGGCTGGAAAGGCTCCCGCTGCGGTCGCCCACCACGCCGCCCAGGCTGTTCAGGGTGCTGGCCGCCACGGTCTTGCCGCCGCTGCCTCCCCCGCTGCCTGCTGCCGCCTGCCCGGCCGCGCTGGCCGCCGCACTCACGTTGGTGCCGTTCTGCTGGTCGATGATCGCCGCCATCTTCTGCAGCTGCTGGGCCATCTGCTGCAGCTGCTGGTACAGCGTGCCGTTCTGGCTCACCCGCTCCCGCACCTTTTCGATGCCCTCAAAGTCCATCATGTCCAGCGCCGCCAGCGCCGCGTCTGCGTTCGCCGGCGCAAAAAATCCCAGCTGGTAGCACTCTTTCGCCGTCTCGTTCTGGCTAAGGCGGCTGAAGGTGCTCTTCTTTGCCGCCGTCACCGTGATGTCAAACACCGGCTCGTGGTCGCCCAGCTGCACACCGCCCACCATGCCGCCGGGCTGCGCCTGCAGTGCCGCGTTGCTAAAAGGCACATACTCCGTGCCGCCGCTTTCTCCGGTGATGCGGTACACCCGCTGCTCGTCGTAAAACTGCCGCATCAGCTCGATCACCAGGTAGCACTCTTTTGCAAATGCCCGGTATGCGCTCTTCAGCATGTCGCGGCTCAGTTTGCTGCCCGCTTCCTGCAAGGCCGCAATGGCGCTGGCCGCCGTCAGGCCGCTGGTGGTTCCGCCCTGGCTCACGTCCCGGTTGCCGCTGATCTCCTTCAGTTCGCTCACCCGGTCATCCCGGTAGGTGATCAGGTTGCCCTGCAGCCCGCTCACCTGCAGCGGCCGGAAGGTGTCATCCGTCAGCCGTCCCACCACATGCACGATGTCCCGGCCAAAGTCTGCCAGCTCTTCCTCGTTCACGCCTGCCGTGTCGCTCAGCACATACCGCTGCTTCGCGGCCAGCTTCACGTTCTCGTCCATGGCGTGGTTCATCTCGTCAATGGCGGTCTGGGTGTCCTTCATCACGTCGATGTACCCAAAGCCCGCCGGGCTGTCCTCTTCCCGGAACAGCGGGTCGAACACAAAGGGGTAGTTCCCGTGATCGTAAAAGCCCCGGTCCCTCATGGCCGGGTCGTTCTCGCTGGCATACAGCACCACGCCGTTGCAGTATTTGCAGTAGTGCAGCACCGTCTGTCCGCCGGGCAGGGCCTTTTTGTAGTACCAGTCCACCACCACGCTCTTGTCGCTGGTGTCCAGGCTGTCGTCGTGGACGTACTTTGCCACGTCCAGGCTGTGGCCGGTGTGTCCCTTGAGCTGTGGGTACTGGCTTTCCAGCTGGTCGTTGTTCGCCAGGCTCAGGCTGAACAGGTTCGGGCTGTCCTGCACGTCCTCTACGCCCGGCTCCCAGTACAGCATTAGGATGTTGATGCTCTTGATGCTGATCTCGCCCAGTCCGCCCCGCGCCGCCGGGTCCCAGAACACGCCCTTCACGCCGGTTCCGGTCTTGAGCTTGCGCCACCAGGTGTCGCTGTAGGCCGTCTCGTAGTCGCACTGCTCCAGCACCGTGGGCAGGATCTTCGACAGCACCTTGGCGGTCTCCTCGTCGTCCGCTGCGCGCGGCAGCACGTTCGGCTCCGGGTAGTTGTCCATGGCGTCGGCGTGCTTGTTGGCAATGCTGTTGAACAGCCACCCGCTGCTTGGCGTGGGCTTGCCCGTCATCATCTTGTTCTGGTAGTTCTTCCAGTGTCCCATGCGGAACCACAGCTCGTTTTCGATGATGCGTTTGTCCAGTGCGGCCTTGCCCGCCTTGTACTTCTGCAGCAGGTCGTTTGCCTGCCGCACCTCGTCCTCACCGATTGCTTCCGCTTCGTCAAAGGCTCCCTCCCCGAGGGAGCTGTCTGCGCCAGCAGACTGAGGGAGTCCGGTTCCCGGCATCGCTCCCTCCGGCCGTGCCGGAAGCAGCTGCATGCCCATCGGCATCTGCTGGCCGCTCTCTTCCTGTGGTGGGTATCGCTCCGACAGCTGTCGCAGCAGCTCTTTCTCGTCCATCGTCATCGTCTCAAATCCTCATCACCCTTGTGGGGCTCTTGCGCACGTCCATGTCCAACGGGTCATCCTTCAGCACCGGCACGCTCTCGGTCTTGCGCGGGCTGATGGGGTTTTCCATCAGCACATACCGGCACTCGTCGTAAATGTGGTCTTCCTGTGTGGTGTCGATGTCCTCCACGTTGCTCTCGTCGTACACCAGGTTCGGGATGGTCCGGATAAAATGCTTGCAGGTATCGAATACCTGGAACATCGGCCGGCCCTCGGCGTCAAAGGCCAGCCGGTAATGGAACTGCATCTTGCCCGCCAGCCGCGTGTGGTCGCCCGGTGTCCAGAAGATGTAATTCGGGTGCTTTTCCTGCATCTGCGCAATGCTCTCGCCTTGGCTCTCGTTGAAGATCGCCGGGTCGGCCACGCCCTGGATGTGTCTTCCCCGCAGCATCGGGTCGTTTTTCTCCGCCTCTTTGATCATCCGCGCCTGCTCCACCGGGTTGACTTTCGTGCCCTCGTTGGGCGTCCCGGTGCAGCCGTACAGCTCCTTGATGCGGTACAGCCTGCCCTCTTCGTCCGCCGCGTACCATCCCACCGAAAACGGCTTTGCATAGCCAAAGTCGTACCCGCGCCAGATCTTCCAGTGCGCCGGGATGCGGAACGGCTTGATGACGTGGGTCCATCGCTGATCGTCGTAGTGTGCCGGGTCATTGCGCCACTCGGTGAACACCTGGCCGGAAAAGCTGTCCCAGTCTCCGTATAGCAGCGCATTCCTGTCCGCCTCCGGCAAACTGGCCAGCGTGCCCAGGTAGCCTGGGTCGTTTTCCAGCAGCTTTTTGTTGTCGAACACCGTGCTGGGGATAAAAATGCGGGTGCGCCGCAGCTTTTCGCAGGTACCGTCCGGCTTCTTCACGTCCACCAGCTGCACCATCCGGGTGCCCGGCGGTGCCGGTGTGATGAACCGCGCCTTCACCCATCCGTGCCCGATGCCGCCGGGGTTTGCCGTGGCCCGGATGTACACCTGCGTGCCCGGCCCGGTGGGGCGGTTGCGGCTCATCACATAGCTGTACTCTTCCCAGGTAAAGTGGGTCAGCTCGTCCACCCCGATAAAATCAAAGGCTTTGCCCTGATAGTTGTATTTGTCCTGTGCCCGGAACATAGAGCCAAAGGTGATCTTTGCCCCGCTGGGGAAGGTCCATGTGTGGCTGGAGCTGTTGTATTTTGCTTTCGGGAACACCGGCCTGTAATATCGCATGGTCTTGTCGATCAGCTCACTCAGCTGCGGGTAGGTCTTGCGCAGGATCAGTGCCCGGTAGTGTGGGATCTCCACCTGCCGCAGCGCCTCGATCACCAGCGCGTCGCTCTTCCCGCCGCCCGCCGCGCCGCCGTACAGTGCCTCGTCCTCGCTGCGGGCCATAAAGGCCGCCTGTCTCGGCTGCGGCCGCCATACGATGGGTCTGCCTTTAAACCGTTCCGTCCAGTACCACCTCGGTCTCTGCCTCGCTGCTCTTCGTTTCCACCAGCACCGCCGGGGCGCTCTGGCTGCTGTCGGTCTCGTCCCTCGGCGCAAGCTGTGCTGCGCTGGCCGCTGCCGTCAGCAGCACCGCCGCAACGTTCGCCGCGTCCCGGTCACTCATCACCTGGGCATCGTACCGCTCCAGCTGTGCCTTCAGCTCCTTCCGCTGCGCCTCGTCCAGCTCCCGGTCGTAGCTGCCTGGCTGTCTGTATACCACCATCCCGGTCTCCGTGGCGTCCGCCAGCTCCTCCTCCTGGCTCTTGAGCAAGGCCCCCACCGTGTACTTCCTGGCCCTGGCATCCTCGTCCAAACGCTGCTGCAGCCGCTGCCGGATCTCTGCCGCCCTCTGGTTTTCCGCCACCCTCTGCTGCAGGTAGCTCACCTGGGCCTTTGCGCCCACAGCCGCCCGCGCCGCGATCTCCCGCGCCGCCTCGGCCCGAGCTGCTGCAAATACTCCGTCCGGCTTTCCGGCCTCCTCGGCCATCCAGCTTCGGATTGTGCTCTCCGGCACGCCGTACCTGCGCGCCACTGCGCAGATGGAGTTGGAGCCGATCATGGCCATCACCACTTCGGCACGCACAGCCGCCGGGTACTTTTTGCCCCGGCCCTGCTTCCCGGGCACGGTGTTTTTGCAGTATCTCCGCTTTGCCATCCCCGGTCCTCCCTCCGTGCTTTGGCTCCCAGTCTACCGTCCGGGTCCGCAATAAAAAACCGCGCACTTTTCAACACGCGGTTTGCTACGTTGCAGCACAAACAGGCCGGATGCATCGCACTCAGCCTGTCCCATGCTCCTGTATAGGCATGGCTACACCAGCCCCTCCCGTGCGGCAAAAAGTCCCACCGTGCTCAACGCCTCCAGCTCCTTGCGGTAGTAGGTCGTCCGCCCGATGTGCAGCGCCTCCACCACGTCCCACTCTTTTTCTCCGGCCATGTACCGCCGCACAAGGATCCCCGCGCACACCGGGTCTGCCTCGGCATAGTAGTCCAGCGCCTGCCCGATCGCCCTGCCCCAGGCCTGCGTCAGCTCGTCCGGGGTGCCTTCGGCCGCTTCCATCGCCCGGCCATACCGCCGCAGTCCCCGCCGCACGTCCTTTTTCTGCTGTTTTGTCACCCGTGCCCCGCCTTTCCGCGCGCTTTTGCGCTGATTTGCGCGCAAATTCAGCGTTTTTTCGCGTTTCGCGCGCAATATGTAAATATAATTAAATTTTTTTATCTGTCAGGTGCGAACTTTCGCAAACTCCCGCCTCCGCAGGATCAGATACGCCTGCGGGTCGGTGCTCTCCCAGCCGTCTTGCCGTGGTCGGTCGGTCTCGTACAGCTGCTGCGGGTCGTAGACCATCACCTGCACCACCTCCCAGCCCGGGAAGCGCTGCTCCCACCAGGCTGCATCCTCGGCGTGCTCGCTGCACCCCTGCCGCAGCTGTCTCCGGCTCCACTTGGTGTCGGCCGCCCGCAGCTCTTCCGGCAGCGTCAGGTTCCGCGTCTCCACGCACCGGCGCTCACTGTGGCCGTAGATGTACCCTACCGTGCCGTTTTTGCCATCCCCGTCTATGCCCAGGATCTTTTTCATGTCGATCCGGTCCGCGTTGCAGGTCCCCAGCGGCTCATACTCGCCCGTGCCCGGCACCCGCCGCCGCCACAGTTCTTCCAGCATCTGGCGGAATTCCCTCCGCTCGGCCGCCGTCAGGCCCTTGCACTCGGCAAAGCCGTGCATGTGCAGCTTCCCTTTCTCTCCGTTCCGCACTGCGTGCAGGCTCAGCTTCAGCCTCCTGGCTCTCTGCTCCCCGAACCGCCGGATCACCGCCGCCTTTACCCGCCGCTCATAGTTCCGCACGTCCTGCACGCAGTCCTCAAAGCTCTCCGGCCGGTATGCATCCTCGTAGGTCCCGGTCACATAAAAGCCGTCCTTGTCAAAGTTCGCCAGCACTTTGCGCTGGTATCTGCGCATGCTGGCGTTTTTGTTGCGTGCCTTCTGGCCCCGGCTGCTCTCCTTGTGCTTCCTGCCCCGCTGCCGGTGCTCCTGATCCGTCACCGCATAGATGCCCACGGTCCTGTACTCTCCGCACTCGTACTTTTTCTCCCGGATCCAGCTCTTCATGGCTCACCTCTTCTTTCGGGCAGCGCCCTTGTCCTTTTCTTTTCCCGGTCCTCACCGTCGTAGAAATAACGGGTATACAAGCTCCCTCAAGCGCCCGCCCGGACGCTTATAAAAATAAAAGGTATATTATATACTTTGATAAAGGCTCCCGCCTGCCGCCAGCGTCTGGCAGCACCCGGCAAACTTTATGCCCGTCCCGTCGCCAAAGCCCTCCGGCGTAATTGCCGGAGGGCTTTTCCTGTTCATTTTCTTCTTCTGCTCCGCTGTCCCTTGTGGGCCATCCAGCCTTCTTTTTCGTAATCGCCCCGGTTCACCTTGTCCCGGTAGATTGCGTTTTGGGTGTACTCCTTCTCGGTTTTCAGCCGTCCCTTCCACTCCCGGTACTTTTCGCACTGGTCATGGCACGCCGGGGATTTCCCTGGGCAGTCCGGCTTGCAGCACCACTCGGTCATACCGGCACCTCCGGTTTCCCGGCCGCCGCCCAGTAGCCGTAGCTCAGCTCTTTGCGGCCCCATTTCCGTGCCGCCGCATTGTAGCGGCACAGCGCATGTACATCTTCCTGCAGCGCGTCCATCTCCGTCTTTTCCGGCTCTTTCGCACTCACGTTCTTCCGCTCCGAAAAGCCTTCCCGCTTCTTCCGGTCCTCCCCTTTCGGGATCCGGATGGGCCGCTCCTCTTTCCGGCGCTCCACACATGTCACGCCCAGGCGCTTATTGTGCCCGGCTCGGTGGGCATTCGGTGCGTCCTCTGCCCGGATAAAAAAGCCTTTTTCCACCAGCTCCACCGCGGTGCCTTCGCACACCACCCGGCCGTCGGCGTCCGTCATCCGGTACACCCACACCTTCCGGTTCGTCCCGCCGGGCGGCGCTATCTTTTTTGCCACCGGCCGGATTTCTTCCCGCTCCACCTTCCACTTCCTGGCCCGGATGCCCTTCAGGTGCTGCTTGGCCCACAGGCGGCTCACGTCATCGCTCCGTGTAAAAACGCCATCCGCTACCAGCTGTCCCGCCTTGCCTTTGTAGGCCAGCTCCCCGGTCTTTGCGTCATACACGCTGTACAGGTACTTCACGCGGTGGTCTCCTTCCGGTGCTTCTCGGTCTGCTGCCGCTCCTGCTCCCGCAGTGCCGGTTGCACCATCGCCCGCCGCACCATGTCCCGTATCTCCTGCACCTGCAAGCCGCTTTTTACTGCCAGCAGCCTGCAAAAGCGCTTGCGCGTGATCTTTCTCTTGTTCTTGCTCATACCTTTCCTCCGTACAACTCAAATTCCACGCCGTCCTCGGTGATCAGCGCCCCGCCGTCCAGGATCTCCGTGATCTGCCGCAGCCGCTCCACCGTGATTTTCCGTGTCCCGCCGGGCTCCGTCCACTTCTTCGCCGTCTGCGTTTTCACGCCCGTCCGCTCCGCCAGCTTCCACACCGTCAGGCCCCGGTACCGCATTGCTTCCGTCAGTGTCACGATGCTTTCCCCTCCTTCCGTCCCATCCATGTCCGGTTCAGCTCTTCCGGTCGGCCGCTGCCATCCTGCTGCAGACGTGCAAGCTGCTGCAATTTCTCGTCCAGTCCCTTTTCGCTCAGCACCGCCGCTCCTGCCGGTGCCAGCTTCCGGCCCATGGCTGCCGCCATGTTCCGCCGGAAGAACGCTTCCTTTTGTGCCATATAGTCCCGGTCCGATTGCTTCACCCGCTCTTCGTCCGGCACCTCCTGCACGACAACGTCCTCTTTCAGAGCATCCTCGGCGCACTTCCGCAGCCGCTCGCTGCCCACGCCAAAGCCCTGATGCAGCGCAATGATGATGCACCACCGCGTCATCTCCGCCGTGCCGTCCCGTGTCAGGTCGATCTTCTGCCGCAGGCTCATCTTCTGCTTCACAGTCTCTTCACCGCCTTCCGGTATCTCTCATACAGCTGCATCCACTCGTCCAGGCTCAGGCTCTTGTCCACCGAGGCAGCCGCCAGCACCTTGTATGCACTGCTCTCCTTGCTGCGCGGGTCGTGCCAGTCCAGCTCTTCCAGCGCCGCGTCCAGCTTCTGCTCGTACTCATCCCGTGTCATTGGTCCTGTACCTCTCCCTGCCGCTTCATCAGCGCGCTCAGAAATTCGGCCTCTTTGCCTTCATACACCTTCTGCTTGACCGTTTCTTTTTTCAGCATGCGAAACATCATGCTCGCCATCAGGCCCCCAAAGGCTTTCGCAGCCTCTTTTTTGGCCGCTTCCGACATATCCTTGTCCATGTCGTTCACTACAAGGGCCATCGCTCCCATCAGCCCGGCAAAGGTGACGTCCTTGCGCTTACATCCCCGCGCGGTCACTTCAGTGTAGAATGTCCCACCCTCATTTTTGCGGATGATGATCTCGATTGTACTCTTCATAGTTCTGCTCCTTTTCTCTTCACGGTTCCCCGTGGTCGTTCGCCCAGGCAAACACCAGTGCTTTTGCCTCTTCCAGCTTTTCGCACAGGCCCTTCACGGCAGCTTCCTGCTCCCCGCCGGGCAGCTCCTCTACCGCTTTCAGCGCGTCCCGCGTGTCCCGTACGATTTCTTCTTTGTGATAGTGCACGGCTGCCAGCAGTGTCACCACCGACGTCTTTACAGTGTCTTTTTGCATTTGCCAAGCTCCTCCACATGGTACACCCGGAAGTCGTCGCACTCCGGGTGCTGCTCCCGTGCCAGCTCCTGCGCTCTGGCTTTGGCCACGCCCTGGCTGCTGCCGCCCACCAGCAAGGCCGTCTGCAGCCGCAGCGGGTAGCCGTCCCGGCTCATCTCAATGTGCACACGGTAACGCATCCTGCTCACCCCATCTTCCGCTTTCCGGCTTTCACGGTGTTCTCCGGCTGCCGGTGCGCCCGGTGTCCGGCCTTTTCCTCCTGCTCCTGGGCCGCAAAGCCCAGCCGCATAAAAAGCCCGGCCGCCAGCACCAGCACCATGGCCGTCACAAACTGCCCGTCCGTGATGGGTGCCCCCACCTGGGCGTTGCCTTCCAGCCCCATGCCGCACAGCAGTCCGGCGCAAAGGCTCCCCACCGCCAGCCAGTGCCATACTGTCGATTTGATTTTCATTGCAAAATACCTCCGTTTGCGTTATACTTCTGGTGATAGCGGCCCTTGTCAGATCGCTTTCACTCGGAGCCCACCGGTGTTCTCAGCACCGGCGGGCTTTTTCATTTTCTCCAGCGCGGCGTTCTTGTCAATGCGCCAGAGCTTGGGGCCCACCTTAGTGGCGGGCAGCATTCCCATCCGGCACATGCGCTGCACCGTCTTGGGGCACACGCCGATCAGTGCGGCGTACTCGGCCGGGGTCAGGTACGCGGGCAGCTGCCGCGCGTCCCAGACCTTTGCCCTTGTGGCTGTCCTTTTCATGGCTTTTGTCACTCCTCCTGCTCTGTGATGGTCTGCAGCACCCTCTGCAGCCGTTCGGCCGCGCGCCGCGCATCCAGCGCCATGTACACACAGTCGCTGTCCTCTTTGTCCAACCGGTCCATCAGCTGCTTGCACGTCGTGATCAGCTCGTCGCACATCGCACCTGCGGCCTCCACCATCCACTTGCTGCTCAGCAGCATCGGCTTGCCGTCCCTTTCCGGGTGGTTCTGCTCCCGCAGCTCCTTTTCCGTCGGCACTCTCACCTCCGGCACCAGCCGCCCCGCCGGGGCATTGTTTCGGTCGGTCATCCTCTTCGCCTCCTTAGTCCGGGTTAAAGGTCTGGAACCGGTTGTCCTTGCGGCTCAGTTGCCGCACCTCCTCCGGGGTAAGGCCCGTGTCCTCGTACTGGCCCAGACGCTGCACCAGCTCGTCCTTTTTGGCAGTGCTCCAATACCCCTCCTTGATGCCGCTGCACCGGGGGGATGTCAGTCGTTCCATATGCCATCCTCCATATCAATCCCAAACTCCTCGCAGATGGTCTCGCACACCGGCTTTGCGAAGCCGATCAGCTCATCCCCGCGTGCAGCCGCCAGCACTGCCGTGCCCACGATGCCGCTCATATAGCCGTACTGGTACAGCTCCATCGCCTTCCAGTTTACCGGCAGCTCCTGCAGCAGGCCTTCCTCGTTCACGATCAGCTTGATGCTGTCCACCGGCTCCCGGGCCCATCCCGGTTCCAAGCAGCAGTCTGCCGTCTCGATCAGGCCGCCCACCAGCTGCTGGAGCGTCTCCAGCTTGCAGGTGTCTCCGTCGTCGCACCGGATCAGGCGGCCCGTGCCGTCTGATCGGATCAGGATCATGTATCGTTCCATCTTCATACGCTCCTTGTTCTGTCTCCCTTCTTTGTGCTACAATCAGCAAAAAGAAAGGATGTGTTTTGCTTGTTTTCCTTTGATTCTCAGACCATCGCCGCTATCACTTCGATCACCGCTCTGGTCTCCTGCCTTGCCGCTCTGCTCCATGTGATCATCACATGGCTGGCAGCGCGTTTCAACAGCCATGCAGCTTACCGGCTGGAAGCCTCCAAACTTTACTTCAGCGCCCAGTCCGACGCTTTTGCAAAATTTATGGCTGCCGCTGCGGCCTTCCGTGCCGACCCTTCTGCCGAAAACTCTCTGCTTCTCAACAGCGCCCTGTCCTGCGCTGTTCTCTATTGCACCGAACCTTCCCGCGAGGCGATCAGCCTTTACGGTCAAGCTCTTGTCGAGCTTGCGCACGACCGCTCCGATCAGTCCGCCGTCCGGCTCACCCATGCGCAGGTTGCCGCTCAGATCGCTATGCAGCGGGAACTGTCAGCGCTGCGAACCATAAAGCTGAAATAATGGCCGCTGCCAGAGCGCACAGCACATAAGCGATCATCGCCATGTTCCAGCTCTTTTCAACGCAGCTTGCCAGCATCAGCCCCATGCTCACCAGCAGCAGCAAAAATTCCAGAATGAACCCTGCCACCATCTTCATACGCTCCTTGTTCCGTCTCCCTTCTTTGTGCTACAATAACAAAAAGAAAGGAGGTATTTTCTTATGCCCGGTTTCAACATCCGTCCGCAGGACATCCCGCTTCTGATCCGTGCGCTGCAATCGCTCGAATCTGCCCCGGCTTCCTGGTTTGGTCCCGTAGATGATCCTGATCTGATTTCCGAAATGAAGAACGCTGCCCGCGCTCTCCCGGCAAAACTTCGGTTCAAGACCCTTCGCTTTTCAAATCTGGATCTTCTCGCGCTGCAGCAAGCCTGCACATATCAGTGCTGTACCGCCAGTCTTTCAAAGCAGGAGTACCGCATTCTGGAAAGCTACTCAAATCAGTTTGCTGCCCTTCTGGCAGCGGGCAATCTCGGTATGCTGCAGTAAAGCTCCGGTTTCCTTCGCAGTTCACAAGCGCTTTTCTCTGTGCCCGCTTCATGCGGGCTTTTTTATTTTCCATCCTCTTCACCTCCTTGTTCGCGCTCCCTTCCCGTGCTACAATCAGCACAGGAAAGGAGGTGTTTCATTTGGACACCACACAGCTCACTTTAGTTCTGTCTTCACTCACCGCGCTTTTCGCTTTGATTGCACCGTGGATCACAGCAGCCATCAACAACCGCGCCGAGTATAGGAAATTATCTGCTCAACTGTTTTTTCATGCCCGGACAGATGCCTACCAGAATTTTCTCTCTGTCTGTGCGTCTGTTTCTTATCCGCTCAATTTGCAGGACACGCAAAAACTGCTCGATGCTTCTTCCCGGGCGCTGGTCTTGTCTGATACGCCGTTGCAAACTGCTATCAGCAGCTATACATCCGCTTTGCTTTCCTGTCCCGCAAAGCCTTCTGAAGCTGAGCTTCAGGCACTGATCGATGCAAAATCAGAACTCATTTTTGCCATGCAGGCCGATCTCAACTCATTTCGCTGATCCCGCGATCAGCAGCATTTCTGCTGTTGCAGCCACACTCACCGCCAGCGCGTACCACACATACCAGCGCAGCTGTTCTTTTGCCGTCAGTCCCATCAGCACCGTGCCTGTCACCATCCCGATCCAGACCACTGCAATGCAAACCGCCACCATCTTCTTCACCTCCTTGTTCCGTCTCCCATCCGGCCATCTCTTTCGCTGCTTTCAGAATGATTTCTGCGTTCTCCGCGATCACGCCGGAAAGCTGCTTGTTGTAGGCGCGGTCAACCGCAGCCATATCTCTTGCCGCCATCCATGCCGGCAAAAACGCCCACAGAAGCTGTGCTGCTTCCAGTGTCCGGTTCCCGTCCTTGTGTCTGTAAATTCCAAGTTCGTTGTAGTCCCTGCTCTGCCCTTCACCGGCAGTGCAGGGGCTTTTTTCGTCCGCCATCCTCTTCACCTCCTTCCGTCCTCCAAAGCTCCCCCTCTCGGGGGAGCTGTCGCCCTCGGGGCGACTGAGAGGGTTCATGCGCTCTTCTCCGGGGTGTCGCTTGCGTTAGTGTCTTTTAAAGATACTATTCGAGCAAAAAATATCTCGTTCACTTCCTCTGCAGTCAGCCCATAGTGCTCCTGAATCGCAGCAATTTCATTCTGCCGGAACTGTGCGCCCCGGTACTCGTTGATCTTCGCATTCAAGCGAGAAAGGCTCATCCGCAGATAGTCCGCCAGATTTTGCTGTGATTCACCGCGTAACTGCATCACTGCATTCAGTTTGCGTTTATTCAACCCTTCATCACCTCCGTATCTTTTTAAGATACTTAAATATTAACATCTTGCCTGAATCTTGTCAAGATATTTCTTCTTGATTTTTAGATTCAGTGTGTTATTATTAAGATACCCTAGTGAAAGAAGGTGGTATCTCATGACCACAGGCGAACGAATCCGCCAGCTTCGCATTGAGCACGACATGACACAAGAAGAACTCGGTGCGAAGGTCGGCGTACAAAAAGCTGCTATCTACAAATACGAAACCGGTCTGATCGTCAATCTCAAGCGTTCCACAATTGAAAAGCTTGCTATCGCTCTCAGCACCACACCGACCTACCTTATGGGTATGGAAGATGCTGAAGCAGTTCAGCCTGTTTTGGCTGAGTTTACTCCTCAGCAGACCGCCCTTCTGACTGCATTTAACAAGTTGAACGACGAAGGGCAGGATAAGGTCATTAGCTACGCTGAGGACTTGAACCGTACCGGTTACTATAAAAAAGACAGCACGCCTGGCGTGGCTGCAAAAGAAGCATAAAAAATAAAGCCGCCAGGTTGGCGGCTCTGCGGAGGTTTATCATGGGCATTTCATCTGATATGGGGGTTATAGCACTCGTTCTGGCTGGCGTGTTCGCTTATGTTGCTTTTCTTTTGTGGACGCCTAAAAAAGTTCTGAGCGAAAAGCCGAATCGTTTTTTTAGTTTTTTGATCGGTTTTTTGTGTTCCATTTCTTTATCCGTCATTTTCCTTCTTGGCTGTGTTTTGGGCGGCATTTTATTCATGTGGCTTGGCTCTACAGCCTCCTATATTATGGGTTCGATATGTGGCATTCTTCTTTGTGCTTATACAATCAAAACCCTTCCGTCTAAAATAGGCATCAGAGATGCTATGGATTATTTTTCCGTCTCTGCTTTCGCCATTTATATTATTCTGGGCATCGGCGAACTTCTCTCCGCTCCATCCTCGTTTTCGCTCCTCGGAGACGGCATAATCGATTTGGTTGTGACTGGCCTGTCAAATATCGTTGTTGCCCTATGCGCTATCGCCATCCCTCGATATCAAAAGAAATCTTCTGTCAAGCCTGATTCCGTTCAATCGGTTTCTCCTATGCAACAGGCACCCTCTTCTGTCTCGACGCTGAAACCCATTCCTTCTGAAATTGCCCCTGTTTCCGGGAGTGCAGGTTCAGTCTCTGCAATGAAGTTTTCCGCTCTTCCTCGTAAACGCTTTCGTTTCCCAATCAGCAAAAACATTATTACTGTCATTCTTGTGATTGCCGCGCTATTCATCGGCCTCGCTGTTGGCTTGCTGCTCGGTGAGGGTTACTTTGCATTTAAGCCCTCTTCTCCCTATATTGAATCCGTAGCAAGCTCCGCATATGCTTCTGGCTACCTTGACGGACATCTCAAGGGTTATGATTCCGGCGTCGCACAAGGTTACGACGAAGGTTCCGAAAAAGGTCAGTCTAGTGGATATTCTGACGGTTATTCTGATGGATATGGCGATGGCTACTCTGATGGATATGGTGAGGGGTATGATGACTGTTACTACGGTTATTGATTTGATTTAAACGCCCGCCGGGCGCAAAAGAAGCGTAAAAAATAAAGCCCCTGACACGACGTGTCAGAGACTTGAAAGGATCTTATGTTTGGTTTCAGGCATTCAAAAGAGCCGCCGTATCTTCCCAGGGAAGTCGAGCCCGGCAACATCGAAAGCTATATCCAAAACCGTCTGGATGACCAGATCATGTGGTACGATCAGAAGGCGCAGCAGGCGCAGAATACTTATAAGCGGATGCAGTTTTTTGAGCTGATCGTTGCCGCTGCCATTCCTCTGCTGGCCAATTATACCGTCAGCTGTCCCGCCATTGCCTTCATCGTCGGGCTTCTGGGTGCCATCGTCACCGTGATCGAGGGCACCGAACGCCTTGGCCGCTATCACGAAAACTGGATTGAGTACCGTTCCGCCTGCGAAACGCTCAAGCACGAGAAAAATCTTTACCTCATGGGCGCGTTCCCCTACGGCACCGACGAAACCGCCGAGCAGCTCTTCGTGCACAACATCGAAAATCTGCTTTCTTCTGAGGGCAACAAGTGGAAGTCCTCAAATTCCGCAGTGCTTTCCCCAAAGGAAAAATCTCAGTCCGGCACCGGCTCATAGGTTTTTTCAAAGATATCCGGCTTGCACGGATAACGTTCTCCGTTTACGCCCGTGATGATCCAGTCTCCCGGTTCCGCATGCATCACACCTTCCAGTGTTTCAATGTTCATTTCCCGGTCGGTTTGGTATGCATCTACGACCACCGGCTTTTTTCTGAATTTCATAAGTTTCTCCCCATCAGAAAGGATGTTTCAATGCCTGCTTTATACCCTTATCGCATTTTCATCAGCCACGCATGGAAATACGGCGATGAATACAGCCGCATCGTCTCCATGCTGGACAATGCGTCTTACTTTTCTTACTACAATTACTCTGCCCCGCAGGAAAAGCCCCTGCAGCTTTCCTCTGTCTGCGCCACCGATGCCGAGATCGGCCGTGCCATCACCGCAAAGATCAAAAACGCGCAGGTCGTTCTCGTGATCGGCGGTATGTACAACTTGTATCACAAATGGATGCAGTACGAAGCAGACGAAGCCCTGCGCATGGGCAAGCCCATCATCGCTATCATGCCCCGCGGCGGAGTTTATATGCCCGTCGAGCTTCAGGCAAAGGCGACCACACAGGTCGGCTGGAGCTCCGTTTCTATTGTAAATGCAATTCGTGCTCTTGCCTGATCTCATTTTATCATTTTCAGATTTCTCCTGCAAGCAGCACGGCGCTTAGCCAAAACAAAAGCCCGCCGGGCGTTTCCGGTGGGCTTTATCTGAAGCTCTTATTTCAAAACGAACTGTACCGCAACCGACAATGCAAAGGCAATGCCGGACGCCCACCAGATCATCTTGTGGTTCTTTCCTTCCGGCAGGATCGCGTTGATCAGGCCGATCAGAAATGCGATGGCACCCACCGTTGCAAAGTTGAAGGTCAGCAGCGTTGCCATTGCTGCATTTGCCGCTGCCAGCGATAGATTGACGTTGATCAGGCTGAAGATACCAATAAAGATGCCCATGATGGAAAGCACATTTCCATACACATTCTTCTCAATATTCTTCACCGTGTCCACTTTCTTTTCCAGATCCGTCACATCATCCGCCAGCGTGCCGCGGTATGTGCTCATGCCCACAAAGGCATCTTCATTCTGGAATGCGCCGTTGTACGGTTTCTCCACCGGCTCTTCCAACTGGATGAACACCAGATAACCGATGCCCTTCTCACTGTCCAGATGGATCACCTGTTTCGTGGCATTCGTTACCCGGAAAAACACCTTTGATTTGTGTCCCGGCTGATAGATCGGCGCGGTCAGGCTCAGCCCCTGCCGGATGCGGCTGTTGCGCAGCTGCACGGCTGCTGCCATGTCATTCGGCAGATCAAGCGTCTCTGTCGTTCTTACAAACACCGTATCGCCCGGTGCCAGATCCACTTCTTTCTTGGACGTATTGGTGTCCAGAAAAAAGCAGTCGGTTCTCAGGTCGTAGCCAATGTTTGTCACCTGTTCTTCATCAAACGGTTCGATCATGGAAGCGCCCTGCTTGAAAAGCTTCTTGTCGATCAAAAGCATAGAACCACCTCCTTGTTGTATGCTACTAATAAAGCACAGTTCCGGCCTGATTTCAAGGGGTTGCTGTAAAAAAGCAAAAGCCCCCTCAGCCGTTTCCAGCCGAGGGGGCCTCTGCCAACCGCTCAAACCCGTCAAAAGAAAAGTAGGAGGTATCATGCAGAGCACGGGGCTGCACCCGCCGCTCCGTTTGTAGTATAAGCTGTTTTGGCGTTTCGCGCAACCCGTCAAAAAAAGAGTGCCCGGCAGTGGTACGATGCACCGCCGGGCTGTAACAAGGAGTAAAATACGAATTCCACTCGTCGCGCCTGCCTCTGTATTGTAGCATGCTTTAGGCAGACGCGCAACCTGTATACCTGGAGGTGTGCAAAGCATAAAAAAACGGACAAATACCGCCGTCCGGATCAAAAAACTCAATCAGACGAACCGCCGAGGAATCCTCGGCGGTTGAATAAACAAAAACGCCCCGGTGCTGCCAACACCGAGGGCAGAAGGGAAGTGCACAGAATGGCAGCCAACAAAAAAGGAACAGACGGCCGCTACCGCTACCGGGTCAACATCGGCAAGGATGCCGACGGGAAGCCAAAATATAAGAACTTCTACGGCACGACGGCCCGCGAGGCCCGTGCCGCTGCGGAAGCCTACCGTATCTCCCTCGGCAAGGGCGCAGATCCGTCCCAGATGGACGCCACCCTTGCCACCCTGTATGACAACCTTATTGCGGCCAAGCGGGCAAAGGGCATCGGCCAGAAGAGCCTTGACCGCTACGAGGACAACAAAAATCACTGGGGCCCATTGCTGAACCGGCCTGCTGCATCCCTGCGCAGTGCTGACTTCCAACAGGTGCTCAATGCCTTGGCCGACTGGCACGATGGCCAGCCCCCGCTGTCCCACTATACGCTGTCCAACCTGCGCAGCAGTGCAAAGGCCGTCTACGACCTTGCGATCCCGGAGGTGGTACAGTACAACCCCATCCCTAAGACCACCTGCCCGGCAGGCACACCGCCGGAAGTCCGCGAGCCCATCACCGAGGAACAGCAGCGCTGGATCCGTGAGACACCCCACAAGGCCCAGCGCGCCGCCATGCTGATGCTTTACTCTGGCCTGCGCCGCAGTGAGGCCACAGCCCTGACCTGGGCAGACGTAGACCTGCAGGACGCAACGATCACGGTAAACAACGGCTATGACTTCCGTGCCAAGCGCAGCAAGGCCCCCAAGACCGCCGCCGGTGTCCGTGTGGTCAACATCCCGAAGGTGCTGGTGGACTATCTCCGGACGCAGCAGGACGGCTGCCTGTATGTGCTGCACAACGACAAAGGCAAGCGCATGACCGAGCAGGGCTGGAAGCGGCTGTGGCAAAGCTATATGTGTGACCTGAACATCAAGTACGGGCATCAGGGGGCCGTAAACAAGCACGACCCCGCCGGTGTGCCGATGGTCATCGACACCTTCACCCCGCACCAGCTGCGCCACACCTTCTGCACCCTGATGTACTTTGCCGGTGTGGACGTCATGACCGCCCGCGATCAGATGGGCCACAAGGACATCAGCGTCACCCTCGGCATCTATACGTCGCTGGATAAAAAGTTCAAGAAAAAGAAAATCAACCGGCTGGATTCCTACCTGAAAAAGACATGCTGAATTCCTGATTTTTGAGGGCCGGTGGCGCAAAAGTGGCGCAAATAGTTAGCGGAATAACGTGTTCACGTTAAAAACATGCGGATTGACTGCACCCTCGTAATGAGCAGGTCGCCTGTTCGAATCAGGTCAGTAGCTCCAACATGAAAGACCCGGAAAAGTGGCTTGCAGCCTGGCTTTTCCGGGTCTTTTTGCATCGTTTTTATAAGGCACTTCTGCGCGGAAAAGTGCGCTTATTTCTCCATTTTTCCCGCTGGAGCAGACCTTTGTTCAGCTCACAGGCCGCCATGCAGCACACGGCAAAGGCCAGCAGCGCACAGTCCGGCGGCACCCGCTGCATGGGGATCACCCGTTCGCACAGGTTGCCAAAGGTCTCCATGGCCTGCTCTGGCCATGTCAGACAGAACAATGCCAGCGACAGCGGCAGGTGCAGCAGTCGGCCTGCCAGCAGCGGACGGAAGGACACTTCTCCGGGGCAGAGGGTGCGCACCTGCAGCAGCACCGACGCCCCCTGTACGCTGAGGGCGGCGCAGCACAGACTGCTGGCCCACAGGCCGGTGCGGGCCGCATAATCGCAGCCAGAGCACACCTCCAGCAGCATGGCCGGGAAGGGTGCCCACGCGGCGGGCAGAAACTGCCCGCACCCGGCTGCCAGCATCCGGAAATACAACACGAATCCGCACAATTTCAGGTACTGCACAGCCGCCTGTGCGATCACTTCGTCCAACCGGGGCGGCGCAGTCTGAGTGGACTGCGCAGAGCGTACCGGGGCAGCGGGTGCCGGGTGCAGACGGTTCAGCAAAGCGGCGGTAAGGTACCCGGCCAGCACCTGCGCTGCAAACAGGCGGATGCCCAGCACCCGGCTGCCCAGCAGCTGCTCCCCTGCCGTGAGGATCACGAAGGACGGCCCGGAGCAGATGCAGGCCGGGAGAAGGGCCGACGCCTCCTGCGGGGTCAGCTCCCGGCTGCGCACGGCTTCGGCCACCGCAGCCGCTGCCGGGGCAAACCCACCCAGGAACCCGATGAGCAGCACCCCACCGGCCGCCGGGCTGTGCACCCCGATGAGCCGTGCCACCGGACGGAACACAAACCCCAGTACCTGCCCTGCCCCACAGCGCATGAGCAGAGCGGAAACAATGAGAAATGGGAACAGTGACACCAGCAGCGGCCCGCCGCACAGGGCAAGCCCCTGCTGCAGCGCACGGGCGCAGCACTGCGGCGCTGCAAACACCAGTCCTGCCGTGCCAATTGCCGTCCCCAACAGCACGACCCGCTGAAACCGGAACGTCTGATACATAACTTTCCCCTCCCGCTCCATATATATGGAACAGCGGCCCGCATTTATGGCACTTTGGGCCAAAATATCATAGCGGAACGGGAGGGAGCCGAATGAGTCCTGCGCACCGCGCGCCTTTTTCGCTGCGGCGCTGGCTGGCCCTTTTGTTCCGGCAGCCGCCGCAGGGGTTGTACCGCCGCCCCTGCCTGTACCAGAGCGGCGACCGGATGGAGATCGAGCATTATGAAGCCATCCTCGCCTACGACGAGACCCGTCTGCGGCTCCAACTGCCGCGCGGGCAGCTGACCATTTACGGAGAACAGCTTCAGATTGAAACGCTCACCGCCCGGCGCATCACGCTGCGGGGCTGCTTCGTCCGCACAGACTACACCACGGAGCACACCGCCACAGGGCAGCGCCCTACCGGGCATCTGCCGGACAGGAGGCCGTCATGGAACCCGTTCGTCTCTGGGCCGCGGTAGAATTCACCGCGCAAAGCGGCAGCACCGACGCCCTGCTGGGCCATGCCGCACAGGCAGGGCTGCACCTGACCCGCATTGTACCGCTGCCCGGCGGATTCCGGGCGCGCTGCGCCGCCTGGCATTACCGCCCGTTGGCCGCTCTGGCCCGGCAGGGGCATGTGCGTCTGCGGGTGAAAAAGCGTCTGGGGCTGTTTTTTCGGCTGCGTCCGCTGCTGCGCCGCACCGGGCTGTGGGCCGGGCTGGCGCTGTTTATTCCGCTGCTGCTGTGGAGCCAGCAGTTCGTCTGGGCCGTGGACACCAGCACCCTCACCCGCGGACAGGCTGCCCGGGCCTTTGCCGTACTGCGGCAGGCAGACCTTGCCCCGGGGGCTGCCGCCACCGAAGCCAAACGCAACGCCGGGGAGTATGCCCTGCTGGAAAGCGGCGAGTTTTCCTGGGCCAGTCTCAATTTTGCCAAAGGGCGGCTGGAAGTCCGCGCCGCCGCTGCAGTGCCCAAGCCCGCCATTGCGGCCGGGACCCTGCACGGCCTGCGCGCCCGGTGCGCCGGTGTGGTCATCAAGACCAACCTGACCAGCGGCACGATGCTGGTGGTGCCCGGGCAGGCCGTGGAGGCTGGACAGGGGCTGATCGGCACGGCGCGGCAGGAGCGGGACGGCACCCTGATCTTTGCCCCGGCAGCGGGCACCGTGCGGGCACAACTGGAGTGGAGTGATGCTCAGTCCGTTCCACTGGAAGAGACCGTTTTACAGCCGACCGGGCGCTGTACCGTGCGGTACCGGCTGAGCGCTGCCGGGCAGAACTGGACCCTGCCCAGTGTTCAGCCGCCGGAACAGGCACTGGAGCGCACCCGGCACCTCCAACCGGAGCTGCTGGGACTGCCGCTTCCCTGCTCCGTGGAGGAAACCACCTTCTACGAGCAGCAGCCGCAGCTTCTGCGCCGCACCGAAGCCCAGGCGCTGGCACTTGCGCGGCTGCACAGCCTGCAGGCGCTGTACACGGCATTCCCGGATGCCGTGTTGATTGCCCGGAAGGAGGACACCTCCTGTACGGACACCACGCTGGAATACACCGCCGTCTACACGCTGGAAGCCGACATCTGCACGCAAAACGACCCCGGCAGCTGAGCTGTTCCGCTCGCCCGCCGGGGCCGTTGTATGTTTTTGATCAGAATCAGGCGTTGGTGTTCTGTGCCGCTTCCTCTGCGGCGCGCTGAGCGGCCTGTGCGTCGTATTCGGCGATCAGGTCGTTCAGGTCGTACTGATACCGGCTGTGGCAGAAGTGGCACACCACTTCGCAGTGCGGGTCCTCGTCCCGCATCTTCACCAGTTCCCGGCGGCCCAGGCTCAGCAGCATGCCCTTGGTGCGTTCCTCGCTGCAGTCGCACTGGTAGCCCACCGTGCGCTCATCCAGCACCTGCGGGGCAAAACCGGCCATGGCCAGCTCCATCATGTCCTTGGGGGTCTTGCCGGCGCGCAGCATCTCGGTGACCGAGGGCATGGCCGCGATATTCTTTTCCAGCTGGTCGATCTCGGCATCCGTTGCGCCGGGCAGCAGCTGCAGCAGGTAACCGCCTGCACACAGGATGGACAAGTCCTTGTCCACCAGCACGCCCAGCGCGCACACGGTGGGGATCTGCTCACTGGTAGCATAGTAACGGGTCAGGTCCTCGGCGATCTCGCCGGACACCAGCGGCACCTGGCCCACGGTGGGCTCCTTCTGCAGCCGGTTGTCCCGGATGACCGTGAGCACACCGCTACGGCCCACTGCACCGCCCACGTCCAGATGGCCGTCGGCCTTCGGGGGCAGCTCCACCAGTGGGTTGTCGATGCAGCCTTTGACGTTGCCCGTGCCGTCGGTGCAGGCAATGAGCACACCGGCCGGGCCGCCGCCCTGCACCCGCAGAGTGACCTTATCGCCGTCATCCTTGAGCATGGAGCCCATGAGCGATGCACCCGTGAGCAGGCGGCCCAATGCCGCGCTGCAGGTGGCACTGGTGGTGTGCAGCTGCTCGGCGCGGCGCACAAGTTCGGTGGAATCCACACCGCAGAACACGACGCCGCCGTTTTCCGACAGGCCGCGGATCAGGTTTGCCATAACGTTATCCCTCCAATTGTGTATACTGCTTGACTGCGCAGAAGAAATAGCGCTGGCTGTCCCCGGTCAGGGGGCCGAAGGTCTCGCCGTCGCAGACGCTTTCCAGCGCAAAGCCGTGCTTTTCCAGCGCAGCGCGGATGGTGTCAAGGTCGTAGGTGTACTCGCAGAATTCCTCGTGGAAGTGCTCACCCGTCTCGTGGTAGTCGATGTCCACGGTGATCTCCACCTTCCGGTCGGCAGCGTTGTAGTGGTTGCGCCACACACAGGAAGCGTCCTCTTCCTCAAAGGTGAATTCGTTTTCGCCCAGCACGTTCTGGTGCTTGTAGGGGGTATTCATGTCAAACAGGAACACGCCGCCCTTTTCCATAAAGAACCCGGCATTCGCAATGGCCGTGTCCAGATCCGGGATGTGGTTGAAGGTGTCAAAGGTAGACACCGCCGCCCGGATGGTGCCGTAGAGGTCCAGCTTGAGCAGGTCCTGCCGCAGCAGCAGCAGCCGGCCGGAAAGGCCCAGCTGTTCGGCTTTGTCCCGTACCACGCAGAGCATCTCCTCCGACTGGTCGATGCCGATCATATCGTAGCCTGCCTGGGTCAGCATCAGGGTCAGTTCCCCGGTACCGCAGCCCAGGTCCGCCAGGATGCCATCCCGGATGCCGTGGGCCTCCAGCTGGCTGTGGATGTGGCTGTAAAGGGCGTCGTAGTCGGCCTCGCCGTTGAACTCATCGTAAAAATAGGCAAATTCGTTGTACGCCATGGTGTTACTCCGCTTCCTGGTCCTCGGCAGCCACAGCGGCGTTCAGCACCGCCTGCAGCTCCGGGATGCCGTAGCCGTTCTCGCCGCTGGTCAGCACCACCTTCTGGCAGCCATAGGGGCGGCAGATATCCTCGAACTGTTCCAGCGTGGAGGCCAGCTGGCTCTTCTTGAGCTTGTCCGCCTTGGTCAGGGCCACCACATAGGGGATGCGGTGGTAGTGCAGATACCGCAGCATCTGCAGGTCGTCGGCACTGGGGGCGTGGCGGCAGTCCAGCAGCTGCACCAGCAGGGTGTGGTGCCGGGGGGCCTCAAAGTAGCTGTTGATCAGGTCATCCCAGCGTTCTCGGTCGGCGTTGCAGACCTTGGCGTAGCCGTAGCCCGGCAGGTCCACAAAATAGCAGTCGTCCACCGCATAGAAATTGATGGTCGCCGTCTTGCCCGGGGTGCTGGACACACGGCCCAGGTTTTTGCGGCTGCACAGCTTGTTGATCAGGCTGGATTTGCCCACGTTGGACCGCCCCGAAAAACTCAACTCCGGGCGGTCACTCTCGGGCAGCTGGCTGGAAATGCCATAGCTGGCAATAAAATCAGCTTTGTTGAAGATCATGGGGGATTCCTTTCTGTTTTGTCAGCAGACAGCCCCGGTCTGGGGCTTTTCGGCAGCAGGAGGCACCAGGCTCTCCCCTGCCGGGGCCTTTTTGCGGCTGCGGCTGGCCGGAGCCTTGGCCTTTTTGGCGCTCGTCGGCTTGAGCAGCGCGGCGTTCAGCACCTGGGTCAGGTTCTGCATGGGCAGGAAGGTCAAATTCTTCTTGACCTCATCGTCCACCTCGTACAGATCCGGCTCGTTGTCCTTGGGGATCAGCACCGTCTTCATGCCCTCGCGGTAGGCTGCCATGCTCTTTTCCCGGAGGCCGCCGATGGGCAGCACGTTGCCGTGGAGGGTGATCTCGCCGGTCATGGCCACATCCCCGCGCACCGGCAGGCCGGACAGGCAGGACACCAACGCCGTGGTCAGGGTGACACCGGCCGAGGGACCGTCCTTGGGCACAGCACCCTCCGGGGCGTGGATGTGCAGGTCGCACTTCTTGAGCCGCTCCGGGTCGATGCCGTATTCCAGCGCATGGACCCGCACCCAGGTGACAGCCAGCTGAGCGCTTTCCTTCATCACATCGCCCAGCGAACCGGTCACCGTGATCTTGCCGCTGCCGTTGTCGATGACCTGCACCTCAATGGGCAGGGTCTCGCCGCCCACACTGGTCCAGGCCAGACCGTTGGCGATGCCCACGGCATTGGTGCGGTTGAGAAAGTCGGGCTTGACGAAGCGGGGGCCCAGCAGATCTTCCAGCATGGAGCCGGTGACCGACACCGTCTCCGCCTCGCCGGATGCGATCTTCCGGGCGCACTTGCGCAGCACACTGGTAATGGTGCGCTCCAGATTGCGCACGCCGGCTTCGCGGGTGTAGCCATCAATGATGCCGTACAGGGCGCTCTGGCTCAGGGTGACCTTGCCGGTCAAACCGCAGGCCTTGAGCTGCTTGGGCAGCAGATGCTTGCGGGCAATGTTGTATTTTTCCACGCGGGTGTAGCTGGGCAGCTCGATGACGTCCATGCGGTCGCGCAGGGGGCCGGGAATGCTGCCCAGATCGTTGGCCGTGGTGATGAAGAGCACATGGCTCAGGTCGAACGGGATGTCCAGGAAGTGGTCGTTGAAGGTGCTGTTCTGCTCGGGGTCCAGTGCCTCCAGCAGAGCTGCCGCCGGGTCGCCCCGGAAGTCACCGGCCAGCTTGTCGATCTCGTCCAGCAGCATCAGAGGGTTCGAGCTCTTGGCGGTGATCATGGCACTGATGATCTTGCCGGGCATGGCACCGATGTAGGTGCGGCGGTGGCCGCGGATCTCGGCTTCATCCCGCACGCCGCCCAGACTGATGCGCACATACTTGCGGCCCAGACTTTCGGCGATGGAACGTGCAATGCTGGTCTTGCCGACGCCCGGAGGGCCGACGAGGCAGATGATCTGCGCCTTGACGTCCGGAGCCAGCTTGCGCACGGCCAGCGTTTCCAGAATGCGGTCCTTGACCTTTTTCAGGCCGTAGTGGTCGCGGTCCAGGATCTGCTGGGCACGGTTGATGTCCAGATCATCCTCGGTATAGCTGTTCCACGGCAGGTCCAGGCAGGTGTCCAGATAGGTGCGGATAACGGTGGCTTCCTGATTGGAGCCCTGCATCTTGGACAGGCGGTCCACTTCCTTGAGCAGCTTTTTCTCGCTGTCCTCGGCCAGATGCAGTGCCGTGATCTTGCGGCGGTACTCGTCGGCCTCGGCGTGGGTGTCGTCCCCTTCCCCCAGCTCATCGCTGATGACGTGCAGCTGCTCGTGCAGGTAGTAGTCGCGCTGGTTCTTGTCCATGGACTCGTTGACCTTGTCCGCGATCTCCTTCTCGATCTTCATCACCTGGCACTCGCGGCGCAGCATCTCCACAAGACGCTGCAGACGGCCCGCGAGGGTGTTCTCGTTCATCACAGCCTGCTTGTCCTCGTAGCGGAACAGCAGGTTTGCGGGCATGTACTCGCTGAGGAACTCCGGGTCGGTGCTGGACACGATGGTAAACACCACGTCCTTGGCCAGACGCGGGTTCATGCCCAGATACTCGTCAAAGCTGCTCTTGAGAGCACGCAGCAGGGCTTCGGTCTCCACGGCGTCCTCGGTCTTGCCGACACGCACCGGGGCCGGGCGCACGGAAGCCAGCAGGAAATCGCCGGTGGTGTCCAGATCGGTGAGCTTGGCGCGGTATTTGCCTTCCACCAGAACCTTGACCAGATCATCCGAGACGCGCAGCACCTGCTTGACCTCGGCCACGACGCCGTAAGCAAACAGATCCTCCTGGGTGGGGTCACTGAGCTCCATCTCCTTCTGCGCCACAAGGAACACATTGGAGTTGTTGGCCATGGCCCATTCCACGGCGGCAATGCTCTTTTCGCGGCCCACCTCAAAGTGGACCAGATTATTCGGGAATACGACCAGCCCGCGCAGGGCGATGGCAGGCAGATGCAGTTCCCGGCGCTCTGCCTTGATCGTTACTTTTTCAGACATGATGCAAACACCTCCCGGCTGCCGATGGATGGTTCTGTCCGGCAGCCCTGTCCGTCTGGGGTTTTCTCATAAAATCAAAATCGTTTGTTTCTTTATTATACTGATTTCCGGTCAAAATGCAACCGCTGCCGCAGTGGCGTCGGTTATTCGCCCCGCTTTTCGCGGGTGCTGAACCCCAGCCGCCCCAGTGCCGGCAGCAGTGCCTTGAGGGTAATGGACGTCAGTGCGCCCATTACCAGGCCCAGCACCAGCATGACCGGCGCATAGTACAGTGACAGCGACGACGAGATGATAACGCCGGCCCCCAGCAGCTGCCCCACATTGTGAGCCAGTGCGCCGCAGACCGAAAGGATGAACCAGGTGGGCCGCACCGGCACCACATAGTACAGCACGGCCATGACCAGCAGCGACAACAGGCCGCCGCACAGCGAGAGGAACCCCGCCGTGAAGCCGGACACCAGAAAAACGAACAGTGCCTTGAGCACGTCCAGCACCAGCGCCTGCTTGACACCCATGAAGAACAGAGCGTACATTACCACGATGTTGGCAAGGCCCAGCTTCATGCCGGGCAGAAGGCCCGGAATGACCAGCGAGCCTTCAATGAACGAAAGGGCCATGGCCAGCGCGAACAACAGGCCCGACAGGGCGATGTGCCGCGTCTTTTCATAGCTGCGTGGATTTTTTGGCATGCGTGTGCTCCTTTACTCTTCGGCCTGGGACTGTTCGTAGCATTCCTGCTCTTCCATGGCGGCCTCCCATGCGGCAAACAGCTCTTCCTGATGGAAACGCAGGTCGCTGAGCTCGTCGCTCTTCTGGCGCAGCAGGTCGGGGTCGTTGTACACCTCCGGGGAGTTGATCTCGTTGTCCAGCTCCACTTCCCGGGCACCGCAGGCCTCCATCTCGTCCTCGCAGGCCTTGATCTTTGCCCGCAGCTCGGCGCGGCGGCGGCGCTGCTCCTTGCCATAGCCTACTTTGGCAGGGCCGGCGTCCTTCTGGACCGCCGGGGCCGGGGTGCCACGGCCCATCAGGGCGTCGTAGCTGGGGTAGAGGGTGGCCTTGCCGTTTTCCAGATACAAAATCGGGCAGGCCAGGCTGTTCATCAGGTGGCGGTCGTGGGTCACCAGCAGCAGCGTGCCGGTGTAGGCCATGAGGGCCTCGGTCAGGTTCTCGCGGGTGTAGATGTCCAGATGGTTCGTGGGCTCGTCCAGGAACAGCAGATTGGGCCGCTCCAGCACGATCTCCGCAAAGCGCAGGCGGGCCAGCTCGCCGCCGGACAGTGCCTCGCAGGGCTTGAACACCGTATCGCCCCGGAAGCCCAGCTTGGCCAGATGGCTGCGCACCTCCAGCTCAGTCATACGGGGGTACTTGTTCCAGATCACGTCGATGACCCTGCCCTGTCCCAGACGGTTCTGCTGCTGGGCAAAAATGCTGGGCCGTGCACCGGTGCCCAGACGCACCATGCCGCCGGAGGGGCGGCGCTTGCCGTCCAGCACCTGCATCAGGGTGGATTTGCCCGCGCCGTTGGGGCCGGCGATGATCAGCCGCTGGCCGCGGCACACCGTATAGGTAAAGGGCTCCAGCAGGGTGCGGTCCCCGATCTGGATGGTCAGGTTCTTGAGCATCACCAGCTCGTTCCAAGGTTCCACATCGTATTCAAAGCGGAATTTGAGCTGGTTCGTCTCGTCCTTGGGTGCCTCGGTGATCTCCAGCTTTTCCAGCTGGCGGCGGCGGCTCTGGGCCATTTTGGTGGTGGAAGCCCGTACCAGGTTGCGGTCCACATAATCCTGCAGCTTTTCCGCCAGTGCTACGTCGGCATCGTGCTGCTTCTGGCGCAGGGTGTCAGCGGCCTCCTTCTGCGGCAGGTAAACCGAGAAGTTGCCCTTGTAGGTGGTCATGGTCTGGAAGGAAACCTCCCAGATCTTGGTACACACATTGTCCAGGAAATAGCGGTCGTGGCTGACCACCAGCACCGCGCCGGAGTAGCCCTTGAGGTAATTTTCCAGCCATTCCATGGTGGCAAAGTCCAGGTGGTTCGTGGGCTCGTCCAGGATCAGCACATCCGGTTTTTCCAGCAGCAGCTTTGCCAGACGCAGCCGGGTCAGCTCACCGCCGGAAAGCACGGCAATGTTCTTTTCCCAGGTATCCTGCGCAAAGCCCATACCGGACAGCACTTTTTTGATGTTGACGTCCATGTTGTAGCCGTCGGCGGCATCCACGATGTTCTGCAGTGCGTCGTGCTGGGCCAGCAGGTCGGTGTTGTCGGGCTGGGCTGCCATCTTGCGCTCCAAAACCTGCATCTGGGCCATGGCGTCCAGCACCGGCGCAAAGGTGGCGCGCATTTCGCCGTAGATGTCCAGCGTGGGGTCCAGTTTGGCGTTCTGTTCCAGGTAGCCCAGCGTCACGCCATGGGTCACGCTGAATTCCCCGTCATAGTCCTGATATTCTCCGGTCAGGATCTTGAGGAGCGTGGTCTTGCCCGCGCCGTTCTGGCCCACAATGCCGATACGGTCCTCCCGCTCGACACTGGCCGTCACATCGTGCAGCACGACTTTTTCGCCAAAGCTCTTTCCAAGTTTTTCCAAATGTATCAGCATTGTTTCAATCCATTCTGTTCTGCTGCGGTCCCGCAGGGGCTCAGCACTGGTGGCGGCGGTTCTTCAGTCCCACATTGGCCAGCTCGTCCTGCTCCATGACCAGCGGATAAAGTTCTTCCAGGCTGGCGATCTCGTAGGTGGGGATCACCTTGCCCGGGTTCTCGGTGTGGTTGGGGTTGAACCAGCAGGTGTCCAGCCCGGCGTTTGCACCGCCCTGGATGTCGCTGGTCAGGCTGTCGCCCACCATCAGCACATGCTCGCGGTTCTCCACGCCCAGTGCCCGCAGGGCTGTGTCAAAGATGCGTGCACCGGGCTTCTCGCAGCCCAGCTTCTCGGAGATGAACACATCCTCCATGAAGTTGGACACGCCGCTCTCGGCCAACCGCCGGGTCTGCACCTTGTGGACGCCGTTGCTCACCACGGCCAGTGTGGCCACCTCCGACAGCTCCCGCAGCACGTCCAGCACCTCGGCGTTCATCAGGTCCGGGTGGGTGGACAGCTGCTCCAGATAATAGCGGTTCATCTCTGCGCCGTCTCCGGCGGCGTCAATGGCTTTGAGGAAGCGGCTGAACCGCTCGTTGAGCAGCTTTTCGCGGCGGATCTGGCCTTTTTCCAGCTGACGCCACAGTTCCTCATTGATGGTGCGGTAGGTCTGCACTGTTTCGGCGTCCGGCTCGATGCCGTAGTTCACCAGCGTTTCGGCCAGTGCCTTGCTCTCGGCGGCGTCAAAGTTGAGCAGCGTATTGTCCGCATCAAACAGGATGCAATAGTATTTTGCCATAATATCCCCTCATTTCCTTTTCCGGCCCGCTTTGCAGGGCGGGCATTACAACAGGGAGAAGCCAGCCCTGCGGTGGGCAGAGCTGGCTTCTGTTCATTCCGAAATCATTTCATACGCCTGTACGTCGGTTTGTTCCGGTTTGTTTTCTGAACAGGTTGTTTGGGCGGTGCAGGGAGTGGCATTGCATTTCTGCATTTCCTCCTCCAGTGCACCGTTTTCTACATTTTCCCAATCGGTATCGTAGTAATCCACGCTGCCGTCGGTCACATCTTCTGCACCGGGCAGGCCCGGCACCCGCGGCTCTTCCCAGAACATCGAACCGCCTCCCTTCCCCTCAGCCTATGCGGCGCAGGGGCAAAGGGTTCTGCGCTCAAGAGCGGGCTGCCGGTTCTTCGGCCGTGTCATTTTCGGCTTCTGCCTTGGGAGCCGGGCTCTCAGAGGAAGCACTGCTGTGAGAGCTGCTCTCGGAACTGCTGTGGGAGGAACTGGCGGCCGCACTGCTGCTGTGCGAGGTGCTGCCGCTCCCGGCTTCCGACGAGGAACCGCTGTGAGACGAGCTGCCGCTGTGGGAGGAGCTGGTGCTCTCGGCCCCGTTGGAGCTGCTGACGGATTCCTTTTCCGACGAAGAAGAGGAAGAAGAACCGGATGTACTTCCGGAGGAAGCCCCGGAAGAAGTGCTGGAAGAACCAGACGAAGCAGTACTGCTGGACGAAGAAGAGCCGGAGCTGCCGGAAGAACTGCTGGAAGAGCCCGAAGAAGCTGCCGGGGCACCGGGCACCGTGATCTCCAGCGTGTTGCTGGTGACGGTGCTGCCGTTGTAGCTCACCACTGCGTAAACCTTGAAGGTAGTGCCCTGCATCTCAGCCGTAATGGGCACCGTCACGCTGGTCTGGCCTGCGGCAGAAGCAGCCTCCACACCATTGGCATACCAGCGGATGGAATCTGCCTCCAGATACTTGCCGCTGATCTTCGCGTGGAAGGTGCAGCTGCCGCCCACTGCAGCCTTGCCGCTGCTGCTGATCTGCACCGAGGCGGCAGCAAACACGGCGGTCACATCCAGATTCTGCTTGAAGTTGGCATCCGTGCGGGTCTTGTTGGTCACGCCGTCGCTCCACTTGACGAACACATGGCCCGATGCCGGGACCGCCGTGACGCTGACCGACTGGCTTGCACCGACGCTGTAGGTCAGTGTGGTCTTGCCGTTGTCATTGCCGGCGCTCAGGGTACCGCCGCCGGTCTTATCCACGCGGTAAGAGACCTGATACTGGGTGGTATCCTCCTGCGTTTCCGAGGAAGAAGGTGCCTCCTCCGTACTGCCGGAAGACGCCACCGCCGAGCTGGGATCGGGCACATATTCGGCGCGGCGGGGAATGTTGTTGGTGTCCGGGCGGCGGTCCTCGGTCTCGTAGGCATGGGTGCACAGGTAGTTCAGCAGCACCTTCAGGCCGGAGGTCTTGAGGTGGATGTCGCCGCTCTGGTAATAGTCGGCGTTGCCGTAGCCGGTGGAATCCTTGAGGGCTTCGGCCGTGTTGAGGAACTTCAGGCCCATTTCCTCACACATGGACAGCAATGCCATATTGAAGTCGTCGATCCTGGTCTGGTCCATGTTGGGATAGTTGGAGTGGTCGGCAGGTACCGGCGGCACCGTGTTGACGATGATGTCGGTGTAGGGGTAGCTGGTCTGGATGGCCTGCACCAGCTGCTTGTAATTGCTGATGAAATCCTCCACGGCCATGCCGGTGTCGTTGGTGCCCAGCATGACGACCACACGGCGGGGCTTCATCTTGGCCACAGCTTCCGCGATGGTGTAGCGGCTGCTGTCCTTTTTAAAGGTAACGATGCCCTCGTTCAGGGCAGCGCTTGTGCCAATGCCCTCCTTGGCGCAGAACTGCTGCAGGCTGATCAGGCCGTTGGCATACAGACGCACCGTGTTGGAATCGCCGATGAACAGTGTCTCATTCTGGTAGGCGTCACCCGCGTCCGCCGTCTCGGGGAGCAGTGCACTGGACTGTTCGTTGATCTGGTAATGGTCGGCGATGTTTGCATCATCCGCAGGCTGCTCGGTACCCGGCTGCTCCGAAGAGGCAGCCGGTTCCTTGCCACGATGGATCAGGACAAGGGTGATGCCAATGGTCAGCAGCGCCGCCAGTGCACACACAATGCACACCAGCACTGCCTGCTTCTGCATGGGCGTCAGCGACTGTTTTTCCGGTTGTGTATTCTGTCTCATAGTTTTCACCATTCCCTTTATTGCGCGTTGTTTCAGGCACGCTGCTCCAGCAGCTGGTCGGCAAGGTCGGCGCAGCTCTCGGCCAGCAGCACCGGGTGGAAGGGCGCAAGCTCCTCGCGGCTGCCATAGCCGTACAGTGCACCGGCAGCGTCCAGACCGCAGTCTGCCGCGCCGCGCATATCGTCGTTGCGGTCACCGACCATCAGCACCCGCTTGCCCTGCAGCATGGGCTGGCTGAGCACATAGCGCACCACGTCGGTCTTGGTGTCGCGGCTCTCGTCCATGGACGCGCCGCCGATGAAATCAAAGAAGGGTGCAAGACCCTTTTCTTCCAGGATCGGGGTGACCACCTCGGTGGGCTTGGAAGTAGCGGTGCACAGGATCAGCCCGGCGTCCTTCAGGCGCTGCAGCATTTCCGCTGCACCGGGGTACGCGGCGCATTCGTGGCTGCCCTTCACCGCGTAGCTTTCGCGGTAAAGGCGGGTAGCCTGCTCGATCTTGTCCAGCTCGGTGAAGTGCTCGCCGAAGCTCTTGCGCAGCGGCGGGCCCAGATAGCGGCGCAGGTTGACGCCGGTGACGTCCACGCCCATTTTCTGAAAGACCTCTTCCAATGTATGGAGAATGCCGGGAGCGGAATCGATCAGGGTCCCGTCCACGTCAAACAGGATGGCATCGTAATGCAGCAATTGCGGTTTCCTCACTTTCATGGTGATACAGTCTATAGTATAGCACAGATTGACCGCATCAGCAATTCCAACAAATGCATTTTCCGGTTTTTATGCAAACTTTCCGTGAAGAGACGGTAAACAAAAATGCCCGCCCGGCACCCGGGCAGGCAGAGGACCTTACTGGTCAGCGGAACAGCCGCTGCCGGAAGGCGGATAGTAGAGGTTGTTGGAGATGAACTCCAGCTTATCCTTGAGCACGAGCTCCAGGTTGGCCACGGCGTGCACCATGTTGGTTGCCGAGTCGTTGACCTCCAGCAGCTTGCACAGGTCCAGCCCATCCAGGCCCATGGCCACCTTCATCTTCTGGCTTTCGGCGCACAGAATGTGGCTGAGGGCCGTTTCCTGCAGGGCGATGCTCTCCATCAGGTCGATCACAGCCTGGTCCAGCGTGACCTTGGGCATCTCCGGGCACTGGGAGCGGGTACAGGTTTCAGCAGACATAGAATACCATCCTTTCCGGTCAAGAGGGTTTGCACGCCCCATCCTATGCCCTGCCGTGTGGCGGCGTTACTGCTGCTTTTCGCGCACCTTTTCAATGGTCTGCCGGTAGCCGCCGGTGCCGTACTGGATGCAGCGGTTGATGCGGCTGATGGTGGCAGTGCTGATCTCCACCGTTTTTACGATCTGCTCGTAGGTGCTGCCGTCCAGCAGCAGCTTTGCTGCCTCCAGACGCTGCGCCATGTCCGAGATCTCCTTGACGGTACACAGATCCTCGAAGAAATCGTAGCATTCTTCCCGCGTTTCCAGGCTGAGGATCGCGTCGAACAGCGCGTCGATGGTTTCGTTTCTTCTGGGATTTTTCTCGGCCATAACAGTTCTCCTTCTTCTGATTACATCGGGTCGGTTCATCGTGTTATTACTTTAGCACTTCAAAGTGTGAAAGTCAAGCATTCTGCGTGAACTCTTTTCAGGAAACGTACTGTTCAATTTAGCTCTTTTCACATGTGAATAAAAATCACCTAAAATTTTCTTAGAACTTCTTTGCCGAATTGGCGCATCCTCCGAACTTCCCGGAACTATATTGACAAATTATGAATTCTGCCCTAAAGTAGGAGCAATCATTCGGCAAATGCGACGAACAGGACATGATCATTTGTAGCACCCTCTTTCAGCGAGCCGCCCTTTTTGATGCAACGGCGGCAGTCAGGAGCAAATGACCCTCCCCTGCAAGCAGCGTGTGTGAACGGGACCTTGACCGTCCTGAGTAATGCAACGCCGTCCAGCCCCCGTTACCGGGCAGCATGGCAGATGCGCCATGCGTGGGAGTGGCTGTCCACCGACAGCAAGCGAAGTGGTACCGCGGAGCAGAATCATCCACAATGTGCAGTGGATGTGTGAGCCTTCGTCTTCGGGAACGATCTTCCGCCCAAGGAAGATCTTCCGGATGGACGAGGGCTTTTTTACACCCTGCGGCCCTGCTTCGTCTGCCGGACGGCGCTGTGCACCTGGCCGGTTTGCCGCGTGAAAAAAAGGAAAGAGGTAAAAACAATGAATACGCTGGTCATCGTATTGATCGCCGCCGTGTGTCTGTTCGGTGCTTACGCGCTCTACGGCCGCTGGCTGGCAAACAAGTGGGGCATTGACCCCACCGCCAAGACCCCGGCTGTTGTCCATGAGGATGGCCGGGACTACGTTCCCACCGACGGTTGGACGGTGTTCGCCCACCAGTTCAGCTCCATTGCCGGTGCAGGCCCTGTCACCGGTGCCATCCAGGCTGCCGCTTTCGGCTGGCTGCCCGTTCTGCTGTGGGTCCTGCTGGGCGGCATCTTCTTCGGTGCCGTCACCGACTTCGGCGCTCTGTACGCTTCCGTCAAGAATGACGGCAAGAGCATGGGCATGCTGATCGAGAAGTATATCGGCAAGACCGGCCGCAAGCTGTTCCTGCTGTTCTGCTGGCTGTTCTGCGGCATCGTCATCGCTGCCTTCGCAGACATGGTCGCAGGCACCTTCAACGCCTACGGCACCGACGGTGCTCTGGTGGAAGCTGCTCAGACCAACGGCGCTGCCGGCATGGTCTCCATCATGTTCATGGTGTTCGCAGTGGTCTTTGGCCTGCTGCAGAACAAGTTCCACTTCACCGGCTGGAAAGAAAACGTCATCAGCATCGTGTTCATCGTGCTGTCCTTCGTGGTTGGCGTAAACGCTCCTGTCATCCTGGGCAAGGCTGCATGGAGCTACATCACCTTCGTTTACATCTTCTTCGCTGCCGTGCTGCCCATGTGGCTGCTGAAGCAGCCCCGTGACCACATGACCACCTTCATGTTCGTGGCTATGATCGTAGGTGCCGTTCTGGGCCTGATTGTCAACCACCCCGTCATGAACCTGCCTGTGTTCACCGGCTTCAACAACGCAAAGCTGGGCACCATGTTCCCCATCCTGTTCGTTACCGTGGCCTGCGGTGCCGTTTCCGGCTTCCACAGCCTGGTTTCTTCCGGCACTTCCTCCAAGACTGTTTCCAATGAAAAGGATATGCTGAAGGTCGGTTACGGTGCCATGATCCTGGAGAGCCTGCTGGCTGTTATCGCCCTGTGCGTGGCAGGCGCTGCCGCTGCCGCCGACGGCACCCCTGCCGACGGCACCCCCTTCCAGATCTTCAGCCGTGGCGTGGCCAGCTTCTTTGTGGGCTTTGGCCTGGACCAGCACTTTGCTTCCGTGTTCATGACCATGTGCGTTTCCGCTCTGGCCCTGACCAGCCTGGACGCTGTGGCCCGTATCGGCCGTATGAGCTTCCAGGAACTGTTCAGTGTGGATGACATGGAGCACGCTGAGGGCTGGCGCAAGCTGCTGTGCAACGTGTACTTCTCCACCATCATCACTCTGGTGTTCGGCTTCATCCTGACCAAGATCGGTTACGCCAACATCTGGCCGCTGTTCGGTTCTGCCAACCAGCTGCTGAGCGCTCTGGTGCTGGCTACCCTGTGCGTGTTCCTGAAGGTCACCGGCCGCAACAACAAGATGATCTTCCCCCCGCTAATCATCATGCTGTGCGTCACCTTCACCGCTCTGGTGCAGCGCCTGATCGCCATGGTCAAGGCCATCAGCACCGCCGCTTCTGTGACCATCCCCGCTGGCGAGACCACCTGGGGCGCTGTGTTCATCGCAAACGGCCTGCAGCTGATCCTGGCTATCCTGCTGATCGTTCTGGGCCTGAACATCGTGGTCCACTCCTTCAAGGCTTACCAGAAGGCTGAACAGAACAGCGAAGTCAAGGCCTGATCTTCCGGCTTTTGCTGAACTGAATCCGTAAAAACGAAGCAGCCGCTGACCGTTTCACGCCGTCAGCGGCTGTTTTTTGTTATTCTTCCGGCAGTTCCATTTCGTGTTCCATCGACACAAAGCCAAACCGCTCATACAACGGCCTGCCCATCGCGGTCGCTTCCAGCGAGATGGCCGTTACTCCGCGCCGGTGCGCATCCTCCACCAGCAATGCAAGGGTATGCGCCGCAACACCCTGACGCCGGTACTGCGGTGCCGTGTACATGTTCATGATGTATGCCTTTTGACCGGTGGAGTTGTGAACGGTCGGCATGACCTGAAAATAGCTCACAGCGCCCGTGCCAACCAGTGTATCTCCGTCCCAGACGAGATATGCCGTGTGGGTGTCCTCGGCAAAAGCCTTCCGGTAATAGGCCCGTGTCTGACACTCCACCTCCGGCAACGGAGCATCATCCGGCAGCAGATTGGCCGCCCGCAGCACCCGGCAGCGCACCGTCACAAGCAATTCCAGATCTTCCAGCGTGGCTTTCTGATATCTGAGGTTCAACACTGGTGTTCCTCCCAGCTCTGCAGCACGGCAAGCTGTACTTCGGTGTGGAACCAGTGTTCCCCGCCCTGCAGGATGGTCAGATGTGCCCCGCTCTGCCGGTGGAACCGCTCCATCACCGCACGGGAGGTCAGCGCATCCTTGTCGCCGTACAGCACCTGGGTGGGTATATGCCACTGCAGGGGATGCTCCCGCACCCAGCACAGATACGGCCACGAAAGCGTTTCTCCCATCTCCGTGGGGATCTCCCCTGCTGCCTTCAGCTGTTCTTCGGTGACATGGGCGCCCTGCATCATGCTCAGGATGAGGGTTTCCATATCCACCACCGGGGACACGAACAGGGCCTTTTCCGGCTTTTCTGTCCGCAATGCCTGCATAGCCAGCCATGCCCCGATGCTGACCCCATAGAGCCGGATATGCGGCCAGACCAGCTTCATCCGGGCATAGACTGCCTGAATTTCCGGCACCACCGCCCACGGCAGCAGCTGTTCCGGGCGGTCCCTGCGCGCTCCGTGTTCGGGCAGGTCGATGGCCAGCACCTGCCAGCCTGCGGAATAGGCGGTCTGGGCAAAGCGCTCAGCCTCTTCCTTGCAGCCGTTTTTCCCGTGGACATAAAGATACACCTTGCGGCTGCGCTCACCGTACAGGATGGCCGGAACGCCCGCAAGGGTAAGATTTTGTTTTTTCATAGAGAGATTTCTCCTTCGTCATAACTCCAGCACAAAAATGCCTGAGAGGGTTCTTTTCTCCATGATAGCACACCTGCCGCACAAACACAAACAAAAAGGAGCCGCAGCACCCATAACAGGTACTGCGGCTCCCGTTTTCAGCGTCGGAAGCTAAAATTACTTCACCATGCTTGCAACTTCAGCAGCGAAGTCGTCAGCACGCTTCTCCAGGCCTTCGCCCTTCTGGAAGCGGGCAAACTTGACGATCTTGATGTCGCCGCCCAGGTCCTTTGCGACCTTTGCGGTGTACTGAGCAACCGTCAGGTCGCCGTCCTTGACGAACTCCTGATCGACCAGGCAGTTCTCCTTGAAGAACTTCTTGATCTTGCCCTCGATCATCTTCTGCTTCACAGCCTCAGGCTTGTTGGCGGTCTTGGGATCGCCAGCCATCTGGACCAGCATGATCTCCTTCTCCTTGGCCAGGACCTCAGCCGGGACAGAAGCCTCGTCAACATAGCCGGGGTTGGCAGCTGCGACCTGCATGGCGATGTCCTTGCCGTAAGCAGCGAACTCGTCCTTGGCCTCGATGCCATTGGTGGTCTCGAAGTTGACCAGGATGCCGTGGGTGCCGCCGCCGTGGACGTATGCAGAGCAGACGCCCTCGTAACGGACGAAACGGCGGACCTTGATGTTCTCCTTGATGACCAGGATCAGCTCCTTCAGAGCCTGATCGACAGTCTCATCGCCCATCTTGCAGTTCATCAGGGCCTCAACGTCAGCAGGGTTCTGCTCCATGATGACCTTGGTGGTGTCCTTGACGAACTTGACGAACTTGTCGTTCTTGGCAACGAAGTCGGTCTCAGCGTTGACCTCGATGACAACACCGACCTTGCACTCGGGGCAGTAATCAGCGTAGACCATGCCCTCAGCAGCAATACGGCCAGCCTTCTTGGCAGCGGTAGCCAGACCACGCTCGCGCAGGATCTCGATTGCCTTCTCGAAGTTGCCGTCAGCCTCGGTCAGAGCCTTCTTGCACTCCATCATGCCGCAGTCGGTCTGCTTGCGCAGTTCCATAACGTCCTTTGCAGAAATAGCCATTTTTGTTATTCTCCCTTACACGTTATTTGTTTGGTTGTGAGATGGGAAATCAGGCGTTTGCTGCATCCTCAGCGGGAGCGGCCTCCTGGTTGCCCTGCTTGCCTTCCAGCACAGCGTCAGCCATAGCGCCAGCGATCAGCTTGACAGCGCGGATTGCGTCGTCGTTGCCGGGGATCACGTAGTCGATCTCGTCGGGGTTGCAGTTGGTATCAACGATAGCCACGATGGGGATGTTCAGCTTGCGGGCCTCAGCAACAGCGATGCGCTCCTTGTGAGGATCGACGATGAACATAGCCTTCGGCAGGGTCTTCATGTTCTTGACGCCGCCCAGGTACTTGTCCAGCTTCTCCATCTCCAGCTCCAGCTTAGCCACTTCCTTCTTGGGCAGCAGCTCGAAGGTGCCGTTCTCCTTCATCTTAGCCAGCTGATCCATGCGGTCGATGCGCTTACGAATGGTGCGGAAGTTGGTCAGCATACCGCCCAGCCAGCGAGCGTTGACATAGTGCATGCCGCAGCGCAGAGCCTCGTCACGGATGGACTCCTGAGCCTGCTTCTTGGTGCCGACGAACAGGATATCGCCGCCCTCAGCTGCAACTTCCTTCACGTAGTTGTAAGCCTCGTCCAGCTTCTTCACGGTCTTCTGCAGATCGATGATGTAGATGCCGTTGCGCTCGGTGAAGATGTACTTCTTCATCTTGGGGTTCCAGCGGCGGGTCTGGTGACCGAAGTGCACACCTGCCTCGAGAAGCTGCTTCATAGAAACGACTGCCATAGTAAAATACCTCCAGATATTGTTTTGCCTCCGCACACCGTGATCCAGCACCGTATCGGACGGCTCCGGACTGCCCTCCACCCAAAAGGGCACAAAAGGGCATAGTGATGCGTGTGTAATGCCTTGTTATCATAGCACAAAAAGTGCACGGTTGCAAGAGTTTTTCTCTGTTTTGTCCAAAAAAGTTTCCGGTTTTTTGCTTATTTGCCTTTGGCGGGCTCTGCCACGCTTTCCAGCCCCATGCGGGTGAGGGCATAGCCCTTGCCGAACATCAGGTCATATTGCAGCATCCAGTGCTCCTGGGTCCAGCGCTGCTGGAACTCGGTGGGTTCCAGCGTGGTGGTGCCGTCCAGGTCCATGGTCACGCCGCGGGTGCAGGCGCGGCTGGCCACCCGGAGCTGCCGGTTCAGGAACTGGAAGTACAGCGGCTGCTGCAGGCCGTAGAGGTTCATCATCACCGGCGAGATGTCGTAGGCGGCAATGGTGCCCAGGTCTACCTGTGCGTCACTGTAGTTGGACCACATGAGCAGCGTGGTCTGGTGCAGGCGGGGGTCCGCGCTGGAATCGCTGGCATAGCCGGTGGTGGTGTACACGTCGTAGTTGGAGTCGATGGGGTTGTAGTGGTCGCCCCAGAACACCAGAATGACCGGCTCATCCACCTGCGAGAAGTACGCCGTCAGCTTGCCCAGCATGGCGTCGGCGTCCCGGATGCCGGTGGCAAAGTCCTCCAGCGCGCCCACCGTGCTGGCCTTCATGCCCGCCGGGTGTTCCAGCACCTTCACGCGCTGGTCGTCGGGGTAGTTGTCCTTATTATAATTGGTATGATTCTGCATGGTGACTGCATGCAGGAACACCGGCTCGTCGGAGGATGCCTTCATCTTCTCATACTGGCCGATGATCTGGTCTGCCATGGAATCATCCGTGACCAGGCCGCTCGTCCAATAGTGTTTGCGCACCTTGGTCACACCATGCATGTCTTCCAGACTGATAAAATCATCCAGTCCCAGGTTGGGGTAAGCCGTGTCGCGGCTCCAGTACTTGGCCCAGAAGCAGTGCACGGCGGCCGTCTGGTAGCCCTGCGTCTTGAGGTAGCTGGGCAGGGCGAACATGGGCTTGGTGACGTGCTGCTGATAGGGCTTGGAGCCGCTGGGCAGGAAGGACGCCGAATAGCCGGTCAAAGCCTCGAACTCCACATCACAGGTGCCACCGCCAAAGCTGGGGCTGTAGGCCCGGCCATAAGCGCTGGTCTGCTGCAGGGCGTGCAAGTTGGCCGACACATCCGTGTCGAACTTGATGCCGTACTGTTCCAGCTCCGACACATCCCAGTAGGACTCGTTCATCACATAAATAATGGTAGGCTTTTTTACCTGCTCGTCCTTGGCGGTGGTGGCCGCGTAGCTGGTGGGGTACAGCGGGCTGGTGGAGAACTTCTGGCTCTCATCCACATTGTCCAGAATGGCATCCACCGTCTCTTCTGAGTAGTTGTCCGGCTTGTCGATCTCCAGATTGGACAGGTTGGTCATAAAGCCGGTGACAACACCATAGTAGCGGTAATAGCGGTCCTGCATCCAGGCGTCCGGCACGATGCCGATGGCCTGGCAGACGGCCGGCTGCAAATACACACCAAAAATCAGCAGGCACAGGGCCGCTGCGGTGGCCGCACTGCCCGCCACACGGGGCAGCCAGCGCTGTTTATGCCGCCCACGGTACAGGAAAAAGCTGCCCGCCATCAGCGCCAGTTCCACCACGACCGTGACGATCATGCTGGTCTGGATCCTGATGCCGGCAGCGGACGCCACACCGGCGGCCTCCGACACCTGTGCCAGATCCCAGGGCAGGAAGGGTTCACCGCGCAGCTGCAGGGTATAGAAATTCACCGCGCAGGGTACGCAGCCCAGTACCGCCATGCCCAGCGTAGACAGGGGCGGCAGCCGGAAGATCCAGTCCAGCAGCAGCCAGATCAGAAACAGGAACAGCCATGCCAGCAGATAGGCCTCGGCATGGGGGAAAATAAAGTTTGTAACGGTGTCCGCCGTCAGCGCACCGCGGGCGATCCACTCGCCCAGCAGCATCGTGATCAGCGATGCCGCCAGCGGGAACGCCATGCGGGCCACCAGAAGCGGCTTGGGAGTTTTCAACGAATTCATGGGTCCGATCCTTTCCACATCTACCAGCAGAATCTCCTCGGTTCGTGCTTTTGCACAAGCCTTCTGCGATTATTATAGTCATTCCTCCGAAAATGTCCACCCCTGTTTTACAAAAAAATTACCCGTTTTTTGTAAAATCTGCTCAGAGCCCCAGCCTTGCGCGCAGGCTCTGCCACAGCCCGGGCTTCGAGGGCGCAGCCGAGGGCAGCTGGGTATGCACCAGCACTGCGTCGGTGCCGATGGTCTCGATCTCCTGCCACGGAATGGTCAGGTTCTCTTCCCTGCCCAGCAGGCCGAACAGACGGGGCCGCCCCAGCAGGATCAGGCTCTGCAGACGGGCGGTGGCGGGATCAAAGGCCAGATCATCGGCCCGGCCCAGGCACACCCCCTGCTCCAGCTGCACAACTTCCTTTTCGCAAAGTTCCCGGATGGTCACAGCACCTCTCCCCTCTCTGCCACCAGCCTATGCGGCCCGGGCCGCGTCCATGCAAAAAGCGGTGGAAAAGCACCGCCGGGTTGTGGTATACTGGAGCTGTTCCCCATCAACTCTGAATAAAGCGAGGCAGCTTGTATGTATAAAAGTATCGTGTTTGACCTGGGCGGCGTGATGATCGACTTTGACCCCAGGGGCTATCTGGTGGACCGCCTGTGCAACGCCGAGACCGAGGAAGAGGTCTACGACCTGACCTTTGGCAGCGAGGAATGGAAGCTGCTGGATGCCGGGCTCATCTCCCGCTTTGACGGCAACCACCGGATGCTGGAAAAGGCCCGGGCTGCGGGCCGTGCCTTTGAGGTGCAGGGCGTGCTGGATGACTGGCTGCACATCCTGCGGCCCCGGCACCGGATGGAAGAGCTGGTGCGCCGCCTGAAGAGCCACGGCTACTGCGTGTACTACCTGAGCAACATCCCGCAGGATGTGCTGGACCTGCTCCGGGACCGGGGCGTGCTGGACGGCTTTGACGGTGGTGTGGCTTCCTGTGAGGTGCACGTCAACAAGCCGGACCCGAAGATCTACAAGGCCCTGCTGGACAAGTATTCTCTCAAGGCCGAGGAGTGCGTGTTCATCGACGACCGGCTGGAGAATGTGCAGGCCGCCTTTGCGCTGGGCTTTGCCGGCATCCAGATGAAGGACAGCGTCGGCACCCTGGTGCGCAGCCTTGCCACCTGCAACGTGACGCTGCGGTAACCTTTCTACAGACAAACAGCCCCCGCCGGGCATTCTCCTCCCGGCGGGGGCTGTTTCTTGTGTGCAGAATTACTTTTCCTCGTAGTTCTGGCAGTAGTGCGGGGTGCCTTCCTGCTGCGTATTGCAGGTGCACTGCTCGGTCACTTTGATCTGCGGCAGGTCACATTTGCAGCCGGCCACATTGTGGCAGCATGCGCAGACATCACAGGTAACACCGATGTTTTCCATATTGATCACCTCTCTGCAGACAGGATGCCCCGTCTGCCGGGCGATTATGCATCTGTTTTTTGCGCTTCCCGTTTTGCCTTGAGGGTCACCGCCACATGTTTCACGGACAGCACCGGGTGCACCGGCAGCATCCGGGGACCGGCCCAACGCATCACCGCGCGGATCTGCTCCCGCATGGCGGGCTTGTAGCAGTGCACTTTGCAGGCCGAACAGAAGGTCTTGGTCTCCATGAACGGGCATTTGTCAATGCGGGCCAGTGCGTAGTCCTGCAGTTCCTGACAGGCCGGGCACAGCTGCCCTTTGGGTGTTTTGTGCTGTTTGCGGCAGTAAAGCGCGATCATCTCGCTCACCAGCAATTTTTCGTCGGCACGTTTTTTGTCTAAGTTCTTCGGAGTCTCCTTCATGAGATCCATTCCTCCTGCTGTTTTTACTCCCGCTTCCGGCCTGAGCGCACCGCTGCACGGCGCACTGCATGACGCAGCACCGCAAAGCAGGCTGTCACTCCAACTGCCACCACCACTGCCATACACACTGTCCTTCCAAAACCAAACGGCAGGGGCCGAGAGCGCTGTACCGCGCCCATCTTATCCCCTGCCGCATGTATTTACGTTCTTCTGTACAGGGCTGTCCGCAGTAGAACTGCCGGAACCGGTCCTATTAGTTTAGACGAACAAACCCCATTTGTCAAGAGACGCCCGGTCTGTGATTACCAGGCAGCCAGGTCTGCGCCCAGCTTGCGGCAGGCGGCCTGCACGTCATCGTCCGGAGCCTCGTTGCAGATCAGGCCCTCGCCGCCGAACACCTGTGCACCGTCGCCCTGGGCACGCTCCACCCAGTCGCGCATCCACTGGCCGTCGCCCCAGCCGTAGGAGCCGAACATCGCCACCTTCTTGCCGTTCAGCGAGCCCTCCAGATCCGAGAACATCGGCTCAAACTCGCTCTCCTCCAGCTGCTCGGCACCCATTGCAGGGCAGCCAAAGGCGACCACATCATACTCGCCCAGCTTGGCGGCGTTCATCTCGCTGCAGGGGATGATGGTGGCGTTGGCACCTGCGCCCTCTGCGATGCAGTTTGCCATGGTCTCGGTGTTGCCGGTCTGGCTCCAGAATACGATTGCTACTTTGCTCATTTGAATCGACCTCTCTCAATCAATCTTTCGTTAGTTTACGCTAACTTTCAGCTCCAGAAAAATGCGGCCGGACGATGCCGACGCATTTCTCTTGGTTAGTTTGTTCTAACCATCAACAGAATACCACAGGTTGGCAGGCTTGTCAAGGTTTACTGCTCAAAAACATGGAACAGAAGCAGCAATCCCCCATAAATCACCGGCTGATGCAGCAGATAGATCCCCAGCGAATGTCGGCCCAGCCAGCCCAGCGGCGCACAGACCGACCGGCGCAGCGGCTCCATGCGGGCTCGCCCCATGCAGAAATGCAGGAAGTACCCTGCCCAGAACAAAAACAGCCAGGGCAGCAGCGGAAAGTAATCCGTGGAGAAAAAGCCCCGCGGGAAAAAGCCAAAGAACGCCGTAAAGAGGTTGGCATACCAGGCACCCGGCAGCAGCATCTGCCACGGGCCCAGCCGCCAGAAGCCATCCTGTGTGTGGTAGGTTGCCGCAAACAGCAGCAGCGACACCACCAGCCCGGCCCCTGCCGGGATCTTTTGCAGCAGCGGCTGCAGAAGGCCGGTGATGAGCATGGCCGCCCCCAGCAGGGTGAGCACCCCGAACACGACCCGGTCCTCCGGCATGAACAACAGCGTGACCACCGTGACCAGCACCCCCGCCCCGGAAACGATCAGCCCGCGCCGCAGTGGGCGATGCCCCAGCGGCAGGCAGAAGCCAGACAGCAGAATGAACACCCAGCAGATGCTCTGCTGCCACAGGTGCCCCTGCCAGCCCGTATACCATGCGGCAGACATGCCAAACAAAAAGATCAGATCCCAACAGGCATGATAGCCGATCATGCTGAGCAGGTCCAGCCCGCGCAGCTCATCCAGCAGCGCATAGCGGCCCGCTGCCGGTTTGTTTTTGGAAGGTATGTCCATTCCCGTCCCCTCTTTTCGTGCAGTTGGTTCCAGTATAAGCCGCTGGGCCGGTGTGTGTCAAGGCGCAAAAAGCCCGCTACACGGCGGGACGCACTGTGCAGCGGGCAGAATGGATGACTGGGGAAACCTGATCAGACTTCGGTGTTGAAGTAGCGCTTCAGCAGGCCCTCGAAGCCGCGGCCATGACGAGCCTCATCCTTTGCCATCTCATGGACGGTATCGTGGATGGCATCCAGGTTCAGGGCCTTTGCCTTCTTGGCCAGGTCCATCTTGCCGGAGCAGGCACCGCACTCGGCCTCGGCACGCATCATCAGGTTCTTCTTGGTGCTGTCGGTCACGACCTCGCCCAGCAGCT
>ENA-UEOZ01000065-UEOZ01000065.1-human-gut-metagenome-genome-assembly--contig:-NODE-65-length-83079-cov-59.189827_pt1 | contig 83079 bp, 67 predicted proteins | sample MGYA00242898_ERZ507912 | MGnify/ENA primary metagenome ERZ507912 (study PRJEB26167, sample SAMN06115410) | human gut metagenome | host: Homo sapiens | place: China:Chongqing | collected 2016-04-27... | reverse complement strand
TAATAATAGCTGCATATTTTCCCGACGCGAGACGCGTCGCCCCCATTAGTGCTTGCGTTTCTTCAAGCACCAAGCGCTACCACCAAACGCTACCACCAAACGCTAGCTCTAATGGGGGCGACGCGTCCCGCGTCGGGATAGAGATAGGAGTTAAAATACGAACGCTACTACTGTTAATAATAACTGCGTATTTTCCCGACGCGAGACGCGTCGCCCCCATTAGAGGTAGCGTTTTCAGACCGTACCCGTCTAAATCCGAAACTTGAGTTATATTAAAGACAGATTGGCAAGAAACTTTAAGCACTTGGCAAACTTACCTGTTAATCTGGCTACCTGTCAACCCCTTATTCAGATTGTTCGCCACTTATGGCCTTGCACATAATGCGCACTTCGGCCGCAAGCAGCAAGGTGAACAGTGCAACAAACATAAAGAATGTGGACATCACATTGGTTGTGGGCAACTGCGACACGGCCACGCCAACCGGCAGGAGGTCTTGTATGGCCCAAGGCTGGCGGCCTACCTCGGCTACTATCCAACCAGCCTGTCCGGCTACGTAGACCATGGGTATCGATGTCACTCCCAGCCAAAGCAGCCACTTGTGCTGCGGCAACGTGCCACGACAAGCCAACCAACCCGCCACGAGCAATATGGCGAACAGCAATGTGCCAAAACCAACCATCAAACGAAAGGCCCAATATATAATAGGTGTAGGCGGCACAAGTTCGGACTTGTCCTTGAGGTAGCCATAGCCCATATATTGCTGATGTGCCCTGAGGGTGTCGAGTGCCAACTTAGCAGCCTGCGGATTGTCGGCACGCAGCTGACGGTAGGCGGCAAAGGCATTGATAGCCTTTTGGCCACGTTGCATTTTTTCGTCGGCCGAAAGCTCCGATGTGCCATCGGGACGCTTGTAGCCGTTGAGCAAATCGTTGATGCCTGGCACATAACCATCTATGTTGTGCGTGGCAAGCACCGAAAGGGCTCCCGGCACCTCGATGCCTGGTACAATGCTGAAGGGAGCACGTTGGCCACCTTGTTGCAATCCCTCGGCCGCAGCAAGTTTCATGGGTTGCTCACGTGCCATGGTCACACCGCTTTGGTCGCCCGTGCCAAGCACAATGAGGCCGGCCACTATACCCGTAAGGCTGGCCACCTTGATGGAACGCAAAGCCATATTGCGGTTGCGCTGCTTGATGAGGAACCAGCAACTCACACCTATTACAAACACGGCACCTGTCAGCCAACCGCTCGACACGGTGTGCAAAAACTTGACTACTGCCGTGGGCGAGAGTGCCACTGCGGCAAAATCGTTCATTTCGTTGCGCACGGTGTCGGGATTGAATGCCATGCCCACGGGGTGCTGCATCCAGGCATTGGCCACCAATATCCACCAAGCGGAGATGGTGGCACCCAAACCTGTCAACCATGTTGAAGCCAGATGAAATCCGCGGCTGACTTTGTCCCAACCGAAAAACATGACGGCTATGAATGTGGCCTCCATAAAGAATGCCACGATGCCCTCAATGGCCAATGGTGCTCCGAATATGTCGCCCACAAACCACGAGTAATTGCTCCAGTTGGTGCCGAACTCAAACTCGAGAATCAACCCCGTGGCCACGCCTATGGCAAAGTTTATGCCAAAGAGTTTCATCCAGAATTGGGCGGTACGACGCCAATGTTCGTCACGCTTGACATAATAGAGCGTCTCCATGATGCCCATTATCAATGCCAAGCCTAAAGTTAACGGCACAAACAGCCAATGATAGCATGCTGTGAGTGCAAACTGTGCCCGTGCCCAATCTATGGCACCGGGGTCTAATGCTGTGAGTAGTGTCATGATAAATAGATGTTCGATTAATTAGGTGACGTTTCAGACACCTGATTTTGAGTTTTTAATTACAGGTTAACCTGTTAACCTGTCAACCGAGATTTCCGCCAACGGGTTATTGTCATTTCTGTTGCAACTGCAGCCCTACCCTTTCGCTTTTTTCATCATTGCTGAGTCCTTGCATGGCCGGACGGAAAAAGCAGAAGCGCAGTACCACAAATATCACAAACAATTTGAGCACAATAATCAGCCACAAGGTGCGCCCCCATGTCATCTGCTTGAAGCCATTGTAATAGAATAGCCAGATGCCACTCAATATGTCTGCTAATTTGTTCATGCGGCAAATATATGTATTTGGTGTAATCATTACAAATACGAAACTTGTTTATTTGCACAAAGTATGCTGCATAACATACCAACAGGGGGTAAGTTGACGAACGAGTACGTTGGTGTAACACTGCCACATGCCCCCCCGTTGTTCTGTTACCTACGGCTTGAGATTTTCTTTTCTCAACATGCGTTGTTCTTTGCTATGGCGTATTTGTGCGCAAAATGTTGCAACATAACATAAAAGCACTTACCTTTGCTTTGGCAAGTTGGTACACTGAATTACTTAGCGTGTGTTCAAACTCAGCCGACGCATTACTACTAACAACTTTACTCAACTTTCGGATTTAGCAAGTGCGGGCTAAATTTGGAACATTAACAACTTTACAACCATACATTATGAAGAACTATCGCATTGAAGCCATCATTCTGGCTATTGGTACCCTCATGTTGGGTGTGTTTATCTATTGGGGGCTTTCGGCCTTTGCTGCAAAAGACCGCGTGGTGGACGTGCGCGGACTGGCAGAGCGCGAGGTGAAGGCTGACAAGGTGATTTGGCCTATCACTTACAAGACCACAGGCAACGACCTGCAAACTATTTACACTGACTTGAATAACGTTAACGACCGCATTGCAATTTTCCTCACATCAAATGGGGTGGCCAAGACCGACATCAGTGTGGGGGCTCCCCAAATTGTTGACCTGCGCGCCGAGCGCTACGGCTCTGCCGACGACATCAAAACGCGCGACCGATACAATGTGACGAGCATCATTACGGTATCGTCGTCGCAGGTTGATGTGGTACGCAGTTTGATGTCGCGCATGGGCGAACTGCTGAAACAAGGCATTGCCATTTCGGCCAACGACTACGACACAAGGGTGCAGTATGAGTTTACGAGCCTCAACAAGATCAAGCCACAAATGATTGAGGAGGCTACTAAAAACGCACGCGAGGCTGCCGAAAAGTTTGCAAAGGATTCTGACAGCAAGCTCGGCAAGATTAAGAATGCGTCACAAGGTTTGTTTACTATTGAAGACCGCGACCCAAGCACGCCTTACATCAAAAAGGTACGCGTGGTTACATCTGTTGACTTCTTCTTGGAAAATTGATGAGTGGAAGAGGGAGAAATAGGGTTAAGGGGTTATAAGGTTAGGAGGTTAAAAAGTCGCCCTCATGAGTAGACAAATAGCGGTTTTCTTTTTACCCACTAACTTTCTAACCCACCCTAACCCACTAACCCAATCTCCGTTATGCCTTGGCCATCTCAGCAAAAATGACGAACTTTGTATGACCAAGCAGGCGTTCAAGTTTATTTTATACTCAAGTTTTATAGAACTGCATGCTTAACCCGTTGACCTAATTCTTGGTTAACGGGTTAACGATTTGACAGGCTATTTTGCTTTCTGCGCTATGCCACAGACGCCCCCGTTGCCGAGGTGGTGCTATTTTGAACAAAGCAACTACATTTCGACAACACGCCTTTAATGTACACTCACCTAAACAAATATTTACTATGCGAAATTGGACAACTATTAAAGAGTACAAGGAGATATTGTTTGATGCCTACAACGGCATTGCACGCATTACCATTAACCGACCGCGCTACCGCAATGCCTTTACCCCACTGACTGTGGCCGAAATGGGCGAAGCCCTGCGCTATTGCCGCGAGGCACAGGACATTTGCGTGGTGGTGCTGACCGGAGCTGGCGACAAGGCATTTTGCTCGGGTGGTGACATGCACGTGAAAGGACGCGGCGGCTATGTGGGCGGCGACGGTGTGCCCCGCCTCAATGTGCTTGATGTGCAAAAGCAAATTCGCTCGCTGCCAAAACCAGTCATTGCCATGGTTAACGGTTATGCCATTGGGGGCGGACACGTGCTGCACTTGATGTGCGACCTGACCATTGCCTCGGAAAATGCCATTTTTGGACAGACCGGCCCGAAGGTTGGCTCGTTTGACGCTGGATTTGGCGCATCGTATTTGGCACGCATCGTGGGACAGAAGAAAGCACGCGAAATATGGTTTATGTGCCGCCAATATACTGCCGCCGAGGCCGAACGTATGGGTATGGTGAACAAGGTTGTGCCTTTTGACAAACTCGAAGACGAGGTGGTGGAATGGGCCGAAACCATGATGGAACGCTCGCCATTGGCCTTGCGCATGATAAAGGCCGGACTGAATGCTGAACTTGACGGACAAGCGGGCATACAGGAGCTGGCTGGCGACGCCACTATGCTATATTATATGCTTGACGAGGCACAAGAGGGCGGACGTGCCTTCCTAGAAAAGCGCAAGCCTGACTTTAAGAAATACCCCAAACTCCCTTAAAGGTGGGGCTGATAATTCTGGAATAGGGGTAACCCCCTAATAAGCAGGTATTCGACCTGAGTAATGGTGAAAAAATAATTTGACCAATTTTGTGGAGTAAGGAGTTATTTCATATGCCCTGTCTTTTTGCCGTTGTTGAAATTTGTCATCGGTCACATAGCCCGCTATACTCCCTCTTCCAAATTCCAACAACAACAAAAATACAGGTCAAAATTGCTCAACTTATTCTTTCACCATTACTAAACTTCAAACACTGCACCAATTCCTATCAACGTAACACCCTGACAGATGCACTTCCTTCCTTTCAAACTGCGCATTGTTCCGCGCACACTGCAATTCAAGCAACCAGCCGGCACCTCACGCGGCATATATTACGACCGCAAGGTGTGGTACATCGTGCTGACCTCGACCGACCCGCAAATCCGCTTTACAGGGTTGGGCGAGTGCGCCCCACTCCATGACCTTAGTTGCGATTATGACGACAACTACGAACAACGGTTGCGCGAAGTGTGTGCCGAGGTGGAACGCACACAGAACCTGGACTCGAACAAATGGCGGCACCTGCCGTCTATGCTATTCGGACTGCAGACGGCATTCCGTTCGGCTGCAGGGTCGTTGGCTGGAAACTACCTGAAACTGTACCCTTCGGACTTTACACAGGGCAAACGCGGCATACCTATCAACGGATTGGTGTGGATGGGCAGCTACGAGCAAATGTGCCAACGCATGGAGGAGAAACTTGACAAGGGGTTCCGCTGTGTGAAGCTTAAAATTGGGGCAATAGACTTTGAGAGCGAACTGGCACTGATACGTCAGTTGCGCTCGCGTTATAGCAAGGAGGTGGTGGAGCTGCGTGTTGACGCCAACGGTGGTTTTACACCTACCGACGCCCCCAAACGGCTTGAGGCTCTGGCACAATACGACATTCACAGCATAGAGCAGCCCATACGCCAAGGGCAGTGGAACGAGATGGCCAAACTTTGCGCCAACACGCCACTGCCTATTGCACTTGACGAGGAACTGATTGGGGTGAATGATTTTGAACAGAAGAATGCGCTGCTCGACACCATCAAGCCGCAATACATTGTGCTGAAACCTTCACTGCATGGTGCATTTACCGGTGCAGGCGAATGGATGTCGCTGGCACGCGACCGCGGCATTGGCTACTGGACGACGTCGGCCCTTGAGAGCAACGTGGGACTTAACGCTATAGCCCAATGGTGTGCAGCTATTGACGAGCATACAACCATGCCACAGGGGCTCGGCACCGGACAACTGTTTGTGGAGAACTTTGACAATGCACCCCTGCACATTGAGGGTGACTGCATGTGGTATGGCTCTCATCAACAGCGTGCCTTCATGAACGAGATTGAACAGTATAAGGATATATGGAGGGAACCTGTGCCTACGGTAACGGTTCACACCTCGGGCAGCACGGGGCAACCTAAAGAGATGCAGGTGGAAAAAGTGCGCATGTGGGACAGTGCACTTACCACACTGCAAGCACTCGGCCTGCAAGAGGGCAATACGGCCCTGCTGTGCATGCCGCTACGCTACATAGCGGGACAAATGATGGTGGTACGAGCCATGGCTGGCGGATTGCAACTCATACCGGTGGCACCAACCTCGCACCCATACGCCCACTTGCACGAAGCACCTGACTTTGCAGCACTCACCCCCATGCAGGTGTACGAAACACTAAAAGTGCCCCACGAGCGCTCACTGCTGCGACGCACACTCTGCCTGATTATTGGCGGCGGAGCCATTTCGCCCGATATGGCCAAAGCGCTCCACAACTTTCCGCACCCCATATACAGCACATACGGCATGACCGAAACGCTGTCGCACATTGCGTTGCGCCGCATTAACGGCCCCACAGCCGATGATGCCTATACACCGCTCGAGGGGGTGGAAGTGTCGCTTTCAGACGAGGGCACCCTTTGCATATACGCCCCCAAGGTGAATGCCGAACGACTTGTGACAAACGATGTGGCAGAGCTTTTACTCGGTGGCAGATTTCGCATCCTGGGCCGACGCGACAATGTGGTTTGCTCGGGTGGCATAAAGCTGCAAATTGAAGATATTGAGCGGAGGCTGATATCGCTCGGGGTAAACTATCAAATTACCGCGGTGGCTGACGAACGTTTGGGTGAAGCCATCACATTACTATACGAGGCCGAAACTGACATGGCGGACACACTCGACACGCTATGCCGCACACTGCTTGGCAAATACGAGGTGCCACGCCATTATATACGCGTAGAGAAACTGCCACGCACCGAAACGGGCAAACCGGCACGCAGCGAGGCACGCCGCATGGCTGAATTGAGGTGTCACTAAGTAATGACTGCAGCGACAAACGGCATTGGGAACTTGTTTTTACCCTCATACGCTTGGTTTGCAGCGCTTCGGCTTGAATATGTCGTTTTTTTGGTGTATTTTTGGACAATTTTTCAGCAAAAGATTACATACAATGTCAAAAGAAAAGCAGAATATCACGGGGCACTTGCGCGAATATCGCGATGACATTAAACAGGCCATTGACGTGATGAACAAAGGTGGTATCATACTCTACCCCACCGACACTATATGGGGCATCGGTTGTGATGCTACAAACGAGGAGGCCGTTAAACGTGTGTTTGAAATAAAGAAGCGCAATGACGCCAAGGCGCTCATTACATTGGTGGACTCTGAAGCGAAGATAGAGTTTTATGTGCGTGAAGTGCCCGATGTGGCCTGGCAACTAATGGAAGTGGCCACACGACCGCTGACAATCATTTATGACGGAGCACGCAACCTGGCCCCGAACCTGCTGGCCGAAGATGGCAGTGCCGGCATACGCGTGACGCATGAGGAATTCAGCCAAAACCTGTGTATGCGAATGCGACGCGCCATTGTTTCGACTTCGGCCAACATCAGCGGTGAACCTTCACCCAAATGCTTTGCCGACATTGCACCCGAAATATTAGAAGCCGTGGATTACGTATGCACCTCGCGCCGCAACGAAACGCAGAATCCACCTGCTTCAAATATCATCAAGTTAGGACTTGGTGGCGAAGTTAAGGTTATCAGATAAGGAGAAATGCGAACAGGCAAATTAACCGTTACGCGTTGGCAGATTTAGCAAACAGGTTAACGGATTAACAGGTTAACGGGTAAGTTTGCCAAGTTATTTAAGTTTCTCACTCAATTTTCGGATTTAGCAAGGACGGGCTAAATCCGAAACTTGAATAACATAATAAGTAGTATAAAGCACACTTACTCGTCAACCCATAAATATTACACAACAAATATGCAAACAGAGTCCACAGCATTAAGCTATCAGGACAATATAGCGCACAACAATAGCACACGAGCTTACACCACAGTACAAGTTAACAGCAAGATGTGGCGTAAGTTGTCGGTGTGGATTGCCAAACACATGAGCCAAAAGCAGTTTATACTACTATTGGCTCTTTTAGTTGGTGTTGGAGCCGCAGTGGCCGCACAAGTGCTTAAATTACTAATTCACGAAATTGAGCATATACTGACCTCACAATTTGACGTAACACACGCCAACTGGCTGTTCCTGGTATACCCCATTGTGGGCATCTACCTTACAGCTCTCTTTATTAAATACGTTGTGCGCGACAACATTGGACATGGTGTGACAAAAATACTCTATGCCCTTTCGCGCAAACAAGGAAACATCAAGGGGCACAACTGCTGGTCGAGTGTTGTGGCCTCAGCCCTCACCATTGGTTTTGGTGGTTCGGTCGGTGCCGAGTCGCCTATTGTGCTGACGGGGTCGGCCATAGGCAGCCGCTTGGGACAATTCTTCAACCTCGACCACAAAACCATGATGCTGCTCATAGGTTGTGGCGCATCGGGCGCTGTGGCTGGTATTTTCAAAGCACCTATTGCAGGACTGATGTTTACACTGGAGGTGCTGATGGTAGACCTTACCATGGCTTCGCTGCTGCCCTTGCTGGTCAGTTGCCTTACCGCCACCTGCATCACCTATGCCTGGACGGGCATCAGCCCTATGTTCAATTTCGAACTGATGGAGCCTTTTGCCGTCAACCGCGTACCGACATCGGTTATGCTTGGCATTTTCTGTGGATTTATCTCGCTTTATTTCACACGTGTCATGAACTCATTTGAGCAAGTGTTTGGAAGGCTGAACAACATGTACGCCAAACTGGCACTTGGTGGCACAGTGCTGGCCATACTCATCTATTTCTTTCCGCCACTCTATGGCGAAGGTTATAGCACCATATCAATGCTATTGGGCAATCAGACTGGCGCACAGGCCGACGGGGTACTCAACAACTCATTGTTCTACGGTCACCCCGAATACCTGCTTGTATACCTTGGTCTGATTATTATGTTCAAGGTATTTGCCACGACGGCCACCAATGGCGGTGGTGGTTGCGGTGGTACGTTTGCGCCCAGTTTGTTCCTTGGTTGCATAGGTGGATTTGTTTTTTCAAGACTTTGGAATGAATATGGCTTTTGGCAGGTAACTGTGCCCGAAACAAACTACGCCCTTTTGGGCATGGCGGGTGTGATGAGCGGTGTGTTTCATGCCCCACTGACAGGCGTGTTCCTCATTGCCGAGCTCACTGGCGGTTACCAACTGTTTATTCCGCTCATGATTGTGTCTGTGGCATCGTACCTCACCATCAACGCCTTTGAAAAGCACAGCATCTATGCCATGCGTTTGGCTCGTAAGGGCGAATTACTCACCCACCACAAGGATCGCTCGGTGCTGACGCTGATGTCGCTCGACGCCATCATTGACAAAGAGCGCCCCTTACTGCACCCCGATATGTATTTAGGGCAAATTGTGCAGGCGGTGTCAACCAGCAAGTCGCTGCACTTTGCTGTGGTTGACATGAAGGGCGGCATGCTGGGCGTAATCAATGTAAACAAAATCAGGAAAATCATATTCCGCAGCGAACTTTACCGCATGTACAAGGCTACACAGCTGATGCGACAGCCTGAAATGGTGCTACGCACTGATGACAATATGCAGACGGTTATGGACAAATTTGCACATTGCGATGCGGGTACTCTGCCCGTGCTCAAACCAGACGGCACCTTTGTAGGATTTGTATCGCGCACCAGACTTTATGCTTCATACCGGCAAATTATGAAAGATTTCTCTGAAGAATAAAACACCCCCTACTTGACATGGAACTATACGGTTTGCTTGGCTATCCGCTCGGCCATAGCTTTTCAGCACGCTATTTTGCTGACAAATTTGAGCGCGAACACATTGACGCTGTTTATCACAACTTTGAATATGACAATGTAGACGAAGCTATGGCTTTTTTGCTACATCAGGACAACCTGAAGGGCTTTAACGTGACAATACCCTACAAACAGGCAGTTATGCCTTACCTGAAAGGGTTGTCGGTTGAGGCCGAAGCCATTGGTGCCGTCAATGTGGTGTGCGTAAAGCACGGGGAGAATGGCACAGAATTGTATGGCTGCAACTCAGACGTGATTGGTTTCTGCCGCTCGATTAATCCTTTGCTGCGTCCCGATGTACACAAACGGGCACTGGTGCTTGGCACAGGCGGAGCCTCGAAAGCTGTGAAGTACGGACTGGAAAAGCTCGGCATCACCCCCACCTATGTCAGCCGCAAGCCAGCCGAAGGCAGACTGACATACAATGACCTTACACCCGAGGTCATGCAGCAGCACACGGTTATTGTCAACTGTTCACCCGTTGGCATGTATCCTCACACGGACGAAGCACCGTCCATTCCCTATCAGCTGCTCACTGCAGACCACCTGCTCTACGACCTTGTGTACAATCCACTCGAAACCCGCTTTATGCAACTCGGTGCCGCACAAGGAGCCACTGTAAAGAATGGATTAGAAATGCTGCACCTGCAAGCCGATGCTGCATGGGATATGTGGCACGAATGTGATTAAGAGTGAGAGCCAAGTTATAGTTCTGCCCTTAAATCTGACAGTTGGGTAGTTAAGTTATCTTATATTGTCACAAAAGGTGACTTCTCGTTTGTTAGCTAACGAGAGAATTACTATTTTTACCAGCCCTAAAAGGCTACTCATGATGACATGTATGCTTTTGTCTTTGTTTTAATGCGTACGATGCACCATCATGAGTAGCCTTAACTATTTCATTTACTTACTTTCCTAAATACTTCTTTTAGACATGAGACAGACAAGATTACTTCTTTTATTCACACTTTGCCTGTTATCTACCTTCGGAGTGTGGGCCCAAAACAAAGTGGCTCCAATGACCGCCGGCAAGGTGTTTGCCAAAATTGGCGACACCGAAGCTACCGCCCCTGTAAAATTAACCAACTATGGCGAGAGCGAAGTGAATAGCATTGAATATACGCTCTGCTATATGGACACCCAGAACTGCGACGGACCATTCAAAATGGACTTTGACACGCCACTTGCCGATGGCGAGACACGACTTGTCAATATTCCAATCAAAGCCGGCAGCACGTATGGCATGGTGGACGTGGTCTTTCACATAACCACTGTCAACAACAGCTACAACGAGACATCGGTACCCTTCACCTACATTACACGTTGCACCGTGAACAAGCTTCCGCACAAGCGCGTGCTTTTGGAGGATTATACCGCACTGTGGTGCCAATGGTGCCCTATTGGTATGGTCGCTACTGAAGCACTTGTGCGCGAGCACCCCGATGATGCCGTGGCCATTGCCATACACAAAGGTGACAAACTCGCCTCTGCTACAGCTTACCAGAACGGCATGCTGGCGGACTACGCGCCAACTCTGCCTTCCCTATGGTGTGCACGAAAAAGCAAGATTGCGGGATACGACGGCACGAGCATGTTTGAAAATGAGAAGTCAGAAGTAACCTATATGAACATTGATGTGGAAGCCTATTGGGACGAGACAGGCAACAACATCAACGTAACCACCAAGGTGGAACCCTGCATGACACCTGACGCAGGAAACACCTACGCAATAGGCTATGTGCTAACAGCCAGCGGACTGAAAAATGACAAATGGTTGCAACAAGCCAACTATAGCGCCTACATGAGTGACAGCTACAAAGATGCGCCTCCCGAAATGGATTTCTTCCGCGACCCGTCCAACTACGTAGGAGACAATTATTACGTAAAAGGCTACACTTTCAACCATGTGGCCATCGAATCGCAAGGCATACGCTACGGCATAGCCAACTCACTGACAGGTGATTTTGTACCAAACGAAATTAAGACGCACACCACCACATTCAACAACATCAATCAATACAACTTAATTCAAGACCGCAACAAACTGGAGGTAGTGGCCATACTGTTCGACACAAAGAACGACAGGATTGAGAACGTGGCAAAATGCCACATCACTGTGCCCGAACAAGAGTTCACGATGAACTTTGACGTGTGCGACTGGGCTACGCTCTACACCGACCGTCCTTATATTGTGCCACAAGGCGTGGCCACCTATCAAATAAATGCACAAGGTGATGTTGAAATGGTGACCGACGGCACCGGAGCCTATGTGAGCATTGCCGCCAACACCCCCATGCTGCTGAAGGGGCAAAAAGGCAACACCTACACCTTTAAGTACACCGACACCAGCAACACGATTGTCAACACGGCACTACGTGGCTCTATTCAAGACGAGCACACCACTACCGGCAACACCGCCCTTACTGACAACGATGTGTATTACTACAAACTGGTATACGATGACAGCCGCGCCCAAGCAGGCTTTTATTGGGCTGAAGAAAATGGTGCGCCCTTTGACAACAAAGCTGGCAAATGCTATCTTGTACTGCCCCGCAAAACCGTAAACGCAGCCCGCTTGCAAGGATTTGAACTTGACGATGCCACTGTTACAAGCATCAAGCAAATTGGCACGACTCCCCCTGCAACACACCACACATTTGAAGTGAACGGCCGCAAGGTTCAGAATGCCACAAAACCAGGCTTGTACATCGTTAACGGCAAAAAGACCGCCGTAAAGTAAGACAGGCACACCTACTTATTAGAAATATATCTGTTTATGAAGACATACCTATACGCTCTGTTATTTGCCTCCTTGGCTGCAACAAATGCCCAAGCCGGCCCAGTAGATTTGGCCACTGCTAAAAAAATGGCACAAAAGTATATCACATCGCCAGTTAGCGTAGACAACGCGCCAGCAGCCTCAATGGGCAAAGGCAAACAAGCCACAGCCGAGGAACCGGCGCTGTACCTTTTCAATAACGACCAAGGCAAAGGCTTTGTAATTGTGGCTGCCGATGACCGCGTGGGCGGTGTACTGGGCTACAGCGACCGCGGCCAAATTGACACACAAAATATGCCCGTGCCACTAAAGGAATTGCTTGACAGCTACGCCCAGGCTGTGGAAGCCGTAAGGGTGGACAGCATAAGTGTGATGCCGCATTATGCCAAACCACCAAAAGCATTTGTCGAGCCGCTTGTCAGCACACAGTGGAGTCAGGAATACCCCTACAACTACTACACTCCGCGCAGTAGCCAAAGCGGAAAAGCCACTTATACTGGTTGTGTGATAACGGCCGCGGCCCAAATACTTGCAGCTCACAAATGGCCTAAAAAGCGCCCAGTTGGCGCACTGAAAGGCAAAGGTGCCATGAGCTACGACTATTATGACTGGGACAATATGCTCAACAATTACAGCCACGGAGGCTATAACGAAGCACAAGCACAAGCTGTGGGGGCGCTGATGCGCGACTTGGGCTATTTAGCTAAAGCAACTTATGGCGTTAATGGCACTCAGTGTAACGAAAACTATCTGTGGTATGCGCTGCGCGACTATTATGACTGCACGGTGCGCCAAATCGAAAAGGACATTCTGCCTGGAGGCCAGTTTGTTCAAGCCATCTACAACGAGTTATCTATGGGTTGCCCCGCATACATTCAGGGTGGCGACCACGCCTTTCTGTATGATGGTTATGACGAAAATGGTCTGGTACACGTCAATTGGGGGTGGAACGGTGAATATAACGGATATTACGACATAAACACGGCGTCAACACCTGGTGGAGGCTACGGCAGCGACGGGCAATACTACGAAAAACAAGTTGCCCTGTTCATACACCCCAATAATGGCGTGATTGAACCACTCAGCCCCAAACCTGTGGTGCTGTCTGTCAACAACAACGAGGGACTGCAGTTCGAAACAAGTGACAACATGACTACATCGTCCAACATTCCAGCACAACTGAAAGGCGTGGGGGCACGCAATTTGGCGCAAGGCGATGACGGCGCGTACACGGGCCAAATGGGCATCGGGCTCTTTGCCCAAGACGGCACTTGCCTGCACGTGTTTGGCATTACTAAAGAATATACATGGGCCACATATTTCACCACATACAACTATGAATACGACTTTTGGAGCATGAACCTCGGCGAGATTGAAGGCCCGTCAGACGGCACCTACTATCTACGCCCACTCGGCCGCCGACTGCTCAACAAGGCTACTGGCGAATATGGCAACTGGACGCTCATGGTTAATGGCAACACGGTGCCAATGGTTGTGAACAACGGCAAGGTGACCCTCATACAAGCCGACAACAAGCCCCACCTGCAACTCGTTGGCCAACCCGAAGTGTTGGCACCAGCCTATGAGTATAGCGGCGAGTTGGCAGGTATCAGCCTCAACATAGCCAATCTGAGCCGCTACCAGGCACGCGGCGAGGCACAGGTCGTACTGACTGGCACAGGAAGTCTGGAGGGCGAGACTTACACCGTGCCGAAAGCCTACCTCACCCACATGGTGGCACAACGCATGGATACAACGCAGTGGATTTTGAAATTCATCACTTCGTACACAGGCTCCAACGGCAGCCAGGCACTAAAAGCTGGCAAATACAAAATGTCGCTGAAGTTCAACCACAACATCGAGACCAAAAATCCAGCCATTTATGACATTGCCCTACCCGAAGACTTTGAGCTTGAAGTACTGCCCTCAAGTTATGAGAACCGTGTAACCATCACATCGGTCAAACTACTTGACGACAATGGCGCACCCGCTGCCAGCAGCTATTTTGACCCCGAACAAACACCGACCGTATCATTAGGCATTTCGGGATATTCAAAAAATTTGATACAAAACAGCTTCAACACGAGCATTCGCTATCGTTTGGTAAATACTGCCACGGGCGCCACCGTTTACACAAGCAACAGCTATAATGTGAGCATACCACGCAACAATGAAACCAACCTCGCCTCATCAACACGCCACCCCATAAACCTCAGCCAATTAGGCAGCGGCACCTACGAAGTGCATGTAGACGTCAAACGTGATGGTGAATGGCTGGACCGTTGGAATGCCAACTCACCACGCCGCAAATTTGTGGTATACACAGCGGCAGCTCGCACAAGTGTGCAAGTGAACATGTATGATGCCGAGCAAATACAAGGTGTTGAGCGGATAGCCACCTTCAGTGCCCCATTTAACGCTGCCGTTCCACAGGGTGTAAAAGCATGGTATGTTCAGTCTGTCGACGGCAGCAAGGCCAAAATAACAGCGATACCCGACGGATATGCTATCCCCGCTGGTCAGGGCGTGCTGCTTACCTCGTCAAGATTCATTGACACATTTGTTATGGAACAAGCCCCCACCTCAACCCCCGTGGCCGATTTGACCAACAACAGGTTACACGGCAGCGCCGACAAAGCGTATGCCATATCCTCTGCCGACAACGCCTATGTGCTGAGCACATTCAATGGCGAAACGGCGTTTTACCGTGCCAAAGTAGGGTCTAACCTGCCACAATACAGAGCTTTCCTGCAATGGGACTCTACCATAGAGGCGCTCGCAATGGACTTTGCTGGCGAAGTAACTTCTATTAAAGAGGCCGGCAAGATATCTGTTAATGCTACCGACGCCATTTATGGCATTGACGGACGAACCTACGCGCCCAACAATGCACGCGGCCTATACATAGTAAATGGTAAAAAGACCATACGCAAACCATAATCTGACTCCGTTGGCGGAATTAAGGCTATCCCTTAACTCCGCCAACGTTTTTTATGCTCAGTTTTGTCACCCTAAAGTAGCAAACACGAGCATTTGGAATACTACACAACCCCAAAGTAAATTATTTATTGTTTTTTCTTGCATTTTGCTTTGCTATTTCAGCTATTCACTTTACATTTGCAAGCGTAGACAACAAGAAACGACAAATATGCTTTACAACAATCTAAATAATGAGTATTGGTGGCGCTGCTTACAACTTTCCGTCGTAAGCTGACTTACCGTACAATCCTAACAGAATGCCATAGTTGATTATGATAATTCTTAGCGGCCCGTCAATGCTTACGACGAGGCCGCTTTAATTTTATAAGCGGGTATTCAACTAAAGCTATTACGAACACCTATTTAACCTTACAAACAACTGATATATATGAACCAATACGACGTTACAGACAATGGTTACTTTGGCCGCTACGGCGGTGCTTACATTCCCGAAATTTTGCAGAAATGCGTTGAAGAGTTACGCATTAACTACCGCCGCATAATTGACAGCGAAGACTTCAAAAACGAATTTGATGCCTTGTTGCGCGACTACGTTGGCCGCCCATCGCCGCTCTACCTGTCAAAGAACCTGAGCAAGCTCCATGGCTGCAAAGTGTATCTGAAACGCGAGGACCTCAACCATACTGGCGCACACAAAATAAACAATGCCATTGGCCAGATACTGGTTGCACGCCGCATGGGCAAAAAACGCATTGTGGCCGAAACTGGTGCCGGACAACATGGTGTGGCCACTGCCACAGTGTGCGCGCTGATGGGAATGCCCTGTGTGGTGTACATGGGAGCACTTGATGTGCAACGCCAACGCCCCAATGTGGAGAAAATGCGTTTGCTCGGGGCTGAGGTAGTTGCTGTAAAAAGCGGCAACCAAACGCTGAAAGATGCTTGCAACGAAGCCATTCGCGATTGGTGCTGCCACCCAGAGGACACTTTCTATCTGATTGGTTCGACTATGGGACCACACCCCTACCCCGACATGGTGGCCCGCTTGCAAAGCGTAATCAGTGCCGAAACACGCAAGCAGCTGCAGGAAAAGGAAGGCCGACCCACACCCGACTATTTGGTGGCTTGCATTGGCGGAGGCTCTAATGCCGCCGGCACCATCTTCAACTTCCTAAACGACGACGATGTCAAAATAGTATATGCCGAGGCTGGCGGCAAAGGAGCCGAAAGCGGCATGACGGCTGCCACACTCAGCATAGGTCAGGAGGGCGTGTTACACGGTTTTCGATCACTCATAATACAAGACAATGACGGACAGATAGTAGAGCCATACTCCATATCGGCCGGACTGGATTACCCTGGCATTGGCCCGCTCCACGCCCACCTTGTAAAAACAGGCCGCGCACAGGCTTTGGCCATCAACGACGACGAGGCCCTTGCCGCAGCCTATGAGCTTAACCGCATTGACGGCATATTGCCCGCACTCGAGTCGGCACACGCCCTGGCTGCACTGCACCGGCTCACCTTCAAACCAACCGACATTGTGGTAGTAACCCTTTCGGGACGCGGCGACAAGGACATGGAAACCTACCTGAAACATGCGCCACAGGGCGATTGCCCCACACGCTATGAGGATATCAAGAACAACCTTCGCTAAAAAAGCAGTATCGACAAATGTTTCATTATACCATTAAAAGCATAGCACTGCCAGGCGACCTCAGCACCCCCGTCAGCACTTACCTTAAAGTGCGCGACTTGTTTGCTCAAAGCGCCCTGATGGAGAGTTCAGACTATCATGGCAGTGAAAACAACCGTTCGTTTATCGGACTTGAGCCTCTGGCCTCGTTCAGCGTGAGCCACGGCAGGGCCATCATGCTCTACCCCGACAAAACGGAGCATCAAGTAGACATTACCGACAGTTACAGCGTGTCTGACGCCTTTGACGACTTTATCAAGATGTTCAGCGTCGAGGGCAACGACAGTGCCTATTGTGGTCTGTATGGTTACACCTCGTTCAATGCGGTTCGCTACTTTGAACACATTGACGTAAAGGATAGCAAAGAGGCCAAGAATGACGCGCCCGACATACATTATATTATGTACAAATACCTGTTGGTGTTTAACGACTTCAGCAGCGAACTCAAATTGCTTGAAATGCTGGCAGACGGTGAAAGCAGTCACGCCGACGAAATTGTGCGTGCCGTAATGAGCCGCAACTACGCCACCTACACATTTCATGCCGTGGGCCCGACCACATCGCCATTAACTGACGAGGAACACAAGGCAAACATACGCCGCGGCATAGCTCACTGCAAACGCGGCGATGTGTTTCAGATTGTACTCTCACGCCGCTTTATACAGCATTACGAGGGCGACGACTTTGAACTTTACCGTGCCTTGCGCCGCATCAACCCCTCGCCCTACTTGTTTTACTTCGACTTTGGCGGATTTCGCATATTCGGCTCTTCGCCCGAAACGCACTGCCGCATCGAGGATAATGGCATGGCCTACATCGACCCCATAGCGGGCACCACACGCCGCCAAGGCAACACCGAGGCTGATGCCAAAGCTGCAGCGGCTCTGCTGGCCGACCCCAAGGAGAATGCCGAACACACCATGCTTGTCGACCTGGCCCGCAACGACCTTAACCGCCACTGCTCAGAGGTGGAAGTTGAATTTTTGAAGGACACACAATTCTACAGCCATGTCATTCACCTTGTGAGCCGCGTCAGAGGACGTGTGCGCCCCGGCACAAATGCCATCAAACTGCTGGCGGACACTTTCCCGGCTGGCACACTGAGCGGTGCGCCCAAAGTGAGGGCACTGCAACTCATCAGCCAGTACGAGCCGCACAACCGCGGAGCCTATGGCGGCTGTATCGGATTTATAGGGCTGAACGGCACACTCAACCAAGCCATCACCATTCGTTCATTCGTCAGCCGCAATGGCGAGCTGTGGTTTCAAGCCGGAGGCGGCATAGTGGCCGCAAGCGATGAGGAATACGAACTGCAGGAGGTTAACAACAAACTGGGCGCTTTGCGCAAAGCCATTGATATGGCCGAACACGCCTCAACACAAACCAAATAAGACGTTGCGTCATGAATATTCTACTTATTGACAATTATGACTCCTTTACCTACAATCTTTATCAGTACATGGAGGAGGAAGGCGGAAAGGACACACACATTTGCGTGATACGCAACGACCAGTTTGAAATGGAGCACGTTGCAAAATTCGACAAAATCGTTCTGTCGCCAGGGCCGGGCATTCCGTCGGAGGCGGGATTGCTCGAGGCAGTTATCAAAGAATATGCCGCCACCAAGCCCATCTTGGGCATTTGCCTTGGCGAGCAAGCCATTGGCGAGGTGTTTGGAGGCGAACTGTTTAACCTGCCCAAGGTATTTCACGGAGTGCAAACTCCAGCACACATCATTGCCGACGATTATATATTTAATGGGTTGCCACACGACATCATGGTAGGACGTTACCACTCATGGGTGGTAAAGAACGAAGGCTTGCCCGCCTGCCTGCAAGTGACTGCCACAAGCGACGAGGGACAGATAATGGCACTGCAACACACCCAATATGATGTGCATGGCATACAATTTCACCCCGAGTCTATTCTGACACCTACGGGACGCCAGATGATTGCTAACTTCGTTAACCACTGATTACATGAAAGCTATACTTGAAAGGCTGTACCAGCATGACACCCTGTCGCGTGCCGAAGCCCACGATTTGCTTCTGGGCATTGCCGATAAAACGTATAATGACGCACAAGTGGCCTCGCTGCTTACCGTCTACCGTATGCGCGACATCAGAGTGGACGAACTGCTCGGATTTCGCGATGCGCTGATCGAACGCGCCTTGCCCATTGACCTGAGCGAATTTGCAGCACTTGACATTGTAGGTACGGGGGGCGATGGCAAGAACACGTTCAACATATCAACCTGTGCCTGCTTTGTAGTGGCTGCAGCCGGCTACAAAGTGGCAAAGCACGGCAACTATGGTGCATCGTCGGTGAGCGGCGCGAGCACAGTGCTCGAGCATCATGGCATTAAATTCACTAACGACACCAACAAGCTGAAACGCAGCATCGACCAATGCGGCATGGTATATCTGCACGCCCCGCTGTTTCACCCCGCATTAGCGGCCGTTGGTCCCATCAGGCGGGCAATGAAGGTGAAAACCATCTTCAACCTGCTCGGCCCGTTGGTCAACCCCTCACACACTGCCTATCAACTGCTCGGTGTGGCCAATCTGCAGCAAATGCGACTCTACACCAACGTGCTGCAAAAAATAGGCATTGGCTTTACGGTGGTGACCAGTCTTGACGGGTACGACGAGATTTCGCTTACAGACAATTTCAAAGTCATGTCAAACCACTCTGAAAGCATTTATCGCCCGTCGCAGTTAGGACTTGTCATGGCTCCCCCACAAGCCTTGCATGGAGGCAACACGCCCGAAGATGCCGCACAAATATTCGACAACGTGCTGCGCGGAAAGGCTACAGACTTTCAACGCGACTGCGTGCTGACCAACGCGGCTTTCGGCATTCACACCATTTGCCAGGACAAGGACATTGACACTTGCCTTGAAGAGGCACGTGCCGCACTGCTTAGCGGCAAGGCACTGAAAACTTTTGAGCATTTTGTGACACTCAACTCCTGACCTCCTCCCCCCCCGTGCCATCATAAAAAACAACGCTATGCAAAACATACTTGAAGAAATAGTTGCAAACAAGTGCATCGAAGTGGAGCAGGCCAAACATTTGGTTTCGCTCGACGAACTGAAAAAAGCAGCCGACAGCGCCCCACCCGTGCGCAGTTTGCGAAAGTCGATAGAGAGCCACCACGAAGGGGGCATCATTGCCGAGTTCAAGCGGCGCTCGCCATCAAAAGACTGGATTAACCGCCACGCCAAAGTAGAGGATATCATACCCTCATACGAAAAAGCCGGGGCGGCAGGACTGTCGATACTGACGGACCACAACTATTTTGGCGGCACGCTACAAGATGTGCTCAAGGCAAGAAGCCTGACCCACCTGCCCATATTGCGCAAGGAGTTTGTGGTTGATGCCTACCAACTGTACGAGGCACGTGCGGCAGGCGCAGATGCCTGTTTGCTGATAGCTGCCGCCATTGGCGCCGAACGCTGTCACGAACTGGCTATGGTGGCACACAACATAGGGCTTGAAGTGATACTTGAAATTCACCAAGCCGAAGAGTTGGAGGCGTTTAGCCACAACGTTGACATTGTTGGCGTGAACAACCGCAACCTCAAAGTGTTCAAGACGGACCCTTCACAATCCGTAGCGCTTTACGACATGCTGCCCAAGGGGGCGCTGCCAATTTCGGAGAGCGGACTACCCGATGCCAACATTGCCCGCAGGCTGCATGGCACTGGCTACAAGGGTTTTCTCGTGGGCGAAGCGTTCATGAAAACGGCCGACCCCGGACTCGCACTTAACAATTACATCAAATGCCTTGCCCAATGAAACTCATAAAGGTATGCGGCATGCGTAATGCCGAAAACATTCGGGCGGTTGAACAAGCCAGGCCCGACTGGATGGGATTTATATTTTACGAACCCTCGCCACGCTATGTGGCCGAAATGCCGGCCTACATGCCACAGCTGTGCAAACGCGTTGGGGTGTTTGTTCACCCACAATTTCGCGATGTAGTTGAAAAGGTTAAGGCGTTCGGACTACAAGTTGTGCAATTTCATGGCACGGCTTCACCCGATATGTGCGACACGTTCAAGCAGCGCGGCCTTACCGTTATACGCGCCCTGCCCGTAACCGAATCTTTTGTGGCCGACACGGCTGAATATACTGGCAAAATTGACTACTTCTTGTTTGATACCCCTACGCTCAAGTTTGGCGGTAGCGGACGGCGCTACAACTGGAACTTGCTGCAACGCTATACTGGCCCCACACCCTTTTTGCTGAGCGGCGGTCTGTCACCACAATCTATCAACGACATCAAAACATTCAAACACAAATATTTGGCTGGCTACGACCTTAACAGCGGATTTGAAACGGCACCTGCCATGAAGGACGCTGCTGCCATAGCCAACTTTATTAACATCATACACAACGGCAATGAATAGAATTAAAGATTTGTTTGAACATAAAAGCAAAGGCATTCTCTCCGTATACTTCTGTGCAGGCCACCCCACACTTGACGGTACTGCCGACACGCTCAAAGCACTGCAAAACGGCAAGGTGGACATGGTTGAAATTGGCATACCCTTCAGTGACCCCCTGGCCGACGGCCCTACCATTCAGCAAGCCTCAGCCACTGCGCTCAAAAATGGCATGACGCTGCACGAACTATTTGACCAACTGAGCAACATACGCCACGACATTCACATACCACTCATATTGATGGGCTATCTTAATCCCATTTTACACTATGGCTTTGAAGCATTTTGCAAACGTTGTCAAGAGGTTGGCATAGACGGACTGATTATTCCGGATTTGCCTTTCGACCAATTCAAGGCCGAATACTTAAAAACGACTGAGCAATACGGGCTCGAAGTCATATTCCTTGTCACGCCCGAAACGCCCGAAGCACGCATTCGCGAAATTGACGCCTATTCGCACGCATTTATCTATGCCGTAAGTTCGGCATCTGTCACAGGTGCCCAACAATCATTCTCCGACGCCAAACAGGCATACTTCAACCGACTTGAACAAATGCACCTCAACAACCCCCAACTGGTAGGATTTGGCATTTCAAACCATGCCACGCGCGAAGCCGCAGATGCGCACACGGCCGGGGTGATTGTGGGTTCGAAGTTTGTCACGCTCCTGGCCGAAAAACATAACGCGCAAGAGGCGATTACGGCTCTTGTCGAGGCGTTGCAGCAATAATGGTTACGTGACGTACTTTTCACGCTATAATCTTATAAAGGGCTGACACTTTTAACGAGGAGTCAGCCCTTTGAAGTAGGTTGTTCAAAATTGGCATTAAAAATGAGATAGTTTTAGGGAATTCTATTCGTTGTTATGGCTGTTCGGTGAAAAGCAAGCATGCGAACAAACTCAAGCACCAAACGCAAGCACTAATGGGGGCGACGCGTCTCGCGTCGGGGCATTTTTCAGCAGTCTCATCTCGCGTTATCGGGAAAAAGTTTCACCTATTATTAAGTATCGTTTGTATCTTTCCTTTTAATTATCCCGACGCGAGACGCGTCGCCCCCATTAGTGCTTGCGTTTTTTTCCAGCGCGTTTCAAGCAACTTAAAATGCAACAAAAACGAATGCCTTCACTCCCCTCACAGCACTTTTTGTGCAAATTGTCTACACTCTGCACTTTTGTCTACATTCTTATTGATTTTCAAGTCATTACGCAGTGTAGACAAACTTGTCATTTATATGCACTACTGTCTGCACTCTGCACTTTTGTCTGCACTTGTCTGCACTGTCTGCACTGCCTTATAACGCAGTAGGCACACACACTGTGCGGGCAAGGTTTAACGGCATAGGGAGGGCGTAAGAATAATCGGAGCAACCAAAAATCCGCCCTCCCGTGTCCGACAGGCCCTCTCCCCCATGCAGTGAAAGTACACTGCCACCTGCAACGAGTGCAGACGGCAGTGCATACAAATTTCAGACTTGTCTACACGCTTTTATTCGTTGATTATCAAGTCATAAGCATACAATAGTGCAGAGTGCAGACAAAATTAAAAAAAGTATTGTCAGATAGTCATCATTCATTTTTTTGAGGCGATAAAAAGAGCTTGAGCAAAAATGACGAAACGACCAAGGCTACGTTTCTGAGTCAAATTGGTTTGACAATCGTTTTACTTTTAGATATAAAAAAATCCGAAGTCCCCACACGAAAGAGTTCCGGCCATATAGAATGCAAACTTTTGAAGTTTATCAAAACGAACACCCTACCCAATAATCCCATTGCAACTAAGCAGTTTGATTTTTGTTACGAGGACATCAACGAAGATGACCTCTTAAGCTACTTGTCCCAAGGGATAAAGAGTAAGGTGTTTATGTAGTATTTTGGCTACCAAATATAGTTAAAATGGTTGCCTATATAAAATTAATCCCTACCTTTGCCATTGAACAAATGATAAACAATTATGGTTGTAGTTAGCACAAGAGACTTTAGAACCAATCAGACTAAATATCTGAATTTGGCAAAAGCAGGTGAGCACGTCGTCCTAAAATCACGTGCAGGTAGTTTCCGCATCTTTCCTGAAGATGAAGACGGAGATACTATAAAGACTCCTCGTGAATTGATGATGGAATTGAAAGGTGCACTGCAAGAAGTAAAGGAGGCTATTGCAGGCAAACGAGTTCTTCAATCAGCAGATAGCCTGTTCGATGAGTTATAGTATTAAGGTTACCAGTAACTTTGCAAAGGAAGCCAAGCGTCTTGCGAAAAAGTATCCGAGTTTCAAGAAAGACTATGAGGAGTTCAAAAATAGTCTTCAAGAGAACCCTTTGCAAGGTGATGAACTAACACCAGGCATTCGCAAAATCCGATTGGCTATCAAGTCAAAAGGGAAAGGCAAATCTGGCGGTGCAAGGGTAATCACATTCAACGTTCTTGCGGAACAACAAAACGGAATGGTCGTACTTGTACTCATTTATGACAAGAGCGATTTCTCTACAGTAGATGTCAATATTGTAAAAGAACTGATTCGTGACGAAGGATATAAAACTGAATCAGCAAATTAGTCATTAATTATATGACTTTTGGGCTATCAAAGAATCATATGTAGATTCGCACAAGATTATATTTTACTTAACAAATGATTGTCAATGATTTTGATGGTTACTACATTGTTTTTGATACCAAAAACAATGTAGTAACCATCAAACTATACACCCTACCTACTTATATCATCTTACCCATTATTTGATATGCTCTGCAATGCCTCCACATCAATCAGTTTAATAAAGCGGCCGTGCACCTCGACAAGCCCTTCATCGGCAAAGGCCGACAAAGTGCGTATGGCATTGCTTGTGGTCATGTTTGAAAGATTGGCCATATCCTCACGCGTGATGTGCAAGTCGAGTGTTTCGCCATCATTGCCATAACCATAAACATCAAGCAAATCGAGCAAAGTTTCAGCCAAACGCCCTCTCACGTGCTTTTGAGTGATGCTTACAACGCGTTGGTCGGCCTTGCCAAGGTCTGCCGCCAAAGCGTGCATAAAAAAATGACACAGGCGTGTATTGCTATCCATCAGATGATACAAGGCAAGCATTGGCACGATGACAATTACACTCTCCTCGAATGCGGCAGCGGAGGTGATGTATGCCTCTCCTGCCATTGAGGCACGATAGCCAAAATACTGTACGGCACGCAACACACGGTTTATCAGAATCCGACCCCCCAAGCCCTCACGATATATTTTTACTTTGCCCGAAAGCAAACAAAGCAAATTGGCTGGCTGATCACCCTCCTTATATATAATTTCGTTTTTCTTGAAACGCTCAACTCTCAAATTGTTTATCAAGAACTGCCGTTCATCAGCGTCCAACAGTTCCCACAAACCCTTCAGCGAGCGCGCAGCCCGCTGCTTGTCAAAATTGTCTAACCTTGTCATGTGTCCAAAGCACCTGTGCTTTTTATTAGAATATAAGTGTCAGTTTCGTGTATTTATATTGTGTGGCATTGTGCCTGTTACTTCATTTTAACAGACTGCCACCAAGAGCCTTTCTTAAAAGCCCCTATACATGGCAAAAGTAGTGATAACATTAAAATTAGCCAAACTTTTCATACCATTTTGTATAACGGAGTTACAAAAACGCGAAGAAAAGCATTTTTCGTGCAAAAACCTTTTGGCTGTACTTTTTTTTTCCTACTTTTGAGAACCAAAAGAAAATCCGTACTGATTACGAACCTTAAAATCACATATCGCCATGTGCTATCTTAGATTTGACAAGGCGCAAATGACCAACTTACAGGAGTCGCTCTACAAGGAGATGCTCATCACAAACCGGTCGGGGGCTTACTGCTCTACGACTTTGGTCGGCTGCAACATTCGAAAATATCATGGTCTGCTCGTCATGCCCGTGCCAGAGCTTGACGACGAAAATCATGTGCTGCTTTCATCACTTGATGAAACCATTATTCAGCATGGTGCTGAATTTAACCTTGGCCTGCACAAATACCAAGGTGAGAACTACAGCCCCAAGGGACACAAATACATTGTCAGTTTTGAATGGGAGCAAGTGCCCACATGGACTTATCGTGTGGGAGGCGTACTACTTAAGAAGCAAATTGTGTTTGACACATCTATTTACCGAATTTACGTACGCTACACATTGCTTGACGCCCACTCCGAAACGACTTTGCGCTTGCGCCCGTTCTTGGCTTTCCGCAGCGTAAGACAATGGACACATGAGAACAATGTGGCCAACCGGAGTTACGACGAAGTGGGAAATGGCATTCGCATGTGTCTGTATCAGGGTTATCCCGACTTGTACATGCAAACAAGTACCAAAGCCGAATGGAAATATTGCCCCGACTGGTACAGGGGACTTGATTACCCCAAAGAGCGCGAACGCGGCTATAATGCCTCGGAAGATTTGTTCGTGCCAGGATATTTTGAAATGCCTATCAAGAAAGGCGAGAGCATTACATTCAGCGCTGGCGTTGCACCCATTGAGCCAGAACAGATTGATGTTCTCCGCCAAAACGAGGTGGACAATATCGACCACCGCGACAGCTTTTACCACTGCCTTGTTAATGCCGCACACCAATTCCGGGTCAATAAAGACGACGAGTCGTACATTCTGGCTGGTTACCCCTGGTTCAAGCCACGTGCCCGCGACACATTTATATCTATGCCGGGCCTGACTTTGGCCATTGGCGAAAAGGACCGTTTCGAAGCTTATATGGAAACGGCCTCGAAAGCCATCTACAACTTTATCAACAAAGAGCCCATGTCGATTGGCATCTACGAAATGGAGCAACCTGACACCTTGCTTTGGGCTACGTGGACCATACAGCAATATAGCAAATATACATCGCGCAAGGATTGCTACGAAAAGTACGGCAAGTTGTTCAAACACATCATGGACTTTATTAGCAATGGGCAGCACCCCAACCTCTTTGTTCATGATAACGGACTGCTCTATGCCAACGGACGCGACCGTGCCATTACGTGGATGAACTCTCAGTCTGACGGACGCCCCATCGTACCACGCTCAGGCTATATAGTAGAGTTTAACGCACTTTGGTACAATGCGCTCAAGTTCTTTGAGCAACTGATTGAGGAGAACGGACAGGAAGAGTATGCCGGACTGAAAGACGAAGTGGGCAAATTGGCCGAGAAAGTGGCACGCTCATTCAAGGAGGTGTTCCTTAACGAATACGGCTACCTGCTTGACTATGTTGACGGACAGATGATGGATTGGAGCGTACGCCCCAACCAGCTCTTTGCCATTGCCTTTGACTATTCACCACTCGACATGAAAGAGCGCAAGTCGGTGCTCGACATCTGTACCAAGGAGCTTGTCACCCCCAAGGGCATTCGCTCACTCTCACCACAGAGCGGCGGCTACAACCCCATGTACGTTGGACCGCAAACGCAACGCGACCTGGCCTACCACCAAGGCACTGCCTGGCCTTGGCTCACTGGTTTCTACCTCGAAGCGTACCTGCGCGTTTACCGCATGAGCAGTGTCAACTATATTGAACGCAAACTGATTGGATTTGAAGAGGAACTCTTCTATCATTGCATTGGCACAATCCCCGAACTCTTTGACGGCAATCCACCCTTCCACGGACGTGGGGCTATTTCCTTTGCCATGAATGTGAGCGGCATATTGCGCGCACTGCGATTACTTGAAAAATATAATAATGCCATGGAATAAGGTGAATGCTCAAGCCAATGAACCTTACCTGTAACGGAGTTCACAGCTTGTCACCTTCCACAAAACGAAACGTTATGAAAGTTCTTATGTTTGGCTGGGAATTTCCCCCGCATATTCTTGGTGGGTTGGGTACAGCCAGCTACGGCATCACTAAAGGGCTGTCGCTGCAGCCGGACGTTCATATCACTTTTTGTCTGCCTAAACCCTGGGGCGACGAGGACAAGAGCTTTATGAACATCATCGGCATGAGCGAAACGCCTGTCGTATGGCGCGACGTGGACTACGACTACGTAAAGCAGCGTTTGGGTGACCGTATGTCGCCTGAGCTTTACTATCAACTGCGCGACAATATTTATGCCGACTTTAATTACCGCTTGACCGATGACTTGGGCTGCATTGAGTTTTCTGGACGCTATCCCGATAACCTGCAGGACGAAATCAACAACTACTCTATTGTGGCTGGTGTCATTGCACGCCAGCAAGAGTACGACATCATTCACGCACACGACTGGCTCACCTACCCTGCCGGCATTCATGCAAAGAATGTGAGTGGCAAACCTTTGGTCATTCATGTGCACGCTACCGACTTTGACCGCTCACGCGGACACGTTAACCCCACTGTGTATGGAATTGAGAAAGACGGCATGGACCACGCCGACTGCATCATGTGTGTGTCTGAACTTACACGGCAAACCGTTATCAACCACTACCATCAGGACCCTGCCAAGGTGGTGACCATGCACAATGCCGTATATCCGCTCTCGAGCGACATTCTGAACATGGTGGAGGAGAAACGCAAGGCACACGAACACCGCAAAGAGAAGGTGGTAACCTTCCTGGGACGCATCACTATGCAAAAGGGACCTGAATACTTTGTTGAGGCGGCATCGCTTGTGCTGCAGCGCACACATAACATCAGGTTTTGCATGGCCGGTTCGGGCGACATGATGAACGATATGATTAACATGGTAGCAGCCCGCGGCATTGCCGACAGATTTCACTTTCCGGGATTTATGCGTGGCAAACAAGTGTACGAGGCCTTTGCCGACTCCGATGTGTATGTAATGCCTTCGGTGAGTGAGCCTTTTGGCATATCTCCGCTTGAGGCTATGCAATGTGGCGTTCCGTCTATTATCTCGAAGCAAAGTGGTTGCGCCGAAATCCTTGACAAGTGCATCAAAACCGATTATTGGGACATCAATGCCATGGCCGATGCCATGTACTCTATATGTACCAATGAGTCGCTGCACGAATACCTTAAAGTGGAAGGCAAAAAGGAGGTTGACCAAATCACTTGGGAGAAAGTTGGAAAACGCATCTACGATGTTTACTGCAACCTTATAAAATGATAACTAAGTGTCGCTGCCTGCAAACATGGGCCGCACACACCATCAACATACCGACATCATGAAAACAGTTTGTCTATATTTTGAAATACACCAGAATATCCACCTGAAGCGCTACCGCTTTTTCGATATCGGCACGGATCATTACTATTATGATGACTACGAGAATGCGCGTTCTATTTCAGAAACTGCAGAACGCTCGTACGTACCTGCCCTTCAAACGCTCATCGAAATGGCTGAAGCTAACCCAGGTGAGTTCAAATGTGCCATTTCGCTGTCTGGCTGCGCCATCGAACAGCTTGAAAATCACGCCCCACAATGTATTGAGTTACTGCAAAAGCTCAACGACACGGGTTGTGTAGAGTTTTTGGCCGAACCTTACTCACACGGTTTCTCTTCACTTATCAACGAAGATACTTTCCGCGACGAGGTGCAGCGCCTTTGCAAGAAGGTAAAATCGCTCTTCGGACAAGAGCCCAAGATTTTCCGCAACTCATGTCTTATTTATTCTGACGACATTGGCGAACTTGTGGCTTCAATGGGCTTCAAGGGCATGTTGGCCGAAGGCGCCAAGCATGTGTTAGGTTGGAAAAGCCCGCACTTTGTGTATAACTGCTGCCGCGACCCACGCCTTAAATTGCTGTTGCGCGACTACTCGCTCTCCGAGGACATTTCTTTCCGCTTCAACGACTCGTCGTGGAGTGAATATCCACTCTTTGCCGATACTTACGCTGACTGGATTGCCCAGTTGCCCGAGGAGGAACAAGTTATCAACATCTTTATGGAGCTCTGCGCACTCGGCATCTTCCAGCCATTGTCATCAAACATTCTCGAATTTATGAAGGCTCTGCCCGCCCAATTCAAGCAGCGCGGCATTACCTTCAGCACGCCGTCTGAGATATGTGGCCGCGTGAAGTCGGCCGGCGACTTGACCGTAACCTACCCCACCTCGTGGGTAGACGAAGAACGCGACATGTCACCATGGTTGGGCAACGTGATGCAACGCGAAGCATTCAACAAGCTTTACTCAATTGCCGACCGCGTACGCATTTGCCGTGACCGCCGACTGATGCAGGACTTTGACTATTTGCAAGCATCGAACAATCTGCGTTTTATGAGCACCAAACCCAACAGCTATGGTGGCTACCGCGGAATCTACGATTCGCCCTACGATGCGTTTACCAATTATATGAATATTTTGGGCGACTTCATTACACGCGTAAACGAACGCTATCCGCTTGACATTGATAACGAGGAGCTCAACTCTTTGCTTACTACCATCAAGAACCAAGGTGACGAGTTGGCTTTGAAGGACAAGGAAATTTCCAAGCTTCAGAACATGCTCGCACGTTTTGAAAAGGAGGAGGCCCCAAAATCTGAGGTTTCGCCTGTTGAAGCAGAAGAAGCATCAAAGCCACAAGCTACCCCTGCCGCCAAGCGCAAAGCGCCAGCCCGCAAAACGACAGTTAAGAAGAATGCCACAACGAAGTAAATCGTTGGCATTGACAATGACATAATACACACAAAGTCCGCTTTATTTCACAACACACGAAATAAAGCGGACTTTGCCTTTAGAACGCGTTGCAGCAGAAAGCATATTACAACGTGTTACGCGCGCATTATTACTACAACTTCAAACGGACATCATCATCATATTCCCGCACGCTTAACAAACTGTTGTACACGTTGTGTGTATTCGTCGGGATAAAGCCAATAGCTTCTTGCATGTTCGGCACGAGGTGCCAACCAAAGTTCTTTGTAACCTGGCTTAGCCTGGTACAGCGGATAAACCATGCGTGTGGGCACGAACTTGTCAGCCGTACCATGAATAAACAACATGGGTTTGGTGCAATGGCGCACTTGATTGAGGGCTGAGGCTTCGTAAAAATTCCAACCATAACGCCATTGGCACAGCTGCGAAGCTACAGGTATTAACGGCCAGACTGGCAAACCGAAGCGTTCCTTTAATTCCTTGCCAAACTGCTCATCTACCGAAGTATAGCCGCAGTCTTCAACAAAGGCCTTGATGGAAACCGGCAAATCGCTGTCGCCTGAGAGCATCATGGTGGTGGCTGCCCCCATCGACACGCCATGCACTACCAAACGCACTGAGTCGCCGAACAACGCCGGTGCCACCTCTGCCCACTGCCGCACATCATAGCGGTCAAACCACCCCATCTGGAAGTGGTCGCCATCAGTACGCCCCGCATTGCGCAAATCGGGAACGATGATGTTCATCTGCAAATTGCGATTATACATTCGCCCTAATGGCATCATGCGTATGCTGCAATCGGTGTAACCATGCACAAGCAAAGCCGTGGCTGCCGTTTGACGCGGAGCCCTCACATACCACGCATGCACGCGTGCCCCGTCCTTGGCTATTATAAAAGTGTCACGCAGCGCATGGACCGCTTGCAGGGAGTCACGCCATGCGGCCATGCCTGGATAAAGGCTGTCCATTTCAGCCCAAGCCAACTGTTCGTTGCGCGAACGATCGCCTGGCTTCAAAGCATAATCTATCAAATACCAAGCCCCACCCAATATGGCACTTGACACAATGATGACAAGCACCAGTAAGGCTGTCAATATATGTGTGTGTTGTAATCTGTTTCTCATAAAGCTACTGAATTTGGGCGACGATACTGCCACTATATTCTACAAAAGACATTAATGGGCTGACACGCATATACAATATCAAGTCATTATGCTTGCCAGCCCATTATAAGCAGGTATTCTCTTTCAATGTAAAACCAATCCTGAGCTCCTACCTACTTACTCTGTTTTACTAACTCATTATTCCACTTCAAGCACCAAGCCTTTCAAATATTCGCCCTCAGGATGATATATGTTGATGGGGTGGTCTGCCGGTTGATGCAGCTGATGCAATATGCGCACGTGTCGTCCGCTCTGCGCCGCTGCCGTAAATACTGCCAAACGGAATTGATCCTTATTCACAGCCTGCGAGCAACTGAATGTAAACACAATGCCGCCCGGCTTAATCTTGCGAAAGGCGATGGCATTAAGACGCGTATACCCCTTCAGCGCACGTGGCAAAGCGTCCTTGTGCTTGGCAAAGGCAGGGGGGTCAAGCACAATGAGGTCGTAGTTGCTGCCAGCTTGCTCCAAGAATTTGAAGGCGTCTTCGGCAAAAGCCTCATGACGTGCATCACCCGGAAAGTTCATCTCGGCATTGGCACGGGTAAGGTCTATGGCCTTTGCCGATGAGTCGACCGAGTGCACCAAGTTTGCCCCACCGCGCATGGCATACACACTGAAGCCACCTGTGTAGCAGAACATGTTCAGCACATTGCGCCCCTTGGCATAGTGTTCGAGCAATGAGCGATTTTCGCGCTGGTCTACAAAGAAACCCGTTTTCTGTCCACGCAGCCAGTCAATGTGAAACTTCAAGCCGTTTTCAACAGCCACGTTTCCCTCATCGTGTCCGCGCAAAAAACCATTCTCTTGGTGTAAATCGGCCTTAAAGGGCAAGGTGGTTTCTGACTTGTAATATACGTTTTCTATCAAGCCTTCCGAGGCTTCGATCAAGGCATCGGCTATTTGCTCACGGCTCATGTGCATACCCACAGAGTGTGCTTGCATCACTGCCGTTTTGCCGTATACATCTATTACAAGCCCTGGCAAGCGATCGCCTTCGCCATGCACCAAGCGATAAATGTTGTTGTCGGCACGCCCCGTAAGTTGCAAAGCTTTGCGCAAGCGTAAAGCCTCTGACAAGCGTGTCACCCAAAATGCGTGGTCAATTTTTTCCTCCCTAAAGGTAAGCATACGCACAGCTATCGAACCTATTTGGTAATGGCCATAGCCCATCAACTCGTTTTCGTTCGACACAATACGCACAACATCACCCTCGTTCAATTTGCCATTGGCACCTACTATGGCACCTGAGAACACCCATGGGTGAAAACGTTTGAGGCTCTCACTCTTTCCGCGACGCAGGAATAACGTCGTTATGGAACCATCATAATTATCGGTCATGACCGGCATATCGGCCACCGGCATACTATTATGCTTCTTTTGCTTCATTGCTGTTATTAGTGTTTGAGGCTTCGGGGCCTACCAGTTCATAATCATTTGTGGCTTTCAGTTGCTTTAATTCCTTGTACAGTTGAATGCAAGTGTAAGCATCTGTTGCAGCATATACCTTTTGCGATTCCGTCAACACGTCTGCCTCCCAATTTGAGAGTTGGGCACTTTTAGATATGCGCTTGTGAAAAACATTGGCATACAACTTTTGCAGACTCATATCCTGTATGCCCATTTGCTTGACATAATCCTGCAGGTCTATATAGCCACCTGGTTTGAAATCGCTATTGCGACGGCGCAACATTAAAAAGTCGTCCTTAAGCGAGAGGCCGACTTTTAGCACATCGGGACTTGCCAGGAGGTTGGCCATACATGGCAAAAAGCCGATTTCGTTCATTCTGAACAAAAAGCACATTTGCTCATTGGCCACCTGTAGCAAGGCTACCTTATGACTTTCTCCCTTGCGAAAGGTAGGGCGTGTCTCGGTGTCTATACCCAATATCGGCGATTTCTTCAATACCTCGACCGCGCGTTCTGCCTCGTTTTCGCTTTGCACAACATATATTTTGCCATCAAAAGCGTAGCGTGGCAATGACGGGATAAATTTCTTGTCTGTTCTAACAAATAACTGACGCACGTTGGTTGTATACATCTTTAGTTATTCAAGTTTACACTCACATCGTGTATGGCACGCAATGCATTGAGCAGTTTCTGTCCCCATTGCATCTTAAACTCGTCCATCACATCATACAAGGCCACTTGCATGGACTCCTCATAGCCTTCGCGGAAAGCCTCAACAAGTTCGCGCAGCTGCTGATACACATCAGCCAAATTTTCGCTGACCGTACACAGCACGGGGTGCTCCGAATATCTGAAATCCTCAACAAACACGTCGAGAAAATCATCTTTTTCGCCCATTATCTGCGCCACTGCGCCGCGTACGAAATCATAATCTGCCTCAGTTAGTTTCTTTTCATTCCAACCTGCAGCATCAGGCACATCACCCAACAATGTGGCCTTCAAGTATATCATCGGCAGCAAGCCACGCATCACACGCAGCAAGTCGTCCAATTCCTTACCCTCGCATTGCTCAAGGTATTTGCAATATTCTGTACTGACCGTCACAAAGTCGAGCACCGGTTGTGAGTATAAATAATTATCTTCGTTCATATTGGGTGCAAAGTTAGTCATTTAGTCACGTTGTAGTGCGCTTTCTGAGCGTGTTTTTACACACTTTTCACGGCCAGCACTATTCACCACTTTCGTCGATGCGCAAAAACAGCTTATGATCATTAGCAGGACAAACCGCTTAAAACATACAGCTTATCTTTGTCATATTAAACGTTTTACATTACCTTTGCAACATTATGAAAGTACTATTTCTTGTTATTGGCAAAACGGTAGACAAGCATCTTACAGCCCTAATCAATGACTACGCCAACCGCGTGAAGCATTACATACCCTTTGACATGGAGGTTATTCCCGAACTCAAAAACACCAAAGCACTCACGCCCGAACAGCAAAAGGAGCGTGAAGGCGACTTATTGCAAAAGCAGTTGCGCGAAGGCGACTACGTGGTACTGCTTGACGAGGGCGGCAAAGAATTCCGATCTGTAGAGTTTGCTGCTTATATCGAAAAGAAGCAGAGCCAGGTTGCCCGCCGTCTTGTATTTGTAGTTGGCGGCCCCTATGGTTTCTCGCCTACCATCTACAAATTGGCACGCGAAAAGGTGTCACTCTCCAAAATGACCTTCTCACACCAAATGGTTCGCTTGTTCTTTGTCGAACAAATTTACCGCGCCATGACCATATTGCGCGGTGAACCCTACCACCATGAATAAAGTCCCCGTCATCATATTCTTGCTACTTTTCCTCGGCATAAACTCCATACAGGCACAATCACGCGACAGGTTGCGCATCATGACCTACAATGTCGAAAATCTGTTCGACACGCTACATGCCGTGGGCAAGTCTGACACAGAGTTCACACCACAAGGCGAACGCCATTGGAATGCACATCATTACTGGCGCAAGTTAGTACGCATTGGCAGCGTCATAGCAGCTGCTGGTGGTAGCAGTCCGGTAGACATTGTAGCTTTGGCTGAGGTTGAGAATGACAGTGTGCTGTACGACCTTACCAAACGCACGAAGCTTCATAAGATTGGCTATGAATTTATTATCACACACGCCAACGATGCCCGCGGCATCAACGTAGCTTTGATGTATCTGCCCTACCGGTTCCGCCCATTTGTCAAGGACACACTGCGCATTGCACCGCCCGCAGGCCACAAGCCGCGTCAAACACGCGATGTGCTGCACGTGGCCGGACAAGTAACAAACGGCGACACCCTCGACGTGATAGTCTGCCACCTGCCCAGCCAACGCGGAGGCAGACCAGCCCAACATTACCGATTGAACGTGGCCAGAGCCATGCGCCATTTGGTTGACAGCCTGGCTGCCATGCGGCAGCACCCACAAATAGTCATTACAGGCGACTTCAACACAAGCTACCCCAGTGCGGTGTTTGACGAGGGCCTTCATGTATGTTTGCTGCACACCGCCTCCGCACACGTTGCAAACACTAACCAATTATACCTGCTGACGCATAACATGAAAGGGCGCAACGATGTGGCCGGCACTTACAAGTATCAAGGTGAGTGGTCGCAACTCGACCATTTTATAGTCAACGCCCCTCTGTTGCACGCCACACGTCCCAATGCACTCCATATCGAACAAAGCTCGTGCAAGTTGGCGGACTTTCCCTTTCTGCTCAAACCCGACAAGAAAGGAAACGGCACGCACCCCTTCCGCACCTATCTCGGCAACTTTCATCAGGGCGGATTTAGCGACCACCTGCCCGTACTACTCGATTTATATTACTAATAAAATAGTGTTCAAAATTACACACCATATCCCAACATTCATGACACACAGAGTTTTACTCTCATTATTACTTTCGGCCGCAGGCCTCAGCGCCAATGCACAGAGTGCCACAAGCCGCAGCCAACTATGCCCCACCCCACCAATGGGCTGGATGACATGGAACTTGTTCAAGGGCGACATCAACGAACAACTCATTCGCGAGACAGCCGACGCCATGGTGAGCGAAGGCTTAGCCGCTGCCGGTTACAAATACATCTTTATCGATGATCTTTGGCAAGGCGGACGCGACATGCACAACAACATCATTCCCGACCCACAAAAGTTTCCTTCAGGCATCAAGGCCCTTGCCGACTACGTGCACAGCAAAGGTTTGAAACTTGGCATTTACTCTGATGCCGCACAACTCACCTGCGCTGGCGCCACAGCCAGTCTGGGCTTTGAAGAACAAGATGCACGCACATTTGCCTCATGGGGCATCGACTACCTCAAATACGACTACTGCAATGCCCCCGAAGACAGTGCCACTGCACGCCAGCGCTACCACGCCATGGCCACCGCACTGCAAAAGTCGGGACGCGACATCGCACTCGGTGTGTGCGAGTGGGGACAGCGACAAGCCGAAGAGTGGTGCGCACAAGTAGGCGGACAACTATGGCGCACAAGCTACGATGTGCGCGACATGTGGAAAGATGTGGTCAAGCAGGGCGGAATGGGCATACTCGACATCATCAACGTCACAGCCCCATTGGCGTCCTACGTCAACCACACACAGTGGCCCGACATGGACATGCTCGTAGTCGGACTACGAGGCAAGGGCGGCCCATCGAGCGACTTAGGTGGCACAGGTTGCAGCGATACCGAATATCAAACACAAATGAGCATATGGTGCATGATGTCATCGCCTTTGGCCATGACCAACGACCTGCGCAAGCTCACGCCTGCCGACCGCCGCATTTTGCTTAATCCCGAAATCATTGCTATCAATCAAGACAGCCTAGGCCTGGCGGCTCAGCGCAAAGTGTTCAACAACGACTATCAAATCTATGTGCGCAAACTCACCGGCGGACGCCATGCCATAGCCCTGCTCAACACAGCAGACCAACCGCTCACCCTCACAGCCGACTTCGCAGCCTTGGGCATCGAAGGCAAACACCAGGTGCGCGATGTGTGGCAGCACAAGCAAATAGCAAGTAACGCCAAACGATGGAAGGGCCGTGTCAAGCCACACGAAACCATCGTTTTGGTAATAGAGTAACAGAAAAGCAAGGCTTTACTTGCTCATTTTGCACAAAAGCAGTAATTTTGCGCACGAAATTTGAAAGATACGCTACCATGTGTTAACAAGCAGCTATCTTCACAAAGCTACTCAACGTATTATGACTCACAACTTACTGAAAGGCAAGCGCGGCATCATCTTCGGCGCGCTCAACGAAGACTCTATCGCCTGGAAGGTGGCCAAGAAGGCTGCCGAAGAAGGCGCACAAATCACGCTTAGCAACACCCCCATGGCACTGCGCATGGGCACGCTCGATAAACTGGCCGAGGAAATTGGTGCCACCATCATTCCCGCCGATGCTACAAATGTTGACGACCTTACCAACGTGTTCCAAAAGAGCATGGAAGTTCTTGGCGGTAAAATCGACTTTGTACTCCACTCTATCGGCATGAGCCCCAACGTGCGCAAGCACCGCACATACGACGACCTCGACTATGGTTATCTGCAAAAGACACTCGACATCTCTGCCATCTCATTCCACAAGATGCTTCAGAGCGCCAAAAAGCTTGACGCCATTGCCGAGTATGGTTCAGTGATTGCCCTCACCTACGTAGCCTCACAGCGCACATTCTACGGCTACAGCGACATGGCCGATGCCAAGAGCATGCTCGAAAGCATTGCACGCTCATTTGGTTACATCTATGGCCGCGAAAAGCACGTACGTATCAACACCATCTCACAGAGCCCCACCGCCACAACCGCTGGCAAGGGCATCAAGGAGATTGACAACATGATGGACTTTGCCGACAAAATGTCGCCTCTGGGCAATGCCAGTGCCGAGGACTGCGCCGACTACTGCGTTATGATGTTCTCCGACTTTACCCGCAAAGTAACCATGCAGAACCTCTTCCACGATGGTGGCTTCTCATCAATGGGCATGAGCCTTCGCGCCATGAACCAATATGCAAAGGACATGAAACCCTACGAAGACGAACACGGCAAGGTTATCTACGGATAACACCCTGCACGACACATTCTTATACACACTTACACATAACTACTGCAACACTTCTGCGCCACGTGCACCGAGATGTTGCAGTTTTTTTGTAAGTTTGCATAGAACAAGCAACTGCAAGCTGGCTACCGGCACCTAATTCACATTGAAGTGCCGGTGCCCCAACAGCACATTATCAATGCCACAAAGCCCGCTTGCTGACTATATTAAAATAATTAGAAACACTTACGCGTTGGCTGAATAAGTAAACAAGTTGACAAGTTAACGGCGAAACAGGTAAGTTTGCCAAGTCTTTTTTAAGCATCTTGCCACTCTGGCCTTAAGTAGTTGTATAACAACTTACTTACCCGTCCGTTAACTTGTCAACCCGTCAACCAACAATTCCGCCAACGGGTAAACACTTACTTTTCAATATGGGCATATTATCATCAATATTTGGCAACAGCAAACCAACCCCCGAAAGCCAATACGAAACATTGCGCGACGACGGTGTACGCGCCATGCAAATGGGGGAAGCCGCATACGCCGAAAAATGTTTGAAAGCCGCACTCGACATCAAGCGCGAATTGCGCACTGTCAGTTTCCTGGCCGAAGTGTATCTGCGCATGCAGAATTATGAACAAGCACTGCCCTTGTTGCAGGAAATTTCAACCTCTGACGAGGATACACTCGAAGTTGACCTGTTACTGGCTCAAACACAAGGCAAACTTGGACAATATGCCAACGAGCGCGAAACCTGTCAGCGTATCACCCAACAACATGCCGATGAGCCACGCGCTCTTTACCTGATGGCCGAGGCCGACCACGGGCTGCACGACGACTTTATGGCCATTGCCCACCTCACACAATGCCTCACCTTGCGCAGCGACTACGAACAAGCACTTTTTTTGCGAGCCAACGTGCTCAAAGGCATGTCGCAATGGAACGAGGTGCTGACCGATGCCGAAAGTTTGGTCAAAGCCGATGCCGAAAACACCGACTACCTGTTGTTACGCGCCGAGGCTTACGCTGCATTGAGCAAAACCGACGAGGCCATTGCCGACCTCAAGCAAGTGCAGGTTCTCAACCCATTCTGCGACGATGCCATTCTGAAGTTAGGCAGCATCTACCAGCAAACGGCACAATGGGACAAGGCTCTCGCACTCTACAACGAGGCCATTGAGCAACGCCCCAACTTTGCCGCAGCCTACAAAGCACGTGGTGCCGTCAAAAATCATTTGAAGGACGTAGCAGGTGCTGCCGAGGACCTCAAGCGCTCTCTCGAACTTGACCCCGACAAGGGCAAAAGCCTTGATGGCGAATACACCAACATCGAAAACGAAATGAACGACCGCTACAAGCGCATGAATCCCTACGGCTTCTAACACCATCACCCATATATTTCACCACATAAAAGTTCACGGCTACTCATTGAGTGAAGAATGGAGCACAGCCATGTACCACCCCATCGGGCTCGACAATAAAATGAAGCCCGTCTGTACGGAGCGCGACTACGATTCGCCCCCCATTAAAGCCGACTACAAAGGACTTGACTACCAATACACCTTCGAAGAATTTTACAACATCATGTCCAACAATCGCGACAGCGATTGGTTAGAATATCGTTTTATGAAGCACACAACCCACAGTCTTAATATCGTGGTTGGCGACATCACACGTCTGCGCATTGATGCCATTGTCAATGCCGCCAACACCTCATTGCTTGGAGGCGGCGGCGTCGATGGCGCCATACACCGCGCTGCCGGCAAAGAGCTTTTAGCCGAATGCCGCACCTTGGGCGGTTGCCCCACAGGGCAGAGCAAAATAACGGACGGCTACAACCTGCCGTGCAAAAAAATCATACACACCGTTGGTCCGGTATGGCACGGTGGCGATCAGGGCGAGGACGAGTTGCTTGCCTCCTGCTACCGCACTTCTCTCGACACTGCGGCACAGCATGGGCTAAAAAGCATCGCCTTCCCTTGCATCAGCACTGGCGTTTACCATTTCCCCAAACAAAGGGCTGCGCAAATTGCTATCAACGTGATTAAAGAATACATCACCCAAAACAAGTTCGAGGGCGATGTCACAATATGCTGTTTCTGCACCGAAGACGCCGACATCTACAAGGCTCTGCTTGCCGACAATCAGTTTTGAATTCATTATTGATCCGCAACGGTTCAACAGCATATTCCGCCACCTCCCCAAAGCACCCAAAAACCGCCTTGCGCACACGGCAAAGAGTCTGTGCGCAAGGCGGCTGTTGTATCGTATATTGTTGTTTGTGCGTCAAGGTCATTCCTTTATAGGAACTTCCGTTGTGGATTTCACGTTTCCGATAACAAACACACTATTCAAACTTCCCAGGCAATGCATCTTGCCCAAAGTGTTCAACATAAAGTCTTGATATGCCTCCATATCGCGCGTATGCACCTTTATAAGAAAATCAAAATCGCCACTTGTATTGTAGCAATCCGTTATTTCCTCAATATTCTGCACAGCATCCATAAATTCCTTGATATAGTCATGCGTATGTTGCTTCAAACGAATATTGCACCAAATAATGATGTTATTCCCAACCTTGCGGGAGTCCACTAAAGCCACATACTTTTTAATATACCCCTCACGTTCCAAACGCTTTTGACGGTCGAATGTGGGGGAGGAAGATAAATGCACCTTGTCTGCCAGTTCTTTGGTCGTAAGTTTTGCATTAACCTGCAAAGCGCGCAAGATTGCCTTATCGGTCTTGTCTAAATTTTCCATTCTGCAATAATAACACTCTAAAGGACTACATTCTGCAATAAAGCAGTTTAATATGCAAATATAGTATATTTTCCTGTATTAAGCAACACTATTTTCTGATAGAAGAGAATGCTATAACTTTGCAACCGCAAACTAAAAAATTGAGAACAATGACATATCAAACAAGCAACGCCCCCTTTAGGGCAGACATCGTGGGAAGTTTCCTACGTCCACAAGAGATTAAAGTAGCAAGAGCCGCTTTTGAAAACGGAGAGATCGATTCAGAAGGACTCAAGGCTATCGAAGACAAATGTATTGCGGCCCTGATCAGCAAACAAAAAGAAGCGGGATTAAAAGTCATCACTGACGGAGAATACAGACGCAGCTACTGGCACCTCGACTTCATGTGGGGACTGAATGGTGTGGAACACATCGAACTCGACCACGGTTACCAGTTTCATGGAGAAGAAACCACAAAGGGGTCGTGTATCGTTACAGGAAAGATAAGTGGAGAGAATCACCCGTTTGTAGAACACTTCAAATACGTCAAGCAATTTGAGAGCAATGGTGTAGTCGCTCGCCAAACAATTCCTTCTCCGTCACAATTCTACGCCGAATTATTCCGCGGAGAGGATAACACCAAGAACACACTACGATTTTATCCCGACCACGAAGTACTCATCAACGACATTGCAGCCGCTTACCGCACAGTAATCGAGGAACTTTATGCTGCGGGGTGCCGCAATATACAATTTGACGACTGCACTTGGGGCATGGTATGCGACACCGATTTCTGGAAAACAATGACCGGGTGCGGTTATGATGTGGAAGAATTGATGCACATCTACCTTGAAGTCAACAACAAGTCGCTTGAAAATCTACCTTCCGACTTAGTTGTCAACACCCACGTCTGCCGAGGGAATTACCATTCTACATGGGCTGCAAAAGGCCCTTACGACAGGGTTGCGCCAATCCTTTTTGCCCAAGAAAAAGTCAATGCGTTCTATTTGGAATATGATGATGAACGCTCAGGTGGCTTTGAACCATTAAAATATGTGCCGGCAAACAAGAAAGTTGTGTTGGGCCTTATTACTACCAAAAACCCCAAACTCGAAGACCGTCAAACCATCATCGACCGCATTCACCAGGCCGCCAAATATATTCCCTTAGAACGTTTATGCCTCAGCCCGCAATGTGGATTTGCCTCATGCGAGATAGGCAACAAACTTACCGAAGAAGAGCAATGGGCTAAAATTGCACTGGTACAAAGCATTGCCAACGAAGTTTGGGGGTAACAATCAACCGACTGGACCCAAAAATATACAATAGACAAGTCAGCGGAAGGTGGGTGGGGTGACTTGAGGTAACCTCCTGACTTCATCACTCTTTTGCGCCATTATATAGTGCGTATTGAAAATCAACGAGTTACGAATTAAATTGGGTAAACAGGGTGACGCAAGCAAAGAAGCGAACCTTGTTTTGCTCTTTTAAGGGCTGTTCGCCCTTGTACCGCTTACCGCGAAGACATAAGTACATAAGCTACATAAGTAACATAAGGCTGACGCCGTGGTTTTTTACATAAGCTGAGGCAGGGCTTTCCGCCCTGCCTGTAAGAGACATAAGGCTGGCGCCGTGTCGTTGGTTCTTATGTAATTTGTAGTGATCACATAATGAAACACAATTAAAGAGTTCTCTTCATCAAGCGGCAGCCCTTATGTATCTTACAGGCAGGGCGGCAAGCCCTGCCTCAACTTATGTAAAAAAACACGGCGCCAGCCTTATGTTACTTATGTAGCTTATGTTCTTATGTTCCCCGCGGTAAGCGGCACAAGGGCGAACAGCCCTTAAAGCAAAGAACAAGGCTCGTTGTTCCCAATGTAGGATAAGACATATTCTACCTTGTCAGCCCGCTATAATCGATTTGAGTGACGCATTGACGAAGTCAGGAATAGACAAGTCAGCGGAAGGTGGGTGAGGTGACTTGAGGTAACCTCACCCCCCAAAAAGCTGTCCCGTTTTTGATACCAATCTTGCCCCCACCTATAAGGGCAAAAGCAGTGCTATGCGCTTTACTTGTCACCAAACACGCGTTTCCACTCCGCCTCAAAATTGGGCGTAAAAAAGCCATGCCCCATGTGCTGCCAAAGCTCGTCAAGCGTCATGAAACGTCCACCGTCCAACTCTTCAGACGGAGCCAAAGGCGCATCAGTTGTTGTGCGATAAACATAAACCAACTCGCGCTCCACAGCAGATTGGTGCACATACCGGCACATAAACTCTGGTGTAAATTGCGACAATCCTATTTCCTCGCGTGCTTCGCGTGCCAAAGCAGCCTCCACCGTCTCGCCACAATCAACATGCCCGCCCACGGCGGTATCCCATTTGCCGGGCTGCACCGTTTTCCATTCTGGCCGGTGCTGCACATACACCTCGCCACGTTCATTAAACACATGCAAATGCACCACCGGGTGCAACAACATGCTCATGCCGTCATGACACTCGCCACGTGTGGCCGAACCCACCACGTGCCCTTCTTCGTCAACCAGCGGCAACAGTTCTTTATTATTATCGTGCTTCATGTCAAATAGGTTGTAATCAGAATCAGTTAACGGGTTGACGGGTTGACGGGTAAGTTTGCCAAGTCTTTTAACAATGGCTTTAAGTAGTGTAAAACTTACTTACCCGTTAACCCGTCTACTTGTTACCCCCTTTACCAACAATTACGGAATTAACAGCGAACTGTCGCCATAACTCAAGAAACGGAAATCATGCGACAAGGCATAATCGTACACGCGGCGCCAGTTGTCACCAATCAAGGCCGAAACCAACAGCAACAGTGTCGACTTGGGCTGATGAAAGTTCGTCACCATAGCCTTCACTACGTGATACTCATATCCCGGTGCTATAATTATTTGCGTTGATGTATGCAGCACGGGCAATTTGTTGCGGTCGAGCCAGTCAACTATAGCCCGCAAAGCCTCAACCGTTGTCAACTTTAACTCTGGCGATGCAGCATACTCATAAGGCATCCACTGCGGCACATGCAAGTCATCTTGATGCGCATCGGGGTTGCGGTGCAGCATCACACCAATGTAGTACAGACTTTCGAGCGTGCGCACCGATGTGGTGCCCACCGCCACACAGTGTCCACCATGTGCCAAAAGGCGTTCTATGCTCTCACGTTTTACAGCAATCCACTCCGAGTGCATGGGGTGTCCGCCAATTTCCTCACTCTTTACAGGTTTGAACGTACCAGCCCCCACATGCAGGGTTATCTCATTGCGTTCAATACCATTATTGTCAAGCGCGGCAAGCACACGTTCAGTAAAGTGCAGACCGGCTGTCGGTGCTGCCACCGAACCTTTAACCTTGCTGTACACCGTCTGATAGGTTTTCAAATCGCTTGCCTCAGTCTCGCGGTTAAGATATGGCGGTATGGGCAGTTCGCCAATAGCCTCCAGCACCTCAGAGAAGGCAACGGTGTCGTCTCCCCAGTCAAACACCACCTCGTAGCCGGTGCCGCTCACCCCTACTCTTTCGGCTGTCAGCAACACCTCTTTGCCACCAACATTTATAGTGCGTTCAAGCTTTCCTTCCTTCCATTTTTTCAAATTGCCTATCAAGCACGTCCAAGCCACACGGCGAGTGGTGGCAAAGTTCACCTGATAATCGTGCGGTGTGTGCGGCTCGAGGCAAAACACCTCTATCAACGCACCCGTCGACTTATGGAAGTGCAAACGTGCTTGAATTACCTTTGTATTATTAAACACCAGCAACTCGCCCTTAGGCAAGTAGTTGGGCAAATTGTAGAATACGTCCTCGCTGATTTGGCCGCCACGATAGAGCAGCAATTTCGATTCGTCGCGCACTGCTTTCGGGTACTTTGCAATGCGCTCATCTGACAGGTCATAGTTATAATCTGCTATGTGTATGTGTTTTGGGTCTTGCATGTTCAATATTGTTTTATGCTGCAAAGTTAGTGCAAACCGAGCGCAAAATATCAAGCAGACTTGGATATTTTACTAAAGTGCAGCCTGACATTGTCAAAAAAGCCCCCGTCACCCCATCAGCCACATACCTTATAATCAAATCTTGCAATTTTGCCTGCACTCTACACTTTCGCTCATAAGTTACTGATTTTCATCGCTAAAAGTAGTGTAGACACATATACATTTTGTCTACACCAGAGTCTGCACTACACCGTTATCACAACACAAAAATCCGGCCATACCCCACGGGATTTTCTGTCACGGGCGGCAGGAAAGGCTATCGGAGCAAAAGAAAATCCGCCCGCACGTGACAGATTTTACGGTCTGCCGCCACCTGTTTACCGCACGCCACGCCACACGATGCTTGCCTCACAACCGAATATCACGCCTCATTGCCGCGCACACCTGCTTGTTAGATTTTGCGATTGCAGTGCAGACAACAGTGCAGACAAAGTGCACATGTGTCTACACTACTTTTACCATTGAATATCAACGTGTTGCGAGCAAAAGTGTAGAATACAGACAAAAACACAAATATTGGCAGACGCGTGCGCGCGCGAGGGAACACCATGTGCACACAATGCAAAGGCGTATGCACAAGTCTGCTTTCAACGTCATAAAAACGCGAGTTATGAAAGAAAATGCGTAACTTTGCCAAAAATAAATAGGTGTGTCACCCTATCTTATTAAAAGAACAACAAACCATGCCCACCCACAACAGACTACATAAAATAGAATTACTCGCACCTGCCCGCGATGCCGACACCGGCATTGAGGCCATCAAACACGGCGCTGACGCGGTGTATATTGGCGGACCAAATTTTGGAGCGCGCTCTGCTGCGGGCAATTCGGTAGACGACATTGCACGGCTGTGCAATTTTGCTCACCTGTATGGCGCCCGCATTTATGTAACGCTGAACACCATATTGTGGGACAGCGAACTCAAAGCCGCCGAGGACCTGGTATGGCAACTCTACCATGCGGGAGTTGACGCCCTTATTGTGCAGGACACGGCATTGCTACAAATGAAACTGCCCCCCATAGCCCTGCACGCCTCCACGCAAATGGACAACTGCACGCCCGAAAAGGCACAATGGCTCGAAGCTGCAGGCTACAAGCAAATCGTACTGGCTCGCGAAACATCACTCGAACAAACACGGCGCATAGCCCAAGCCGTGCGTGTGCCACTTGAGGCTTTTGTGCATGGTGCTTTGTGTGTGAGCTACAGCGGACGTTGCTATGCCTCGCAGTACTGTTTTGAAAGGTCGGCCAACAGGGGGTGCTGCGCACAATTTTGCCGTTTGGCCTTCGACCTCGTAGACGACCGAGGCAATGTGCTGGTACACGACAAGCATTTGCTGTCGCTCAAGGACATGAACCGTACTGCCGACCTCGAAGCCATGATGGACGCCGGCGTGCGCTCCTTCAAAATTGAAGGCCGGTTGAAGGACACCAACTATGTGAAGAACGTGACGGCATGGTATCGCCAACAAATTGACAAGATACTTGTACAGCGCGCCGACACCTACGTGCGCGCCTCATACGGCACCTCGCACCTGACCTTTGAGCCAGATTCCAAGCGCTCCTTCAACCGTGGTTTTACCAACTATTTTCTGTACGGACGCACCGACGCCCCCATTCACTCGTTTGCCACCCCTAAGGCCATAGGCCCCGTGGTGGGCAAAGTGGGACGCATCGAGCGCCGCAGTTTTGTGTTTGAACCCGACGCCAACCTTGCCTCGCCACTCACAGCGGGCGACGGATTGTGCTTTGTTGACGCCGACGGCAAGTTGCAAGGCTTCCGCGTGAACAAAGTTGAGGGCAACATGGCATTTCCCGCCACCATGCCACCGCTGAAGCGTGGCACCCGCCTGCACCGCAACCTCGACTTTGCCATGGATAAGGCTCTGAGCAAGGAAACGGCCAAACGCACCCTGGCCGCCGACATTTCACTGCGCGAGGTTGAAGGCGGCTATGCCATCGACATGGCCGACGAGAGCGGTTGCCACGTTACACTGCGTTTTGACTACCCTCACGACGAGGCACGCTCGCCACAGCACGACGCCATGGTGCGCCAGCTGTCAAAATTGGGCGACACGCCTTTTACTGCCCACCACATCAGCATTCAAACCAACGGCGAACGTTTCATACCGGCCTCGGTGCTGACCGAGTGGCGCCGCGCCGTCTGCAGCAAATTGTTGGCCGACCACCAAACGAGCTACGAACGCGACCGTGCGGCACGCCCCGATGAGGCGCGCCTGAAACAGATGTTGCCACACGAACTGCCTTTTACGGCCAATGTGTCCAACCACCTGGCCGAGGCGTTTTACAAGCGTCACGGCGTGTCGAGCATTGAACCAGCATTTGAACTGGAACAACCGGCAGGCACCGAGGTGCCCTTGATGACCTGCCGCCACTGCATACGTCACGCCCTGGGGTGGTGTGTCAAAAAGAAGCCAGCTCATGCAGCTGACAAGCTGGCCTTGCGTCTGCCAGACGGGCGCACCTTTCCGCTCAAGTTTGACTGTAAGCATTGCGAAATGCAGGTGCTGCGCCCCAGAAAATAACATCTTGCACCAAGTCGGCCAGTAGTTTTTTTTGAACATCAACAAGAGTTTGCCCAACATGCACAAACGCCTTTACATATTGCTTTGTCTGTGTTTCAGCCTGATACTTTCGGGCTGCTACTACTCGCACCCCAACAAAATGGACCATTGGGCGGCAAACGGCGAGGGCGCAGTTGACTCCGTAAACTTTTACATCACCCACCACTATTGGACAGGATACAATTTCAGATCGACAGACACACTGTCGCTGCAAACTGCCCCACCCCTTGCCGGACTGCCCGACTATGGTGCCATTGTGAACGACACCATAGCCATCAACAGCCACGACCAACTGGTGGTGGCACGCGTGATGTATGTGCCGGCCGACAGCACCGACTCGGTGTGGGTAAAGGTGGCGCGCGACCAACTGACACAAGGGTGGATACACGAAAGCACACTGCTTGAACACGTGGTGCCCGACGACCCGATTTCGAAATTCATCTATTACTTCTCCGACAGCCGCTCTGTTTACGTGTTGTCGGTATTCGGGCTGGTAGTGCTCTTTTGGCTCATACAAAGCGTGCGCCACAAACGATTCCGCATTGTCCACTTCAACGACATACCGAGTTTCTACCCCACACTATTGTGCATCTGCGTCAGCGGTTCAGCAGCATTGTATGGCAGCATTCAGCGGTTCATACCCGCCACTTGGGTGGAGTTTTACTTCAGGCCCACGCTCAACCCCTTCAACACCGAGCTACCACTCATCATGGCCTTGTTCATTGCCTCAGTGTGGTGCATGCTCATTGTGGCAGTGGCGGTGATTGACGAGATACGCCGGCAGCCCGACATTGGCGACAATCTGTCGTATCTGGCTTCGTTGGGCGGTGTGTGCGTAGTGTTGTATCTCACCTTTACGCTCACCACGCCAATCTACATTGGCTACCCTCTGTTGTTGGTCTACTGGGCCTTTGCCGTCCGGCAGTACATCAAGCACCAACCGTCGCACTTGCTATGTGGCGTGTGCGACAAGCCTATCCCACACAAGGGGCGGTGTCCGCACTGCGGTGCTATGAACAAATAATTTGATTTTCAACGACTACGCACCATTTTCATTCAACCATTGCTTTAATTACAGACATTATTAAACACACGCATACAAATGCCACAGAAGTCATTCATCACAACACTACTATGCAGCTTGTTTTGCTACATAAGCAGCATGGCTGCCCCCATAGAGCGTGACATCGTTATCAATCACGATGGGGTGTCGCTGCCTGGCACGCTCACTCTGCCCGACAACGTTGAGGGACACGTACCCGTAGTGGTGATGGTGCAAGGCAGCGGACCTGCCGACCGCGATGAAACCATAGGGCCGAACAAGCCCTTTGCCGAGCTGGCTCAGCGGCTTGCCAACATGGGTATTGCCACCATTCGCTACGACAAGCGCACCAAAGTGTATGGTGCCCGAACAGCCGAGGTGAGCGGGGGGCGCATTGATTATGACACCGAGGTAACCGACGATGCCGTGCAAGCACTCAAACAGGCTGCCGCACTGCCCGAAGCCGACACCACACGCATATTTGTGTTGGGGCACAGTCTGGGTGCCACCCTGGCGCCGCGTATTGCCACAAAGGCGCAATCGCCAATAGCCGGCATTATCTGCCTGGCAGCCCTTGCACGCCCCTTTTGGGACACCGTACGCGACCAAATACGCTACATTGCCACCACACAAGGACTGGCTGCCGCCGAGGCCGAGAAGTTGGCCGAAGCGCAAGCGCAACAACTTAAAGCCACTCTGCCGACAGAATATCTGAAAATGCAGGACGAGTATGACGCACTTGCCACTGCCCGCCAGACGAGCAAGCAGTTGCGCATGTTGTTTGTGCAAGGCGGACATGACTACCAAGTGACCAAAGAGGACTTTGACCTGTGGAGGACGGCTTTAGAACAATCGCACCAAAAGGCTGAGTTTCACTACTTTGACACACTCGACCACCTGATGCGTCCTTTGCCACACATGGCGGTGCCGGCCAACTATTACGAACCGGGAATTATGAGCCATGACGTAACGACACTGATTGGCAACTTTGTTAAAAACTAAAGGGGTACGGGGTGACCGGTTAACGGGTTAACGGGTAAGGAGCTTGAGAATATGGCTGACTTATCTATCAATCTGTTGCCCCGTCAACCAAGCTCTCCAACGCATTATATAACGAACCATAATATCACAACAAGATCATGACCAAGCATATTGTAATGTTCAAATTTCGCGACGACGTGACAGCCGATGTACGTTCCGCCGCACGCGAGGCTTTCAAAACGGGCATCGAAGCATTGCCTGCAACCATCAATTTCATACGCAGCGTGCATGTGGGCTTCAACATCAATCCTGCCGAGAAGTGGGACATCTGCCTCGACTCTACTTTCGACAACCTTGACGACGTAAAGGCTTACAGCGTACACCCTGCCCACAAGGCTGTGGCGGGCGAACTGATGAAACACATCGGTGAGCGCGCCTGCGTGGACTTTGAACTGTAACGCTGACGGGTAAATTAACAGATTAACGGGGGTGCCAGGTAGTTTTTGACTGTTTTTTGGCACTCCCTTATAAGTTTATGCGGCATACACTTTGTGTTATAAATGCTTTGCATTACCTTTGTATACGGCTCATTTTAACACGAAACAATACATGAAACCTATATTCATAGCAGGTCCTTGTGTGATAGAGTCGGCCGAGCTGCTCGACTGCGTGGCAGCTGAAGTGGCCAGACTGCAAAAGAAGACGGGACTGACATTTTACTTCAAGGCTTCGTTTGACAAGGCGAACCGCACCTCCATACACTCCTATCGTGGTCCGGGACTTGAAAAGGGACTGCAAATGCTTGCCGACGTGAAGAGCAAATATGCACTGCCCTTGCTCACCGACATACACGAGAGTTACCAGGCAAAGGCCGCCGGCGAGGTGGTTGATGTACTGCAAATTCCAGCTTTTTTGTGTCGCCAAACCGACTTGTTGGTTGAGGCCGCACACACAGGGTGTATTGTCAACATCAAGAAGGCGCAGTTCCTTTCGGGCGAAGACATGCGCTTTCCGGTAGAAAAATGCCGCGAGGCTGGCGCACAAGAAGTGTGGCTGACCGAGCGCGGCAACATGTTTGGCTATAACAACCTGATTGTAGACTTCAGAAATCTGCCCATCATGGCACAATATGCCGACCGCGTGATTATGGATTGCACACACTCGGTGCAACGACCGGGCGGAGCCGGTGGCAAAACTGGCGGCGACCGCGAGTTTGTGCCTCAAATGGCTATGGCAGCAAAGGCCTTCGGCGCGCAGGGGTATTTTTTTGAAACGCACCCTGACCCCGACAAGGCCCTGAGCGATGGACCCAACATGTTGTACCTTGACCAACTTGAAGGACTTGTTGACAAACTGGTGACCGACTAAAGGGCGGTTCTAATCATATTTCAGTCAACCCGTTAACTGGTCAACTTGTTTACTAATTCCGCCAACGCGTTACCTAAAGTTTACTGAACAATATAATGGCTGAAGAGAAAGGGGAGCCACCCTCTCTATGCCAAATTCTAAAACTATATCATGAGCAAATGGACTGATACTGCCATTAAGTGTATAGAAGACGAGGCCAAAGCTCTGCTCGACCTCATACCACTGATTGATGGCGATTTTGATAAAACTGTAGAAATTATACTGAACTGCAAGGGCAAACTGATTGTTACCGGTGTGGGCAAGAGCGGCCACATTGGTGCCAAGATTGCCGCCACACTGTCGTCGACCGGCACACCGAGTTTCTTTATCAACCCGTTGGACGTGTTCCACGGCGACCTGGGTGTTATTCAGCATGACGATGTGGTGCTTGCCATCTCCAACTCAGGACAGACCGATGAACTGTTGCGTTTCCTGCCCTATCTGCTTGAGAACCACATTCCCGTAATTGGTATGAGCGGTAACCCCAAATCGCTGCTTGCACAGTATGCCACAGCGCACCTCAATGCCGCAGTCAGCCACGAAGCCTGTCCGTTAGGATTGGCTCCTACATCGTCTACCACGGCCGCACTGGCTTTGGGTGACGCCCTGGCTTGCGCCTTGATGGAGGCACGCCACTTCAAGGCTTCAGACTTTGCGCAGTATCACCCGGGTGGCACATTGGGCAAACGCTTGCTGACCAAAGCGCATGATGTAATGCACACCGACGACTTGCCCGTCATTCCGCCAACAATGAAACTTGGTGAGGCTGTTATTCACATGAGTAACGGCAGATTGGGACTTTGTGTCGCCACCGAGGACAACAAGGTGGTGGGCATCATAACCGATGGCGACATACGCCGAGCCATGGAAAACTCGCAAGACAGCTTTTTCAAACTCACCGTGGCCGACATCATGACACGTACGCCCAAAGAGGTTAGCCCCGACACCAAAATCACACAAATTGAAAAGATACTGCACCAGCACAAAATACACTCGGTGTTGGTCGTTGACAAAGAAAAGCATTTGCTTGGAGTGGTTGACTCGTTCAGCACAATGATTTAATGGTGGTTCTAAAAATTCTGTTTTTAGAGTTCTGCTATTCTGAAATGTGATTTGCACGCTCTCTACGACAATGTGCTCCAGCCATTTAGCACGCAACAATGTACGCTAACTTTACAAACAAACACGCATTTGCCAACACGCACTTTTGCATTATCATAATTACCTGCCTATTGAGCCATTTAATTTACCTGCCAGCACTGGCCCAACGCTGCCGGCCTACACGACATAGCGACCTTGACATTGTAAACTATTTGCAATCCGACTTCGGGGTGAAGTTTACCGACAATAACCGTCTTGTGGTGTTCAAAACCGGAAAGGAGAAGTTCGCAGACCTTCTCCCGGCCTTGCGTGCGGCCAAACATAGCATACACCTTGAATATTTCAACTTCAGAAACGATTCCATATCGAAGGAGCTCTTTGCCATCTTAGTAAAGAAAGCGGCAGAGGGTGTCAAGGTGCGTGCGTTGTTTGATGGCTTTGGCAACAGCTCAAACAACAGGCCACTGCGTGCCCGCCACCTTGACAGTTTGCGGGCACGTGGTGTTGAAATTTATGAGTTCGACCCACTGCGTTTTCCGTGGGTAAACCACGTGCTGCACCGCGACCACCGCAAGATAGTGGTGATTGATGGTGTGGTGGCCTACACTGGCGGCATGAATGTGGCCGACTACTATATAACGGGCAAGCCCGAATTTGGCGAGTGGCGCGACATTCACACGCGCGTCGAAGGAGATGCCGTGGGACAGTTGCAAAAGGTGTTTCTCGACTTTTGGAACAAGGTGACGCACCAAAACATACATGGCACCGAGTACTATCCAGGTGAACGTGATGCACGCGACACCTTTGGCATGCTCAAACAAGACGACACGCCTACTGCCGGCAGCAAGATTGTGGGCGTAGTGAACCGCGACCCTTATGCCACACCGCGCATCATTCACGACACTTTTGTACATGCCATTAGCCATGCGCAAAAGCAGATACTCATTATCAACCCCTACTTCACTCTGTGCCGGCACATCAAGCGCGCACTGAAAAAAGCAGTCAAACGGGGGGTGGACGTGCAGGTGATGGTGTCGCAAAAGAGCGACATTCCCATTACGCCGCGCGTGGTTGAATATAACGCGCATCGGCTGATGAAGGCTGGGGCGAATATATATTTCTTTACAGGCGGTTTTCATCACAGCAAAATAATGATGGTTGACAGCCTTTACACGTTTGTAGGCTCAGCCAACCTTAACAGCCGGAGTCTGTCATTTGACTACGAATGTAATTTGCTCGTGGCCGACCGCTACACAACGCAACAACTGCAAGAGATATTTGTACACGACCGCGACACGCGCTGCTTTAAGTTGACCCCCGAGGTGTGGAAGCACTGGGGTAGATGGAAGAAGACCAAATGCTGGATTTTTCACTTCCTGACTCCCTTCGTAAAATGTGACAAGAAGGAGGGCGACAACAGCGGATTAGGAGACTATGTGATGAACGAGATGCAAAACGAGAACTCTAAGTAGGTGTTCAAAATTGTTTTTACATTGAAAGTGCATTATCGGGGCGCAGATGTTCCCTTCGAGTGAGGGAACATAGCGGGCTATGTGACCGAGGCCGAAGGGGACAGATGCGTCTCGAGAATGTGCTTTCAATGTGAAAATGGCACCTACTGATTGTATAAAATAATTTTGAGCACCTACTTAAATATAAAGTCATGAATAACGACTTAACTAACAACGACGTAAATACCGGGGCACAACAAGAGCCGGAGGAGATTGAAACGGTTGTGAGCCCCAACACATCAGATACTACCGATGATGACGCTGCGAGTACACCATGCCACCTGACAGCAGACACACAAACTGCAGGCCGGTCAACCCAATTTACCATAGTCAAGGCCATAGCCATTATATGTGTGGTGCTGTCGCATGCTGGCATCAGTGGTTGGCTGTCGCACTTTGTTTACATATTTCATGTGCCCATATTCTTTTTGTGCGCCGGCTACTTTTTTCACACAAAATACCTTGACGACGACCGCACCTTTATAGTTCACCGCATCAAGGGCTTGTATTGGCCATTCCTGCGGTGGAGCGTGTTTTTCTTGATCATTCACAACCTGCTGTTCACTTGCGGCATACTCAGCGAACAGTATGGCAACATCAGCGGTGGTGTGCTCCACCCTTACAACTGGCATCAGTGGTGCCAGCATTTGTGGAGCCTCGTGTTCAACATGTCGGGTTACAACGACTTTTTGTGTGGCACGTTCTGGTTTTTCCGCGCCCTGCTGCTCTCAAGCATTGCGTTCTTGATATTGTTCAAACTGCTGCGACGCAGTGAGCACTTCAAGAATTACACCCAAATTGGTTGGGGTATGCTTATCATCGGTCTGGCACTCACCTTTTGGAAGGTGGCTGAGGGCATCAATGTGAGTGGCGTGGCACAAGGTGGCTATCGCGAACTGATGGGCCTTTCGTTCATGGCAGCCGGTTTCCTGATACGGCAGTATAAACTGACCGAGTTGGTTACATGGAAAACGGCCTTGCCTTGCTTCGGCTTGTTGATATTGGCCTCGTTCCTGTTTCCATCGAGTATGACTTTTGCCCCGTCGTTGACTGAGTTTTTGTCACTTCCCGTACCAGCCACGGCAGCTTTTATTGCTCTTGTTTATGCCTGTGGATTTATTGACCGCCACGACAATGTGGCCAAGCGCTCTTTGGTGTATATTGGCGACCGCACGCTTTATATATTTGCCTTTCATCTGGTTGCATTCAAACTGGTGAGCGCATTAAAGGTTGCTTTCTACGGCTTGCCATGGCAAGCTGTGGGCGGACACCCCACTGTGCTGCAACCCGAAAGTAATGTGCTGTGGATATTGCTCTATCTCATAGCTGGTGTAGGACTGCCGCTGTTGTGGCTGTATGGCTACCAACACATTGCATCGAGGGTTAGCATTACGGAAAAGCAAGCAGTTGGATTGGCTATCACTGCCGGTCAGAAGTTGTTTAAGATATTGACGCTGATAGGCAAAGGGCTTTACCTGATTGTGCTGAACTCGTGTCGCAACATCGCACAAGGCGTAAAGGATGTTATTGACGCATCAAGCACAAAAGATGAATAAGCTGACACAACCGTCTTAACACTATATCGAAATAAATATCAACCAGTTGGCGGAATGCTTGGTTAACAAGCTGACGAGTTGACAGGTTAACAAGTTGACAGGTTAACAAGTAAGTTTGCTATACAAAAATCAGTATGCTAAGGAGCTAAAGGACTTGGCAAACTTATCTGTTAACCCGTTAACTTGTCAACTTGTTTACTAATTTCGCCAACGCATATACTTCACTCTTTTACATTTCACATCTCACTCTATCACATGAAACGTAAATCAATTCTTTTAGTACTTTTGTGCCTGCTCTCCGTTCGGACAGCCTTGGCACAAGTTAACATGCAAGTGTTCTACGACTTTGGTTCTGACCGCAAATATGTAACCATGACGCTTGAAATGTTCAAGGCGGACAAATGGGGTAACACCTATTTCTTCATCGACCACGACTTTAACTACAAGCAGCACGAAAGCAATGCCGACAATGGTGTGGCCCCCGGCGGCACCTATCTCGAAATATCGCGTTGTCTGAACTTTTGGCAAAACACCAAACTGGCCCCACTGAGTCTTCAGGTGGAATACGACGGTGGTATCACCCGCAGCTACCCCATCAACACGGCATGGCTGGCTGGTGTAGACTATTTTGTACACGACCAAACGTATCGCAATACGCTTAACTTGAAAGCGCTCTACAAACACATACGCAAGACGGACAGCAAAGTGCCCATGCAGTTTACTGCAGTGTGGACGTGCAAGGACTTTCTCGGATTGAAGCGTCTCACCTTTGACGGTTTTGCCGACTTTTGGTGGGAAGACAAAACTATTGACGACAAAGAGAAGCACACTATATTCATTTCAGAGCCCCAACTTTGGTATAACGTGGGCGACTTGTTTGGCTGCGAAAACCTTAACGTGGGCACAGAAATTGAGTTGAGCAACAACTTCGGTTCAAAACTCGGCTTTAAGTGCCGCCCCTGCTTGGGCGTTAAATGGGTGTTCTAAATTCAAACCTCCGATTTTATAAAAGGGTTGACGGATTACTTCCGTCAACCCTTTCTGTTTTCAACCCTGCAACCCGTCAATCCCATTCATCATCATATACGGTTTCGGCATCCAGTTCAGCCTGTAGCTCGCTCTGCTTTACAGCATCGTCATGACCAGCCACCGCCGCAAAAGCGCCAAACTGCATGGCACGGTCGGCCAACGGCATCGGGCGGTGGCGGGCTGACTGATGATGGGGCATATTGAGCATATCGCCATACTTGCCCTTTACTATTATCTCCTCGGTGTAAAATATATCGTCGTACATCATGCCCTTTATTGAATTTGTATACGTCAAGCTTTGTGGCCCCCTATTTGCGAATTACGCTCTATCGTAGTGGCACCATCGGCAAAGTTCAACCCCTTGAGTATGGCATTCTTGCCAAATGTCTTTTTAATGTTCAACATGGTTTGCTGCACACGCCTTTCACGTTCAAGGCGTTCACGCTCTGCAGCACGCTCACGCTCCAACTGCTCATAATCGGTAAACAAGTCGAGCTGCACTACCCTACTCCGAGCCTTGCTGCTGGCATATTGCTCAGTCACAACATGATTGGCTGTCAAATTCATGCGCCTTAGAAGCAAATGCGGATTGACCACCTCGTCAAAAGCCCGCATTACAGCTTCAGCCATCAAATGGGCAGACGAGGTGTTGTCTGCCAAATTGGCGGTGGCACGAACTGGTCTTGGCACACTGCGGCCATAATGGTCGGCCACGATTTCGCCATGGTACACCTGCCAAAAGTCCGGCAATTTGATGCTCTCTCGGTCATAGCCTACATCTATTACAAGCTGATTGGTGAGCAGCCGCTTGTCGAGCAGCGTCAGAGCCATTTCGTCAACCATCTCACGCATCACGACACGGGCCTGTGTCACATTATAGGCCTGGTGTAACACCTGTCCACGACTGAGACTTTTTGACGTTGGTCTGTAAGCTTTGATGTGTGCCATTGTGCAGGGTTCCCACCCCCAGGCATGGTCTATCAACAACTCGGCATTAACGCCAAACAATTTGTACAACAGCTCGTCATTGCGCAGCGACTGCCGCGCCACATCGCCCATCGTATACATGCCATGAGTAGCAAGTTTGCGCGCTATGCCTTTGCCTATCCTCCAGAATTTGGTTATCGGCTGGTAGTTCCACAATTTGCGGCGATAGCTCATCTCATCTAATTCGGTTATTCGCACACCGTCAGCATCAGCCTCAACGTGTTTAGCCACCACGTCCATGGCCACCTTGGCCAAATACAAATTAGTGCCTATGCCTGCAGTGGCCGTTATGCCAGTTTCGGCCAGCACCTCACGTATTAACTTTACCGCCAATTGGTGCGGTGTGAGTTTATAGGTGTCAAGATATGGCGTGGCGTCAATAAACACCTCGTCGATGGAGTAAGCATAAATATCTTCGGGCGCAATATAACGCAAATACACACCATAGATACGTGCGCTATACGACACATAGCGCGACATGTGTGGCGACGCCACTACGTAGTCAACCGCCAACTCGGGCCGTGCCTTCAGCTCTGCATCAAAATGCGATTTGCCAACCAACCGTCCGCCGGGTGCGTGCCGCGCCCGTTCACGGTTAATCTCTCGCACACGCTGCACCACCTCAAACAATCTGGCGCGCCCTGCTATGCCATATGCCTTGAGCGACGGCGAAACAGCCAGGCAGATAGTCTTTTCGGTACGACTGGCATCAGCCACCACCAAATTGGTAGAGAGGGGGTCAAGCCCCCGCTCCACACACTCTACCGAAGCGAAAAAAGATTTCAAGTCGATAGCCAAGTATATGTGTTGTGCATCTGGCATTGCTGTTGTTTTCCTTTCTAAAGTTTCGGATTTAGCAAGTGCGGGCTGAAAGGCGCTATGAAAAAACGCAAGCACTAATGGGGGCGACGCGTCCCGCGTCGGGATAGAGAAAGGAGTAAAATACGAACGCTACTACTGCTAATAATAGCTGCATATTTTCCCGACGCGAGACGCGTCGCCCCCATTAGAGGTAGCGTTCGATGCTTTTGGCCTTTTATTGATATCATCGGCTGCGACTCAGCAATTCAAGCAAGCTTGATTGCATTCGCCTTGCACGGTGATTCAAACCGTACCCGTCTAAATCCGAAACTTGAGAAGTTGAGCTTCTTATGCAAAGATAGTGCAAACCGAGCGCATAAAGTCAAGCTTGCTTGAACTTTATGCCAAGGTGCAGCCTATCTTATTAGAAGAGCAAGCTCTAAATGCTACCTCTAAACGCAAGCTCTAAACGCGACCTCTAATGGGGGCGACGCGTCCCGCGTCGGGATTTTTAAGGCAAAGGCTCACTAACAAGCGTGTAATTAGCGCTGTCTGTGAGCTTTTATTTGGTGTATGAGCCTTTGCCTTAATGCCCGACGCGGGACGCGTCGCCCCCATTAGTGCTTGCGTTTGGTGGTAGCGTTTGGTGCTTGCGTTTAGTAGTAATGAGGCTTTTACCATACTACAAAAACTTTACTTGCCGAGTATCTTACATCTTACACTAACACGTTACAACTCATTGGTTATCAATACTTTGCTCAGTGTAAGATACTGCAAATTTCACCTACACACAACCTACACACCCCACATGCTACCACACGGTACAAGCACGGGAGGAGAATATTACGGCATAGGGGAACAGAAAAGTCTGTTGCTCCGACAGATTTCTCTACGTCCCTGTGGCGTATGATCCACCGCATACGACAAAACCGACTGCGAGGCTGCGGGGTGCGGTGTGTAAGATGTATGCAGGGGAGTGTAAGATGCTTTGAACTTATCTTACACTCTTGAAACATCTGTGTATCAATCTGTTACACACAAAAAGTGTAAGATGGCAGTAAAAACACACGCACTCTTTTACATGAGGGATGACGGCGAGGGGACAAATATTTGTGTACAAATTGTACACTTTTTTTGTTGGGTGCAATGCCTTGGTGTTACCTTTGCAGCACTTTACTTTTGTACAAAACCGAATTGTATTGACTACCATGAAACGAATGCTTAACAAAATGCTGCGCTATGCCGATGCCATTGTGAAACGTGGCGTTGACAAACTGATAGACGCTATCGGACATAGCGCGGAACCACAAACAGAAAACGCAGAAACACCCCAGCAGCAAAAACGCATGGGCAACGACACTGACTGCGCAGCGCAAACAACTAGCCACACCACAGACTGCGGTCTGACAGAACAGACTATTACCCCTATGGACGAACAGTGCGACATTTGCTATAATGTGCTTGACCGCACGCCCGAAGTGCAACAGTGCGACCAAACGGACAAAGGGTCTGTGTCCGTGAGCAAACTGGTGCGCAACACGATGGTGATTAACCTGCACAAACGGGGTTGCATGGTGTGGAACAACGACGCGGACCGCATCGTGGAGTCAAATAAAGCGTGCCGTGCGCGGTATGGGACAGAAGTTCACTGCCGTGGCTCTGGGGCGTGAGGCGCAAACATGACGAGGGGCACTGGTTTTCAATACGCGCCATTCAACGGCGCAGAAAGTGATGAAATCAGGATATTGCGGAAAAATCCACAATATTCTGACTTCGTCACTTTCCCGCGCCATCACATAGCGCATATTGAAAAACGATGAGTTGCGTCATTTGATTGGGTGACGCATTGACGAAGCCAGGAAAGCCCTATTTTGCGGCTGATTGCTGCATGCGGGTTTCACTTCTGGCCTTGCAAAAAATCATTTGTCTCTTGATCGTACATATCGGCAGCTTCGCACATCTTGTCACGCATAAAAGCCACGACAAAACGAGGCGAGAGTATGCGAATGCCTGGGCCATAGCTCATAAACACGGAATACATTTCGAAATTGGTTATCACACGAATGCTGAAAATGCAACTATGGTCGGCGGGATTGGTGCTGACAAGCTGCTGCGAGGGATGAATAGGTTTGGTCTTGATGTATTGGCTCTGCTCTGCGTTAGCCCAAAAGGAGATGAAAATAGGACGATTGCCAATGTTCTTGCTCACTCCTATCACGTCGTCGAAGAAATGCGAGGCATCAAACTGCGGATTTTCACGAAAAGGCACATCGCAGGGTTCTATGGATTGAATGCGATCAAGGGCAAGATTGTAGAGTACGAGGTCCTTGGCTTTGGAGCCAAAAAGGAACCAACGATTGCGAAACTCCTTGAGCAAGTAGGGAAAGAGTACATATTCAACAGGTTTGCGCGCCGAGAACGACTGATAACTAATACGTAGCGTTTGCTTATGAGCTATATAGTTGTATAACGGACTGAGCAAGCGAAGTCCCCGAAGATTGGGTACACTATCGAAATGTATAATGGGCTTGCGACGCTTCTGCGTGATAGAGAGTTTGTCTTGCAAACGGCTCACCACATCGGATATTTCGACAAACTGATCAAAGTCCTCCAACTGTCGTAGCAGGTCCACAGCTTCTTGCATCACCTCGAAGTCACCTTGCGAAAGGGGCATGTTGGTAATGGAATATTCGGTGTCGGCATACCGATAATACTTATGGTCGTACACCTCAATAGGCGCATTATTGCCCAATTTATCGGAACGCATTATCTGTAAATCGTTCTGTACCGTACGCAAACTAACACCTTTGCTTATACCCTCGCAGTCGTAGAGCGCATCACTACAAGCCTCTACTAAATCGTCAATGGTCCATCGGCGATAGCGATTGCGAAGACAATTATCAATAGTTTTATAGCGTATTAAAGCATTTTTGTTGGCTGGCATAGCTTCAAGGTTTTGGTTATACAAGGACAAATATAGCACAATCTGCGCAATGTTTCTGCGCAGACGAAAGAAAATGCGCTTTTTTCTTTAATTCTTATCACTTTTCTTTCATTACGCAAAAACATTGCGGAGCACACTTATTACTTTGCACTCGCAATCGGGACATGAGGAAACACTATTCCCTCTGCACATAAATATAAAGGAGGACCAAGCTATATCATACTTCATTTACTAATAATACATAGTGACTCCCCGCTGATGGGGAAACCATGATTAGCCATTTCCTCCTCTGTTACAATTAAAAGCAAGATGGTCCAAGGCTGACTTACTTCAACATCAGTTTGCTAAACTTGACCCGTTATAGTCTGCCAATAACCACCTTGTACCGCCGCGATAGCTCAGTTGGTAGAGCGATTGTTATTAAGGGCGGTTCTAAGAATTCTGTTTTTAGAGTTCTGCTATTCTGAAATGTGATTTGCACACTCTCAGAAGTGTCTTTTTGAAAGTTAGTTCGGTCACATAGCCCGCTATGCTCCCTCACAAACTTTCAAAAATACGCTTCTGATAGCGCACAAATCCCTATTTCAGAATTATTAGAACCGCCCTAAAAGTGTGATAGAATTTTCTCACTTAGACAGGACCAACTATCACATACTCCTACAATGTGTCGCAGGTTCGATTCCTGCTCGCGGCACACTATTTTCAAAAGCACAAAGGTGGCATAACATCTGATGAAGCACTTTATCCCGTGCCTTCGCCAACCAGGGTAAGCCTTCTAAATGCCTTGAGAATACATCTTTTCAGAACAAATAAGTTGAACGGGTCTAAGAACGACATACTCCTGATTTTGAATTCAGCTTGAAGCTTGGAGCTGGAATGTACGTGTCGTTCCATTACCTTTTATATTTCATACAAATGAGAGACAAAAAACTGCTAAGAATTGCCTTGCGCTACCGGGCCATATACTTGGACATTGACCCTAAAGAAATAGATCTTGAAACAAAGCCTACCCCTGCCGTGTTGGCCTTCGTGGCCCGACTGAGGGAGAATGGCTTCAGCGTAAACGAAGATTTGCTTCATGCGCTATGCATGGTGAGCGCCACAGAATTGGCCGACATTACCGCCGTGATTGATGACGTGATGGGGGTGAAACTTAATTGGGCAACACTTGTCAAGGGTTGGAATGTACCCACTGGCGAAACGCGAGCCGACCATTTAATAACCTTCTTTGCCAACCTTATCGGCGGGGCAAAAGCTGGATTGGAAGGCTGCACGCTGCCCTGTGGTTGCTTCATTCCCGAAGGCACATTTCCCCTCGAACGATATACGGGCTGCCCTTTCTGCGGAACGCCTTTCACTACGGCTAACTTCGTATACAAAGGTCAAGCATCGAAACTGAAAGAACTCCGATTGTTTACCGAGGAAGATCTGAAACAAGTATACCAATATCTTCTTGCCTCCCCCACTCCACTTGACGCTACGCAAAAGGATTCGTTCGAAAAGTTGATTGACATTTACGGACTGCCTGACAACGTAGAGATTAGTATGAAGGAAACAGCAATGCTTGCCGTGAAACACCTTGTGGCAAATGGCCAACAAGCCCAAGCTCAAGCTTTACTGAAAACTCCTACCGACATATTACGCTATTTGTGGTATGAAAAGACTGGGTATGTGCAAATTATTGAACCAAGGACATTGATAGCGCAAGCCCGCCGATTCTACTACCACATGTTTGGCCCTCTTAATCAGAGCGAATATGCTGGAAAGGAGATGAAGAAGAAGCTCAAATTAAAATACAACCGCAAGCACTGCCAATGCGTGGCTTCATGGATCAACAACCTTGCATTATCGCCCCAACAAGCCACAGAGAATATGAATGCCAAACGCGGAATGTGGGTGCGCATGATTCGCGCCTTGCGACTTGGAGAATATTCACGCAGGAAAGGTTATGAACATTTGGCTGATATCCTTGACGCATTCTATCGTCAAGAGCAGCCCACTTGGCTGGGTATTTTGCAGCAAGCGCGCAACAATCGCGATACGCAAGCCGTGTTACAAATGCTCAAGCAACGCCCAGGACTGTTTGCCCGCAGCCTCTTTGCTACCATGCTGCGCTTTGGGTGTGAAGAGACGATGGAGGCCTTTGAGCAAGTGACCGACCAAATGCCTTCTCGTTTGCTCCTGTCACTGGGTAATGCCGCCGAAAAATACTTTGACCCTGATGCTACGCGCACAGTACACCCCATCACGGGCTACACAATCTCTATTTCTAAAAACAAATTGCTATCACTTTATAGCCCTGCCGACCTAAGGGCTATGGTGGCAAGGGTAAAGCAATGCTACATTCTATCCCTCAAACATAGCTTTGCAGCCCAAGCCACAAAGGCAAGAACCATCTATATTGCCCCCTCGCTGTTCGACATACCCATTAGTGTAGGCGACAGGTCTGCCACGATACAGGACACATCGTGTGCACTCATGGGTACCCGTTTCCCCGTAGAGGGTGATGCCGTACGCTTGTTCTTGCAATGGGGAAAGGGCTTACACGCTCAACCCCTTGACATGGACATCAGCTGCCACATTGCTTTCGAAAATGGGAAAACCGAAGACTGTGCCTACTACCGTCTGAAAGCTACTGGAGCTAAACACGGAGGTGACATACGCGCTATTCCCGAGATGGTGGGCACTGCGGAGTATATAGAACTATCGCTACCCGAACTTGCCGAGGCTGGTGCCAAATACGTCACCTTCACAGCCAATGCTTATAGCTGTGGTGCACTTTCGCCCAACCTTGTGGTGGGCTGGATGAATTCGGCATACCCCATGAAAGTGTCTGAAAAAACGGGAGTGGCCTACGACCCATCGTGTGTGCAGCACATGGTACGTATCAGCGAGAGCAACCTTTCACGTGGTCTTGTGTTCGGAGTCCTTGATGTTGACGAGCGTGAAATTACGTGGCTTGAGATGCCATTCATCTCCCAAAACATTCAAGGCTGCGACTTCACTGCTGTTAATGCCTTGTTGCAGCGTTTGCGCAATAAACTGTCAATAGGTCAGCTACTCGAAATAAAGGCTGAAGCTCAGCATCTTTCACTTGCACCTTCTCCTGATGAGGCTGATGAAGCCTACACCTACGAATGGGCGCTCAACCCAGCCGAAGTGAGTGCTCTGCTTAATATGTAAGGAGCTAACGGAAATGTAAGGCTCTGAAAAAATAACACACATATATAGAGATGCGAAACGCGTCGTCCGCAAATAGCTTTGCGGGCGACGCGTCTCACTTCTGCATTGTCTCTGATAGAGAGTACACAGTATTCTCGTTAGCTCTTGCAACGTATGTGTTTATCTGTTCGCAAGGGGGGGGAATTCTATCTACACAGAGAGAATAATTTGCGTGCCCAAAAGAAAGACTGTATCTTCGCGCCGAAAAGGCGAAGTAAGAAAGCTATTCTCACGCAGCACTGGAGGGAGGAAAGAATTAAAAAAGGAATAATCACTATAAAAGTGCCACCCTCGCACTTAACTTTTTCCTCGCTGAGCAGTATATTAGGTAGATATGACACACGCAGAGTTTGAACATACAATTCCCCATCTTCGTCCACTCATGGTCAGAGTGGGACGCGACTTCTTTGGCAATGCAGAGGATGCCGAGGATGTGGCACAAGATAGTCTGATTCGATTGTGGACTTACTGCGAGAAGCTCAACGCTCAGCGCAACCTGGAGGCACTAGCAGTCATGGTGGCCAAGAACGTCTGCGTGGAACGCTATCACAAACTTGGGCAAATACCCACCTCGCCTCTGGAAGAATCGCTCGCACCATGCACCACTGAAGCCGATGCGCCACTTCTAGCCCAAGAGGCGATGCAACGTATCGACCATGCCATGCGCCAGCTCTCGCCTCGCGAACAGTCGCTTTTCAAAGCACGCCACATTGACGATAAGAGCGTGGACGAGATTGCAGCCGAAGCACATCTGCCCAAGCCCTCGGTAAAGAGCATGATATCCATGGCAAAAGCCAAACTTAAAAGACTGATTGACAATGAAAAATAAAAGAATTCTACTCAGCGACGAAGCGTTATACCAGCAAATGCTGAAAGAGCTTACACCTGGCGCACGTGAATATGATCGCTTGCTCGCGCAACATCGTCACGCCCAACGTCGTCGATGCTGGCCTGCCATCGCTCGTTATGCAGCGGCTTGCGTGGTATGCGTGATCTGTGGTACATGGGCTGCGTGGCATTTTACAAACGATATGTCTCAAGAGTCCACTACCGTCATGCATCTAAGTGTGTCGAGGAAACTTTCCCCTGCAATAGTTCAAAAGGCTTCTTTGACTACTTCCGAAGCCCCGCAACTACTACCGCAAAAGGCGCCCTCGCCCCAGCACAAACAGACAGTAATTAAAGTAACTCCCCCGAAAGAGGCCAATGAGGTGTCCATAGTCAAGGAGCAACCGCTCGAAATGACTGCCAGCACTGACTCCATACCCTCCAACGAAAGACAACAAATTCAAGAACAAATAGAAAACGCCCTATTTGAGTTGCAACTCATTGATACCGTAATCAACTATGCATTAACTTATCAAGACATCAATACATTATGAAACGCATTCTCATCCTCCTCGCCCTTGCATGCGCATCAGCCATACAACTTCGGGCACAGTTTTTCCACAAGGCGTACAAGGAGCTAAGTTCTGCCCCACAAGCCCAACTCATCAATACGGAAGAGATTCAAGGACACGACGACCTCGACTCCCTATGCTATTTACGCGCATATACATTCCGTATGCCTTATTCTAGCAAGAGCGATAAAAACAAAATAGACAAGCTGATAGAGCGCATCCAATCGCAGTTCGAAAGCGCTAGCAAGAATTTGAATTCCTACAGCTCCATAGCTCCACTAAACAATGGGTGTCAAATAAAATCGCGCCGCGTGGCCCACTTCTTCAAAAAAGACGAACAAGAGTTTATTATTGGCGGCCCGGGACATTGCTACATGTCCATGCGTTGTCAAGATACAGGTAATCCCTCGTATCGCACCGCCGAAGGCATGGAATGGTGGCTCTACAAAGAGGGACGAAAAGAAGAAGTGAGATTCAAAGTATTCATCCTTCATGGTCTCATGGGAAAGAGCCTCAGCAGCACACTCTCTATTAACTTTGCAAGTTCGAGTTCCGTGTTCGACACCAACATCAAAATACTCCAAAAACTCACCCACTGGTCCGACCAGCGGAAAGAGGCTCAGGAGTTGCTCTCTGTCACCATCAACAAGTACCTCATTAACACGCTGCAACTCAAGCTCGATGCTTCGCAGTATGTCACTCTTTTCAACACTTTCAATGATGTGCCAGGCTATTATGCCTGCATTATTCGCAACCAGCGCGACAAGGAGTATATGCCCCTTTCCAAGCTAGCCAACATTTATCCTAAACTTAACGTGTTCTGCGTCACTTGGACAGAACACGGCGACGCCGAATGCCGAAAGCAAACTGAAGAGACTTCCTCGCCCTGTTACTTCATGCTTGAGGTCTGTCTAGACGACTAGAGAGGAACTTCACGTTTATCTAATGATCTCATCCCATTAAGGGATTACGTATGCGAGTGTGCAGCTGCAATAAGGTTACACACTCGCTTTCTTAAAACGTTTTCTGCCATGTATAAAATACTCTTCATTTTGCTATCGTTTACATTTTTCTCAGTATCCTCCGCTCAGAATATAGTGTTGACGGGTGAAGTAATCAATCCAATTACCAACGAAGGACTACATGAAGCCACCGTAAAGGTAATGAATGCAGCCAACGATAGCGTTTTGGCATCAACCAAGGCTAAGCTCAACATGATTGTGGAGGAAAGAAATGGAAACTCAACGGGATATCTCGACAAGAATAGTGGTGCCGTTTTTAATCTCAAAATATCTTCAAGCTTTCAAGACGTTGTGCTAATAGCTAGTGCTTCGGGCTACGATAGCGTAAAGAAAAACATACATATAGATTCGGAGAAGAAACGCATCGATGTGGGAACGATTAACCTCCTTCCCGTTATGAAGCAGCGTAATCTTAACGAAGCTACGGTTACGGCGACAAAGATTAAAATGTATTATAAGGGGGATACGTTGGTGTATAATGCTGATGCCTTTAATATACTCAAGAATGAATCACTTCGCAAATTGGTGCAGCAACTACCTAATACCAAGATTGAAGAAGGTGTGATTTATGTCAACGGCAAAGCCATTGAGAGTTTGCTATTCAGTGGAAAAGACTTTTTCAATGGCAACATTGATGCTGCGCTTGACCGCCTGCCAGCCTACATTGTGAGCAAACTAAAGGTATACGACAAACAAGGAGAACTGAGCGAATTGACGGGACGAGACATGCACGATAAGCAATATGTGATGGACGTACATTTGAAGCGTGAATACCTTGGCACCTGGATGGCTAAACTTGAAGCTGATGTTGCCACTGAAAAGCTATGGGGCGGACAAGGCTTCTTGATGCGTATGGATGACAGACAAATGCTTAGCATTGATGCAGACGTCAATAACTTCAATGAAGAACGTAAAATGGTAGATATAGGCAACATGGTTAATAACTATCCAACGGGAAGACATAAAAATAAAGTAGCTAATATTGAGTATTATTTTGAACCCAACAATACTTGGCGATTTAGCAGCAACGCCTCCGTACAACAAAAAGAGCAAAAAACTCATTCATGGACGAACACCGAAACATTCCTCACGCCCGATAACCTAATGGCGAAGAACAAAACCTTCGTCTCGGATAAAAACACGCGCGTTAACGCTTATGCCGCCCTTCGCGCCAGACAAACGAAGAAGTGGCAGAGCGAACTGAAGTTTGACTTTACTTTTGACAATATGCGCAATGCACAAGATGCCCTTACACTTGCCTTTTGGAAAAGGGGAGAACAAGATTGGCATACTTGGGAGGTGGATAGCATTTGGAATAATGTAACGCGCTTGTCGTCAGACGACATGCTTTACACGCTGCTCAATCCCACACTACAAAAGCAAGAAACGTTTACGTACAAGCCCGAATGGAAAACATCATTGGTATTAGGTGGCAATCCTTTCAATATAGACTTGCAAGTAAATCACAACAATGTGCAAAACGACTTATATAATAATTATAAGTTAGACTATCTGAGTACACAAGACAACGACCACCGTCGCATCTATAATAATCATACGGAGCACAATACGACGGTTGATGCCACGATAGATTATGGCTACAAGTACTTTAGAAACGATAAATATGATGGTGTGTTAACCCCTTACGTAGCCTTTAACCACACCTACGGCAACTTATCACACCCTTACTATCGTTTGGAACGTATGCAAGAGTGGTCTGATGCTTTAGATTGGACAAAAGGTTCGTTAGGCATATTGCCCGATGGTGAATGGCAAAGCATTTGTTTTGACAACGAGAACAGCTATTATAGCAAAGAAAAGAAGCAAACAGGTAGTGTCGGTATGCGTCTTTCGCACAAATTGACAGGACTAAAGCGTGGCAATATTCAATTCGATGCCGACTTGGGTGCCGTGCTTCAATACAAGCATTTGGACTATCAGCGTAACGAGCAATCTTACAATATCGAACGCCATACCTATTCATTCCGTCCCTCGCTCACCATGGAGTATCGGTCGAATGGAAAACACAAGTGGTCGCCCGAGCTTCGACTCAACTACACAGGCAAGCAGCAACTGCCCAACCTACTCAACATGCTTCAGATTGAAGACAATGCCGACCCTCTCAGCCTTTTCCGCGGCAATGCATCACTTCAGGGCGAGTACGCTCATCGGTTAGCTTTACGCTATGGCATGAGTCAACGTAAGACTCGACACGATATGTATATTTCGTTACAGTACACTCGCACGCATAACAACATCGTTGCATCTTCTATCTACAATACAGAGAATGGTGGACGCATCTACGAAATGGTTAACACCAACCGCACGCATGAAGCCAATGGCGATGTAGGGTATAGTTTGCCTCTCGATAAGAATCAAAGATTTTATATCACTCTTTCGGTACGCGGCAACTATCGTCAGAACGCAGATATGTCACAACTTAGTGCAGCAACCGAAAAGGGTGGCTTATTGCAGCAATACGGAGTAACCCCCAATGCAACACTTCGTGGAACAGTAGGCAATAAATTCCGCTTCTCAAGCAGATGGAATACAGCGTTTAGCACTATTAAGCAAAGTAGTATGGACACACACTATCGCGAAACAAGGTTGGCAGCCGACTTTAGTTGGGATTTGCCTTGGAAACTCCAATTGGCTTCAGACTTCTGCGCCAACATCTACAATGGCTTTGCCGATGCCTCTGTCAACAAGGCGCATTGTCAGTGGAACGCTTCTTTGGCACGCCGTTTTTTGTCTGACAAATTATCAGTTCGCTTAATAGCTCATGGAATACTTACACCCCAAAACAATATTTATTCAAGCATCAATGCCATAAGTCGCGTAGAATCTTACACAGACATTCTGCCACGTTACTTCATGCTGAGCGTTGTCTATTCTTTGGATTGGACGCAAAAAAGTAAACGAAATACGAAATGATAAATAATTCAAGTTTCGGAATTAGCAAGTGCGGGCTGAATCATCGTGCAAGGCGAATGCAATCAAGCTTGCTTGAATTGCCGAGCCGCAGCCGATGATTCAGCCCGTTCAAGTTAAATCCGAAACTTGAGTTTTATTATCTCTCCATTTACAGTCTTCGCCCCACCCTGTTGTTATTTCACAGGGAATGAGGCGAAAATTTACTTTTCCCTCTGACAAGTTCACTCTAATTCGTTCGTTTCTGATAGAGAGTACACAGTATTCTCGCCTGTTGTGTGCAACCGAGAACTATGCTTTTCAGAGTTTTCAACATGACACTAATTATGCTTCTTACATCACATAAAAATCATTGACCAAATAAAGATCCTTGCTTGCTCGCGTCATGGCCGTATAAATCCATTGATAAACGGCAGGCTTATCCATTTTACCTATATTACGAGGCAGATCCAAATACACCGTATCCCATTCACCACCTTGTGCCTTGTGACATGTTAGAGCATATCCCCACGTGCATCGAAGTGCATTGAGGAATGGATCTCTGCACATCTCCTGCTTAAACTCCTTTGACTTCTGATGGATATTCCTGTCCTTCATACGATAATAGAAATCTATGAAGAGATTACGATTTTGCTCAGGTGTGATATTTGTGGTGTTTTGGTATAGTACATCCTCCACTAAATATTGTGTGTACCTTCTTTTTCGGTAGAGGTCTCTTACTGTCACATAAAGAAAACTCAGCCCACCTTTTCTGAGATGAAAAGCCCCTGCAAAGCCCTCTGGAGGATTACCAACTGATTGTCCTTGACTGAAACACGATTCTCCTATTTCTTCTACTACAACAAGGTCGCCATTCATCAAGCCAGAGATCAAGTTATTCTGCGTAACCAGCAAGATGTCGCCCACCTTCAATTCTGATGAAGTGCCTGCCAACAGTGCAGGGCGCACGAAGCCCGTTACATTATCACACTGACGATTGGTTTTACATATCAAGGTGCATGATTCATATCCACCTCTCTTTACGTTATCTATATAGCGTGAGTAGAGTTCCGCTTGAGAACTTAACAAATGAATGTGAGCATAGCCACGCAAAGGGAACTTTGCCCATTGCCAAGGTTGTGGTCGCAGATACAGGTTACGCAACTTACTGGCTGCTACGGGGATATCATTGTCTCCTTGCTGACGCATGATTTGCGTCAGTTCTGCCTCTTTTACGTCTTTCTGGAAAGTCCGCGCTATGTAGCCCGTTGATAAAGCGGGTGAAATATCTTGATTAATTGGAGGTAATTGGCATTGGTCACCAACAAAGATGTACTTGCCATTCTTATCAGATTCAAACAGATCGGCGAGTAGTCTGCCACTACCAAATCGTGCTTGACTAGTTGTCATAACCTTATTGTCTGATATCATCGAAGCCTCATCTATTATATAGACATAAGGTTCAACCTCTTCATATTTGTGCAATTTCAGTTCAAATTGCAAGAACAGGTCCTGCGACTTATCTTCCTTGTCCTTTTCTCGGTCTTTAGCCAATACTTCCAGTTCCACATTTAGATCGCCAAAGCTATATATCTCACTATGCACCGTAGAAGCAGCATATCCCGTTAAGTCTGAAAGTATTTTAGCCGCTCTTCCCGTTGAAGCCAACAACCTGAAGTTGACTGACTGTTCAGCAAACGTTTGTATGATACGTTTCATCAGCGTAGTTTTACCTGTACCAGCATAGCCTCGCAAGATAAACACTTGTGAAGTATCATTTGCCACGAAGTCCATTATCTGATCGTAAGCGTATTGCTGACCTTTGTTCAGCTGCAAATTATTATGCTCCATATTCTCTGAATCGTGTGAAATTGTATACAGACTTTATTCTTTCATTACCTTGTTCCACAACGTTGCGTTCAGCACACGAAGCGATACACAGAATACCTTTTGCTTGCAGACGGCTTATGAGTCTGAAGCAGAATGTCATTTCCCCCATGATGTGGACGGTTACGATATGGTCTGCCGCATACTCCAAGATAGTCTGCTCATAGTCAGCAATCAACTTGTCTAACTCTTCGCTCGACATCTCTGGCCGTACTTTAGGGAAATCCATATCTACACATGGTCCATATATGATAGCCGCCTCTCGCTGCTTCTCTTCCCATACAGAATAGGGATGGTTGGAAAGGTTGAGAAGGAGTTTTGGCTTTTCGTCTTTTGCTATCTCTATGCTACCTGTATCAGATAGAGATGATATCGCGCTCAAACAATTCCTTGCATTAGTCTTTAAGTTTTGCCTAATATCCTTGCTACTCTTTGGAGCAATGAATCCTGCATGATTTATTTGATTTCTATAAGATGCAAGAGGACTATAAGATCCTCGAATATTTTGAATTATATCAGAACTTAGCAATGCCCTCGTTAGCGATCTGAATTTTCCTAAAGATCCTTTCCACTTGCTTTCATCATGTAAATTTTCTTGAGATATCCCTACTACAGAACCCATATACTTTCTAAAAGCTAACACTTTCTCATCTTCTTTTTTATCAGCATCAGCAAACGGATTCAAATCTTTGAAGTGCTCGCAAAGCAGGGTGATAATACTCTCTTGGCAAAGTGTATACCCTTGCTGAGTCATGCCATATTGTATACACCATTCTATGGCAGCTCTTAGATTCTGCGCACCATTTATTCCGAAGCCATTCAGTTGTGATTGCATTTTTGAGAACAGACTCCCCATTGGGGCAGAGAAGCCCAATGCCTGGAGTTGCTGCAGCGTTTTTTGTAAATCCACAGCATGTGAGCCATTCTGCAATTCAAGTCCGCGACAAGTAGCAAGACTCTCATCCATGGCTGTAGCCTCACTCCTTAGCGACTGGAAAAGTTTTCTTTCTGCCTTGTTAGATGCCGACTGCATAAACATATCGGAGATTGAGCCCATCTTTCCGAACTTCTCAAACTCTGCGGCTCCCATTGTCAAACCTTGAAGCATCGTAAGTGCGCTTAAGTCCATCAGCGGAGCTTCGTTAGCCTGACGATCAATTGCTTCAAAGTTACCATAAGTCAAACTGCAGATACTTGTTTTTTTCATAAACGAGGCATACTGACAGAGCACAAGAATCATCATCGGCAAATAACGGAATCCATGCGTAATGTCTATATAAAGTCTATCACCATCTTCAAGTTTATTATACATGGTTTCGAATACTTTCCACATTTCCTCCGTATTCAGTCCTTCGGGTATAGCTACGCTTTCTACCGAAGCCGCATAATGCTTTTCTTCGAGCACTTGTTCCAATCGTATGTATGGTTCTTCGCCTGCCCCATATCTGCTCCTCACTTGCAACGTTTTATCCCAATTCTCTTGACGAGCCTTTTCCGTTGTAAATATGTACACAGCATCGCGCTCCGACCATTTTTCTACCCCAAGTGCTTCCATCGTAGCTTCCTGGATAAAACGAGTCGGTACAGACTTAAATTGTTTCTGTGCATCAACATAGCTGCATTTATTGTAAAAGCCAGTGCCTAACACCGACAGAAAAACTCTTCTTCCCATTACTTTATTTCTTATTTAATTCGTTCAACGACTGTTCAAGCATCTTAAACAAATCCGATTCACTATGATGCTCTAAACCAAAGCACATCACATCGTTTTGTTCACACTTCTCTTGCGCAAGGAGACTCTTCTTCGTACCAGAAACATACGATATAAAAAGAGACTTACTTGCCATACCACTATAATTCTTTACAGCCTTACTAAACTTGTCTATATTCGTCATATCTTCTATTTGCGTTTTGCATTCCACAAACAGCAGACGTTTACCAGTATTTACCACAATATCAATTTCGTTCTTCGGATTGTTGTTCTTGTAAGGGAACTCCACATTCAGCAAGATCTGCTTAGCATACTTCCAATGAGACAGAATCCGAGCGACTTTTAGTTCAAACCAATGACATGAGAAAAACAACTGAACGGCATGAGGGGATTCTAATATATCTGACTTATGAATGCCCCTTCTACCATACAGACTTACTTCTACTCTATTTGCTTCCTTGTCCCATTCAGCATAACTGTCCTGATACTGTATAAAACCAGTCTTTTGATTTCTGATCTTATTTGCATCGGTGCGATTCATTGGGTTTCCCACACCATTGTACGCTTCCACCGAGAACTTCCGTAAGCTTTCAATTCGCTTTATCACATCAAAGTCTTCCTCCGTATATTCTTCAAAGCGCGTATACGACTTTACAGGAGAACCATATAGTTTGAAGATAGTATTGGCATCAAGCTGCACTTCACTCTCATATTTCTGTAGGTTGTCTATATTATAAAGCATACAGTTTTGGTCCACGTAGAAGAAATCTGTATCCGAACGGTTTTGGAATATTTTATACAGCAGAACAGACCATAGCTTAGTTCCGCCCGTAAGATTCACTGAACAATGCGCACCTTCAGGAATGATGGATTCTTGATCAACAATTTTATCCACCATGTCGTCCATCTTTGCAGTAGATAGACATACTTTTTCTAACTGCTCTTTCATGAGAGCGCCTTCTTCTTCAAGTACTTTGATGATATTGTTTGCATCAGTTTCTGACTGCACAGAGTGCATCAGCACCACCTTGGTTGGTTGTAATGCTTTAATTGCAAGATATATGGGATAGGCTTGGCCTCCCACTAAGGCTATGTGTATATGTTCCATTGTGTATTGATTCTGTTATTAAGTAGGTTTTCAAAGTTAGTTTACATAATCATGCTATACATTAGTTGGTATGCCTTGGCACATTGTTTGTCCCCATATGTTCGGGTTTCGTTGCCCACGTAGTCTGTGACGCTCGTTCTTCAACCTAAAACAGCAGAGACAAACACTGTACCAATTCATATCAACTAATTTCGAAACGTCGGCTTAAACATTGCCTTTTGTCATTTCTTCGTACCATGTTTGCAATACGTCTGCACTTACATAAGCCGATAGCGACTTCCAACCCCTCGCTTTTTGCAGGTCAAAAGTTAGCCATTCTTTCTTTTCTTTTTTATAGGCTTTATCCTTAGGCAATTTATTGACTATATGTTTGTGCAAGATTTCAAGATCTTCGGCATCAAGTTGACTTTCACCTTTTGTCTTTTCCCATTTATCCAGCTTTCCAGAGAGTGTACCAATGGCGAAAGCCTTTCCTATATGCTCTTCAAATGATGACGCTTTTACCGACGTATTGACTACTTTGCTCAGCAGCATGATCTTATACTGAAGATATTCGCTTTTGAGGTTTCGCAGTGTTTCTATACGTTCACCATAAGACGAAATACCATATTCTTTTTTCAAGGTTTCATAATCATCGATTGCCTGAGCCAATATTGCGTCACAGACATTACAATCATCAGCTGTTTCACATTGCTCCTTTTGTTTCAATGCTTTCAAGCTTTGTTCTATTACATCGGCTTTTATTTGAGCATTAGCCTCGTTTTCAGCTTTTGCTCTTGCTTCAGCCTGGCGCTTTACATCGGCTCTAACCTTTAACACATCACGTATATCTACGAATGCTTTCGCATTGACAGTTGCTTCTTTCAACGTAGAATATTTGTCATTTTTTCGATAGTCCCCATATTCTTTCAATTTCATCAATTTAAGCTCCTCCGCGTTTGCATGCTCTGCTGCAATCGACAATAGGGTTTTCACCATATCAGAATTTGCCCACAACTCTCCGGGGTGATTGCTGTCATAAAACTTTGACATTTCCCATTCAAAATCCTTAAGATAAGCATGCTTGTCGTATTTGAAATTCTTCAATTCAAGTTTTTTGATTCGCAAACTTCCAAACCCAAACGATTTACCTTGCCCAATATTGTGGCAAGGCCCTTCTGTACCATGAAAAGTCAAAGCCGACAACAAAGCCCCCACCTCTATCGGGCGCAGATTGTGCACACTGATCTGCAGTTTGAAGGTCTGTCCTGCAGGTAACCGCCTCATCAGAGTCATCACGTTCTCATTGCCATTGCCTTCAGGCATTTCTGTCAGTGAATGAGGAGCATGTACACGATAACGCTTTCTGCCTGCCATTTCTGCTTCATCATTGTAGGTTGTATATTTTCCTTCATTAACCTGACGCAAATACAAAGGGTAATATGAGGCAGAAGGCTGTCCTAACACACCCTTCACAATATTATCTTCTATGACAGTTTCGTTTGCAAAAGCATTACCCACATGAACTCGTCCCTTCAAAGCATCTTCCTTATTGACATAACCAAAAATGCAATCTACCAAATCTGGGCCATCACCCACATTCGGTTGAACAATGCAGTCACTTATGCGGTATTTATAAGGATAGCGAAAATTCCGAGTCAAACCGATCACGCTCACCTTTCCATGATTATCTTTTTTGAAAAAGACCGCAATACGCTCTCCCTTATTCAGTTTTTTATAAAGGTTGTCTTTATAGTCAGAGGGCTTATACACCGTCTTGAATTTTACAATGACATCACTATCTACATGAATGTCTTCATTCTTTACCTTATCAAAAAGATATTCATGTTTCTTACTTTTCATTTTCCCCGTACATACTAATGTCCTGCCATCAATATCAGGGTACCCCAACACATCATTTTTATCCAATGCATTCATATCCTCTACATTTTTATATTGAGGATATACCTCACAAAGAGTCTCTATGGATATACGGCATGTATTAGAATCGAATATCCCACAATCGTCCAACAAGTATTCATCGCGCTTGTAGTCATACCTCAGCCAACCACAACATACCCCCTCATTCATTTGTTTTATATATTCCGTCTGCAAGGGATCATTACTTCCTCCAAAACGTCGGAACCCAAAGAAGTCATCGTTGTAGGAATCCTCTTTTAATCGGGCAAAAGCGAGAATTTCCATCACACTACGGAGCATGCCTTTCAAGCTACTTCCCGGAAGGAAATAGCGTTTTTCACCATTGGGCAACGTTATGTGCGCTGAATATTCTTCTTTGTCACAGGCCGAAGCCCCTACCCCATTTCTAATGAATAGCGGCGTATTATTCTGCAATTCTACCTCTATCAATCCATCTTCGCCATCACTGAAGGGCACATCCATACTAATTTGCTTACCCCAAGAGGGGATATACACTTCATGATTGATTGGCACGAAGTTATAAGGTGCTTTTATCTGATTTGCCATACGACTTTTACTTTTTCAATCCAACAAATACCAATGCTTTCGGAACGAGCGTTTTCATTCCCAGGCACAAATTGTCTTCAACCTCTTTCCACTGCTGCCAGAAGAGCAGTTTATTATTATTCATACGATTGCTCCCATAGGTCACAATATCTGCTTCCCACAGTTTGCACACATTCTTTGGCACATCATAGCATACCACATGATAGTCCCCATTCCAAAATCGGATACTATACGATTTCATCTGAAGGGCATCATAAAGTTGCGCTTCCACTATAAAAGGGTTCTCCCCTTCCTTCAAGTTGGGTTCAAAGGCTTCACTGCCATCTAACACGCGTGGCATCGTTTCATTACTATACCACACGTAGCCCTCATAATTTGCTTTTTCAATAATCATACTCATTTCGTAGGATAAATGATTTCACCATTACACTTTAATGTGCCCTTAAATACACCATAACCTCGATTGGTAGCACCGCCCAAAAGTAACATGCCCTTACAAAGGTCTGTCATCGCATGTTCAAAGGCTTCTATCACCTCAGCATCCACCTGCTGCGTCACAATGATTTCCGTGCTAAAGGTACGTCCCATTCCACAGCTCACTGTCTCTGTAAAGAGAGCCCCGTCTACGGTTCCACCCGTCAGGCGATCAATCTTCACATGGTTGAATGCTTTTGTTTTAACTGTTTCGGCAATGATATCGTTAAATATGGCCCGTCCCTTTATTACTTGCGTATTGACATCGTTCAGCGAATTGCCAAAAAGTTCATTCCTTACAATATTTTCAGCCGACATAGTCTGCAACTCATTCTCATTCTTGTCGTCTGCAAAGATTTGCTTCTTTTTATTGTAATGATAGAGCGTACGATGCAAAATAGCTCCTTTCACGCTCGATGCAGGAATCAATGTTTGCTTGCTTTTTATATATGGTTTGCCTTTATCGTCCCATGCCACCATGCATTCTGTCACAGGAATTTCGTCCGCATCTGCATCGCCCATTCCCGCCCCAAACAAAAAGAAGTCATCGGCCTCGAGTTCTAACTCATACACACGAGCATGCTCTTCCGTTTGACTTGGCGTCAGGCTAAGTTTCTTACCATCAAATGGCACAGACAAATCAGAGGAATGGCAAAGATATGCCTCCAGGTCGTCCTTATTGGTTAGACAATACAAGCGATAACTACAATCTATCATTTTGATACTTCCAAATCCCCTATTAGCTCCGCCACCAATTCTAAACTGCTTTCCTATCATACGTTCCATCAAGAACTGCACAAGAGAGAGGTCGTCATCACAAATTATCTGCTCTATCTCAAACATAAAGCGCGTTCCTTTCATCACAACTTCCTCGTCAAACTTGCCCGCCCTTTCTGTCACGCCTCTATGCGAAATGCGCGCATGCTGCCTGACAGGCAGCATCTGATAATATGAATAGAACTCATCGTTCCAGCATATCTGGTGCAACCCATCTAATATTGTGCCATCTTTCCCAATCATACGTGCTTCGGAGAAGATTAGTGCCGAGCCATGCTCACACCCATTCCTTTGCGTACCAAAATAGTATTCAGCTTTCTCCTCAGAAAGTTCTTTGCGCAACACTCCTGCCAACGTTGTGCCTGGTATATAAGGAAGCCCATTAACATCTCGCATCACCTCGCTGTCTGTCAAAATTGATTTTTCTCCCGATCCTATGCAAAGCGGTGTTTGCGCCTCTATTATCACGCGTACTACCAACTTATAACTTTTCGTTCCCGTCATATTTGTCATGCTTTTATAGTTTTGGCCATTTCCGAAGCCAGATTTACTAATGCACGCTGCAACAGTCCGTGTGAAGTATTCACACAGAAATCTCTCAACAGCGACAGCCGGCCTTTTTCAACCCATTTATCTTTTGCCGTACCATGCACCAGATAGCCGCGGGGCTCTTTGAATAGTTCGTCCATAAGTTTTCCTTCGTCAGCATGCGCCATTGCTATACTACGAATGGTACCCCACTGCGATGCAAATGCAGCATTCTTAAAGCGCGAGCCATACTGCTCTACAAATGCATTCACACTTTCGTAGATGCCATACTCTTGCTCCTCTACTTTTTTCCGGGCGTCAAGCAACTCCATCAACGGTGTATGAGGCAAATCCTTTTCCTGCGCACAATCAGCAACATCACGCGCCACCTCTCTAAAGGCAAACGTCGTTCTTCCGTCACTCTTGGCATTCAGGAAACACGGGTTGTAAACAACCTTTCCAAATCCCTCGTTACAATAAGCCCCCACATAAGCATCTCTGCAGGCTATGGCCGACGGGCATTTTGCTACAATTACACTTCCTTTTTCCAATCCACAGCGATCGGTATCATAAGCCTGACGCTTATAGTTCCAAGGAGCATAGCAGAATGTACGTATTTGCGATAGATCCCAACGTATTTCACTGCCTTCTGGCAAGTGTAATTGCTGAGCTGTAGGTTGATAAGTGGGAAAGCCGTCTTCATTGTAAAATATCAAACGGCCATCAGCATAAATGGTCACAAGTTCACCAACCGGTTTGTCACAGGTACCAGCCTCTTCAAAGGCGCAAGGCTTTATGCTGACCAACCCGTATTGGGCTGTGCGCGATCGTCCCAAGTGCTTATTCCCTATCAGCGCCTGTTCTATCATAGGATACACCTTATCCTCCACATCATCGTCTATTTCTACAGTAAAAGCCATTTCCGAACCTGCGCATAAAGCTTCATAGCCAAACATACAGTTATCCTTCGAGCAACGGCGTTCCCTGTCATAGGCCGACTTCACCATAAAGACCTTTTCAGCCCGTGCTTCAATGGCATCTCCCTTCGAAGTAAAAGCATAAAAACCATTTCGCAACTGTTTCAGTTGTTTTTCCCTTAAGTCTGAACTCCATGGTTGCGACAGGCTGTGGTATACATAACATTCTTCGGCCGCAGAGCCCAACTTGGGATAATACATGGCTGCAGGGGCTTTCACGCACCTACAATTATTCACTAACAAATGGGCATCACCAAAACGCACCTTACCACTATGAAATATCAGCCAGGCGGTATGTGCATCTAATTCGGCATAAAGCTTACTGGCTGTTATTCCTAAAAAATTATTTCCAGGAATAAAGTCGAGTGTCTGGTTTGCGCCCTCTGTTGCCGACTTTGCATTCAACACAATGTCGGTGAGCAACGTACATTGATAAGTAAGTGTTTTCATGCTTTTTCCTCCTCTATCTTTAATGTACAACGTCCGAGCCCCCTGTTACGCCCCACTCCGAGCCTTTTTATCATCTTCAAGCCGTCAGCAATGAGTGTAACGCAGTCGTCAGGCACATGAAGTATGCTTCCTTCTAACTGGCATGGCACCGTCACCTGCATTCTTCTCAAGCTATGCTCACAAGCTACCCCCGTTTCAGAGTCTATGGCCGTAGCCGAGATGCTATCATAAAGGAATTTCTTCAAGTCTGCACGGCGAGCCAATGCGTCATGCTCAACTTTCGACAGAGTGACATTGCCAAAGAAGCTTGCTCCTTTTTTCAAGCACTTACTGTCTGTCTCCAATTTTCCCATACAAGCTTCAATATCTGCCTGTCCATATTTCTCTGGTGCATATTGTTGCAAGTTTTCTATTGCCTCGCGCAGTAATCCCTTAAGGGTTTTACCCGGCACATAAGGCAGTCCATCAGCATCCTTCACCACGAGTAAATCCACATCGGCACCTGCAGCAAGCCCTGCCCCACAATGCCAATAGGAATGAAATGTCAATGTATATGCAATGTCTTTCATGTTATTTTGTCTTTTGTGAAACAATTGCATGATAGGCCAGCAAGTCATAAGCCATGCATGCCTTCACAGTCTCAGTGCGCAACTCTTCACACGTTGCACTCTCATATAATGCTTTCAAGTCATCTGACGGACGCATGGCCAGTGCGCGTTTTTTCACCTGACTGGCCACCTCCACATTACTATGCATGGCAGTCAACCATTTGCGGATAGCCGACTTCACGGCATTACCCTCTTTGCTTTCATCTAACCGGCGGCACATGCCAACAAACCTGTCTAAGGTGCATCGTCCTTGTTCTTCGTGCAGATAGTATGGGCCGTACTTAAAGCTATGCCCTCGACAGGGAGTGAGTTCCCGCAGCTCTATGCTTCGAAAATCCTCCACAAAACTGTCTTGCACCTTATAAAACATCAAGCACGAGGGGGCCAGGCCATCATGTGCCTGCAGCCTCTCCTTCCGCTTGGCATCGGCCTTTGCCTGTGAACAAAGATTTTCGGCAAGTCCGTAACCATAATGAAAAGGATAGGACGATTTGATGAAAGCCACACCAGCACATGCTGTAAGATGCGGATCTTTACCAAACAGATGGTGCATCGACATAATGTCGCCCAACAATCGTTTGGTTTCTTCTTCAAAGTAACACAGATACGCCTTCACAAAAGGCAGAGCCACATCGCCACGACACACAATGGTCAAATCATCGCCTCCAAGCACAATAGGACGCATCGGTATAATGCCTTTCCTGCCACACTTTTGTTCGTCTGTCAACGACTCAAAAGCACGTTTAGCCGCTGTGCAAGTAGCCTCATCAAGCTTTTTTGAAAAAAGAGAGAAGGTATCCTTATCTCCTCCCAACTTCTGTACAACCTGTCCAAGACCATTACCATCGGCATGAACTATGGCTATCCAATCATTTTGTTGCACAAAATCATTAATATTTTTGCTTGTCCTGGCTTGCAACAGTGTTGTGTTGCCAAACATTTTGCTGCACAACCGCTCTGTTGCATCACTTTCCGGCCCCTGTAAGCCATTATCTTTTTCATGCACCATAGGCAGCCCTGTTTTTCTGTCACGATTCATTCCCAACAGGCCCAGCTGCACATTCATGGTGGGCTTGTTTCGTTGCATGCGCAGTTTATACTCTAATTCGTCCGATGCGCGTTCAAAGTCGTTGCCTTCCAATTCCACCACAGCTTGGCTCAGCGTAATTCCCGGAGCATATTGCATCACCTTTTTGGGAAATTCCAACACAGCCTTTTCACACGCCTCACGTGTAGCGAAAATGTATTTTATATTGCCAGCAGCTCTTATTACAGACTGTCCGCCATTCTCCTCAAAGCATCTGAATAGTCCATCATCATCAGCTGTGCAAATACGCTCAATCTTGGCACTTGCCTCCACAATGTTGCGCAGCTCATTAGTCCTGAATATATAGGACTGAATGCCCTGCACTGAGGCTCCATATAAGTAATATTGCTTCATGATGTCTTTTTTTGTGTGTTCTACTATTAAGTATATATTTAAGTAGGTGTTCGAATTTTGTTGATAGTTTCCTTTTCATAAGTTTAGGTTGAGCAACAAGCGTAGCGGCTACATGAGCGACAGAACCATAATATGCAACAAACCAAGGCATATCGACTAATGCTGAACATGATATTGAATGCCTTCTTATGTTTAATGCACTGACACGTTTAATGGTTAACAAACGGATTGATACAAAAAGTAGGAGTTTCGCCCATTTCTTACTATTCAATCCAAACTACGCATGCACGCATTTAAGGTCTTTGCCCTCCCCCATTGCCGTTCTCTTTAGCCTTTTCTATAATGCCATATCCAAGACTGCTACCCTTGCCTATTCCTATATTATAAGGCAGACACAGATTAGACTTAAACTCCAAATCGAAAGCCATCATCTTCACTCCTTTGTAAACAACCACATGGGGTTTAGAGCGAAGTTCTGTGATGCACACACTGATTGTCGAGTCCACGTACACCCCCAATCCACTCGCCACCGACAGCAAGTTGCCCGTGAGTATGCGTTCCAACATTCTCACCCTTTCTACCAAGCTGTCCGTTTCTACATATTTTTTATAGTTTTCCGAATTAAGGGGAAGCCAATGGTACAATGCGTAGTACCGACAGGCTTCAGCCTCCAGTTTCAATTCATGTTGCACAAATTCCACGTCAGCCACCTGCAACACCATTTCATGTGTTTTTCCAAGACAGATGGGCATTTTCTCGTCAACTACCAGCTTCCCCATCACCTGTAATCCTTCTTGTATGCATACAATGGCAGCCTTGCCATTCAGCCGTTTGTATTGTATCAGCGGATAGGCATATCGGTAGTTGTTTCCTTCGTGATTATGTAGCAACACACTGCTTTCTTGTCCCACAGCCGCTATGACAGCCCCTCTGAACAGAGGGACTTCCATTGCTGCTATTTTATTAACAAAAAGTATAGTGAGTACATTTACTTCCATGGTATAAAGTTCTCCGCGTAGCATTACACTACAAGTTTGCACCCACAAATATAAGAAAAACACCGCATACCCCCCTTCATTCCTTTCTCTTTTTTGCAATCGTTTTTTTGAGAGTACAAGCAGGAAAGTCCCGAACAAGTTCCACAACGCTTGTCCGGGACTTTTCCTGACTTCATCACTTTTTTGCGCCATTATATAGTGCGTATTGAAAATCAACAAGTTACGTAATTAAATTGGGTGACGCAAGCAAAGAAGCGAACCTTGTTTTGCTCTTTTAAGGGCTGTTCGCCCTTGTACCGCTTACCACGAAGACATAAGTACATAAGCTACATAAGTAACATAAGGCTGACGCCGTGTTTTTTTACATAAGCTGAGGCAGGGCTTTCCGCCCTGCTTGTAAGAGACATAAGGCTGGCGCCGTGTCGTTGGCTCTAATGTAGTTTGTCGTGATAACATAATGGAACACAATTAAAGCGTTCTCTTTATCAGGCGTCAGCCCTTATGTATCTTACAGGCTGGGCGGAAAGCCCTGCCTAAGCTTATGTAAAAAAACACGGCGTCAGCCTTATGTTACTTATGTAGCTTATGTACTTATGTATCCCGCGGTAAGCGGCACAAGGGCGAACAGCCC